>WNFM01338357.1_pt2 | contig 16521 bp, 12 predicted proteins | sample 5400271 | NCBI WGS metagenome assembly WNFM01 (sample SAMN13153352, study PRJNA577476) | soil metagenome | isolation source: 60 cm saprolite on Douglas fir-dominated hillslope | place: USA:California | collected 2013-09-17
AGAGGATAAGCAACTTGGGTCTCAAACAACGTCAGGAACGGGATCGCGAGGCGGTTTCCAGGTCGATTCTGGACGCGGCACGGGAGCTCTTCGTCACGCACGGGTATCAGGAAGTCTCCATCAGGAAGATCGCCGAGAAGATCGAGTACAGCCCGGCGGCGATCTACAGCTACTTCCCGAGCAAGGACGACATCTTCTTCGCGCTGGCGGAAGAAGGCTTCCGCCTCCTGTTTTCGTACGGCGCCTCTCCGCGCGCGGCGGACGCCGACGCCGCGGACGATCCAGACGATCCTATCGGGGCCATCCGCGCCATGTTCTGGCGCTACTACGAATTCAGCAAAGAGCACCCGGAGTACTTCGCGCTGATGTTCCTGGACCGCAGCGTCCCGCGGATCAGCAAGAACTGGAACCGCTTCGGCTTCGTCAGCGAAGGGAGCACCCTCATGGTCGCTCGCATCCAGCAGGCGATCGGATCCGGTGCCTTTCCGGCGGGGACCGAGCCGAACGCCGTCTTCCGCGTCCTGCTGACCTCCATCCACGGCGCCGCGACGATGAAGCTCTGCGATCGGCTCGCGGCGGGAGAAAACGCCGACGCGCTGGCGCGCATCACGCTCGACACCGCGCTCATGGGCCTCCGCGCCGGGTCCGGGGTCACGAAGGACCTCTCATTCACGTGCACTCATATCGACAGCGAGGAACGACAGTCATGATTCGTACCGTACGTGCATCCCTGTTCAGCGGCGCCGCGCTCGCGGCGCTTCTCTCCGCCGCGTGCAGCGGCGAACGCACGATCGCCGCCGCGCTTCCGGAGGCGGCGCCCGTGGCCATTCACGTCGCGCAGGTCGAGAGCCGGCCCATCGATCGCTTCCTGCGGGTCACCGGCTCGCTCGCCGCCGACGAACAGGCCGACGTGGCGGCCGAGACAGGCGGCCGGGTGATGGGCACGCCGGTGGAACGCGGCTCGCGCGTGGCGGCCGGCGCTGTCCTCATCCGGATCTCCGCGGTCGAAGCGGACGCGTCGCTGCGCGAGGCCGATGCCAACGCCGCCCAGCTCGAGGCGCGCCTCGGGCTGGTGGCGGGACAGGCCTTCGATCCCGTCCGTGTGCCCGACGTCCTGAACGCGAGGGCGTCCCTCGATTGGGCGGAGGCGGACTTCAACCGCATCAAGGCGCTCGTCGATCAGAAAGTCGTCTCGCAGGCGGAATACGAGCAGCGGCTCACGCAGGTCCAGGCCGCGCGGCAGCAGTACCAGACCGCCCTCAACGGCGCGCAACAGTCCTACAGATCGCTGCAGGCCGCCAGGGCCCGCGTGGATCTCGCGCGCAAGTCGTCGGCCGACACGGTCGTCCGCGCGCCGTTCTCGGGGATCGTCGCCGAACGCCTCGTCAGCACGGGCGACTACGTCGCCCGCGGGATGAAGGTCGCAACCGTCGTCCGGATCGATCCGGTCCGCGTGGAGCTGACCGTGCCGGAGCAGTACGTGTCGCTCGTCAGGGCGGGCCAGCCGGTGCGCCTGACGGTCGACGCATATCCCGGCGAAGTCTTCACCGCGAAGGTCCGCTTCGTGTCTCCGTCGCTCAAGACGAACCAGCGCGCCCTCACGGTTGAAGCGATCGCGTCGAACACCGACAACCGCCTCAAGCCCGGTTTGTTCGTGACGGCGCTCCTCCAGCAGCCGGCGCCGGCCGCCGCGATGCTGGTGCCGGCCTCGGCCGTCGAAACCTTCGCCGGCACCAGCCGCGTCTACGTCCTGGCCGGCAACCGGGTGGAGGAGCGGATCGTCACGATTGGTGAAAAGGTGGGCGACCGGGTCGAGCTGGCCACGGGTATCAAGGCCGGCGAGCAGGTGGCCGCGAATCCGCGCGGGAAGCTGGCCGACGGCGTCCGCGTGCAGCGTGAAGGATAACCCGTCATGCAGTGGTTAGCCGCGCTCTCCGTCAAACGTCCCGTCTTCGCGAGCGTCCTGATTCTCGCCCTGACGGTCATCGGCGCGTTCTCCTTCTCGCGCCTGGGCCTCGATCGTTTTCCGAAGGTCGACTTCCCCACCGTCCTCGTCACGACCAGGCTGCCTGGCGCGGCGCCGGAGGAAGTCGAGACCGAGATCTCCGACAAGATCGAGGAAGCGGTCAACACGATCAGTGGGATTGACGAGCTGCGCTCCACCTCTTCTGAGGGGGTGTCCACCGTCGTCATTTCGTTTCTCCTCGAGAAGGACGTCGACGTCGCGGCGCAGGAAGTGCGCGACCGCGTGAACCGCGTCCTCCCGCAGCTCCCGCGCACGATCAAACAGCCGACGGTCGAGAAGTTCGATCCGGACTCGTCGCCCGTCATGACGCTCGCGGTCTCGGCCGATAAGCCGATCCGCGATATCACCGAGTACGCGGACAAGACCCTCCGCCGGCAGCTCGAGAGCGTCAGCGGCGTCGGCCAGGTCGTCGTGATCGGCGGGCGGCAGCGCCAGGTCAACGTCTCGCTGGATCCCGCCCGGCTGCAGGCGCAGAACCTGACGGTCACCGACGTCTCGCGCGCGCTGCAGGCGCAGAACGCCGAGGTCCCCGGCGGGCGCGTCGAGGCCGGCGCGCAGTCGATCACGCTGCGCACGCGCGGCCGCGTGCAGACGGTCCAGGAGTTCGGCGACGTCGTCATCGCGGAGCGCGAGGGACATCCGATCCTGCTTCGTGACGTCGCGGCGATCGAAGACGGCATGGCCGACGCGACGACGCGCGCGAACGTGAGCGGCAAGCCGACGGTGCTGCTCGCGATCCGGCGCCAGTCCGGGGTCAACACGGTGCAGATGGTCGACGCGGTCCGCGAGCGGCTGGCGGACATCAAGGCGGTCACGCCGCCGGGATACGACGTCGTGATCGTCCGCGACCTGTCGACCTTCATCCGCGCGTCCATCGACACGGTCGATCGACACCTCGTGGCCGGGTCGATCCTGGCCGCCCTGGTGGTCCTGGTCTTCCTCTGGAACTGGCGCTCGACGCTCATCGCGGCGATCGCCATCCCCACCTCGATCATCGCGACCTTCGGCCTCATCTGGTACGAGGACTTCACGCTGAACTCGATGACGATGCTCGCGCTGACGCTCGCCGTCGGCATCGTCATCGACGACGCGATCGTGGTGCTCGAGAACATCTATCGGTTCGTCGAGGAAAAGGGCATGAGCCCGTTCGAGGCCGCGATCGAGGCCACGAGGGAGATCGGCCTCGCCGTCCTGGCGACGACGCTGTCGCTCATCGCCATCTTCGTGCCGGTCGGCTTCATGGGGGGCATCGTGGGCCGCTTCATGAAGAGCTTCGGCCTGACAATGTCGTTCGCGATCCTCGTGTCGCTGCTGGTCAGCTTCACGCTGACGCCGATGCTGTCGGCGCGCTGGATCAAAGCGAAGAAGGACGGGAAGGACAAGTCCTCGAAGGACTCGCGGTTCTTCCGCCCGATCGACGCCGGCTACGGCCGCGCGCTGTCATGGGCGCTGTCACACCGGGGTCTTGTGGCCGGCCTGGCGGTGCTGATTCTGCTGAGCAGCGCGCCGCTGTTCATGATCGCCAACAAGAACTTCCTGCCGAACGACGACCAGTCGGAGTTCGAGGTCGGCCTCCGCGCGCCCGAGGGGTCGAGCCTGGACGCCACCGAGCTCGCCGCCAACCGCATCGCCGCCCAGGTCCGGGCGCTGCCGGAGGTCGACTACACGCTCGTGACGATCGCGGACGACCCGGCGCAGACGCAGAACTCGGGCACGATTTACGTCAAGCTGAAGGCGCTGAAGGACCGCGCACGCGACCAGTTCGCCGTGATGAACGCCGTGCGTGTGGGCGTGATTCCGCGGTTCGCCGCGGCCAACCTCCGGACGGGTGTCAGGCCCGTCGCGACGTTCGGCGGCGGCGGCAACCAGAACGCGGAGATCCAGTTCACGATCAGCGGTCCGGACCTCGGCAGCCTCGAGACGTTCGCGGGCGCCGTCGCCGACAAGGCGCGCGCGCAGCACGGCGTCGTCGACGTCGACACGTCGCTGAACGTCGGCAAGCCGGAGCTGTCGGTCCGCCTCGATCGGCTGAAGGCGGCCGACATGGGCGTCGAGGTGGCCGATGCGGCCGAGGCGCTGCGGCTGCTGGTGGGCGGAGACCAGGTCACCACATACAATGAAGGCGGCGAGCAATACGAGGTGCACGTGCGGGCCCTGGCGGCCGGGCGGGCGTCGGCGGCCGGCGTCGGACAGATGACGGTGCCGTCCCGGACCCTCGGCAGCGTGCCGCTCGAGAACATCGCGGACCTCCGGTCCGGCTCGGCGCCGAGCAACATCGATCGGCTGAACCGCCAGCGGCAGGTGACCGTTTTCGCGGGCCTCCAGGAGGGGGTGTCGCAGACGCCCGCGATGGACGCGATGACGAAGGCGGCTGAGGCGTTGAACATGGGACCGGGTTACGGCTCGCGGTTCGCCGGGCGCTCGCGCGAGCTCGGGCGCGCCGCGCAGAACTTTCTCCTCGCGTTCGGGCTTTCGCTGGTGTTCATGTATCTGATCCTCGCGGCGCAGTTCGAATCGTGGCTGCACCCGATCACGATTCTGCTGTCGCTGCCGCTCACGCTGCCGTTCGCGCTGCTCTCGATCATCGTCACGCGGCAGTCGTTGAACATCTTCTCGGCGCTCGGACTGCTGGTCCTGTTCGGCGTCGTCAAGAAAAACTCGATTCTCCAGATCGATCACGCAAATCAGCTCAGGGAAAAAGGCATGCAACGAGACACCGCGATTCTGCGGGCCAGCCGCGACCGGCTGCGGCCCATTCTCATGACGACGCTGGCGTTTGTCGCCGGCATGATTCCGCTCGTGCTCTCGAGCGGGGTCGGGTCCGGCACGAACCGCGCGATCGGCTTCGTCATCATCGGCGGCCAGTCGCTCGTCCTGGTGCTGTCGCTGATCGTCACGCCGGTGGCCTACTCCCTGCTCGACGACCTGTCGAAGCTGCGCGTCACGCGGCTGATTCGCGGGATCCGGGCGCGGCGGCTGGCGTCCGCGACGGCGGCCGTGGCGGTGGCGATCGCCCTTCTGCTCCCGGCGCGCGCGAACGCCCAGACGGTGCAGGGCGACGTGCTCCGCATCACCGCCGACGAGGTCACGCGGATGTCGATGGAGAACAACCCCGACCTGGTGGCCGGCAAGTTCGACCCGGTCATCAGCGCCGAGCGTGTGCGCCAGGCGCAGGCGGCGTTTCTGCCGACGCTCACGAGCGGCGTCCAGCGCAACGTGCAGCAGTCGCCGCCCAGCAGCGTGTTTCTCGGATCCTCAGGCGTCCGCACCGACGCCTGGTCGGGCAACGTGGGCCTCGGGCAGCGGGTGCCCTGGGGCGGCGGATCGTACACCTTCGGCTGGAGCTCGCTGCGTTCGAACGCCAGCAGCTCGCTCAACAACTTCAATCCGTCGGTCACGGCGTCGCTCCAGGCTGTCGTCTCGCAGCCGCTGCTGCGCGATTTCAAGATCGACGCCACGAGGGCACAGGTCACGACGGCCCAGCGGAACCAGAAAATCGCCGACATCGGCCTCGAGGAGCTGGGGACGACGCTGTCGGCCAACGCGCAGCGCGCGTACTGGAACCTGGTGCTGGCGAGGGCCGCGGTCTCGGTCCAGCAGCGATCGCTCGACCTGTCGCTCGAGCTCGAGCGGAACAACCGGGCGCGCGTGGACGTCGGGCAATCTCCGCCGCTCGACCTGGTCTCGGCGCGCGCGGAAGTGGCCCAGCGGCGCGAGAGCCTGATCGTCGCGCTGACCCAGGTGCGCCAGTCCGAAGACCAGCTCCGGCTGCTCATCGTCGATCCGAAGCGGCCCGACTTCTGGTCCGTGCGGCTCGAGCCGGCCGACCTGGTGCCGCCAATCGGCCCGGCGCCCGACGTGGACGCCGCCGTCAGGAACGCGCTGCGCCAGCGGACCGACCTCCAGCGCTCCCAGCAGCAGATCGCGAACAACGAAACGGCGCTGGCGCTGGCGAAGAACGCGGTGCTCCCCGATGTCCGGCTGCAGGCCACGTATCTGACGAACGGGCTCGGCGGAACGGAGCTGTTGCGGACCGGGGGCTTTCCCGGAACGGTCGTCGGACAGCAGTTCGTGGCGTTCGGCGATGTGCTGCGGCAGCTGTTCGCCGCGAATTACCCGACATGGACCCTGGGTTTCACGCTCAGCTATCCGCTCGGCCGGAGCGCCGACCAGTCCACGCAGGCGCGCTCCGTGCTGGAGCGCGATCAGAGCGTCGCGCGGCTGCGCAGCGCCGAGCTGAAGGTCGTCCGTGAAGTGCGGCAGGCCGCGATGCAGCTCGAGCAGAATCGTCAGCGCATCGAGACGACACGCCTGGGGCGCGAGCTGTCGGAGCAGCGCCTCGACCAGGAGCAGAAGCGCTACGAGGTGGGGATGTCTACCAACTTCAACGTGATCCAGGCGCAGCGGGACCTCGCCGTCGCGCGGAACAACGAGCTGCAGGCGCAGCTCGACTACCAGCTCGCGCTCATCTCGTATCAGACCGTCCAGCTCGTCGGCGGCGCGTCCACCGCGTCGTCCACGACGCCGGCGGTCACGATCCCCACAGGCGCCGCCAGCGGCACGACGACAACCGCCCCTGTCGGCTCCGGCGGGCCGGGCGGTAATTAACGCGCCGACGGCTGATCACCAAGGGCACGAAGACACAAAGGCACGAAGAACAGAACGTATCTCACAAACCGCGACGCGGCTGACCGGGCGTCAGCGAACGAACGGCCGCGAGTGAGCCACGCGAACGGTGCGCACCGGCGCAGCGGCGCGCGAGAGAGCATGTTGGGGAGTCCGAGGGGCGACGCCCCTCGGATAAGACTAAACTTGTAGTCTTTGTGTCTTGGTGCCTTGGTGTTAAAGCCGTGGGCTCGTCTCAGAAAAATCGGCTCGGCGCAAAAGCTTCGAGACCCTGGTCTCTTTTCCCCTCGACGATCAGATCCGCGATGACGTTGGCGGTAACAGGCGCGAGCAACACACCGTTGCGGTAGTGGCCTGACGCGTGGACGATGCCCGGTGTGTCGGGATCCGATCCGAGCACGGGCAGTTGGTCTGGGGTCGCGCCAGCAGATCGCGCACACCCGCAGCCGTCGTCCGCTCGTCGAACCCGACCTCCTCGACGGTCGCCCCCACGAGCAGCGTCCCGTCCGTCCGCGGGACGACGTAGCACTCCGGTCCCCAGATGATGGTGGAGAGCGGGCGCCCGTGCCACCCGAGGTGCAGGAGCTGTCCCCGGACCGGCCGCACCGGCGGCGTGCGCACGCCTTCGATGGCGTTGCTCCATGCGCCCGCGGCAATCACCACGGTCGTCGCGTCGCAGTCGCCGGTGGTCGTGGTGACGCGGAAAGACGATCCGTGGCGGCCGATGCGCTGGACCGACGCGCGGCGGAAGATTGCGCCGCGCCGCTCGGCTGACGTGGCCAGCGCGGTGGCAAGCTGTGGCGCGGCCACATAGCCGTGCGCAGGCGTCAGCAACGCGCCGGCGATCGTGCCGAGCGCGGGATGCGCGGCCTGCGCCGCCGCGGGCTCCAGCCACTCGGTCGCCACGCCCGCGGGAGGCGCGCGGCGACGCAAGTCCGCCGCGTGTTTCGGATCGAGCGCCACCTCGAGGGTCCCGATCCGGCGGAACTCGACGTCGATCGCCGACTCGCGCCGGACCGCCGCGATCCAGCCGTCGTAAAGATCCAGGCTCCGGACGGCGAGGTCGAGCAGCGGCCCGCGCTCGTGGGCCTCGACGTACGGCGCCAGCATGCCCGCCGACGCGCGCGTCGCGCCGCCCCCGACCGGGCGGTCCTCAACCACCGTGCAGGCGACACCGCGCACCGCCAGCTCCCGCGCGATCGCGCAGCCGATGATGCCGGCGCCGACAACGACAACAGACTCACTCACAATGGATACTGCTGATCCGCGCTCTCTGCGCGAGATCGTCGGTGTGAAGGCTACTCGAAGCTGGTGAGCGTCGCGTCGAGCGCCCGGACGCGGCCGTCGGCGCGGTTCCACTGGACGAGGATCGGACTCTGGTAGCGGCCGTCGGCGATTACGCCGTGGCCGTCGCTCTCGCGGACGCGCAGGTTCACCGCGCGCTTCATGCGCAGGAACCGCCCGGCGGGGAGGGCGATCGCGCGGGCAAAGAGGCGCTCCAGCAATGACGCGCGCAGACCGGTGACGTCGAGCATCTGGTTCAACGCGCGGACCATGTCGTACTTCGCATAGTCGAGCGCCTTGGCCGGAATCGCGCGCGGGTGCGCCCACATGTGACGCCCCTTCTCCGCCGCATACCGGAGGGGATTGCGCAGCACCTCCGCCAGATCGTGCCGCATCAGGAGCGTCTCGTACTCGTTGACGGTCAACCCGGCCTGGCGCTCGCCGCCGGCCAGTTCGAGCCGCACGCGGCCGCTCGTGACCCCCTGCGCCTTGACCAGCGCGACGATCTGCTCGTAAATGCCCAGCTTCGGATCCTTCAGGTTCACCGAGTCCACCGGATGATCCGACACGGGCACGTCGATGCGCAGCCGGGACACTTCGCGCTCGCGCGTGAAGCCGACGATGCTGGTGAGACGGCGGCGGGGACGGCCGGCCGTGATGCCATCCAGATCGACAAAACACACAGGCTCTTCCGGACGATTCACGTAGCTCACGCACGTGCTGAGACCGGCGGCGATGAACGCCAGGTGCGAGTCCGCGTTGCGCGGTTCCACGGCGCGCTCCGCGGACGTCAGGTCCTTGCGGCGGTCGAGCCGATCGTGTTCGTAGCCGGCCCCTTCGGGGAACATCGCGCGAAAGACTTCGACGTACGGCGCGACCGTCGCCTTTTCGCGCGTCAACCGGGCGGCCAGGCTCTGCTCGAGATAACCCGCGGTCGTGTGGAAGGAGTGATAGAGATGGCGCGGATACGCGTACAACAGGTCGCCATGCGTCGTCCGCAGCCGTTCGCGAACGTCGATGATGTCGAACCGGGCGCGCGGCGTCAGCTCGAGCGTGACCTCGACCGGGGCAACAGCCATGGATACGGAGCGCTAGTGTAACCCACTATGACTTTGTTATGCAAAGTACATGGGCTCCTAACCTATTGAGCCCGTTCGACCAGTCATCGACTGCAGACGATGGTCGGCGGCGGCTGCCACGAGTCGGGGCGCAGCTTCCCGCCAAAGCCCCAATAGACAGGCTCCGCCTTCACGCAATTGGCAGGGATGGGGACTCGCGCTTGCACATCGCCGGCGTCCGTGAGGAACGTCGTCGTGATCGAGTGCTGGCCCGGGAAGCGCCGGGACTGAACCGGAAATGACTGGACCGGAACGTAGACGGGCACCGCAACGGGATAGGGAACGGCAACAGGCGCCGGCGCCTGGTAGCGATCGATGACGACGACCTGGGGTTCCGGCGCGGCCGCCGGCTCGGGCGCCGGCTGCGGTTCCGGCGCGGGCGGCGTTCGTCCGCTCCGAATCAGCGCGACGATCACGGCTTCGCTGACGCCGGCTCCCTTGAGCTGCTTCAGCGTCGGTGTATCGATCGCGAAGACGCCGCGGTCGACTTCGATCAGCGCGAGCAGCACCTGGTCGCTCAGGCCCGCTTTCGACAACTCGATGACGTCCCGGATGGTGACGGCCTCGGCGCGGCCGGCGTCGAGGGCCCCGAGGGTAATGACGGTCAGCAGGGCGATGGCGATGCGGCGGAACATAGGCAGCAACCTCCAGGTCCGGACGGACCAGCTCTATAGTGCAACGAAAGCGCCAGCCGGTTGGGCAGGCCGGCATGGGGTCCCCGCGGCCGGGGCCGCCGGGGGGTCCTGTCGTGAGGACAGCACTGTCCACGCCGCATGGCGAAAATACCTGAAAACCCTTAGAATTATCGCCGATTTGAGGGGTACGCCCCTTGCTCATTCAGGCGAGACAGGGAGTCGTTTTCATAATGCTGTCCAGACCGCTGCCGGTTCTTCTCCTGGCGCTCGGGTGCGTGATGGCCGCGGCGGGTGGCGCCTATGTGGCGACCCACGGATGCCGTCGTCGCGCCGCCGGCCGCGGCCGCGACGTCGTCGGCCCCGGTCAGCCCGGCCGCGTCCACCCAGTCCTCTTCCCAGCCCGTCGCGGAGACCGAAGCCACGGTGACTGGCAAGAAGGTGGAGGCGCTCGCTCCTCTGAGAGCGGAGAAAGCGGACCCGGCGCGCGCGTCCGCGCCGCGACGCGCCGGCCCGGTGAGCCCGAAGCCGGTGTCGCCTTCACATCCGGGAAACGAACCGGCCGTTGCGCGAACGGTACCGATGACCGGTGCCGCGCAGCCCCAGTTCGAGCCGCAGATCGCGCCCGTGCAGCCGGCGCTTGACGCCGCGCCGGTGACGCCCGGCTCGCCGAAGCCGGTGAGCGACGGTGCGAAGCCTGTGGACCCGCAGCCTGAACCCCCGCGGGCGGCGCAGTTCGAGGAAGTCATCCTGCCCGAGTCCTCCGTGATCGGCCTGCAGCTCGAGACGTCGGTGTCGTCCGACCGCGCGCGCCTCGAGGATCGCGTGGAAGCGCGCGTCTCGCGCGACGTGATGGCGGCGGGACGCGTGGCGATTCCCGCGGGCGCCCGCGTGCTCGGCAGCGTGGTCGAAGTGGACAGGGGCGGAAAGGTAAAGACACCCGCCCATATCGGGATCCGGTTCCACACGCTCGTGCTCGGCGACGGTACCGAAGTCGCGCTGCGCACGAAACCGATTTACCGCGATGCGGAGTCTCCCGCCGGCACCAGCGCCAAGAAGATCGGCGGCGCGGCGGTGGCCGGCGCCATCCTCGGCGGCATTCTTGGCGGTGGCAAGGGGGCCGCGATCGGCGGCGCCGCGGGGGCGGCCGGCGGATCGGCGGCCGTCATGGGCGGCGAGCGCACTGTGGTCAACATTCCGTCCGGCAGCCTGCTGAACGCCACACTGTCCTCGCCCGCCACGATTACGGTCGAGAGACGGGAACAATAGGGCGGATTTGGAAATTTGGAAATTTGGGAACGTGGGAATTTGGAAATCTGAAAACCGGGTAGATTGCTGCATCTACACATTTCCAAATTCCCACATTTCCAAATTTCCAAATGAAAGACTTCCGCCTCCAGGCCCACCGCGTCGCCGACTGGATCGCCGACTACCTCGAGAACCCGGAGCGCTTCCCGGTGCTCTCCCGCGTGCGTCCCGGCGAGATTCGCGATGCGTTGCCCTCGAGCGCTCCCGAGCACGGAGAAGAGTTCGACGCGATCTTCTCGGACTTCGAGCGGATCATCCTTCCCGGCGTCACCCACTGGAACCATCCCGGCTTCTTCGCGTATTTCGCCATCACGAGCAGCGCGCCCGGCGTGCTGGCCGAGTTCCTGTCCGCCGCGCTGAACCAGCAGGCGATGCTGTGGCGCACCTCGCCCGCGGCGACGGAGCTGGAAGAGGTGTCGCTCGGGTGGCTGCGGCGGTTGATCGGGCTGCCGGACGGGTTCGAGGGGGTCATCTACGACACCGCGTCGGTCTCGACGCTGCACGCGCTCGCGGCGGCGCGCGAGGCGGCGGTGCCCGACGTTCGCGCGGCCGGACTCGCCGGACGGACCGACGTCAAGGGCGTTCGCGTCTACTGCGGCGAGCACGCGCACACGTCCGTCGACAAGGCGGTCATCCTGCTGGGCCTCGGCCACGACGCGCTCACGCGGATTCCGGCGGACGCCGACTTCCGCCTCCGGCCTGAGCTCCTGGCCCGAACGATCGCCGACGATCGCGCGGCGGGCTTCCTGCCGATCGCCGTCATTGCGACGGTCGGCAGCACCTCGAGCACGAGCGTCGATCCCGTGGACACGATCGCGGCGATCTGCGCGCGCGAGCGGGTGTGGCTGCACATCGACGCGGCCTATGCGGGAGTCGCCGCGATGGTACCGGGGTACGAATGGATCCTGCGCGGCGCGGATCAGGCGGACTCCATCGTCCTGAACCCGCACAAGTGGCTGTTCACGCCGTTCGACCTGAGCGTGCTGTATTGCCGGCGCATGGACGTGCTCCGCCAGGCCTTCGCGCTCACGCCCGAGTACCTCAAGACGAGCGAGGGGGCGGCCGGCGTGAAAAACCTCATGGACACCGGGATTCAGCTCGGGCGGCGGTTCCGTGCGCTGAAGCTCTGGATGATCATGCGGCACTTCGGCGCCGAAGGGCTCCGGAGCCACCTCGCCGAGCACATGCGGCTCGCGCGCGTGTTCGCCGAATGGGTCGACAAGAGCGACGTGTTCGAGCGCGTCGCGCCGGTGCCGTTCAGCGTCGTCTGCTTCCGCCTGCGCGGCGGCGCGGCGGACGACGAGCATCAACGCGTCCTCGACAGGATCAACGCGTCCGGCGAGGTGTTCCTCTCGCACACGAAGCTCGACGGGCGCTTCGTGCTGCGCCTGGCCATCGGCAACCTCAACACCACCGAACGCCACGTCGCGCGCGCCTGGGAACTGCTCAACTCGGCCGCCCGCTGAAGCGGTACGACAGCCGGCCCGGGGTCCCGTCTCGTTCAGTAGCGCTCGGGTGGGACGCGTCACCGTGGCGACAGGGCACATCGCTTGCAGCGTTCCTCGCGTACCTTTTTGCGAGGAGTGCTTTCATGTCTGTGCGTAAATGGCTTGTTACTGCGTCACTCGTCGGGTTGGTGTCGGCCGGGGCGCCGCGAACGGCGTCAGCCGACTGGACGCTGACGCCGTTTCTCGGCTGGAACTTCGGCGGCTCAGCTGATGTGAACGGCAGCGGTGGATCCACCTTTTCAGATAAGTTCGAGAAGAAACTGGATTACGGCGCGTCGCTCACCGGGATGGGCGCCGGGTCCGTCGGGTTCGAGCTCGACTTCGGCTACTCCCCGAACTTCTTCGAGACCTCGACCGCGGCGAGCGGCTTCCGGTTCACGAACAAGAGCAACGTCACGACGCTGATGGGCAATCTGGTCGTCGGCGGGCACACCGGGTCGGTGCGGCCGTATGCCGTCGCCGGCGTGGGCCTGCTCCGGACCAACATCCAGGACTTCGGCCAGCTGTTCACGGTGAATACGAAGAACGACTTCGGCATGGACATCGGCGGCGGCGTGATGGGCTTGTTCTCGAAGAACGTCGGCCTCCGCGGTGACGTCCGCTATTTCCGCGGCTTCCGCGGGACGAGCGACAACGTGTCGGGCCTTGCGCTCAGCAGCTTCAAGTTCTGGCGCGGCTCGCTCGGCCTGTCGCTGAAATTCTGAAAACGAGGCCTTCACGCCCAAGCGTACGCCGGTTGGAGGCGATGGCATGTCGTTGGACGAGCTCTTGACCAGGCTTAGGCCATTTGCGTGAGCCCTGAACCGAACGCCTTGAGCCAGGCACGAGTCTCCGCAAGCGCCGCGGCGACGGCCTTCGGGCTGGTTGACTGCGGCGTTTGCTTTTTCTCGATCGAGGCGAGCGGCGTGATCGCCCGGCGCACGTCGTCGCCAAAGAGCGGCGAGTGCTGGCGCCACTCGGCGAGGCTGAGCTCGTCGAAGGTCCGGCCCTCGGTGAGCAGGCGGCGCACGAGCGCGCCGACGACTTCGTGGGCGTCACGGAAGGCCAGGCCCTTCGCGACGAGATAGTCCGCCACATCGGTCGCGAGCAGAAGCCCGGAGGCGGCGAGCGTGGACGCCGCCGCGTTCGGCTTCAATCCCCCGACCACCGAGGACACGGCGCGGAGACAACCGATCCAGGTGTCCTCGGCGTCGAACAGCGCTTCCTTGTCCTCCTGCAGATCCTTGTTGTAGCCCGCGGGCAGCCCCTTCATCGTGACGAGCCATCCCATGAGGTGCCCGATCACGCGGCCGCTCTTGCCGCGCACGAGCTCGAGCGGATCGGGGTTCTTCTTCTGCGGCATCAGGCTGCTGCCGGTGGCGGCGGCGTCCGCAAGCTCGAAGAAGCCGAACTCCTCGGACGTGAAAAGGATGAAATCCTCCGCGACGCGGCTCAGGTGCACCATGCCGAGCGACGCGGCGTGCAGGAAGGAGGCGACGAAGTCGCGGTCGCCGCTGACGTCGATGCTGTTGCGCGCGATGCCGCCGAAGCCGAGCGCCGTGGCGAGGCCGGCGAGGTCGATCGCGTAGCTGGTGCCCGCAATCGCGCCCGACCCGAGCGGCAGCTCGTCGGCCTCGCGGAGGACGGCGGCGAGGCGATCGACGTCGCGCCGGAGCGCCGCGCAGTGCGACAGCAGGAAGTGCGCGACGAGCACCGGCTGAGCGCGGCGGAGATGCGTGTACGAGGGCATCAGGGCGTCACCCGCGCGATCGGCGAGCTCCACGAAGCGCGCGATCGTGTCCGCGATGGCGCGCTGGATGTCCGGCACGCGCCGCTTCAGGTAGAGGCGCAGATCGACGGCGACCTGTTCGTTGCGCGAGCGGCCGGTGTGCAGGCGCCGGCCCGCGTCCCCGATGCGCGCGACGAGCTCGCGCTCGACGAACGCGTGCACGTCCTCATCGCCATGATCGGGACTGACGAAGCCGGGATCGTCCGTCCCCTTCTGGAGAATCTGCTGCAGGCCCCGATCGATCGCCGCGGCGTCCGCCGCGGACAGGACGCCGGCCCGCGCGAGCCCCGCCGCCCACGCCCGGCTCCCCCGCACGTCGTCTTCGAACAGCCGGCGGTCGAAACGAAACGACGATCCGAACGCGAACAGCTCCGCGTCGGGATCACCCGCGAACCGCCCTGACCAGAGATGCGCCATTAATGAACCACCGTCTTCGAAGCTGGAGGCTGGAGGCTGGAAGCTGGAGGCTGGCCGGAGGCCAGCGCGCCGTTGTCATCCAGCGCCATGGGAGAGCGCCGGCCGACGACGCGGCAGTCCCCTTTGAAGAGCTTGAGGCGCACCGCCCCGGTGACGCGGGGCTGGATGGTCGCCATGAACGCGTCGATCGCCTCGCGTGTCGGAGAGAACCACCGGCCGTTGTACGCGAGATCGGCATACGCGCGCCCCAGGTCGTGCGCAAGCCGCTCGAGGTCGCGCGGGATGACGAGCTTCTCGAGCTCGCTGTGCGCGGTGTGCAGCACGACGGCCGCCGGCGCCTCGTAGATCTCGCGCGACTTCACCCCCGAGGTCGCATTCTCCACCATGTCGATGCGGCCGACGCCGTGCGCGCCGGCGATGATTTCGACCGACTCGATGAGCTCGACGAGCGGCATCTCGATGCCGTTGGCCCGCAGCGGCACGCCCTGCTCGAACTCGATCTCGACATACGCCGGCTCGTCGGGACAGGCCTGCGGCGACCGCGTGAGCGCGTAGATGTCCTCGGGAGACTCCTGCCACGTGTCCTCGAGGACGCCGCGCTCGATCGAGCGGCCCCAGAGGTTGGTGTCGACGGTGTAGGGGCTGTCGATCGTCGACGGAATCGGGATCCGCCGCGTCCTGGCGTACTCGATCTCCCCGGTCCGCGACATGCCCCAGCTCCGCGCCGGCGCGAGGATCGTCATGGACGGATCGAGCGCGCGGACGCCGAGCTCGAGGCGGAGCTCGTCGTTCGCCTTGCCGTTGCAGCCGTGCGCGATCGTCGTCGCGCCCTCCATGCGCGCCACCTCGACCAGTTTGCGCGCGATGAGCGGCCGCCCGAGCGCGGTGGCGAGCGGATAGCGGTCTTCGTACAGCGCGCCGGCCTGGAGCGCCGGGAGGATGTACTCGCGCGCGAACTCGTCGCGCACGTCGAGCACGTGCGCACGCGCCGCGCCGACGGCGAGCGCGCGCGCGCGGACGTCCGTCAGCTCGCGCCCCTGCCCCAGGTCCAGCGTCACCGCGATCACTTCGGCGCCGTACTGCTCCGCCAGCCACGCGATGGCGATCGACGTGTCGAGGCCGCCCGAGTACGCGAGAACGATTCGTTCCATGTCGACCCTACCCCTTGACCCACTCGTCGAGCTGCCGCGTGAAGACCTGCGCCTCGCGATCGCCGCGGCAAATCACGAGGATGGTGTTCTCGCCGCTGATCGTGCCGACCACTTCAGGCAGCCGCGCCCGGTCGATGGCTTCGGCCAGCGGCTGCGCCTGCGCCGACTCGGTGCGCAGGACGACGAGCTGCTGCACCACGTCGAACTTGCGCAGGGAGCTGGCCACGACACGCTTGAGGACGGCGCCGGCGTCGGCCGGGACGGCCGCTTCCCCAACCGGGGGGCGCTTGTAAGCCCCATCGGCAGCGGCCTTTACGAGGCCGAGATCGCGGATGTCCCGCGACAGCGTGGCCTGCGTCACCTGGATGCCGCGCGCCTTGAGCTGCTCGCGAAGCTGCTCCTGGCTATACATCGGTTCCCGGTCGACCAGCTCGAGCACGAGCGACTGCCTAAAGGCCTTCATAAGTATTCAAGACCGTCCCACATTATACACACTATGCATATGGGTCGGGGCAGCAATTACATATTGATATGTGGGAACCCTTCATGTATAGTCAAACATTCTGATGAATAGTTATGCTGAAACTGTTCGAGTCGGGGTCGCGGGGGCGACCGGGTATACCGGCGTCGAACTGCTGCGCCTGCTCGGCCGGCATCCGGGCGTGCGGATTGCCGCCGCGATG
>WNFM01162420.1_pt1 | contig 16517 bp, 19 predicted proteins | sample 5400271 | NCBI WGS metagenome assembly WNFM01 (sample SAMN13153352, study PRJNA577476) | soil metagenome | isolation source: 60 cm saprolite on Douglas fir-dominated hillslope | place: USA:California | collected 2013-09-17
TGCAAACGCTGCGGAAGACGCCCCTCTACGATCGTCACGTTGCCCTCGGGGCTCGCATGGTTCCCTTCGCCGGCTGGGAGATGCCCGTGCAGTACGCGGGCCTGATCCAGGAGCACCGAACTGTCAGAACTGATGCAGGAGTATTCGACGTCTCGCACATGGGCGAGCTCGAGGTGGAAGGGCCGAGGGCGCGCGACCTGCTCCAAGGGCTGCTCTCGAACGACGTCGACAAGCTGCAGACCGGCGAGGCGCAGTACACGCTGCTCACAAACGAGGACGGCGGGATCATCGACGACCTGATCCTCTACCGGCTCAGTGAGCACCGTTTCCTGATCGTCGCGAACGCGTCGAACAGCGACGCCGTGTTTCGCTGGCTGACGGAACACGAGCTGCGCGGCTCCGACGTGCGCAACGTTTCCGACGAATACGCGCTGCTTGCCGTCCAGGGGCCGAACGCGCTCGCGAAGCTCGGCCTCGAGCCGACCAAGGCGTTCACATGGGCGATGGGCGACCTCGACGGCGTCGAGGTGATGATCAACCGAGGAAGGCGTTGAGCTCGGCTGCATGACCGAAGACGCCGGCGAGCTGTGGGACGCGATCCTCGCGCGCGGCGTCACCCCCGCCGGGCTCGGTGCGCGCGACACGCTGCGCCTCGAGGTCTGTTACCCGCTGCACGGCAACGACATCGGCCCGCAGTGGGACGCGATCTCGTCCGGGCTTGGTTGGGCGTGCGCGCTGGCGACGGAATTCACCGGCGTCGAACGGCTGCGCGCGATCAAGGAGCAGGGCCCGGCGCAGAAGCTCGTCCCGTTCGTCATGACCGACAAGGCGATCCCGCGGCAAGGGATGCAGATCGAGGGCGGTGGCGAGGTGACCTCAGGAACGCAGTCACCGATGCTCGACGTCGGGATCGGGATGGGCTACGTGCCCGCCGCATCGAGCTCACCCGGCACCGAGCTCGTGATCGACGTGCGCGGCAAGCCACGCCGCGCGGAAGTTGCCAAAAAGCCCCTCTACAAGAAAGCGAGCGCGTAAATGGCGTCGAGTGAGTCGTATCCGGACGATCTCAAGTACCACCCCGAGCACGACTGGGCGCGCATCCACGGCGACGAGGCCGTGTTGGGCGTGACCTGGTACGCGCAGGACGCGCTCGGCGAGCTCGTGCACTACGAGGCGCCCGACGTCGGCTCGACCGTCGCGAAGGACAGCTCGTACGGCGAAGTCGAGTCGGTGAAGGCCGTCTCGGACCTCATATCGCCCCTCTCCGGCGAGGTGCTCGAGGTGAACGCCAAGGTCGTCGACGCGCCCGAGACCGTGAACGACGATCCCTACGGCGACGGCTGGTTGATCCGCATCCGGATGACGAGCCCAGACGAGCTCGAGCAGCTCCTCGACGTGGCCGCCTACAAGCAGGTCCTGGAAAGCGAGTGAGCTTCCTCTCGCTGACGGACTCCGATCGCGAGGAGATGCTCGCTGCGATCGGCGTCTCCTCGATCGACGAGCTGTTTCGCGACATCCCACAGCGCGTCCGCTACGGCCGCGAGCTCGACATCGCCCCGGCGCTCACCGAGTCGGAGCTGCAGCGGCACATGGAGGAGCTCGCCGGCAAGAACACCGTCGACGAGGTCTGCTTTCTCGGCGCCGGCATCTACGACCACTACGTGCCGGCTGTCGTCGACGCGGTGCTGCAGCGCGGCGAGCTGCTGACCGCGTACACGCCGTACCAGCCCGAGATGAGCCAGGGCGTGCTGCAGGCGATCTTCGAGTACCAGACCGCGATCTGCGAGCTCACGGGTATGGACGTCTCGAACGCGTCAGGCTACGACGGGACGACCGTCGCCGCCGACGCGTGCTTTGTCGCGAAGCACGCGACGGGCCGCTCCAAGATCGTCGTTACCGAAGCGACGAACCCGCAGGTGCGCCAGGTGATCAAGACCTACGCGCCCGGCTTCGGCCTCGAGATCGTCGAGGTGCCGCACGAGGGTGGGGTCACCGATCCCGACCGCGTGCGCGAGGCGGCCGTCGAGGCAGCGGGGGTGATCTTCCAGCAGCCGAACTTCTTCGGGAATCTCGAGAACGCGCCTGAGCTCGCCGCCGCCGCGAACGAAGTGGGGGCGATGCCGATCGCGCACGTCGACCTCGTGTCACTCGGCGTGCTCGAAGCGCCCGGCGAGTACGGCTGCGCGATGGCGATCGGCGAGGGCCAGTCCGCCGGCAACTCGATGAGCTACGGCGGCCCGCACTACGGCTTCCTCGCGGCGCGCAACGACTACATCCGGCGCCTACCGGGACGCATCGTCGGCGAGACGGTGGACGCCGCGGGTGAACGCGGCTATGTGCTCACCCTGCAGACCCGCGAGCAGCACATCAGGCGCGAGAAGGCGACGTCGAACATCACCACCAACCAGACGCTGCTGGCGCTCGCAGGGCTGGTGCACCTGAGCCTGCTGGGACCGCAGGGTCTCAGAGAGCTGGGGGAGACCTGCATGGCGCTGCGTGCTTATGCGCAGACAGAGCTCGTGAGGGCAGGGCTCGAGCTGGTGTTTCCAGGGAAGGCAACGTTCAAGGAGTTTGCCGTGCGCACCGGACGGCCCGCCCGCGAGGCGCTCGCCGCCGCGCGCGCGAAGGGCATGTACGCGGGTTACCCGCTCGGCCGGGACTACGCCGGCCTGGACGATGCGCTGCTCGTCGCCGTGACCGAGAAGCGGACAGTCGAGGAGATCGACCGTCTGGTGGAGGCGCTCGCCTCATGAAGCTGATCTACGAGAAGTCACAGGCGGGCCGTCGCGGTCTCGGCGTCCCGAAGCCGGACCTGCCCGTGCCGGAGGTGCCGCAGGAGCTTGCGCGCAAGAGCCCGCCGCGTCTGCCCGAACTTGCCGAACCGGAGGTGCTGCGCCACTTCACGAAGCTCTCGACGCGCAACTTCGGGATCGACACGGGCTTCTACCCGCTCGGTAGCTGCACGATGAAGTACAACCCGCGCGTCAACGAGCGCATCGTCGGCATCCCCGGCTTCGCGAACCTGCACCCGCTCGTCGAAGACGACGCGGCGCAAGGCGCACTCGAGCTCGAGTGGCACCTGCAGGAGATCCTGCGCGAGGTGACCGGCCTCGACGCCGTCTCGCTGCAGCCGGCCGCCGGGAGCCAGGGTGAGCTGACCGGGCTGATGCTCTTCCGCGCGTACTTCAAGGACAAGGGAGAGGACGAGCAGCGGCGGAAGATCGTGATCCCGGACACGGCGCACGGCACGAACCCGGCGAGCGTGACGATGGCGGGCTACGAGCTGACGCCGGTGAAGACCGATGCGCGCGGGAATATCGACGTCGAGGATCTGCGTGGCAAGGTCGACGAGCACACCGCGGGCCTCATGCTCACGAATCCGTCGACGCTCGGTCTGTTCGACGAGAACATTGAGGAGATTCGCGACATCTTTCACGGCGTGGGCGCGCTTATGTACTACGACGGCGCGAACCTCAACGCGGTGTGCGGCATCTCGCGTCCGGGCGACATGGGCTTCGACGTCGTGCACATCAACCTCCACAAGACGTTCTCCCAGCCGCACGGCGGTGGCGGCCCCGGCGGCGGGCCGATCGCAGTGCGAGAGATCCTCGAGCCGTTCCTGCCGGTGCCCGTCGTCGTGCAGGACGGCGCAGGCTTCCGCCTCGAGTACGACCGCCCGAAGACGATCGGCAAGGTGCGGGCGTTCAGCGGGCCGTTCGGCGTCTTCGTGCGTTCGTACGCGTTCATCCGCGCGTACGGTCCGGGGCTGAAGGAGATGAGCGAGGTCGCCGTGCTGAACGCGAACTACATCCTCGCGCGCCTGAAGGACGCGTATGATCTCCCATTCGACCGCCTGTGCATGCACGAGTTTGTGCTCAGCGCGCGGTCGCTGAAGAGAGAGCACGGCGTCAGCGCGCTCGACGTCGCGAAACGCTTGATGGACTACGACTTTCACCCGCCGACGATCTACTTCCCGCTGATCGTTCCCGAGGCGCTGATGATCGAGCCGACGGAGTCGGAGGCGAAAGAGACGCTCGACGAGTTCATCGACGCCATGCTCGCGATCGCGCGTGAAGCGGCCGAGAATCCGCAGCTGTTGCACGACGCGCCGCACGACCGTCCTGTGCGCCGCCTCGACGAGGTGCGCGCGGCGAAGAACCCGATCGTGCGCTTCAAGTTCGAGGAGCATCCGGCCGAACAGGGCGCCGGCGACCGCCAGCTGGAAGCTCAGAAAGGCGCCTGAGTGCCGAAGCCGGTGATTTGGAAGCCCCGGTACGCAACGCGCCGCATGCGCGAGCGCGCGTGGGCGAGCGCCGACCTGCAACGCGAGCAGGCGGCGAAGAAGTCGCCGGCGCGCCGGTCGCTGCTCGCGCGGCTGCTTCGCCGCTGACCGTCGAAACGAAAGGAGCCGGGCATGGGTTCGTGGCCGAGTGGCATCGGTGCCATCACGCTGTTCGTCGAGGACTTGGAGGACGCCAAGGAGTTCTACGGCAGGGTCTTCGGCCTGCCGGTCATGTACGAGGACGAGAACTCGGCCGTGTTCAAGTTCGAGAACACGCTGATCAACCTGCTGAAGACGTCAGCGGCCGTCGAGCTGATCGAGCCGGCGCCGGTCGCGAATCGAGACGCCGGAGCACGCGCGCAGTTCACGCTCGAGGTCGAGGACGTGGATGCGATGTGCGTCGAGCTCGCCGACCGTGGCGTGAAGCTGCTGAACGGCCCGATGGACCGGCCGTGGGGGATCAGAACCGCGAGCTTTCAAGATCCCGCTGGGCACATCTGGGAGATCGCGCACTAAGGGAGCCGGCGTCAGGTTCGGAGGCGACGAACGCGCGCGTGGGCATGCCCGTGTGCGTGCGGCCGCGAGGCGAGCAGGGCGAGCAGCGCGATCGCGATGAAGTTCCGGAACGACGGGTCGGGCCAATGCACCTGCGCGCCGGCGTGGAACCACGACGGGTCGACGAGGAAGACGATCGCGGTGATCAGGACCTTGCCCGCCCACCCGACGACGAGGAACAAGGTCGCGAGCAGCGTCGCCCAGAAGCCCAGCTCCGGCAGGCCGATCGCGGACGCGAAGTTGAGAACGTTCCAGGCCAGCCAGAAGATCAGCGGGCCGAGCAGGACCATCGCGAACACCATCACGAGCGCGACGGCGAGGCCGCCGGCGACGAGCACGCCGATGCCGAGGATCTGCAGGAAGATGCGCAGGACCGGGTTCACCGGGCGAGTCTCTCACGCGGGCGTTGCCCGTGCAGGCGAACCTCGGGCGGCTCCCCCGAGGTCGGAGGGGAGCGACGACTACACTGGCCCGTCCATGAACGTCGTAGTCACGAATCTCAAGGGCGGGGTCGGCAAGACGACCACCGCCGTCTACCTGGCGGCCGTCGCGGTCGCCAGGGGCTACGACGAGGTCCTGCTCATCGACGCGGATCGGCAGGCATCGTCGGCCGAATGGCTGTCGAGGCGCCGTCGGAGCGGACGCTCGCCCGGGCGATGAGCAAGCACAACGGGATTGCGATCGTCGACACGCCTCCGGGCGACGAGCGGCTCGTGCAGTCCGCGATCAGCTCGGCCGACGCCGTGATCATCCCCACGCGCGCCGGCGGGGTGGAGTATCCGCGGGTCGCCGTGACGCTCGGCATGATCCCCGCCCGCACGCCGCGCGGAGTCCTGATCGCCTCGGCCCGGCTCGGCACGAACGACCTCGAGGAGACGATCTCCTGGTGGAAGGCGGAGAATGTCCCGGTTTGGGGCGTCATTCCGGAGCGCGTCGGGATTGCCGCCGGCCCCGAGGCGCGCCTGTACCGCGAGGGTCTCAACGAGTACGAGACGGTTCTGCGGCGTGCGTTGCGTAAGCGCTGAGGTAGACCGCGGCGCGCCACCGGTGCCGGCAACCGGCGCCTCGCACGACGACTATGAACGCGGCCGTCCGGAGGTGATCGCGGTCGATCACCGGCAGTCGGTGAGCCCTCGTGCCTTAGGGCGCCGACCGCCGGTCAGTCTGATGTCCTTACGACCAATCCCTCGAACAGAACTGGCTCAACAGAAGAGCGCCATGCTGAACGGCTCGTCCTTTGTGGACGCACCGCCGAAGATGTCGTAACCCGCCCAGATGACCACGACAACTCGGTTGGCTCCGCCGTCGATCGTGTTCACCGCAGCGTCCGCGGCCTGAGCCTGATCAGTGCTCACAACAGCTGCACAGTTGTGCACATTCTGACTCACGTTGACGTAATAGAGGCCTGTGCCGACTTTTGAGATCGTGGCTCCGCTTCCGGCGAGCAACGTTCCATCGGCCGCCACCTTCGCCCACACGGTCGCGCCTCCGGTCCCAGCCGGTCCTTGGGGTCCGGTCGCTCCGGTCGCCCCTGCGGCGCCTGTCGCTCCGGTCGCCCCAGCGGCGCCTGGTGCGCCGGGGTTGCCCATGGGGCCTGGCGGACCTGGATCTCCCTGCGGACCCGGCGAGCCTGCCGGTCCGGGGACGGTGCTGTCGGCGCCGGCCTGGCCGGTCGCTCCGATGTCTCCCTTATCGCCCTTGAGACCCTGCGGGCCTGGGATTCCCTGCGGCCCCGGGACTCCCTGGGGACCAGGGACTCCCTGGGGACCAGGGTCACCCTGGACGCCCTGCACGTTCCACTGGATCGGCGATTCTCCGCTCTTGCAGCCGGTCGTCGCCGAGACGACACGCAGGCTCCCGTTCGTGTTGCTCTGACACGCATAGATCACGCTCGACGCGGTGAGCGTGTTGACGGCATACGCACCACCAGCCACCAGCAAACCAACCCCGACGATCCCGGCCACGATCCATCTTCTCGTGCGTGCCGTGCGCATCTCTGGCCCCTCTCGATTGAATGCACCGCAAGTTGCGTTGATCACGAACTTCAAGCCAGGATGCGCCTCTCGCAGGCGGCCTGTCAAGCGTTCGTGCCGATGCGGGGCCTGGACGAGGGCCGTTACCCGATCGCCGCGTCCTCCCAGAAGCTCTCGAGCATCTCGGCGTCGCCGCTCTCGCCGGCGCCGAAGGCGAGGAACTCGAGCCCGTCTGGGCCGGACTCGAAGCCGCGGGCCACCTTCGGCGCGACCCGCACGACGTCGAACGGCTTCAGGTCGCGCGTCTCGTCCTCGAGCGTGATGCTGCCCGTGCCTGCCAGCACGACATAGAACTCCTCCTGGTCTTCATGTTTGTGCCCGAAAGGCTGCCGGAAGTCGGGGGCGAGCTTCTGGTAGCTGAATCCACCTCGCTTGGCGTCCGTCGCGGAGCGGCCGAAGCGCGCCTCGACGTTGGGTGACAGGCCGAACTTGACGGCCATGTCCTCCAGCTCCTTGATGTTCACAATCTTGTAATCCGCGGCCATGCGGCACCCCTCCTTGGTCTGCGATTCTGTGGCTATGAAGACACGCAGACTAGGTCAGAACCTCGAAGTCTCGGCGCTTGGGCTGGGTTGCATGGGCATGTCGGAGTTCTACGGAACGGCTGACGAGGGCGAGGCGATCGCGACGATCCACCGCGCGATCGAGCTCGGCGTCACCTTCCTCGACACCGCAGACATGTACGGCCCGTTCACGAACGAGCGCCTCGTCGGTCGCGCGATCGCCGACCGCCGCGACAAGGTCGTCCTCGCCACGAAGTTCGGCAACGAACGGAACGAGGACGGCAGCTGGGTCGGCATCAACGGTCGGCCCGAGTATGTCCGCAAGGCCTGCGACGCGAGCCTCGAACGGCTCGGCGTCGACTACATCGACCTCTACTACCAGCACCGTGTCGACCTCGACACCCCGATCGAGGAGACCGTCGGCGCGATGAAGGAGCTCGTCGCCGCGGGCAAGGTGCGCCACCTCGGGCTCTCCGAGGCGGGGGCCAACACGATCCGGCGCGCGAACGCGGTGCACCCGATCACGGCGCTGCAGAGCGAGTACTCGCTCTGGACGCGCGACCCCGAAGACGAGATCCTCCCGACCGTGCGCGAGCTCGGCATCGGTTTCGTCGCCTACAGCCCGCTTGGCCGGGGCTTCCTCTCCGGGCAGATCAAGTCGATCGACGACCTGGACGAAGACGACTATCGCCGCCGCGCGGAGCGCTTCCAGGGCGAGAACTTCCAGAAGAACCTGGATCTGGTCGAGCAGGTCGAGGTGATCGCCAGCGAGCAGGGCGTCACGCCGAGCCAGCTCGCACTCGCGTGGGTGCTTGCGCAGGGAGAGGACATCGTCCCGATCCCCGGCACCAAGCGCATCACGTACCTCGAAGAGAACGTCGGTGCACTCGACGTGCAGCTGACCGAGGACGACCTGCGTCGCATCGACGAGGCGTTCCCGAAGGGCGCAACAGCCGGCAACCGGTATCCCGATATGTCGACGGTGAATCGATGACGAACGTCCTGAAGACCGACGCCGAGTGGCGTGCCGAGCTGACGCCCGAGCAGTACCGCGTGCTGCGCGAGAAGGGCACCGAGCGTCCGTTCGAAGGCGAATACGACCACACCTTCGAGCCTGGCCAATACCACTGCGCCGGGTGCGGCGAGGAACTCTTCAAGAGCGATGCGAAGTACGACTCGGGCTGCGGCTGGCCCGCGTTCTACGCCCCGGCGTCCGCGGAGGCGATCGACGAAGAGACCGACGTCAGCTACGGCATGACGCGCACCGAAGTGATGTGCGCGGCATGCGGCGGCCATCTCGGTCACGTGTTCCCGGACGGGCCGCAGCCCACGGGACTGCGGTACTGCATCAATTCAGCAGCCATCAAACTCGAGGAGGAGTAAGTACGTGGAAAAGCAGGCAACGTTTGGCGCGGGGTGCTTCTGGGGCGTCGAGGCGGCGTTCCGCCGGACGCAGGGCGTCACCGGCACCAAGGTCGGGTACGCCGGCGGCAAGGTCGACAACCCGACCTATGAGCAGGTGTGCTCGGATACGACCGGCCACGCCGAAGTGGTTCAGGTCACCTACGACCCTGAGCAGGTCCCGTACGAGCAGCTGCTGACGATCTTCTGGCTCGAGCACGACCCGACGCAGCTGAACCGGCAAGGCCCGGACGTGGGCTCGCAGTACCGCTCGGTGATCTTCGTTCACGACGAGGAGCAGCGCGCCGCGGCCGAGGCTTCACGCGAGGCTGTCCAGGCGCGCTTTACGCGGCCCGTCGTGACGACGATCGAGGATGCGCCGCCCTTCTGGGAGGCCGAGGACTACCACCAGCAGTACCTCGAGAAGCGCGGCCTCGCGAGCTGCACGCCGCGGCTCGCCACCGCAGTCTCCTAACCGGCTGTGCAGTGCGTCACGTGCTCTGAGAGCACGTGACGCACCGTGGCCGCCCTCTGAAGACTCCCGAGAGGGTCGCCCGCCCGCGACCTCTCGGTGGTGTGGCGGACGTGCCCTCGTGCCGCCGGTGTCGACGCGCTAGCGCGTCAGGAGCCGAAAGAACAGTCCGCCCGTGGGGACGGCCCGCAGCTTTGTCCGCAGTTCTGTCGCAGTCATGCCGCTCCTCTGTCTCTCCGCAGGGTGGTGATTGTTTAGGGGCCCCGCCGCACAGGGCCCTTGATCACCATGACCGATCAAGGGTCGCTTGACCTAGCCCTCGTTCGGTGGTTTACCACCGAGGTTGACTTACGAGGCTTGAGGCTAGGCGGAGGCGGTCTCGCGCTCGCGCTTGCGCTTCGAGGCGGAGCTGGCGCGTTTCGAGGCCGAGAGCTCGACCTTGCGCAGGCGAACCGACTTGGGCGTCACCTCGACGCACTCGTCGTCGCGGATGAACTCCAGCGCCTGCTCGAGCGAGAGCGGGCGCGGCGGGATCAGGCGGATCAGGTCGTCCGAGCCGGAAGCCCGCATGTTCGTCAGCTTCTTCGGCTTCGACGCGTTGACGTCGAGGTCGTCGCGCCGTGAGCTCTCGCCGACGACCATGCCCTCGTAGAGCTCGTCGGTCGGCGCGATGAAGAGCGAACCGCGCTCCTGCAGGTTCTCGATCGCGAAGCCGGTCGCCTGGCCTCGGCGATCTGCGACGAGGCTGCCCGTCGGGCGCGTGCGCAGCTCGCCGAACCAGGGCTCCCACCGCTCGAAGACGTGGTGCATGATCCCCGACCCGCGCGTCTCGGTGAGGAACTCGGTACGGAAGCCGATCAGCCCGCGCGCGGGCACGAGGTACTCCATGCGCGCCCAGCCGGTGCCGTGGTTGACCATCTGCTGCATCCGGCCCTTGCGGAGCGCGAGCAGCTGGGTGACGACGCCGACGAACTCTTCCGGGACGTCGATCGCGACGCGCTCGACGGGCTCGTGGCGCTTGCCGTCGATCTGGCGCACAAGCACCTCCGGCTTGCCGATCGTCAGCTCGAAGCCCTCGCGCCGCATGATCTCCGCCAGCACCGCGAGCTGCAGCTCGCCGCGGCCCTGCACCTCCCAGGTGTCCGGGCGCGGCGTCGTGAGGACGCGCAGCGAGACGTTGCCGACGAGCTCCTGATCGAGGCGCTGCTTGACCTGGCTCGCAGTCAGCTTGTCGCCCTCGGTGCCCGCGAGCGGCGAGGTGTTGATCCCGATCGTGATCGAGAGGCTCGGCTCGTCGACGACGGTCACGGGGAGCGGACGCGGGTCGTCCGGGTCGGCGATCGTCTCGCCGATTGTCACCTCGGGCAGTCCGGCCAGCGCGACGATGTCGCCCGGGCCCGCCTCGTCGGCGGAGACACGGTCGAGTGCCTCGGTGACCAGCAGGTCGACGACGCGCGCGTTCTCGATCTCCCCGTTCGCGCGGCACCAGGCGATCTGCTGGCCCTTCTTGAGGATGCCGTGGCGGATGCGCAGCAGCGCGAGCCGTCCGACGTACGGCGAGGCGTCCAGGTTCGTGACGAGCGCCTGCAGTGGATGGGTCGGGTCGTACGACGGCGGCGGGATCGTCTCGAGCAGCGTCTCGAACAGCGGCGTCAGGTCGTCCGCCAGGTCGTTCGGGTCGAGGCCTGCCTTGCCGTCGCGCGCGATCGTGTAGACGATCGGGAACTCGATCTGCTCCGCGGTCGCGTCGAGGTCGAGGAAAAGCTCGTAGACCTCGTTCACGACCTCCTCGACTCGGGCGTCGGGGCGCTCGATCTTGTTCACGACCAACACAACCGGAAGGCGGGACTCCAAAGCTTTCCGCAGGACGAAGCGCGTCTGCGGCAGCGGTCCCTCGGAGGCGTCGACGAGCAGCAACACGCCGTCGACCATCGTCAGGCCGCGCTCGACCTCGCCGCCGAAGTCCGCGTGGCCGGGGGTGTCGATGATGTTGATCTTGACGTCGCCGCGCTGGACCGAGGTGTTCTTGGCGAGGATCGTGATGCCCTTCTCGCGCTCCAGGTCGCCCGAGTCCATGACGCGCTCGTTGACGTCCTGGTTCTCGCGGAACGACCCGGACTGCCAGAGCATGGCGTCGACCAGCGTCGTCTTCCCATGGTCGACGTGCGCGACGATCGCGACGTTGCGCAGGTCATTGCGCTGAGCTAGGGCTTTTCCGGGCATGGCGCGAGGCAGGGTAGCTGGGGCCTAAGGACCTGCCGCCCAAGTGCCGAAAGAGACGTTCATGCGGAGCGGGCTGAAAGAACGGCTGCTCCCCGTGCTCGTCGTGGGAGCCGTTGCTGCCGCCGCGCCGGCTGTCGTCCACGTGCTCTGGGGAGACGTCAAAGTCAACTTCACCGGAGAGATGCACTTCTACGCCGTCGGCTTCAGCGCGCTCGTCGCGGCTGGGGCCGCGCTCGGGTTGACGATCGTCGGCGCACGGCGCTCCGACACGCGGACGGTGCTTGTCGGGACCGCGTTCGCGGTGATGGCGAGCCTGCTCGCGCTACACGGTTTCTCGACGCCGGGCGTCTGGTTCGGAAACAACGGCGTGATCGCGCTGACCGGCGGCGCGACGCTGCCCGTCGGCGCTCTGATCCTCGCCATGTCGGTGCTGCCGCTCCCACGTGTCCTCCAGAGCGTGCGGCTCCTGCTCCTCCTCGAAGGCGTCCTCCTCGCGGTCGTGCTCGCGCTGGGGTTTTCTGCACTCACTTGGCCGAGCCTCGTCCCGTCTGTGCCGGCGCCGAACAGCGACGCGGCGATGGCCCTCCTGGTCGTCGGCCTCGCGCTGTACGGACTGCTCGCGCTGCGGGCGCTGCGGACGTTTCTGCTCACGCAACGCGCGCTCGACCTCGCAGTCGTGGTCGGGCTCGTGTGGCTCGCGACCGCTCTGGTCCCGGCACTGACGATGGACTTCTCGCAGCTCGGCTGGTGGATCGGGCACGAGGTCGAGCTCGACGGGATCCTGCTCGTCGGGATTGCCGTCGCGATCGACCTTGCGCGCGCAGCGCAGTCGCGCCCGCTCGCCGGTGACCTGCGCGGCGCCGACCTCGTCGCCGCCGAAGACATCTTCCTCGGCTCGCACGTGCGCGCACTCACTGTGCGCCTCGCCGACAAGGACGAGTACACCGAGCGTCACACGCGGCGCGTCGCGCTCCTCGCCGTGCAAGTTGGGGAGCAGCTTGGCCTCTCCGCCAGCCGCCTGCACACGCTCGCGATCGGCGGGCTCGTGCACGACATCGGCAAGCTCTCGGTGCCCGACGCGATCCTGAAGAAGCCGGCGGCGCTCGACGAGCACGAGTACGAGGTCGTCCAGGGGCACCCCGAATTGGGGAGCAAGCTCCTGAGTGAGCTCGGCGGCTTCTCGCACGCCGTGCGCCAGCTCGTCCGCGATCACCACGAGCGTCTCGATGGCGCGGGCTATCCGCGTGGACTGTCCGCCCAGCAGATCGATCTCGACACACGGATCCTCACCGTCTGCGACGTCTACGACGCGTTGATCTCGAAGCGTGTCTATCGCCCCGCGTGGACCCACGACGATGCGATGGCGCTGCTGCGCCGCGAGTCGGGCACGGCATTCGATGCTCGGTGCGTCGCCGCGCTCGAGCTGGTTGTCATGGGGGAGGCGTCGATCGAGTCGAGGCCGCTCGCCGTCAGCTCTTCCTGAGCGACTCGCGCACTTCTGTCGTCAGCGCCAGGATCGACTTGTCGAGCGCTTCGATGCGCGTGTTCTGCTCGATCATCAGCTCGTTCTGCTTCTTCTCCTCCTGAATCATCACGTACTGCTGATCCGCGAAGATCTGGCGGCGCGCGTCGGCGCGGTTCTGGCTGATCATCACGAACGTCGAGAGGAAGATCGCTTCGAGGCTGACGATCATCGTCAGCAGCCCGAACGGGTACTTCTCGAGCGGGATCGTCACCCAGAGCGCAAACCAGACGATGTGCACGTAGACGAACGCCATCGAGCCGGCGAAGGCGGTGATCGCGTCGGCGATGCGGCTCTGGAGGTTCTGGGCGCGCTTCTCTTCGTACTTGAGCAGCGCGGGCGAGGCCGGATTCCTGCGCAGCAACTCGTGGCGCACCGTGTTGAGGAGCCGTTCAGCGATCATCGTCGCGCCTCCTGTGTAGGTCGGGCGCCTGCCGCGGTCCGAGTGGAAGTCTGCGCTATGGGTCGGACGGTCTAGGGAGTCGCCGCGAGCTGGCCGCACGCGGCGGCGATGTCGCGGCCGCGCGTCAGGCGCACCGTCGGCGAGAACCCCGCGGCGTGCAGAGCGTCCTTGAACTCGGCGATCGTGGTGCGCGAGGAGCCGTCGTAAAACCCGGTCGGGTTGTATGGGATCAGGTTCACCTTGAAGATGTCGCGGTCGAGCATCTCGGCGAGCTTCTTCGCGTGCGAGACGGTGTCGTTGACGCCGGCCAGCATCACGTACTCGATGAACACCCTGCGGCCGCGCAGCTCGTAGTAGCGATGGCACTCGGCGAGCACGTCGTCGAGGGGATACCGGTCGTTGACCGGCATGATCGAGCTCCGCAGCGCATCGGCTGGCGCGTGCAACGACAGCGCGAGCCTGATCGGCTCGTCGACTTCGTCGATGAAGCGCGTCAGGCCCGGCAGCCAGCCAACGGTCGAGATCGTCGTGCGGCGGTGCGTGACGCCGAGGTCCGGGAGCCGGCGTGCGGCTGCGAGCACGTGGTCGACGTTGAGCATCGGCTCGCCCATGCCCATGAAGACGACGTGGTCGATCGGCTCGATGCGCTTGAAGTGCAGCGCCTGGTCGAGGATCTCCCACGCGGTGAGGTTGCGGCGGAACTGCATCTGGCCCGTCGCGCAGAACGTGCACGTGAGCGGGCAGCCCGACTGTGACGAGACGCACACCGAGCGCCGGCCGTCGCGGAACCGCATCAGCACGGCTTCGAGCGGATGGCCGTCGTGAGTGTGGAAGAGCGCCTTCACCGTTCCGTCGACCGACGTAGCCTCGTGCACGAGCGTCAGGGTGGAGAACGGCGCGCGCTGCTCGAGCAGTGCTCGCGCGTCCGCCGGTAGGTTCGTCATCTCGCCGTACGAGGTCGCGCCGCGCGCGACCCATTCCCACACCTGCTGGGAACGGTAGGCCGGCTCGTCCGCCAGCACCTCGGAGATCAGGTCGAGATCCATCCCGACACGGTAGCGCCGCTCTAATCGGAGACTGTGACCGCGTCGCCGACCGTGATCGTCCCGCCGACCAGAATGTCGGCGCGGAGCCCCGCGCGATGGACGAGCGGGCGCATGATCCCCGGCCGCGTGAGCTTCTCCAGATGCGAGCACGGCTCTGCGAGCCGCCGTCCGATGCATTCGACGGAACCGATAGTGAAGCGACGGCCGACGAGCGCGTTCAACTCGATGCCGCGGGTGACGATGTTGCGCCGGGCGTCCTCCCACGAGAGCTCGACGTCCGCGAGCGCCTCTGCTTCGACGAGCGTCAGTTCGTAGCCGCGTCCCGCCCCGTTGAACGTGCCGCGGCCGTCGGCGTACCGGTCGCCCTCGAGGCCGTGACCGGCGATCGCCTCCACGGTCTGCACGCCGTGAAGCGGCGCCTCCGCCTCGGGCGCAACGAGAAGCCCCGCGACGGCGCCGGTGCCGCCGGCGCGGCCCCACGGCTGTTCGATCGGCACGTGCAGGTCGAGCGGGGCAACGAGCCAGCCTTCCTCGATCGTCCCGCCGCCTGCGAGCGCGCCCGCCGGATCGAACATCGGGCCGGACGGTGAGCCATACATCACGACGGCGTGATCGCCGTCGGTGGCGCGCACCCGAGCCAGCCACTCGCCCGGCCACGAGAACGTTGCGGCGCCGGCGATCGGCACGAGCCCGAGGTTGGTCTCGGCGAGCCATTGCTTGAAGAACGAGAGCGCCTCGAACTCTGGAACCGGCGGTGTCGATCCCAGCACGACGCCGAGGCAATCGCGCAGCTCGTCTTCGTACGTCGACACGCCTCGATCCTACGCAGGCCACTAGATTGTCGCCGTGATCGATCTCCGCTCGGACACGAAGACGAAGCCGTCGCAGGCGATGCGCGAGGCGATGGCGAACGCCGAGGTCGGCGACGAGCAGGACCGCGAGGACCCGACGGTCCTCGAGCTCGAGCGCCGCGGCGCCGAGCTGCTCGGCCAGGAGGAGGCCGTCTATCTCCCAACGGCCACGATGGGGAACCAGATCGCGCTGCTCATCCTCGGCGAGCGCGCGACCGAGGTCGTCGTCGAGGAGACGGCGCACATCGTCGTCTCGGAGCTCGGCGGCGCCGCCGCGAACGGTGGTCTGCAGGTGCACGGCGTGCGCGGCGACCGCGGCCGGATCTCCTCCGGGCAGGTCCGCGCGACGATGCACGAGGACGGCAGCTTCCACACGCCGCGCACGTCCGTCGTCGCGCTCGAGAACACCCATAACAACGCGGGCGGGACGATCTGGGCGCTCGACGAGCTGCGCGAGGTCACAGCGACGGCGCGCGAGCTCGGGCTGAAGTTGCACCTCGACGGCGCGCGGCTGATGAACGCGGCTGTCGCGTCGCAGGTTGCTGCGGCGCAGATGGGTTCGCTCTTCGACACGGTCACGCTGTGCCTCTCCAAGGGGCTCGGCTGTCCGCTCGGTGCGCTGATCGCCGGCTCGGCCGAGCTGATGCACCGCGCACGCATGGAGAAGCACCGCATGGGCGGCGCGATGCGCCAGGCGGGGATCGTTGCGGCGGCAGGTGTCTACGCCCTCGAGCACAACGTCGAGCGGCTCGCCGAGGATCACGCGCGCGCGCGGCGGCTCGCGGAGGCGTGGGCGGACCAGGGCCTGCCGGTCGACCTGGAGCGCGTGCAGACGAACTTCGTCCACCTCGACGCGAGCGCGCTCGGGCTCGGCGAGTGGGAGGCGGTCGGTCTCGTGCGCGACACCGGGGTTGCGATCTCGCGCACGATGCGGCCGGGCTTCCTTCGCGCCGTGACGCACCTCGACCTCACCGACGACGACATCGATCGAGCGGCCGAGCTGGTGCCGCAGGCACTCGGGGCGTATGTCCGCGCCTGACACCGGCGCGCTCGACAGGCTGCTCCAGGAACGCCAGGCGGATCGCCTCCCGTCGGTTGCCGCCGCGGTCGTGCAGAAAGGTGAGCAGGTGTGGGCGAACGCTGTCGGCGCCGCCGACTATGACGCGGGGCGTGACGCGACCCCCGACACGCAGTACCGCATCGGCTCGATCACGAAGACGTTCACC
>WNFM01216032.1_pt1 | contig 16509 bp, 13 predicted proteins | sample 5400271 | NCBI WGS metagenome assembly WNFM01 (sample SAMN13153352, study PRJNA577476) | soil metagenome | isolation source: 60 cm saprolite on Douglas fir-dominated hillslope | place: USA:California | collected 2013-09-17
CGGCAACGCCAAAATCGTTCTGGCGGATCGCGTGATCGAGCGCGGCTGGATCGGCTTTGCGGATGGCCGCGTCGCCGCATACGGCGAGGGTAAGGCTCCCGTCGGCAGCGAGGATGCCGGCGGCGATCTGATCATGGCCGGCCTGATCGAACTGCACACCGATCATCTCGAGGCGCATTACGTGCCGCGCCCAAAAGTATTCTGGGACCCGATCGCCGCCGTCGTCTCCTATGACGGGCAATTGGCGACATCAGGCATCACCACGGTATTGGATTCGTTGCGGGTCTGGCGCGAGGACGGAGCCGAGGAAGTCGATGGCAGGGCGGGCGTGATGGCGGAAGCGATTTCCGCTGCACGCGATGCGAATCTTTTGCGCGCCGACCACTTCCTGCATCTGCGCTGCGAAATACCAATGCCGAGCGTGGTCGAGGAAACCAAGGAACTGATCGGGCGGCCCGACGTGCGGCTGATGTCGCTGATGGACCATACGCCGGGACAACGCCAGTTTCGCGACGAAGGCAAGCTGCGCGATTATTATCGCGGCAAGGGCGCCGGCATGACCGACGCCGAGCTCGACATACTGTTTGAACGGCGGTTTGCGTATCAGAAGGCGCATGCGACGACAAACATGCGCGAGATCGTGGCGCTGGCGCAGCAATACGAGATCCCGCTCGCCAGCCACGACGACACCACCGACGAGAACGTCATCGATGCCATCCGCGACAAGGTTTCGGTGGCGGAATTTCCGACCACGATCGAAGCCGCGCGCGGCCTGCATCAGGCCGGGATCGGCATCCTGATGGGTGCGCCCAATGTGGTGCGCGGTGGCTCGCATTCCGGCAACATTGCCGCCGTCGATCTCGCCCGCGAGGGGCTGTTGGATATCCTGTCGTCCGACTACATCCCCTCGAGCCTGTTGATGGCGGCGCTGCAATTGCCGCAGCGCGTCCCGGCCATCGATCTCGCCGCTGCGGTCCGCACCGTGACTAAGACCCCCGCCGAGGCGGTTGGTCTCGCCGACCGCGGCGAGATTGCCGTCGGCAAACGCGCCGACCTGATCCGGGTACATGTGGCGCGCGAAACGCCGGTGGTGCGCAGCGTCTGGCGTGAAGGACATCGGGTGGCATGAGCGAAGCTCCAGCCATATCGGATCACCTGAAGGCCGCGATCGGCCCTGGCCGGCTGATCCTGGTGGTCGGTCCGAGCGGCGCCGGCAAGGACACGCTGATCTCCTTGGCGCGGGCCGCCTGCGCCGATGACGGCACCATCGTCTTTCCGCGCCGGGTGGTGACGCGGGAGGCGACGGCTTCCGAGGATAATGAGCAGGTGAGTCTTGAGGCCTTCCAGCAAAGCTGCGCGGACAGCGCCTTCGCGATGCATTGGGAGGCGCATGGCCATAGCTACGGTCTGCCCCGCGCTATCGATGACGATATCCGCGCCGGCCGCACGGTGGTCGCCAATGTGTCACGCACCGTGGTCGAGGCGATGCGCCGCGCCTATGCGCATGTCACCGTGGTTTCGATCACGGCGCCCTCAGACATTCTCGCCGAGCGCCTTGCCGCGCGGGCGCGCAGCAGCGATGGCCAGATCGAGCACCGGCTTCGCCGCGCCGTCGGCAACGCGGCCGCGCCCGATGCCACCATCATCAATGTCGGCAGCGTCGAATACCATGCGCGCCAACTGCTACGGGTCATCAGGGGCGATTGATGCGCCGATCGGGCAGAACTTAAGGAGCCGGCAATGGCGATCATCGCGACGGTCGAGCAGCTTGAAGCGATCTACGGAGAGACCAACGAGGCCTCCACCGTCAAGGCCGCCGACCGCATCACCCCGGCCTATCGCGTATTGATCGACACGTCGCCGTTTGCGGCACTCGCGACATGCGGGCCCGAGGGACTTGATTGCTCGCCGCGGGGCGACTTGCCCGGCTTTGTTCGCATTCATGACGAACGGACGCTGATGATGCCGGATCGTCGCGGCAACAACCGCGTCGATTCGCTGCGCAACATCGTGCGCGATCCCCGAATTGCGCTGCTGTTTCTGATTCCGGGCTCCGGCACCACGCTGCGCGTCAACGGCCGGGCTCAGGTCTCGGTCGATCCGGATTTGCTGGCGTCATTTGACGTCGGCGGCAAGGCGCCGCGCTCCGTCGTCGTGATGACGGTGCACGAGATCTATTTTCAATGCGCACGTGCCATCGTCCGGTCGGATCTGTGGAATCCCGACAAGCGGGTCGACCCCAAAAGCCTCCCGACGCCAGGCCAGATCCTTGCCGAGATGAGCGAGAATCGCGTTGGCGGCGAGGATTACGACCGGTCCTGGCCGGAACGCGCGCGGCAGACGCTGTGGTGACGGACCGGCGCGATTGACACTGGCAATATCAACGCTACGCTGCCTCTAACTTGAGGGAAAATTTCCTCCACGGGGAAATTTTTCCTGATACAAAAAACCGGGCAGGGTGGAACGCGATGATACGCGGCATCGAGCTTTGAGCGCGCCCGCGCGCACCTCCGCGCTGGCCCCTTTCCATATCCGGAACTACCGTTTCCAGTGGCCCGCCGATCTCCTGACATCGTGGGCTTTCGAGATGGAGACGCTGATTCTCGGCTGGTATGTGCTGGTCGAGACGAGATCGGTGCTGCTGCTGACCGTGTTTGCCTCGCTCAGTTATGTAGGCACGCTGATCGCGCCGATGTTTGGCGTGATCGGCGATCGCATCGGCCACCGCGATCTGCTCGCCATGATGCGCGCGACCTATGCGGCTCTCGCAGCCACGCTGATGACGCTGGCGCTGACGGGGCATTTGAACCCGCTTTATGTCCTGATCATCGTGGCGATCATGGGCCTGGTGCGGCCGTCGGATCTCGGCGTGCGCGGCGCGCTGGTCGCCACCATCATGCCGCATGATCAATTGATCGGCGCCATCAGCATCTCGCGGACCACGATGGATACCGCGCGGATCGCCGGTGCGCTGAGCGGCGCCGGACTGTTCGCGGCACTCGGCATCGGGCCGGCTTATGTGGCGATCTATGTCTTGAGTACCCTGCTGACCCTCTGTGTGGTGGCGCCCTCAAAACCTTCTTCCGTCGATACAGGGACCAGCGAGACGCTGCGGCGCTCGCCGCTCCGCGACCTCAGGGAGGGCTGGGCCTATGTCTGGACCACGCCGCGGATGCGCGCCGCGATCTGGATCGCCTTCCTCGCCAACCTGACGGCCTATCCGCTGTCCAACGGACTGCTGCCCTATATCGCGCGCGAGATTTACGGGACCGACCAGACCGGGCTCGGATATCTGTCGGCGAGTTTTGCTGTTGGCTCGCTGGTCGGTTCGATCCTGCTGAGCCTGGTCGGCGGCATCCGGGTGGCGCGGCTGATGATCGGCGCAACCGTGATGTGGTACGCGTCGCTTCTGCTGTTTGCGCAAATGCACAGCGTGCCGGCCGCGATTACATGCTTGATGCTGGCGGGTTTTTCGCAAAGCCTGACCATGATCTCGATCGCGGTGATCCTGATGCGGACCGCGAGCGAACATTTCCGCGGCCGGGTGATGGGCGTGCGCATGCTCGCGATCTACAGCCTGCCGCTGGGTCTTCTGGCATCCGGCAGCTTGATCGACGCGATCGGTTTCGCCGCGACCGGCACGCTTTATGCGGCGACGGGTCTGGCGCTGATGCTCGTGATTGTGCTGCACTGGCGCGCGGATTTGTGGCATCTGCACGCACCGGCGAATGCGAAGTAAGCGGCCGCCGATTTGCCGCGACCGGACACCTGGGCAATGCTAACGCTCGTCCTCAGAGGCTGTGAAGATGGCACGACATCCTCGATGAGCCCTCCCGCTCGAAGCTATCGAAGCAATAGCTGTTCCTCATCCAGAGCGCCTGTAGCCCTTCCGGACTTGCGCGCAAAAGGCGGATTGTTGAACAATCTCAATCTGATTTGGGTCGTCCAGTCCCAGTTGCAAAAATATACCGCTTCGCGATTTGCCCAAATCACTTCTAGAACTCACCCCGTCTCGTCCCACAGAGGGGCGGCTCGCGATCGTCGCGGACGCGGGGCGGGATGCGGTGGACGCAGGCGGCGCCAAAGACGAGAGCGCGGACTTGCGGACGGCGAAGTCGTGTGGTCCTGACACCCCGACGCTGGTGTCAAGTTCTTGAGAAGCAAGCTTCTCAGGGATGACGGTGGCAAGAAAGCCCGGTCACCGGGGAGAGCACGAAGGAAACCGTTAAAACCATTGCGCGGGGAATGCCGGGTGTTTCCGGTGTGACCGTGGTGACTAACTCGCGTGTTTTTTTCTACACGCGAGGCTGCGGGCGCATCGGACGCCCGGCATTCCCTGCGCCCTCTGATGTTTTGAGGGCGGGACATCCACCATAAAACTCGCGCTTACACGCGGCGAGAGCGCGAAGTCGTGGCCGCAATGAACGCTGCGGCTTGAAAATTGTATCCGCAACAATTCGGCCGTGGCTCACGGATCGTTTTGTTGACTAGACCATATCTTTTGTACGATAGTACAAATAGTGCTTCCGAGATCTGCCAACAAGAAAGCCGCCACGCGCAAACCGAATCTGCGCGAGGCGATCCTGTGTGCCGCGGAAGAGTTGTTCGCGACGAATGGCTTCAACGCGGTCTCGGTTCGGGACATTGCGCAAGCCGCCGGCGCCAATCCCGGCAGTGTGACTTATCATTTCAAGACAAAGGACGGGTTACTTCTTGAAATCTACCGCCGTCACTGCGGACCGATGAACCGCAGGCGTTCCGAGTTGCTGGCCGCCGCCATGCGGGTGCGCAATCTGCAGGACAGACTGGAGGCGATCGTCCGCGCCTATGTGCTACCCGCGTTCTCCTCGGGCAGTGATCTTGCGGGCGGGGGAGCGCGTTTCACGCGGCTCCGCGCGGTCATGTCGGCCGAAGGAAACGAAGTCGCGCGGCGAATTATCGCGCAGACTTTTGACGACACCAGTCATGCCTTTATCGATGCGATCCATCAGAGCTTGCCGCACATTCCGCGCACCGAAATCGTTTGGCGCAGCCACTTCCTGCTCGGGGCGCTCTACTACACGCTGGTAACGCCTGAACGCGTCTCTCGCCTGTCGCGTGGCGAGGCCGATGGTTCCGACCCGGGAAATGCGATCGAGCAGCTTGTTCGGGCAACCGTCGCGTCGCTGCAAGCGGTCGCGCTCGATCAGCCCGCATCGCCACGGCGTCGGACTGCCGAACATAGCAAGACTTAGGCCACCCTATGAATGAGGACAGTGAACGTCACGAACATCGTGGCAGCCAGTGCAGAAACCGGCCCGTTGAACGAGGTCGTAACTCAATTGAGGAGACATTGTCATGACCACACTAACGTCCCACGACGCGGTGACTATGACAGAGACCAAGCAGATCGTCCGCGCCGGCCTTCTCGGAGGCCTGGTCGGAGGTGTCATCATCTGGATTTACGAAGCGATTGTCTGGGTCGGGATACAGCACCTGATGCCGATGGCTGGGATTCCGCGCAACGCGACGGGCTTGGTGTTCGGCAAGGAGGTCCAGGAGTCGCTGGGAGCGTTGGCTTACGTCGTCGGCACGGGAATTCACTTCTTCTTTTGTTTCGCCTGGGGTGTGCTGTTCGCCTTCGCGTGGCCCTACTTCCGCCGTCGCGGATATGAAGCAACGCTCGTGGCATTGTTCTATGCCGTCATTATCTGGATCGTCATGCACGTCGCGATCGCGATCGTCTCGAACAACCATCCAAACTACCTTGATCCATTCGTGATCATTGGTGGCTTCATGTCGCATTTCTTCTATACGGTGCCGCTTGCTTTGATCGTCAAGCAACGCCTGCAGTGATGAAAACCGCCTCAAGCGCGTGCTAAATGGCGAAGCCCCGTCTCAGCGGCGGTGGCATGACGATCTGCCACTGCCGCTTGCAATGAAAGACGCGGTCCCACCAATCTGAAGAGGGAGTCAATGATCTCATGAAAACTGGTCTTGTCGTTAGTGCCCATCCCGGCGATTTTGTCTGGCGCGCCGGAGGCGCGATCGCGCTGCACGCCAAAAAAGGCTATCGGGTCAAGATCGTGTGCCTGGCGTTCGGCGAGCGCGGCGAATCCCAGTTCGCCTGGAAGCAGCCGGGGATGACGCTGGAGAAGGTCAAGGCCGGCCGCAAGGACGAAGCCGAGCGCGCGGCGGCGGCGCTCGGCGCCGAGATCGAATTCTTCGATGCCGGCGATTATCCGCTGCGCCTTACGAGTGCGCATATGGACCGGCTGATCGACATTTACCGCGAGCTCAACCCGAGTTTTGTCCTTACCCATTCGCTGGAAGATCCCTATAACGTCGATCATCCCGCGGCGGCAGCTTATGCGCAGGAGGCGCGCATCGTGGCGCAGGCGATGGGCCACAAGCCGCAAGGAGACTATAGCTACTCAGCGCCGCCGGTGTTCTTGTTCGAGCCGCATCAACCTGAAATGTGCAATTTCAAGCCGCAGGTCATCCTCAATATCGACGAGGTGTGGGACGTCAAACGCAAGACGTTCGAGATCCTCGCGGCCCAAAAGCACCTGTGGGCCTACTACGAGCGGGTGGCGCTGCAGCGGGGCATGCAATTCCGGCAAGGCCATGACCTATGGCGAGGCCTATCAGCGGCTGTTTCCGATGGCGATGGAGGAACTGGCATGAAGACAGTGGTTGTCCGCAACATCACGCGGGCCGATGCCGCGGTGGTAAAACGGCTCGGCGCACTCGGCACATCGACGGTGCACGAAGCCTATGGCCGCTTTGGGCTGATGAAGCCTTATATGCGTCCGGTGTGGCCGGGCGCCGAGGCGGCCGGCACCGCCGTCACCGTGCTGGCGCAGCCCGGCGACAACTGGATGATCCATGTCGCGGTCGAACAGTGCCGGCCCGGCGATATCCTGGTGGTCGGCTGCACCACCGATAATACCGACGGCATGTTCGGCGATCTGCTGGCGACCTCGCTGATGGCGCGCGGCGTCACCGGCCTCGTCATCGACGCCGGCTGCCGCGACGTGAAGTCGCTTCGGGAAATGGGGTTTCCAGTGTGGTCGAGGGCGATCTCGGCCAAGGGGACGGTGAAGGCGACGCTGGGCGCCGTCAACGTCCCCGTGGTCTGCGCCGGGATCAATGTCCATCCCGGCGATGCCGTGATCGCCGATGATGACGGTGTCGTTGTGGTTTCGAAGAAAGCCGCGAGTGAAGTCGCCGCCAAAGGCGAAAAGCGGCAGGCCGACGAGGAGGGCAAGCGCAAGCAGCTCGCCTCCGGCGTGCTCGGGCTTGACATGTACGGGATGCGCGAGCCGCTGGCGAAGGCAGGCCTCGTCTATCTCGACGAGCCGGAGATGGATTGAGATGACGATGCGCCTCCGCACGTTGCTCGGCGATCATCCCGGCACATCGGCGCTGAAGAACGGATCGATCAAGTCCGATCTGGTCACGCTCGATTTCGTCGACTATTCGCCAACCAACAAAGGCTTCAAGCCGATGGTCCGCGAAGGAGCGTTCGATGTCTCGGAGATGGCGATCGTCACTTATCTGATGGCGAAAAGCTTCGGCAAGCCGATGGTGCTGCTGCCCAATGTCGTGCTGGCGCGGTTTCAACATGCCTACGCGATGTACAATGCGAAGCAGGAAACGCTGAAGCCGGCCGATCTGAACGGCAAGCGCGTCGGCATCCGCTCCTTCACCACCACGACCGGCGCATGGTTGCGCGGCATTCTCGCCAATGATTATGGCGTCGATCTCGATTCGATTGATTGGGTGACGTTTGAGGACGCCCATGTCGCCGAATTCATTGATACGACCAAGCGGGCGCCGGCAGGCAAGCAAATCATCCAGATGCTGCTCGACGGCGAGCTCGATGCGGTACTAGGGGAGAAAGTGGATCATCCGGATCTGAAGCCGATGTTTCCGGATGCCGCGGCGGAAGAGAAATCATGGTTTGCCAAGCATGGTGTCTTGCCGGTCAACCATATGGTCGTCGTCAGCGAGACGCTGTGCCGCACGCAGCCGGACGCGGTGCGGGAAGTTTTCAGGCGGCTGCAAGAAAGCGCGGCGCGCGCGCCCGCCGCCGCCGTTCGGTTTAGCAACGACGAAATGCGCCGCTCGCTGCAATTGATCATTCAATACACGGCGCAGCAGGGGCTCATCCCTCGCGCCTACGCCGTCGATGAATTGTTCGACGATTTGACGCGGACGCTTTTTTAGAGGGACACTGCAATGAATCCCGAGCCGATTTTCGATCTCGCCCATCTCGGCCACATGGAATTGCTGACGCCGAAACCCGACGGGAGCCTGAAATTTTTCGTCGACGTGATGGGCATGACCATCAGCGGCCGCAAAGGGGAATCGGTTTACCTGCGCGGCTGGGACGATTACGAGCGCTATTCGCTGAAGCTGACGGCGTCGAACACTTCGGGAATGGAGCATATGGCGTTGCGCGCGCGAAGCCCGCAGGCGCTGGAACGGCGCGTCGCCGCACTGAAAGGTTCGGAGTTTGAAATCGGCTGGACCGACGGCGATATGGGGCAGGGGCCGGCGTTCCGCTGCCGCGATCCCGACGGCCATGTCATCGAGCTCTATTACGAGACCGAATGGTACCAGGCGCCGCCGGACCAAAAACCCGCGCTGAAGAATCAAGCGCAGCGGTTTCCCGCGCGCGGCGTCAATGTCCGCCGCCTCGATCATCTCAATTGCCTGGCGGTCGATATCAAGGCCAACCGCATCTTCTTTGAGAAATATCTCGGCTGCCGATTGACCGAGCAGATCGTGCTCAACGACGGCACCGAAGCTGCGATGTGGATGACCATGTCGAACAAGAGTTACGACTTTGCCTATTCACACGATCACTCCAATACACCGGGCCGTTTCCACCACGTCACCTATGCGCTCGACAGCCGCGAGGACGTCCTGCGCGCCGCCGACATTTTTCTCGAGAACGGCGTCTATATCGAGACCGGCCCGCACAAGCATGCCATCCAGCAGACGTTTTTTCTTTATGTCTACGAGCCCGGCGGCAACCGGGTCGAAGTCGCCAACGCCGGCGCCCGGCTCATTCTAGCTCCCGACTGGAAGCCGATCGTCTGGACCGAGGAGGAACGCAAGAAGGGCCAGGCGTGGGGATTGAAGACGATCGAGTCGTTTCATACCCATGGGACACCGCCGGCTGTGGGGTAAGACGCGGGGCTCTGCGGCCTGGAATGCTGCGCCGCATGCCCGCATGACCGGGTCGTGGCGAAACAAGAGCGCGGTACCGGCCAGGGTGCGGCGGAGCATCGCGCTCATTGTTATTTTCTCCGATGTTGCAGCGGACGGCGTCACATAGTTCTCAAGCAGTTCTGCTATTTTCCCGCATACGGGTTCCCCCTGGCGCCGGAACTACGTGTATCGCATGACAACAACTTGAGCTTGTGTTGGGCGATCATATCGGAGTACACTATTTTAAGTTGAGGTCAGGCGGAGAGCATAACTCACCTGCCGATGCTCAATCCGATACCAATTCCTACGTCTTGGGAGGTTTCTCAAATGCCATCGGGTACCAGTCTGACAGCTGAGCCTGCAATCAAGATCGACGTTGCTTCCGCATCGATGATCGTGACCTTGGCCGATCAATCGGTCGAAACCTACCGGATCGACAAGGTTCCGGCGTTGGGCTCGACGCTGGTTGCCGCGGCAAAGCAGGAAATCCTGACTGATCTCGATCTCAGTCAGATGATCGCGGACCTTTCCCGCGTGTCGGAACTTCTTTATCTGGCCTACTGAGGATCTCGGACCGCCGCAAGACATTTCTCGATCTGTGCGCCGATTGTGTCACGGCCATGACCGACTTTGAGGCGACCGGACGCCGGATCGCCAACAACGTCGCGGAGGCGTTCCACTGGATCATCAAGGGAGAGGAAAAGCGCGGGCTAACGGTGCTGGCGCGTTCCGGCGCCGAGGCTGCCGCAATGGCCGTTACCGCCCAGGGATTGGCGGACCGCTCGAAAGCGCTCGGCGATGACGTGCAGAAGGACCAGCACGACACGCTGGAGCTTACGGCGCTGGAGCAGGACGAACTGACCAAGATCCGGGCCGAGCGTGAGAAAATGCAAGCCGACATGGCCAAGCAAACCAGCATGAACACCGAATTGGCGGCCAGCATCAGCACGCTGCAGGGATTGTATGAAGACGCGAAATCGCGAGAGGAAGAGGCGGAAAAGCGGGCGTTCATCTCTGGCATCATAAGCAGCGTCACCACCGGTCTCGGATCTGCATTCGGCGCCTACACAGCGGCGAAGAATCCGCTCGGGACCGCCGCCGCAAATTTGTCGCGTCGGCCGGACGACGAAGGCAGTTCCGGAAATAAGGGTTCCAACGATGCCGGGTCGGGCGACGGATCGGACGATCAGCCGGAGACCAAGCCGGACGACGGCGCGGATAAGAAGTCGGACGACGGCGCGGATGCCAAATCGGACGATGGCGACAAGGCCGCGTCCAGCGATGGCGGATCCGACGCTGATTCGACGGACAAGCCGAAATCCGGCGACAAGGAAAAATCGAAGTCGGACGATCATACGGCGGCAGGCGCGGGCACTGCGGCAGGATTGGACAGCGTCGGCAAGAGCACGCAAAAAATGTCCGACGATGCGGCGAAGGCCGGCGAGTCGGTGCGCCAGGAGAAGATGAGACTGCTCGACCAGAAGCTCGCGCAGGAAGCCAAGAAACGCGAGGTCGTCGCCCAGCTCGCAGAGCTGAGCTCGAAACTCACTTCCTCGGATACCGAACAGAAAATTCACGAATCCGCCCAGGTGGCTTTGCAGATCGCGGTGTGGGCGTTCGCGAACATCACCACCACCTTGGTCATCACCAAGCAGTTCTGGGACAATGTGAAGAAGGCGTGCGACCGTCTGGCGAATTCCGACATCCAGAACAAGATCAACGACGAACTGCAGAGCGGGGACGATCCGAAGGCGCGGCAGGAGTATTATCTGAGCGACATGTTCATGCCGTCAGCGATCGGTTATCTCGCCCGCTGGACCGCGCTGATGGAATTGGGGCGCGAGTACAAGGAGGGGTCGATCAAGGCCCGCGACTCGACGATCGACAACATCAATGCGGCTCCGAACAAAGAGCAGGCGCGGGCGTTGCTCGAGCCGCTTAAAGCCAAGATCGCAGGGGAACTGGCCAACGACAAGGCGGCGTCCAGCGCGCGCTCCGAAAAGGTCAAGGCTGAATTGGCGCTGCTCGGATCGACGAACTGACTGCGCACTGAACTGCAATCCCAAGGGGAAACCGATCATGACCGATACATACGCCAAACGCGCGCAGAGGGTTGTCGACGGCCTGGCGCAGGCGACCTTGCTTTCGAATGCCAACAAGGACGATCAGGCGCTCGCGCTGCTGGCCGGCCTGAAGCCGGACGTGGCGAGCCTGCGCGAAGCGGCCAAGGGCATGCATGAGGTCGTGAAAAGCGAAGAGGACCTGGCGCAGCGAAAGCTTCACGCCGTGCTCGAAGCAATCGCCTCGACCGTCGACGCGGAAAACAAGACTCGGGAACAGATCAACAAGACGGAGGCGACGAAACAAGGCGATATCGCGAAGCTCAACCAGGCCATGCACGACCTGCAAGGATACCAGATCGAAATGATCGGGTTGATGAAACGGATCCATGATCTGGAGGATGAACTGCACGATAACCAGGACAAGATGAGCAAGTGGTTCTGGGTGCCCGGCTACAATGTATACCTGGCCGTCAAGAATATTCAGGATCTCATCAATGGGACGCAGGGCCAATTGAACGGGGTTCGGCAAAATTTCGAAGACGTCCAAAAGAAGATGCCCGGCCTGCAGAACGATATGCAAAAGCTCGCGCAGGAGCTCAACTCGCTGCAAGGCCAACTGAACAATCTGCTCGGAACTGAAAGCGCCTTGAAACAGCACGAGGCCCTGCTCGATCAGGCGCAGAAAACCCAGGCCGCGATCGTGGCGACCTCGGCCAAGGTCGCCTCCTTCTACGACGAGTTGGGGGTGGCGCTCGACGACACCAAAAAGGATCTCGAAAGCACCTTCCAGATCGCGGCCAGACTAGCGAGCCCGGTCGAAGTTCTCGATGCGAGCGGAAATTTGCGCCAAGGGTCGCTGCAACTGGCCGTGATCTACCTGGCGCAACACGCCGACGCCGCGACCCAGAGAATCTACGTGTTCGAGAATGTCGACGACGGGTCGCCGCAATGGGTCAGCGATCTCATCATCGGAACCGAGCCGGCCGGCGGATACGACCACGCCATTCAGGTGATCCCCTTCAAGGTGACGGCGCCTTACCATCTGCGCGGCGTCATCATCCCCATGAAGGGGCAGGATATGATCGTCCAGCTCGCCACCGGAGCGGACGTGCCGAGCTCATCGCAGCCGGTACACATTCCGGAGCCCAAGGTTGTGGTATCGAAAACGCTCTCCGGCAATACGGCGTTCGCCGCCCATGACATTCCGATTCCCGGCGCCTACGTCCTGGTGCCCGGCGAGCAGTATTTCATTATCCTGACCTCGGCGGATCTCGGCCGGTTCGCGGGAACATGGACCAACGACGCGCGCGCGAAATTGCCGCGCGGACAGCGTTTCCGCGGTGAGTGGATCGTCTGGCCGCGCGACGAGCGGGGCGGGCCTTCGCTTCGGGTGTACGGCATGGCGACGGTCGGAAACCTGCAGCAATTGACCTGACGCGACGAAGCGGTGCTGCGCAATCAGCACGGCTGTAAGTGAAAGTGGAGCCTGCAAAGGAAAGAGTACGATGAGAATCATGTACTGGAACTGTACCGCCCCGGCCGGACGGGACGACAAAAAGCCGTTCGCCATCGACAAGTGCGAATTCATCGGCGCCAGGGTCAGGGCCTGCAACCCAGCCGTCCTGTGTCTCGACGAGGTGAGCCGCAGCGTATCCCATCAGTCCGAGGCTCAGACTTGGGCAGACAAGTTTATCGGGGATCGCAACCACCATTACGAGTGCAAAGGCATCATCCAGAATGAAGGCACCCACCTGAACGCGGTCGTATTCATACACCACGAATTCGCAAAGCTCGTCACCGTCAGCGAAGAGGGCCTGCCTTCCAAGGACTGGATCACCGATAAGACCAAGCGCAATTTGCTGCGGGCGGAGTACCAGGACAAGAAAGGCACCGGCCGGATCGCCCACTTCTGGTTCCTGCACGCGAATGCCAGCAGGATAGGCGGCAAGACCGCCGTCGGACATGCGGCGAAGTGGGTGGCGGACCGCAACAACGACGTTCTGATCGGGGATTTCAACAACGACATCACTCATCTCAAGAGCGACGTTGCGACAACGCCGAGCGTCGGCAATGCCTTCGAGGCCTGGAGCAAGGAACTGTTCACGCAGTGGAAAACGTCAATAAGCCCGAGCCTTGGCCTGCGGATTTTCGGCTCGACCTACTACCTCATCCCGAATGCCACTTATGATTTTGCCGTTTCAAACAAGCACCAGACGGTAAAGCTTACCGCCGCCGACTCGCTCGCCGAGCTGCCGGATACGCACCCGAACGTGAACGGTCTGGGCTTCCTGCTGCTGAGTTTCGACCACTTCCCGATCGTGTACGACGTTACGTTCCCTTGAAGCCGTCCCGCCGGCGGATCGGGGTCGGTTGCGCCGGCGCGGAAACCCGCGCTGAAAAATCAGGCGCAGCGGTTTCCCGCGCGCGGCCGACATCTTCCTCGAGAACGGCGTCCATATCGAGACCGGCCCGCACAAGCATGCCATCCAGCAGACGTTTTTCCTCTACGTCTACGAGCCCGGCGGCAACCGGGTCGAAGTCGCCAATGCCGGTGCCCGGCTCATTCTGGCGCCGGACTGGAAGCCGATCGTATGGACCGAGGAGGAGCGCAAGAAGGGCCAGGCGTGGGGATTGAAGACGATCGAGTCGTTTCATACCCACGGCACGCCGCCGGTTGAAGGCAAACCTAGCGGTCTGCGATAATCGGAACCAGGACGTGGCTGAAGCCCGTCCTGTCGATGTGTAACGTGGTTGTTCCCGCGAACAGCCGCTGTGGCCGATCGCGGGGATCATCGTGCAGAAATGGTCCGCATCCCAAGAGCTCGTTCTTGAAATTCGATAGTTTCGCGCCCGTCGTTGCCTGCCACTCATAGTCCCTTCCGCGAACAGTCAGCGCAATGCGATACCCCTTTGGCACGACGATCGATGTCGGCCATATCTCGATGGCAAGATCGGCGGGTTCGCCTGGCCGCAATCGCTGCATCTCGTCATGCCTGTGGTAAGGGCGGTACGGTCGCGACAACGCTTCATCGAGCTTCCGATGCGAGCCGCGCAGCCAACCCTGTGCCACCGGCGTGTGCGGATCGATCGCACCCGCAAACGTGACCTCGCGCAGGTCCGGACTAAAAACCCGGAACACGACAAAGATATCGGCATCCTCGGTGCTGGAAGAAATTCGCAAATACGCCGCCAGCGGACCGGTGATCTCCGTTTCTTCCGTCAGAGGCCGGGACAAAAAAGTCAGCCCGTCGCCCATCGCGGCAAAGCTGATCTCCGTGGCCTCTGCCGGCGGCTGCAGGGAAAGGGTCTGATCCCTGGGGTCGAGGTAGAACTTGGTCCAGACGGTCGAGGGCAGGGGCCAGTCGGATTCTTGCCGCTTCACGAAACGATCGATGTGGCGGACCTGCAGCTGGACTTTCGGCTGTTGAGGCCAATCGTTGGCTTCGCCTTTGAGGTAGAAATCGAAGAAGCGTTTTTGCAATTGACGCCCGTAATCGGTGTAAAAATGCGTCCAATGCTCCAGTCCGTGGCACTCCAGCCATTTCTCCTTTGACGCAGCCCGAACAAAACCTTCGAAATTTCCCCGCGCGTGCAAACCTTGGCCACCCCAGTTGGCCGCCGACAAAAACGGCACCGTAACTTTGTCCCAGTTCGGCGAGCGTGCCTTATGGTAGTCATCGTCGAGGGGATGGGCGAGAATGTCGTCCCCAAAACTCGCACGGTTACGCGCCAGTTCATCATCCGACATGGTTTCGTCGCCGCAAACCAATGCGCCGGTAACTTGGCTGCGAGGCCCTTTTTCTCCCAGACCGTACTGTACGGTCTTCACCTGCATGTCGTACCAGTTTGCCCAAAACGTCGAAAGAATACCGCCATGGTACGTCATATCGCGGTACCAATCGGCCGCACCTTCCCAGATACATATCGCCTTGAGGTGGGGCGGCTGCAGCGAAGCCACCTGCCACTGATTGATCGCGTAATAAGAGATGCCGTTCAGGCCGACGTTGCCGTTCGACCAGGTCTGGGCACCGGCCCATTGGATGCATTCATAAAAGTCGCGCGTTTCCCGGGGAGAAAAATGATCGACATAGCCCGGCGATCGTCCGGTCCCGCGCGAGTCGACCCGCACGCAGACATAACCATGAGGGACCCACTTTTCGGGGTCCACCACTTCCCAATTCTGGTATTTGTTGGTTGAGCCGTACGCGACGTCAGGGTGGTTGGCGATCATGGATTGCCAGGCACTCGGGTAGCCCTGCTGAAACGCCAGCCCCTTTGCGTATGGACCATAGGTCAGGAGAACCGGCCATTTCCCTTCTGGCTTCGGCCGGAACACGTCCGCGCGTAACGCCAGGCCGTCTTCCATCATGATTTGGACGTCCCACTCGATAAGCATGTTGTCCTGCTCGATCGGCTCAACCATTTCCTCACCCTTGTTTTTCGCTTGATTGCGCCTGCATAGTTTTTATCCCCGGCCGCCCATAAAATCCGCAGTCGTTGCCCAAATCCTGGCAGCCGCTGATCCAACATTTTGTACGCCCCGGGACAAGCCTTACACGCCGATGTGACCGTAGGCTTCCTTCGAACTTGGAACATGGCATCGCCATGGCAACGTCGAAGGAGAAAACAGATGCATATGCGTTTTTCCACGAAAGCCCGGACGCGGCCGCAATCCTTTCGGGTTGCCGAATTGCGAAAGGTATCACTAGCCGTGTTCCTGTTGGCCGGCATCTGTGCGCCGATGTCCGCCCACGCGGCAGCACCGGCAGGCTGCGCTGCCTTGCAGGCGAAATATCCTGGCTTGAAGGGCAAGCAGCTCGTCAATGCGATCAACCCCCACACCCCGGGCTATGAGGCGATAGATCCGAAAGACCCCAACAAATATGTCGGCTTCGATATCGATCTCGGCGAGCAGATCGGCGAGTGCCTTGGTTTCACGCTAAGCTACAAAGCTGTGACCTTCGCCGCCCTGCTGACAACGTTGTCGAGCGGACAGGCCGACATCGTCATCTCCGATATCTACGCGACCGAAGAGCGCGCCAAGGCGGCCGATTTTATCACTTATTCGAAGGTGTTTGATGGCGTGCTGGTCGCCAAGAACAATCCGAAGAAGATCACTGGCATCAATATTTCGATGTGTGGCTCAGCGGCGGCCGAGAATACCGGGTTCGTCGAAGTCCCGCTGGTCCAGGCGTTGATTCCGGAATGCAAGAAAGCGGGCAAGCCCGAGCCGACGCTGCAGCTT
>WNFM01149224.1_pt2 | contig 16504 bp, 18 predicted proteins | sample 5400271 | NCBI WGS metagenome assembly WNFM01 (sample SAMN13153352, study PRJNA577476) | soil metagenome | isolation source: 60 cm saprolite on Douglas fir-dominated hillslope | place: USA:California | collected 2013-09-17
ATACTCCCGCCGGGGGCCAGGCGAAGGCCGCCCTTGCCGCGCCGGTAGACGTCTCGGGCACCTTACGCGGCTTCCCAACCTATGCGCTGCCCGTTATGCACCTCTCACGCCACATTGATCCGGCCAACCTGACTTTCTCTGATGAGTACTCGACGACGCTCGATCCCCGCACCGGCCGCTTCACCTTCAAGCGGGTGGCGCAGGGCGCCTACAATCTCTCCACCTCGCGTGCCTTGCCGGTGAGCAATGAGTATGAGTATTTCACCGCCAACGAGAGCCACGACCCCTACGCCGTTCACGTTGGGCCGGTCTGCGCGCTCGATCTCGGCGTCATTCCCTATTGAGCTGCGACTAGCCTAGCTTGCGTCGCACCGTATAATGGTCCTGGCAAACCGGCGACTATCTGGCCGCACCCGCGATGCCACGCAGGGCGATACCCAGATCTACATGAGGATGGTGAGGGGCGATGGAAGAGCGTCCGCCAAGGATATCAGGCGCGCCGCCGGCGACCAGTGACACGCCGCCGGCGGCCAGTGATACGCCGGAACAACCGAATTGGCCGGCGTTTACCCCGGTCGCGCCGAACTCTCCCTCGGATGTCTTCGACACCTCGACGGACACCTGGCAGTTGACGCCGCCCGACGAGATCGCGGCCGACACGCCGGCGGATTCCGCTGAGCCACAAGCGCTCGCGCCCGGCGTGCTGCCGCCGCCGCAGTTCCCGCCGCCTGGCCCTGCCTGGTATCCGCCAACCGTCTACCCTGCACCACCCGGAACGTCTTCGGGGCCGGTGTATCCGCAGCAGCAACCTGGCATGCCGTCGCAGCCGCTCTATCCGCCGCCGCCTGGAGCAGGTGGGGCCTATCCCGGTTATCCGGCATATCCTGGCTACACGGGCGCCCCATCCATGCCGCCGCCGGGTACGGGCGCTCCCTGGGTGCCGCTGCCGCCGGGAACCGGTGCGCCCGCTCCGCAGGTGTTCCCTGGCTATCCTGGCTATCCCGGCTATCCCGGCTATCCCGGCTATCCCGGCTATCCCGGCTATCCCGGCTATGCCGCGTACCCCGGCTACGCGCCCTTTCCGTCGCCCTTGGGCGCGCCGGAGACGATTCCGCTCGGCCCGTACTCACACTATCTCACCGCCGCGCCTGCGGAAGCGCCCAAGCCGCCCTCCTCGTTGGTGCGCCCCTTCTCGCTGGGGTTGTCGGCGTGTCTGTTCGTTGGCTCGCTGGCGCTCGTCGGCTTTGCCGCGGGAACCGATATCGCGGCGCTGGGCGCCGACTGGTCGGATAGCGCGACAGTTGCCGGCGTCACCGCGCTGTTCCTGGCGGCGGTAACGCTCTTCGTTGGTCTGTTACGTATACTACTAGGGCGGCGCGCGCGCTCGACGTATGTGCTCGGCGGCTTGATGCTTGCCGTCCTCATCGCGACCGGCGTGAGCAGCCTGAGCTTTGCCGCTCCGCTGCATGGCGTCCAGGCGCATGCGCTCGAGCGCCAGAAGGCGTGGGCCGCAGCGATCCACGAATATGCGCTGACTGGCGAGTCCGCTCCCAACGCCCCCAACATCGCGCGTGTGTATGTCGAGTGGGGTGAGCAGCAGCTCGCGCAGCAGGCGTACGGGGGCGCCGTCATCCATTTCGGCATCGTCATCTCCGAGTACGGCCGCAGCGGTGACTCGGTGACACGCGCCAAACAGGAGCTGTACACGACCTACACTGCCTGGCTGCGGGCCGGTGGCGCCAACATGCCCTACGCGGACGCCATCAGCGCCTTGATGAGCCACCAGACGGAGCCTGGCTGCGACGCGGCATGCCAAACGGCGACACAGGCGCTCGAGGTCCAGGCACGCTTCCAGATGCCATCACGCAGTTTGAGACGATCCAAACGAAGTTTGCCAAGAGCGAGTATGCCGCCCAGGCGCACAAGGCGGCGGCACAGGCCTACTTCGCCCACGGGCAGTCCCAGCTTGCCAGCGCGTGCTCGCAGGCGCTGGCAGACTACCAGACGCTGGTGAAGCGCTACGCCGACACAGCCGAGGGCAAGCAGGCCGGGGCGGCGCTGGCGGCGGGGGTGGATGTCTCGGGCGTGCTCGCGAGCATGCCGGCCAATCCGTTACCGACCCTGCACCTCTCCAAGCACATCGACGTGGCCAGTTTCTTTTTGTCGAGCGAGTACACGACGACGCCGGACGCGTCCGGCAACTACACGTTCCATCACGTCGCACCCGGCAACTACAATATCGCCTCCACACATCTCAACGGCAGCGTCATTGACTATACGTTGTGGCAAAGAGTCGACGACTTTTATACTGTGCATGTCGGGCAATTGTGCGCCGTGAGTATTGGGCAGCTCGACTACAACGCATAGGGCGGCGCTACGTGCTGTATACGCAGAAGCTGCTGGCCGAGCTGGAGCGCAAGCGCGAGCACCTGGCCAGCTACCAGAGCCGCTACGGGCGGCAATTGGCGGCCTACCGCGACGCGCTGGCCACGCTGGGCACGCGCTTTCCCACCGCGGAAGCGCTGCTCGCGGCACAGGAGCGGGCGCTAGCGGCGCAGCCCGGCGTGCTCTCGGCCGGCGCGCGGCCGGCGGCGGAATACGATAGCTGGCGCGCGCACGCGGGCGGCGCGGTAGCAGTCCCACGACTGCCGTTCGGACAGACCTTCGCCCATCACGAAGCGGCACGCGCCTGGGCCGAGTGTCTGCGCGGCGTGACGACGCTGGCGGTGGATGGCAGCCAGCTGCCGCCCTGGCGCGACGCCTCACTACCGATCGCGCTGGTGCAGGCCGGACTGTTCGAGAATCCCCACCAGCCGCCGGCGCCTTACCTCAAGGATGTCAACACGCTCCTGTTGGCGCCGGACGACCTGCTCACGACGGAGCCGGACAGCGCCGACGCGCGCACCGGCGAGGCGCTCGGCTACTCAACGCAGATCGTGCATTTGCGGCGATTCGAGCTGGAGGTGCAGACGCTCGTCATGCGCATGGAGCACCACGCGGCGCCGGCGGACGGCGCGCCGGCCGATGTGGTCGCCTTCTATGACGGCAGCCTGATCGTCTCGTTCGCGCTCAAGATGGCGCCCCACATGCGCGAGCGCTACGTGCATGCCTCCCGGCGCCTGCTGGAGGCGTCCGCACGCTGCCGGGTGCCGCTGGTCGGCTACATCGACACCAGCTACGCCCGCGACATCGTCACGATGCTGGGGCGGCTGGATGAGGCACAGACGCTGCCCGAGACGCGTGGCGTCCACGACGCGCTGCTCTGGCAGGGGGCGCTGGCATGGGGCGACCGCACGCCGGCCTTCATCTCCGCACGCGACGATCTCACCGCGATGGGCTACGACGACCAGCGCGAGAACGTGGCGTTCGTCTACTTCCAGGCCTCCAGCGACCGGCCGCCCGCCCGGCTGGAGTTTCCGCGCTGGGTGCTGGCGGAGGGCCGGCTGGAGCGCGTGATCGAAGCTACGCGCGCCGAGGTGATCGCCGGCAACGGCTACCCCTATGCCATCGAAGCGGCGGATGCTGTCGCCGTCATCTCGACCGCCGACCGCGCGCAGTTCTATGCCCTCTTCCAGGAGTTTGCCGAGCGCTCCGGCCTCGGCTTCACCTTCTCGCGCAAGGTGCTGAGCAAGTCGCGCCGCCGCGTCTAACACTAATTGCTACTGCGGACGCTCCACGACGGTTACTCCGCGCGGCGCGCGCCAGGGGAGCCAGGGGCGGGGCGCTGCTCACTCACACGCGCCGCATCGGATGACGCCACATGCGCGCGTGCGCGCCACACGATCGTGGCGGCGCCGCCGAGGGTGAGCAGGGCGAGCACTGTGAAGGCGACAATGGTGGCGCCATCCGGCCGGACGACGGACTGTCCGCGTAGCGCCTGCCATTCGAGCAGCACGATCAGGCCCAGGTAGCTGAGGGCACCTGTCCAGACGAGCGCCACACGATGCCGCGGATCAAGCCAGCGAGCACCTAGGGTGAGGAGAAAACCGAAGATCAGCATGAACTGTAAGCCATGAATGCCAATGAAATGCGGCACTCGAAGGTCTCCCCCGACCGTGCTCCAATCCAGGATCGGCAGCCCCGCTCCGCCGTCAGCGACGCCCACACTGTGCGCGCCGGTGTGGAGCATGGGGCCGGAGCGCGCGGCGGCAAGTTGCGCCGGTGTGGGCAGGAGCATCGGCACGGCGGCTGCCATACCGACAAGCGAGAGCAGCAGCCCTAGCCGCAGCGTCCACGCCCAGGCGGCATCGGCGATTGGCTGTCGCAGCAGCAGGAGGGCAATCAGCAGGCTCATCGTCCACACAATCACGACAAAGCCACCCATTACGTTAAAGATCGCGGCGTCCAGCGACGTGCTGAAGTTGAAGTGGCTGGTGGTCCCGCGCGCAGCCTGCGTGGCGATCAGCGCCATCTCGACGACCGCGCCAAGTGCGATCGCCGTGCTGGCGAGGGCGACGAGGACGCGATGACCCCGCACGAAGGCGAGCAGATAGAGGAGCGTGAAGCAGTACAGCCCGAGCGAGAAAGCAAACTTGGCAGGCTTAAGCCAGGCCGGGGCACCGATGATCGTCTGGTGGTCCACAACCAGGCCAATGATCGCGATGCCGGCCGCCAGTAGCATCGCCAGCCCGGCGATGGTCAGCGGTGCGTTGATGGCGAAGGTGCGCCGCAGCGCCAGACGCGGCGTGAGCGCCGGCCGCCGCTGGATCGCCAGGGATGTGGACGGGGCAAAGAGGGAGCTCATGGCATACTCCTTTTCGCTGAACAGGCGTCTACAGGCCCAAGAGTAGCAAGGGAGTGTGCCAGTTGTATGACGAACTTGTGGCGATTCTGCTCGCCGCGCCAGCGTCACGTCAAGCTCGTCGGCGTGTGGCGCGGAGACGGCCGGCACTGGCGATGATGTGGATCGAGCTCTCGCCAAGACATTGACAAGCTTCGATGCATGCTGCTACACTCTGCCCATGGACACGACGCTGACTGCTCACCAATCCATAGAGAGCGCCCCCGCAAGCGCGGAGCGCGCGGATGCCTGCTGTGTTCCCGAGGGGCGCACGCCGGACATGGAGCCGGCGCGCTCGGTGGCGCTGGCCGACCGGCTGCGCGCGCTGGCCGACCCGACACGCCTGCGTATGCTCGATCTGCTGGCGCAGCGGCCGGTGCCGCTCTGCGTCTGCGAGATCACGGAGCAGTTCGATCTGCGGCAGCCGACCATCAGCCATCACATCCGTCTGCTGCGCGAGGTGGGGCTGGTGGAAGGCGAGAAGCGTGGCGTCTGGTCCTACTATTGGGCGACCGACGAGGGGCGGCGCAGTCTCGCACTGGTGAAGACCCTGCTCTAGCGGCGCTCGTCTTTTTTTTGCCACATTCATCGACGTTTTTCGATGAAAGGAGTGCAGTGATGTCGCAGGCTGATCCATCTGTCGTTTCCGCCGAGGCTCCCGAGGCTCCCGAGGCTCCCGAGGCGATCGCCGAGCGGGTGCGCGAGCGGTACGCCGCCGCCGCGCGCCGCGCGCAGTCCGGCGAGGGCGGCTGCTGTGGCACGGAAGGCGCGGACACCAGCGCCGTGACGGACCATATCTATACCGCCGAGGAGGTCGCCGGCTTGCCGGAGGCAGCGGTGCTGGCCTCGCTCGGGTGTGGCAACCCCACCGCGCTGATCGATCTGCACGAGGGGGAGACGGTGTTGGATCTCGGCTCGGGCGGCGGCATAGACGTGCTGCTCTCCGCGCGGCGCGTCGGCTCCACGGGCTTTGCCTACGGCACAAGGCCAGGGCCGGCGCATCCAATGTGGCGTTCCTGCGCGGCCGCATCGAGGACATTCCGCTGCCGGCCAACGCGGTAGATGTCGTCATCAGCAACTGTGTCATCAACCTAGCGGCGGATAAGTCCGCTGTGCTGCGCGACGCGTTCAGGGTGCTCAAGCCGGGCGGCCGCTTCGCCGTCTCCGATGTGGTGGCCGAGGGGGCGGTGCCGGAGGCGCTGCGGCGCAACATGGAGGCATGGGTCGGCTGCCTGGCCGGCGCGCTGGAGGTCGCAACGTACGAGCAGATGCTCGCCGACGCGGGCTTCGAGCAGATCAGCATCACGATCACGCGGCGCTACACGGTGGCCGAAGCGGGCCTGGACCCCAGCACGCTGCCGGATGGCTGGGAGGCGGGTGACGGCAAGCTCGCCAGCGCGTTCGTCCGCGCGACTAAGCCGGCGTCGGCTGAGACGCGAACGGCAGCCGCACCTACGACCAGCGGCAAGCCGATGGCGCTCGCCTCTAGCGGCGCGTGCTGCGGAAGCGCGGGATGCGCCTGTAACTGACGTGGCGATCCGCGCGACCGGCGACGCGCAACGGGCGCTGTCGCCGGCAAGCTCTCCCTGGACTGTACGAGCAGTCAGTTTGATCGAGCTATGGAGGCTGTTATGCCGGGTGCAAGCAACGAGACACGTCGCGTAAAGAACCTCAACGCCAATTGGACTCCGGATGGCGCCGAAGGGGACGGCCTTTTCGAAATCCTGATCGTGACTGAGGACGACCAGCGGTACGACATGCCGGCCAGCCCCGGAGCGATGACCGCGCTCGCGGCGCTGGCCAAGGCGGATACGGTCATGGCGTGGGACCCGTTGAATCGGTCGCTCATCATCGCCAACATCGTCGGGACGATGCCATGGACCGCCGCTGGCAGCTCGTGAGGATGTCACGGCTCGCCTCGACGGGCAGATACTGTGGCGACGCCGGCGGCAGCGGCGGGTGCTGCGGCGCGCGAGCACAGGTGACTGAGCGGTCGCCCGTGCGCAGCAATACCAGTAATACTGACATAAAAACAGGTGGGGAGGCGACATGGGCGGAAGAAGCGATATGGGCGACAGAGGGCACGTGACGGCGTTTCAGTCCAGCCCGCAACTGCCTGTGCCGACGCCCGCGGCCGCGGAGCGCCTGCTCCCTGCGTTGGCTCCGGCCTGCGTCGCGGAGGCTATCGGCACGTTCGCGCTGGTGTTCGCCGGCTGCGGCGCCATCATGACCGATCAGCTCTCCGGTGGCAAGGTAACGCATGTCGGTGTCGGCCTGGTCTTCGGCCTGGTGATCGCTGCGATGGTATACGCCACCGGCCACATCAGCGGCGCGCACCTCAATCCCGCCGTCACGCTCGGCTTCGTGCTGGCGCGCCACTTTCCGCCGCGCCGGCTGGTTGGGTACTGGCTGGCGCAGCTTGCTGGGGCAACCGCGGCGGCGCTGAGCTTGCGCCTCGTCTTGGGGAACGTTGCGCACCTGGGCGCGACGGCGCCCGCGGGCAGCGGCGGCGCGTGGCAATCGTTCGCGCTCGAAGCGCTGTTGACCTTTTTCTTGATGTTCGTGATCATGGCGGTGGCAACCGATGCGCGCGCCGTGGGGCAGGCGGCGGCGCTCGCCATCGGCGCGACGGTCGGGCTGGAGGCGCTCTTCGCCGGGCCGATCTCGGGCGCCTCGATGAACCCGGCGCGCTCGCTCGGTCCCGCACTGGTCAGCGGCTCGTGGACGGCGCTGTGGGTGTACCTGAGCGCGCCACTGCTCGGCGCCGCGGCGGCGGCCCTCGTCTATCGCTGGCTGCGGCAGGCAAGTCTCGCGGCGAACGCCGCCGAGCGCCAGTAGAGGAGGAACCAATGGCTAGCGACAGGAATTCAGCCACAACGCCCATGCGCGTGCTGTTCCTCTGCACGCACAACTCGTCACGCTCGCAGATGGCCTAGGGGCTGCTGCGCGCGCGTGGTGGCGCGTGCTTCGCGGTCTTCAGCGCCGGCACGCACCCGCGCGCCGTGCATCTACTGGCGATCCAGGCCATGCGCGAGCTGGGCATCGACATCTCGGCGGCCGCCGGCCACCGTGCCAAGGGGATGGAGGAGTTCACCGGCCAGCCGCCGATGGACCTGGTGGTGACGGTCTGCGACGACGCGGCCGAAGAGTGCCCGTTCTTCCCCGGCGCGCGCCGCCAGGAACACTGGGGCTTTCCCGATCCCAGCGCCGTCATCGGCACGGAGGAGGAGCGCCTCGCCGCCTTTCGCCAGGTGCGCGACGCAATTGCAGAACGTATCGACCACTTCCTCCGCGAAGGGGCCTGATGCCGGTAGTGGAGGTCTTGTGTCAGTCGCCTGCTCCACGGGCGAGCGCGTAGGCTGACACAACGGGCGGCGCGAGGCTCTAGGGGCATCGTCGCATGGTGTCACCTGGGCGCACGGGAGGGAGAGACGACATGCCGCGACTGCTCGTCATTGGCGGCAGCGACGCTGGCATCGCCGCGGCGCTGCGTGCGCGGGAGGTGGCGCCCCAGCTCACGGTAACTGTGCTGGTAGCCGACGCCTTCCCCAACTTCAGCATCTGCGGTCTGCCATTCTATCTGAGCGGAGAGGTCCCCGACTGGCACAACCTCGCCCACCGCACAGCGGCCGACATCGAGGCCAATGGTGTAGAGTTGCTGCTTGACACGCGGGCAGACACCATCGACGCGGTGACCCGCATTGTCACGGCCACCGATGCACAGAGGATGGCGCGTGCGCTGCCCTTTGATCGGCTGGTGATTGCCACTGGAGCATCCCCCGCGCGTCCTCCTATTGCCGGCCTCGGCCTGCCTGGGGTATTCCCGCTGCACACGCTGGAGGACAGCTTCCGCCTACAGTCCTACCTCACGGAGCATCGGCCGCGCACGGCGATCATCGTGGGGGCGGGCTACATCGGCGTGGAGATGGCCGATGCCTTGAGCCGTCGCGGCATCGCCGTCACCCTCGTACAGCGCGGCCCGTCCGTACTCGCTACTGTCGAACCCACCATCGCGACCGTCGTGGCTGAAGAGTTGCGCCGCCACGGCGTCGCCGTCGTCACGGGTGTCGGGGTCGAGGGGATCGCGCAAGTCGATGGACAGCTCGTCGTCACGGGTTTCTCGCGCACTCAGCCTGCGTCCTCTCGCGAAATCGCCCACCCCCCCAGCGGCGTCACTCCACAGGCGTTTCGGGCAGCCGCGGACCTCGTGCTGGTGGCGGCCGGCGTGCGACCCGAGACGGATCTTGCCCGGTCGGCCGGCGCGGCGATCGGCGGACAGGACACCCGCGGCGCCATCCGTGTGACCCACGCGATGGAGACGAACGTTCCCGGCATCTACGCAGCCGGCGACTGCGTCGAGACGTGGCATCGTCTGCTGGGTCGGCCGACCTACCTGCCACTGGGCACGACTGCGCACAAGCAGGGGCGGATCGCCGGCGAGAATGCAGCCCTGGACGCGGTCAGCGCCAGATCGGCGAGCGTAGGAGGTGAGCCTCACAGGAGGCAATTCGCCGGTACGCTCGGCACCCAGGTGGTGAAGGTCTTTGACCTGGCAGTGGCACGAACAGGTCTGCTGCAAGCGGAGGCGCAAACCGCGGGATTCGATGCGCTCACGGTGGAGGCCGTCTTGTGGGATCACAAGCGCTACTATCCCCGTGCGCACGCGTTGCATATCCGCGTCACAGGTGACCGTCGCAACGGCCGTCTCCGCGGCGCGCAGATCGTTGGACACTGGCAAGCTGAGGTCGCCAAGCGCATTGATATCTTTGCCATAGCGCTGTTCCATGGCATGCGAGTGGACGAGCTGAACGACTTGGATCTGAGTTACACGCCGCCGGTCAGCAGTCCGTGGGACCCGGTTCAAATGGCAGCACAGGAGTGGGCATACGACCACGACCGTCACTCGTGAGTGCCCATCTCGTACCCTGTGCGCGACGACGCGGCCGAAGAGTGCCCGTTCTTCCCCGGCGCGCGCCGCCAGGAACACTGGGGCTTCCCCGATCCCAGCGCCGTCACCGGCACGGAGGAGGAGCGCCTCGCCGTCTTTCGCCAGGTACGCGACGCACTGGCGGCACCCATCAACCAGTTCTTGCGGGAGCAGGCGCTTAGGCGGACATGTTTGCCCGCCTTGCCCGCCTTGCCCGCCTTGCCTGTCTTGCCTGTCTTGCCTGTCTTGCCGCACTCTGCCATCGCGCTCTACAACCTGACAGGCGGACATGGCGTATATGCGCTGTGTCCGCCAGGTGAGGGGAGAGCAGAGCATGAGCGCGGAACCCGCCGTCGAAGTACCGGCAAGCACGACAGACCAGGCGACGCAGGCGAGTCGCGCTCCCGCGCGGGCGCGGTGGCGCTTCCCCTGGGCGCGGTGGCGCTTCCCCTGGGCGCGCGATCCCCACGACACGCGCCCACACGTGCCGGCGCGGCGGGTGCTGGCGCTCATCTGGCCCTATCGCGGGCGCATGCTGCTCGCGGGCTTCTTCCTGGCGTGTACGAGCGCCGTCGCGCTGGCCTTGCCGCTCGGCCTCCAGCGCCTGATCGATACAGTGTTCACACGGCACGATCCCAGCTTGCTCAATGTGGTAACGCTGGCGCTCCTCGCGCTCTTCGCGCTGCGCGGCGTGCTGGATGCCGCGCAGAGCTATCTCGTCGCCTCCACCGGCCAGCGTCTCACCGCCGACCTGCGCGAGCGACTGTTCGCGCACCTCGAACGGCTCTCGCTGCGCTACTACGATGAGCGGCGCACCGGCGAGCTTATCTCGCGCGTCACCAGCGATGTGAGCCTGATTCAGACCAGCCTCACCGACAACGTGCTGCCGCTCGTGGGGCAGGCCGTCACGCTGGTAGGTGCCATCGCCATCGTGGCCACCATCAATTGGCGGCTGACGCTGGTCGTGCTGCTGGTCGCCCCGCCGGCATCCCTGGTGGCCGGCGGCATTGGCCGGCGTGTCTGGTCGGACTCCAGCGACGTGCAGGAGGCGCTGGCGCAGGCCACCGGCGTGCTCGAAGAGTCGCTGGGCTCAGTGCGCGTCGTCAAGGCGTTCGGCCGCCAGGACTACGAGGCCACGCGCTTCTCCACGCAGATCCGTGTGCTGCTACGCGCGGGGCTACGGCGGGCCAGGGTGCAGGCACTCTTGGGGCCGGTCGTGGGGTTCATCGGCTTTTCCGCCGTCGTGGCTGTTATCTGGTTTGGTGGCCGCGAGGTGCTGGCGGGCAGACTCAGCATCGGAGGGCTCGTCGCCTTCGTGCTCTACCTGATCTTCGTGGTAGCGCCGCTCGCCGCGCTGAGCGGGCTTTTCGCGCAGACGCAGGCCGCCCTGGCCGCGGCGGCGCGGGTCTTCGTCGTGCTCGACGAGCCTGTCGAGCCGGCGGAGCAGAGCACCACGCTGCCCGACCTCCCGCCCGTCGAGGGGCGTATCACGTGCGAGCACCTCGCCTTCGCGTATCTGCCGGGACGCCCCGTGCTGCGCGATGTGAGCTTCGAGGCGGCGCCGGGCCAGGTGGTGGCGGTCGTGGGGCCAAGCGGCGCCGGCAAGACGACGCTGCTCGGTTTGCTGCTCCGGCTCTACGAGCGCGACGGCGGCGCGATTGGCATGGACGGGCACGATATCGATGGGGTCAACGTCGCCTCGCTGCGCGCGCAGATGGCGTTCGTGCCCCAGGAGCCGGCACTCTTCAGCGGCAGCGTCGCCGATAACATCCGCTATGGCCGGCTGGATGCCAGCGACGCCGAGGTGGCGGAGGCGGCCCGCGCCGCCAACGCGCACGAGTTCGTCGAGCGGCTGCCAGACGGCTTTGCCACGCTGGTCGGCGAGCGTGGCATCAAGCTCTCCGCTGGCCAGCGCCAGCGCATCGCCATCGCCCGCGCCATCTTGCGCAATCCGCACGTGCTGCTGCTGGATGAGGCGACGGCCTCGCTCGACAACGCCTCCGAGGCGCTGGTGCAAGACGCGCTGGCGCGCCTGATGCGCGGCCGCACGACGGCGCCATCGTCGAGCGCGGCAGCCACGCGCAGCTGCTGGCAGCCGGCGGACTCTACGCCCGGCTCTACACGCGCTCCTTCGCCGAGGAGTAGACGCACGTCGTACCCGCCTCCCCAAGAACGTAGTCCTCTGCCCACCGCCGAAAGAAGGTGACACTGGCGGAAGGTGACCTACCAGTTGAGCGACGGAGTCGGGGACATCTGCCAGGAGACTAGTGGTAGAATCGAGGGTGAGGCTGCGAGCACCGGCGGGTCGCGGAGGAAGCGGCACGCCCAGTGGTGAGCGCGCTCGCCGGGAGGCAACACCATGACGGCCACGCAAGACATCCGCACGACGACCTACGACAACATCCTCGTCGAGCGCGACGCGCCGATCGCCACGATCACGCTCAACCGGCCCGAGAAACGCAATGCCCTCTCCGTCCCACTGATGGAGGAGCTCATCGCCGCATTCGCGGCAATTGGCCGCGACAAGACGATTCAGGCGGTGATACTCGCCGCCAACGGTCCGGCTTTCTCGGCGGGGCACGACCTGAGCGAGCTGGTGGACGGCGACATCAACGCCTATCGCCACGTCTTCGACGTATGCACCGACCTGATGACGACGATCCAGGCGATCCCCCAGCCGGTGATCGCGCGCGTTCACAAGATCGCCACCGCCGCCGGCTGCCAGCTCGTCGCCACCTGCGACCTCGCAGTGGCGGCCGAGGAGGCGCGCTTTGGCACGCCGGGCGTCAAGATCGGGCTGTTTTGCACGACGCCGATGGTGGCGCTCAGCCGCGCCATTGGCCGCAAGCGCGCCATGCAAATGCTGCTGACCGGTGAGACCATCTCGGCGGCGACGGCGGCAGAGTGGGGTCTCGTCAACAGCGTCGTGCCGACCGACCAGCTAGTCGAGGCGGCGCAGGCCCTTGCCCGTAGCATCACGAGCGCCAGTGCCCTCACGGTTGCGCTCGGCAAGCAGGCGTTTTACACGCAGATCGACCTGGACCAGCCCAAGGCCTACGCCTACGCCAAGGAGGTCATGAGCATGAACGCGCTGGCCGCCGACGCGCAGGAGGGGATGTGCGCCTTCCTGCAGAAGCGCGCGCCGACCTGGCAGGGGCGCTAGGAGCCAGAACACGTGCCGCATCCAGAACGCCATCCCCACGACCAGCATCCGCACGCGCATCCACACGCACAGGCGCAGCACGGCGACGAGCGGCCTTTGCGGGCTGACCCATACCCGTTCGTCTACAGCAAAGACCCATGGGACCGGCGCCGCTTTGGCCTGCCAGGGACGGCGGCGCCCTCAAGTGGCAAGCGGCTGCCCAATGCGGTGGTGTGGTTCTCATGGGCCATCGTCGTGCTGCTGATCGGTGGGGGTCTGCTCAGCCTGGTGCTGCGCGCTGTTGGCAAGTAGGCGCACATCCCCTCGTCCTGCCCCGTCCCCTAGCTGCGAACGGAAGCGCGGAATACCTGGAAACACAGCCACTCAGCGCCGGTGTGGCGGCGCTGATGTACCAACCGGATCGGAAGCAATTTTCCAATCCAATAGATGGGCTCATCAGATGTCCGGCGCGGAGACCCCGGCCTTTAGGCAGGGGGAGGAAGCGCCGTCTCCTCTCTTTTGTGGTTCACTGAACCTATCACGCGGAGTAACGCCGCACGGCCGGGGAGATAGTGGGTGCCTCTGGTACGTTGACGGGTTGAGCTGCCCCACTCGGTACAGTCAACCAACCTCCCGATGCAAACCGGGTAGGGGATGCGTGGGAACCTGAGACTACAGGCATACGCGAGGTGAACGGAAGGCGCTCCTTCCCGCCGGCGGCCACCTAAGGGCCAGCGGTGAAGGAGCGCCAGCCACGTCGCCGATCAGGCCGCAGGCGCTTTCTGTCGCAGGACCAACCCGTTGCCATCCGGATCGGTGAACCGAGCATATTGCCCCCACGGGTCGCGCTCGATAGGTGCGACCTCTACGCCGCGCGCCTGCAAGGCTTCAGAGGCTTGCACGATATCGTCGGTATCGAACACCAGGCCCTGGAGGCTACCCGGTGACATCTGGGGGAACCAGGTGACCAGAGTAATGGTCGGGGCCACCCCATTCGGGGCCAGCTCCACCCACTGTTGTTCTCCCTCAACGAGCTCGCGCACCACTCTGAAGCCGAGCGTTTCCGCATAAAAGGCCTTCGCCACCTGCTGGTCAGCGACGGGAACCGAGACCAGCGAGAGGTGTGTGATGTACGGAACGTTCATGACAGCGCCTTCCTTTCTTGTTTTGGGTGGGGATTGGGACTACTCCCGCCCGAAGCATACCAGGGATGTGGGTCGCTGCCTTGTAATTTTTCGACCAGATTGGACTACTGGAGATCAGCGCTGCTGGTTGGGGCATCCCTGAAGATGCAAGGGCGCGCCTCCGCAGACGGGGCACCAGAGGGAGAAGAACTCGCGCGGGGCGACGCCCGCCAAGCTGGTCACTTCCCTGGTCAGATGGGATTGGTCATAATAGCCAAAGTCTGCGGCCAACAACCCCATAGGCCGGTCGGAGCGCGGGCGAGCAGCAAAGCGGCTCAGGCGCCGAAAGCGCGCGATGCGGGCATAGTGCTTGGGTGACAGCCCGACCTGCTGGGCAAAGAGTCGTTCCAGGTGCTTCTGACTCCAGCCGAATGCGTCGGCAAGGGTGCGAACCGAGACGTTGCCATCCGAGGCGTCAATCTGCTGCACAGCAGCCTGGACGGCTCGCAGGCTCGGTCGATCCTTGAACCGCGAGCAGAGGATGCGTGTCAAGAGTCCTCCCGCATGCTCGAGCGACAGCGCATTGACGAGTCGTTCTTCCCATTCGGTGACGGCATGACCCCAGATACAATTGAGGTCCACCGCCTGATCCGTCAGCTCGTGCACGGGTAGGGGTGTGAAAGCAGCCAGTCCTCCAGGCTGGAAACGGATCGCCAGGCAGTGCGTATCCCCGGCAGGCTCACTCACATAGCCTTGACTGCGTTGCCCAAGGACGGCACTCCGGCGCAAGGCAGGTGTTTCCCTATGTCTATCTGCTGGAGACTGTTTGTAGGCGCCAGTGAACTGGAACACCACGTCTATGTACCCGTCCGCAGGTCGCCGTTCCCGCTCGGGCAAGAGGTGGGCAGGAGCTTTCAGCAGCCAGAAACAGACGATATAGGGGGCCAATGGCCCACCCGGGGAGACTTGCTGATAGAGCAACGCATCGCCTTGCTGCATAGCCATCCCAACTCTACGGGCACAGGCCCTTACTCATCCAGACGTGGAGGACCTTTCACTCCGGTGTAGCATACAGGGAGATGCAAGTCCATCCTATCTTGGCGTGAAGGGTTGCCATGTTTAGCTCTTCATACAAACATCAATAGATGGTTACCGGAACAGGCACACACATGACTGACACCAGCTATACCCTCCAACCGATTGGCCTTATCCGGTCTGATCTCACGACTCTCGAGGCTGCCCCGCGCCAGGGCCACGAAGGCGCACCAGACGCTTGGATAGACGTCTCGGAGTCTGCCGCGCTGGCCCTTCACGGGATCGCCGTGGGGGACGCGCTGGTCATTCTGACCTGGTTTCATCGCTCGGCGCGCGACGTACGCCAGGTGCATCCTCGCGGGGAGATCGAAAATCCGCTGACGGGTGTATTTGCTACACGCTCACCTGATCGACCAAATCCAATTGGCCTCCATCGCGTGACAGTGCTGGAAATACACGGGAACAGCCTGAAAGTCGGCCCAATGGAAGCCATCGATGGCACGCCTGTCATCGATATCAAACCGGTGCTGCCACAATCCGCTGATTCATAACGGCTGTTGCCAGAGTGTCTTTGATTTCTCCAGCATCGAGGCTCTCGTGACCAAAGCGCCACAGCATTTCAAACGCCCCTAGGATTCTTGGGGCTTGCTGGGCGCGTTCGTATTCGGGGTGCTCGTGTTTGAAATAGCCTGTAACATCCGCAGGACTCCCCATCCTCCTCGTACGAGCGCCACATAGCCAACACACATGATGTAGGCGAGAACAGCCAGGACAAGAAAGAGCGCTCCCACGGGGCTGGAGATATGCCAAAACGTTGCCGTCAGAGCAGTTACGCCAGTCAGCAGCGAGAGGAAGATGAGTGTGCTGTGCGCTCTGCCATACGACGTGATTCCCACATCACGTTTCACGAAACTGATGAACAGGGAGGAGCTGACGAGCACGAGTGAGATGGCTAATGAGAGCACCGCGATGAACAACGGGCGATCCGGCACGCCCATCGGCAGGATCACAGGCAACAGGATCAGATCGGCAGCCCCAATACCGGCAGTCAAATCGCGATACTCTCATTAGCCATCTCACTCGTGCTCGTCAGCTCCTCCCTGTTCATCAGTTTCGTGAAACGTGATGTGGGAATCACGTCGTAAAAGGGCTCCAACGCTTCAGGATGTGAACGATAGCGCCAAAAAAAGCGGAGTATTTGAGCGGTGCGTCTCAGGTCCTGTCGAAACTCGAACGATTCATCCTTCAGGTTCCGCATCTCAGCATCCCCATCACGACGTCGGCAGTACTACTCCTTGCCGCGCCTTTGCAACGAGCGAGCAAACGACTGCTATCATTGGATGTCCTCCAGGAGACCCCCTGCCTGAAGGCAGAGGGAGGAATGGAGGCTCGTCCCCGTAGGGAGGCCGTTTTGTCGGAACGGCCAAACCTAGCCCGATTACAGGCCGCCTGGTGTATCCCAGGGTGAAATGTCCCTTCGCGGTTGCGGTATCGGC
>WNFM01075579.1_pt2 | contig 16500 bp, 15 predicted proteins | sample 5400271 | NCBI WGS metagenome assembly WNFM01 (sample SAMN13153352, study PRJNA577476) | soil metagenome | isolation source: 60 cm saprolite on Douglas fir-dominated hillslope | place: USA:California | collected 2013-09-17
CGAGTTCCCCCTTTAGAGTTTTGACACCCATGGGTGTCGGATCGAGTTCTTCTCGAGAAGACTCTACTTTCAGAGCGCAACGGCTGCAGCAGGCTGTGGCTCGATGGCCCGGTGACGTTCTCCGTCACACTTATACTTCAATGCACTTCGCTCGTTATAAAAACGGCCCGCTGACAGCTGGTGAAAGTCGAGTTACTCGAGCGCCTTTCCCAGGTCACTCCAGACGAACTTAGAGCTTCGCAGGTGGCACCACCTGAACCGGAAATTCTTGGTTTCTAGGAGTTGGCCAGAGAACGCGCCTCACACCCTAAGAAGGACCCGCCCCTATCAAGTGAACCGTCGCGATCGGTTTGCGGCGCTTCTTGCGCGCCCGTTTCTCGAGCTTCCGCTTTTCGCGTTCGCGTTTTTGTTTGGTCATGTGGTTTTTCATCACACGTTGGCCATCGCTGAGAATCGGCTGCTGAGAGCGTGCTCGACTTGCCGCAAGAGCGCGTGATCGTGCTTGGTTAATCGGCAGACTAGAGCGACCCTCTAGAGGTTCCGAGCGAAGCCTTAAAAGCAATTTACACTTGGGCCGTTCAGCCAACTAAATGAAAGTTTCTACTTACCGCGCTCCTTGACAACAGATAGCAACTCTTCAAACGGAGTCGGCCAATCTGGGCCGTAAACTTCTTCGACGAGTCGCAAGTGCTCCGCAGACGCATCGGTTTCGATGCTGTTTAGGTAATCGATGAACTCGGTCTTTTCTTTCGCCCCCAGCGAGAAGATCCGACTGCTGGGGGACAGTTCTTTTTTCAACTCTCGCTGTCTAGCAAGATGAGAAATCTGCTTGTCCATGAACATTGCGTCACAGAAGGGCGAATAGGATGCAACCGCATCGATATCATTGAATATGCCACCCGTTGGGAGCTTTTTAACACCCGAATGCACGCCGCGAGCAATTGTCGCCAAGAATAAAGCGGAAATTCGCACCGCAGGAACTGAGTGGAAATGATCGGAGACGAAGAACCGCCGGATGTAGGCAATTCGTTCCTCTATCGTCGGAAATATCGACTCCAAGGCGGATAGCATTCGCGTCACGAGCAAATACCCAGCCGGGGGAAAACACACGGCATCATCGAGGGGGGCCGTTCCCGACTGATAAGCAAGCAACCGCCGAATGTATTCAAAGGACTGTCCAAAAATCTTCTTTGCGTAGCCTACGACTTCTTCTTTGAAAGTTTGCTCAAAGCTAAAATCCGGATCTGATCGCCAACGGTTGCAAACTTCGAGCAGTCTTGCGGTCGTCGCGCGACGCGCCGAGTTCAACTCATTGGCGAGGCTGGGCCGCCTATAGTTCAGCTCAATTCTTAATCGATCCTGCCAGACGTCCGGGTTACCCTCTAACGCGAAGCTCCGACTAGTTTCAGTCTGAGGCGTCTTGTCGACCAGCCAGGCATCAAATGCGTCCTCGATTTGAGCATGAATAATTGTCTCAGCATCCCGAAAACCTGTGCCGTCTGAAAGGTGGCGAAAGACGGCGCGAAGCTTTTCGTAGCGAGGATCCACGATCGACTCGAAGTCGTGAATCGGGGAATGGGGACAGACGATAAGTTGCAGTTTTGACAGCCTATCCAGCATCTTGAAAACCGTTCGGAAGAATTCGAGGGTCTAACTGATCCAAATAGATGAGCCGCTTTTTTAACGCGGGTAGCGGGACGCTCTGATCATGACGACACAGGATGCAGCGACGGACGTAGTGCCGATCGCAAATCATTAGGACGCCGAACGCCCCCTTCGCTCCGCAGCTGGGACAGTCACGAAATGGCGGATGAACGAACATCTAATGCTGCCCGTTTTGAAGTGCTGCCGCCATCAGCTTATCTTAACCGCCCTTTCGACCGTAGCCAACAGCACAGCAACTCCTAGCGATTCAAAACTTTTCTTTCGAAGAAAGAAAGCACCGGCTTGCTCAGCTTGTTTAAAGCCCTCAGCTGCGCCCGCAAATTGTTCTTTCGAGAACCCCTTATTGATGGTGTTGACAGCGTCTTTCAGCTTTTGCGAGCTGAGTCTCAGTCACGCCGATAGCCCGAGCCAAGCTAGAATCGACCGAGCCGGTGATGTTGATGTCGAGACTTTGCTGTTTGCGTTCCTCGGGCATAAAAAATAATTACCGGCTACCCTTGAGCTGCTTGGTCAAACAACGGCCGCGCTCCGGGAAAACCATTCAAAATCAGGTCGATCCGATCAGGCCGGGGGATGATCGCCGGAGCTAAATTCCGCATCAGAAAGATTAAGCGCGAGAAATCTTTGCTCGAAAGCTGAGGCGCATACTTTGCCAGGGCAAACTGCCGGAGACCTATTAAGTTCTCCGTAGTGATTTTCGGAACCTGAACGACATCGAGCAATTGACGCCTGACTTCGAGCAAAGTTTGATCATGCAAGACACGCGCGCGTTTCGCGGGCAGACCAAAAACGAGACACATACTGTCGCTCGCATGATGTCGACGAAGCTGGAAACCGGCGTCGAGCAAGCCTTTCACCAGCCAGCGTTGGCTCGAAAGCTCGTGCTCGTCAGTGCAGGTAGTCCGGACTTGCATGATTCGATGCCAAACGTCCTCGAGAGCTTCAGCTGGAGAGATCCGCGACCAGGACGAATGCCTTATTGACTCGAGCACCGAGATGTCGATCTCCGGGTAGCGGCGCGCCTGAAGATTCCGCCGCGACCAGATTTCGATGAGACTCCGACCCGCGACCAAGCTGACAAAAGTGAAAATGCGGCCTCGGCTCGGATCAAATTTTGGTAATCTTCGCCAGAGACGAATCCGTAGAGCATTCAACGTCTCGTTAAAATCCGCTGAATAGCCGCCACGCGCCAAGATTGTCCCGGCGAGTGCTGGCTCACAGCGCCGCAGGATCTCCTCGATTAGCTCAGGCTCGCGGCTGTCTTGCCATTTCAGCACCAGCTCGCGGACCACTCCCTCGTCGAACCGATGTTGTGCGCCACCGTTAGGATGGTGCACGCTCGCGTGTAGCTGCCGCGGCTCTTCGTTGACAGGTGAATCCAGCCACTTTTTGATGTTACCAGAGGGTTGCACGAGCGTGCCGAACTTTGATAATCCAAAATCCCATTAATGGGAAATCCCATTTTCGGGACAACCCCCTAAAATCCCATTTTTGGGAATCGGTTTAAGTTATGGGCGTCTTCGAGCGCGCACCTTCGAGGACTGGAACAGGACCCAAGTGCCTAAGCCTCAACGACTTATGCGTGTAAGCTGCCTAATAGACGGCATGTTGTCAGGGTCCATAGGGGGGTGGGCAATCACGCGATAGCAGAACGCTTCGTCCGATCGGCCTGGCGCCGATACGGCTAGAGCCGGATCGACGATGATGTAAGCTTAGAACTGGAGCTGCGGGCACATGGTGCTACGGGAGATCCGTAGACAGTCGAGGTGACTGTTTCACCTCGAGCAGCGTGTTGAAACAAAGCTTGCAGCTCCCCAAAAAGCAACACGTTGCCGCGCGGTATTTATTGCTCATATGCCAACGACACTTCTTCCGTTAAGCGGCGCTCGGAATTTCAACGACGGCTTCACTATTCCGCCGGACGACGGTCTCGGCAAAGCCCTGTATGACTTGCGGCGGCTACTGCGTGGCGAGCACAGATTTGAATCGGAAGTGAGCGAACAAATCCGGAAAACTGTGCCCGAACTACGACCTCGCGGCCAATTCGTGCCCTGGCAGCTTTTTTTGCGCGGCGAGGGCGCTCTAAGCCAGCGAGATGTAACTGCTGGAGTGCCAACAACTGGCGGCTCTTTTATCCAGACCAAACGGTTGCCAGACCTTGCGAGTGCTTTAATTCCGGTTTCGCAGGTAGTCGCCAGCGGGGCAACGGTGCTCAGTGATTTGACTAACAACATTTCGTGGCCGCGCTGGCAATTGCCGTCTAGTCCGAGCGCTATCACAGAAACCGGGGCGATCTCGAGCAGCGGGCAAACTTCCAGCTTGATGACGTTAAGCGCGCATCGCGTCAGTGCGATGTCGATCATTTCTAAGCAGTTGCTCGCCCAAACGACGAACATGGGTTTAGAGGAATTGATCAAAAAAGAAATGCTGCGCGCGATCGGTTCAACAATCGACGGCTACTGTTTAAGCGGCTCTGGTGTAAGCCCGCAGCCGTTGGGAATTTTGAACATGCCAAAGAACACAGCCGGCCAACGCGATGTCGGCAAGCTGCAACCGGCAATTACGTTCGGCGGTCCGGCGAGTTGGCTGGAACTGGTCTCTTTTGTCGGCGCGGTCGAAGGAACCGATGTTGCCGAGGATGGCTCGATGGGCTGGATCACGTCTGCATTGACCAAACAGAAATGGAGCACAGCGCCGAAGCTCGCTGGTTATCCATCATTTTTGTACGAGAACGGAAAAGTCGGCGACCATCCGCTGCGAGCGAGCAATAACCTGAGCGCGACAAATCAATGCATTTTCGCTCGGTGGTCCGATGTGATCGTAGCTCTTTGGCCGCTTTCGATTTTAGTCGACCCATTCGCCTTGGCTACGAGCGCAAATGTCCGGATTTTCATGGACGTTTTCATGGACGTCGGCGTGCTGCGTGGTCCGGCCGTTGCGATCTCGGCTGACAGTGGTGCGCAATAGTGAGCAGCATTGATCCTGAGTGGCTGGAGGTTTTCTGGCTGCGTCTCGATAAGACTGAAGACGAGCCAGCGGTCCAGCGCGATCTGGAAGCCGAAAGAATATACCAACTGCTGCAAAAATTACCCGTCCGCACAACGCCGTGAGCAACCTGACCCGCGCTTGGTCACGGATCGTTAGCTGGATGCGGCCGAAGCCGAAGCGGCCGGTCTACTTTGTGCCAATGATCGACACGAGCACATCCCAGTCGCGGCAGTATTTTTTGCGCAAGTATCGCAATTTGTTGCACCCCGCAATCAAGCGGCGGTTCTTGGCTGAAGAGCGCTGGCACACTTTGCGGCGGCAGCGGGAAACCAAGTAGGTGACCCTCCCTCATTTCTTCCTGGCAGAACTGGCAAACGCCTCCGCATTCCGCAAGAGCGAGTCGAATTGACTGGCGGCAAGTTTCTGCTTGGCCAACTGAAAGAAAGACTCCAAAACCACACGCGGCGGGAAACAAAAAGCTGGTTTTAGTGGTAAGGGAGGCGGAATTGGCGGTGGCAAAATCTCACCTCTTCGCATCGTTATATCCGGACAATTGCGGATCCGGCCATTGACGGCTCCAAGCTCTTCTTGAGCCTGCATCAGCTCGCGTTGCACCTCGGCAATCCGCGCTTTGCGAGCGAGAAAGACCTCGCGCGGTTCGGATTCCCCGGTTGTCTGTCGCACCAATGCATCATCCCGCGCCTTCCCGCGAATCTGGTGAAGCTGCTCGATCAAAGCGGAGCACCGATTGAGTAATCTCCTTCGTTCTTCGAGCAACTGTTCGCTCGCTCGATTGGTTTCCCCATTCACAAATTCTTCAGCCGGTTTCATTCAAGTTTCCAAAACCTTGGAAAGGATTTCCTGCTTAGCGATTAGTCGCCGGATCATGATCGCATCGAGACTTCCCTCCAAAACCAGATGTTGCACCAGCACATTAGACGTTGTCCCGATCCGATGGAGACGATCTTCGGCTTGAGTCATCTCGGCCGGAACCCAAGACAGCTCGGCAAAGATGCAACGAGAACTGGCTGGAGCCAAGGTAATCCCAGTTCCCGCAGCCTGAATGTTGCCGACGAAAACACGGCAGCTGGGGTCAGTTTGAAACCGGTCAACCGCTAGCTGCCGATCGCTGGCGCCGGTAGCTCCGGTAATCGAGACAGGGTGGAACTCGGCCAGGGCTTCCAGATAACCAGAAACTACATCGCGGTGATGGCAGAAGAGTACGACTTTCGCGTCCCCCTGCAGCATTTCCCGAACAAACCCGGCAACTAGAGGCACCTTGGCCAAAGCGGTGGCATGCCGAGCTTCTGCGAGAGTCTCGTGCTCGGTTCCCTGGAACCGTCGTAAACCTTTCACAGCGGAAACATATTGTCCGCCCCCATCATGAACATCATTGCACTCGTTTTTGGAACGTTCTTCTAACCACCGCTCAAAGGCCCAGAGCTCAGTCTCTACTGTCTGCCGAATGTTAGTGGAGGGCTCCAGCTCCACCACCGAACGGAACTTAGGTGGAAGCTCCGGCAGGACTTGGGACTTGGTCCGACGCAACATCACGCTTGCGCGAAGACGCTCGTTGAGTTCCGACAAATTGGAAGCTCCTGAGAAATCCCAACCAAAACCGTTATATCGCGCTCCGCAATACCTCTGACCAAACTCAAAATAACTTCCTGCCGGCCAGTTGACGGGGTCCAGCCAGGAGAGCACTCCAAAGAGTTCGATCGGCCGGTTTTGGAGTGGAGTACCGGACAAACCCATCCGTCGTTCGGCCCGAATGGAGAGGGCAATCCTGGACCTTTTGGTCTCTCGGTTCTTCAGATAGTGACTTTCGTCGTAGATGGCTAAATCCCACTTGGTGGAGCGTAAAGTGGGGAGCACTTGAGACAGCCGATCGTAATTGCAGATGAGAATATGGCAGCGGAAAACTTGAGTGGGCACGCCCATATCCACTCCCACTACGGCAATCCGAGCTGGCCGTACTAGCCACTTCTCCAGCTCTCGTTTCCAGACTCCGCGCATGGTGGCCGGACAGACAATCAAAACACGCTCCAGTTTTGGGAGTGTGTTAATCACTCCGATGGCCTGGATTGTCTTCCCGATACCCTGTTCGTCGGCCAAAAGGGTGCCGGGATGCTCGAGAGCGAAGTGAATTCCCTCTAATTGGAATGGGAAATAGGTGAGACCTGGCGAAGCAGGGATAGCGGGCATATTTGTCAGGGCGGTTAAACAGAAAGCGCTTTCAAAACATCCTGCCAGCAATCAGAGCCAATTCCTCGTTCGATTGATTCCGGGTCGTTAAGCCCTTTGCCACAAATAACACAGTGATTAGTGGGCCCGTATTTATGTCCGAGTCGAAGTCTTTGCACCACCTGATAAACCTTGCGCTCACGGCGACGTGCACGCGTGACGGCCGCTTTCTTGGCCGCCTGACTTTTGCGCTCGTGACGGCGTTCACTGGCCGCTAAGACGGCGGCCCGAACAACGTCGTCAGGATAGCCACGTGGATTGTGCAAGCTGCCATCAGCCAGAATTCCAACATCGTGCAGGACATCCGACTGGTAGCGCACCCAGCGGTATTTTCTGTCTGCCGTTTTCATACTTTCTCCTTCTTCTTCTCCTTTGGCAGCTTGGCCCAACTGTCACTGATTTGTGGCTCCAGCTGTACCGTGAGCTGAGTCCCGAAAATCTCCGCGAAAGCTTCCTGGAAGGATTGAGTGACCGCTTTAATCGTGGCCTGAGTAGTCTCTGCAGTGACTAACATTCCCACCTCATCGTGTATCAGGTGAACTAACTCCACGCTAACCGGGAGCCGGGGAACGAGTTTATTAATCGAGCGGATATAGTGACAGGCAGCTCCACCCTGAATAGGGGTATTGACTAGCACATGATGGCGATAAGACCGGCTCGGCCAATAACCATTGGGTTCGTTGTCGTCTAATAGTGGCGGAAGATAGCGCCGCTGTCCCGTAGCGGTTTAGACGAAGTCTTCGCTAAGAGCGTCTTCGAACATCCGATCCTGGTAAAACTTCACTTCCGGGAATAATTCGAAGAACTTGGTGTAGAACTCTTTTGCTTCCTCCAAGCTATAGAGCACACCTTGCACGCCGAAGCTTGGGCGGGTGACAACCTCAACCCGACGGATAAACGAGCGGTGCATCAGACAGTAAGCAATGCCGAGGACCAGGGTTTTAGTGGTCTCGCGCAGAACCACAGAAACCTCGTTTGCGCCTTCTCCGCGTTTAGGCTCTTTATTGAAAATCTCGGCCGCAATCAGCACGTAGACGTCTTTTCCGCTCGAGAGGAGCTCGATCAGATAGGAGCACTGGCAGTGAATAGCCAGGATATAGATTTCGATCTGGGAGAGATCCATTTTCAGCCAGTACCAGGGAGGGGAAACCCGGAACGGTTTACGCCATTTTCTGGGGAGCTGCTGCACATTGGGCTCCCGCGGGATAATTCGACCGGAACGTGCAACTAACTGATTCCATTGTGCGGATCTCACCCGGCCGTCGTGGAAGATAGATTTCTCGATCCCTTTTATTATAGACAGCAGTTTGGTCTGCTCAGCATAACGGCAGAGTGCCTTAGTCTCCGGAGAATCAATGGCGGAGAGAGTGGCCTTCTGGGTGTTCTCCACTTCAATCCCATGAGCTGCCAGAGCAGCTTTAACGTGGGCCCAATATCCGGGATTAATTTCTTCCGTCTTCGGGGTGGCGTCGAAGAGGACAGCTCCATCAGCACCCACGGCTTTGAGTTTACTTTTCTTGCGGCGGGACTTCGGGACAAGTGGCCGATAGTCTTTGAACATCTCCCGCAGCTCGGCCTTCGTAGTCGCAATGAGCTCTTCACTGGCGGCCTTGTCCGTCAGCAACATTTCCCGGTCGACCGGGATCCCGGCGAACTTGACGTTGTTTAAATAAATCAGGAATTCAGAGCGCTCTTGAAAGTTCTTCCATTGTCCGGCGGCCCGGAGTTCTTCGGTCAATTTGAGCTCGAGCGCATGGAAATGGGTGACGTCATCTCGGGCGTACGCCACTTGAGCGGACGAGAGAGGGGCGCTCCAATCGGAGCCTCCCAGCTTGGTGATGGTCTTCTCCATTGTGATGCCCAGGAATCGCTCGACCAGAGCAGCGAGCTCATTGGAAACAAGAACGAAGGTTTGTTCTAGCTCCTCCATCTCTTCCTCCTCATCCTGATTTTCTACTTCCTCGGCTTTCGGCTTTCTTCGTTTGGGCTCCACCTCGCCAAGTGAGAGGAGCTGGCTGGCCAGGAGGGTATCGAAGATGGAGGAAGAGACCTCGAAACCGTGCCGGCGGAGAACGGTGATGTCGAAATCCGCGTTGTGAATAATCAGGGTAGAATTGCGAAGAAGGTCTCGGACGTCCTCGGGTACGGACTCGGTGAATAAGTCGAAGACCTTCACCTCGATCCCGGTATCGATGGTCAGAAGCCGGATAGCATTCCGGCGCGGATCTTTGGCGTAGGGGTGTGCTTTCCCATCTTTCCGGCGCCGACGATTCTGAGCGTCAATCTCTCCTTCGGACGGCCAGGGGAAGAAAGTTTCGAGGTCCACTCCGACCTTCCGTTCCGGATTTGTGGGAACACAAAAACCTGCTGCGGGAGTGGATGGAGGGACAAACAGAGGACGAGACTCGGAAATTGGAAAAAGCGCCGGTACCGCCGGTACCGCTGGTCTAAGTAACTCACTATCAACCACTTGCTCGGTACCGGCTCTTTTTGCGAATACGATATCTTCAGAGACAGCCGGTACCGAGCAACCCGTTGTGGTTGAAGGATTTACAGCAGCGGTACCACCGGTACCGGCACTTTTGTCGTTTTCTTGGGATGTGTCCTCATTTCCTCCGGAAGAAGGTGGTTGAGGCGCTCCCGAGGGCGATGTTGGAGAACCGCCAGACGGGTCATCGGGGGGTTTTAAATCTTTGTCTAGCTCTTCTGCAATCGACTTTAAGGTAGGGTCGCCGATTCTGCAGTAACGCCCGTACTTCTCGTGAAACAGCTTGTAATCCAGGCCACGATATCTCACCCCGCCGATTTTCTGCTGGTCTGCTTTCAAGCCATACGGATCGAGTATTTCATAGAGTCCATTGGCATTCAGAACCTTCTTCTCTCGCCCGTAACTCTTCCAAGGTGCTTCCGGGAGAAGGTGGAGCAGCTCAATCAATTTGGCAGTAGGGACGACATAAGACTTTGCCGCTGGATTTCGGACTGCCGCAGAAGGTTTATTGGTCACTGGGTCCGAAACCTTCAGATGGTGGAGCAGCACTTGACGGTAAACACATCGCGCCACATCACAGAGCAGTTGATGAGGTAAATTAGAAGTGCCGCTGTCCGGCACATTGTGCATCCACTTGGCGGCCTCCATCACCTCCTCATACAGCGCGGGACCACCCATCTCCGCCACGGCCAAGAGCGGAACAAACTTCAGTCTCCGGCGGGATCGGAACTCTTCCGGGAACTGGTGAATTACTGTCCGGCACTTCAGACCGAAGGTCGCTTTGCGTTCATCGGTCCAGTATTTGAGAAAAGACTGGTAGACCGGCAGGGTGACAGCATCGGTACAGTGGATGTACTCTTTAACCAATTGGCTCTCGGCCTGAAGGTAGCGTTCCATTTGAATGACCAGAGAGCGGGAGAGAGTGTCCCGTTCCAAAAAACTGCCGATCCCGGCGCACATTTTGGGAAAGCGTGGGTCAAACTCCAGGAGGGTGCCCGACTCCATATCGTGCCGGGCAAGAATCGGTGAATCGACCGGGTGCTGAGAGATATTGTCAAAGCCGGCGTTAATGAAACTGATCATGTCCCGGTTTTCCGCCAGCTGTTTACTCTCATCCAAAAGAAACGTTCCGCGATATACCGACAACACCCGGTGGATGCTTAAAGTGGCGATGAGTAAATAGGAACGGTAACTCATTCGCCCCACCACTTTCATGTAAGTCGATTTTCCCACATCTTCTTCTGCTCCGGTAAAGACCAGGAGCGGTAGATAGGCGCTTTGCTCAAAGGCGAAAGTATGCGCGGCCCAACAAGCAGTCAGCAGCATATGACGGGGATCGGTGATTACGAACTGGCGGATGATGTCACGAGCTTCCAGAACAATATCCGAGAGTGGCCGCTCAACTGACCAGGGCCGGATGGCTTCGTAATAAGAAATCTTGTTGTTATAACCAGTCGGGTCTTCTTCACCCGCCTCTGTTTTGCGGGTGCGGATCTCCGCTTCTACCGCTTTCGTAAAAACTTCTTTGGTCAGTTTACTAACTTTCTGGGCGATTGAGCACAGTCGCTCAATTGCCAGAGAGTCTTCTTTCGACATCCGCGCTAAGGCCGCCATGCGAACAATTCGTTCGATGTGATGCTCTCGCTCAGCTGGTGGAAGATCGTGAATTGCTGCTCCGCGGGCCTCCAAACAAAGGGCGGCACAGAGCAAAAAAGATTTTTTCAGATCAACTAGAAAGGCTTTCTTTTCCTCTTGAGCTAACCAGTTTGGAAAATCACCGTTGGATTGAGCCCGAATGTCGTCAATCCCTTTAGGGCCACCTAAAGGAATCTGTAAGAGCTCCACCCCTATGTCTGGCGGAATCCCCTGAGCTAACACGCCAGCGCTCCGGAAATATTCCAGGTTAGTTAGGGTGTCGCAGTCACCGATAAAGCAAACCCGCAGACAGCCGGTGGCCTGCAGAGCTTCAAAGATTCCAGGTAAGAGGATTGGAGGGACGTCCGGATCCTCGTGAGTGTAACTATGGAGTCCCGGCAATCCGAAGGCCTGGAGACCTGCTTCCCGCAGGGCCAGACATTTAAACTCTCCCTCGGTAGCATAGAGCTTCGGTGCGGAGACTAAAGGTAGGTGATTGAAATAAACGTGGCTCCCGCTATTGGGCTCCTGATAATATTTCTGGTCGGGGAGCGGATTTCGCAACCGCCACCGATTATGTTGGGTGGGCTTGCCCAGCCAGTCGTAATATGGGATTCGCAGTGAATAAGTTCCTTCAAGCAGGACCTCTACTCCTGCCGCAAACAGGTACTCATCGGAAATGCCGGGACGAATTGAATTCATTGGGGCGTTTCACTTTCCTTCCAGATAGCCTTCAATCGCTCTCCGCGTTCTCGGATATAAGCCTTCGAAATTTTCTAAGCACCAGAGCAGGTAGCTGACCGGGACGTCCCGGAGCTTTTCGCCACGGTACATTCCAAAATTCAGTTCAAAATTCCCGTAGGGACTTTCGTTGCAGTAAACAATTTTCTCTCGTACCACCACCTTTTCCGGAGCTTCCAGGTCCTGAATCAGAGCGTAACCGTCGGGATATTTCAGGACCCAGGCTTTAGCTAGTGCTCGAATAGCACCGAGCGCTTCTCCTACCTCGGCAGCAGAATCGAAAGCTAGTATCAAGAGCTTCTTTTCCCGGTCAGAAAGTCTCATAACATGATATCGTCTTCAGCTTCAGGTAGGCCACCTAACTTCTTAGCCAGGCGGTTGCGCATAAAGCGTTGGAAGACTAGCCAGTCGGCGATTTCAATTCCGGCTGGCTCCGGCTTCCGCAGGACTACTGCTCCCGCAGGGATTACTACTCCCCCTGCGTTTGGGCGTCTTTCTGTGCTCGGAGTTTCTTCGCGTAGAGAAGCGCTTCGGCTAGTTCTGCGTCCGAGATTCCGGTCAACTCATCATCTTCCGGAGCTACTTTAGCTTCTCCGGCAGGAGCTCCAGTAGGTGGCGGAGTCACTGTAGCCTTAGCGGCCGGAGGTGGCTCAGGTGATGGTGATGGAGGTGATGGAGGGGTGCTTTCCACGGGCGGGTTAGCCTCTTCCACCAGAGGGAGTTCAACCCCGCCCAAAACCCCTTTAGGTATGGGGAGCGTGGCCAGACGTTCGTCTTGCTGGACGGCCCATTCCCGTCTCCAGTAGGTTTTCATCTGAGCGGCGATCATCCCGGAGTTTGGTAAGGTTTGCCAAGTGATTTGGCCGTAGACCACCCGATTACTCAGGTCGTCAATCTGCAAACGGTACTGACCGTCCGGCAAGGTATGTCCCATACTTTTGCAGCAGGCGTCAGCTTTCCAGGCTGACCCTTCGGTTAAATAAATCCGGTCCCGCATGGTGAGACCGCTGGTTAGGTCGCGTAAGGAGAGCTCGAAGAAAGCGGTTTTCTTTTCCTTACTCCTTCCGAAAGTCACATCGGTGACTAACAGTGCGGCCGGACCTTCCGGCGGCAGTGGTTTAGGTTTAGAACGTGGGATGACTGGCATGTTATGTATTTTTTCTAATAGTTTGTGGTGTTAGTTTGTTAGGAAGTGTGCCAAGCGGACGGTATGCGATCGGCAAAACATCGGGCGAAGAATCTGGAAGCGCTTCTCTGTTCCGGGACACGATCAACACACAATGTTTTGTTCTTCCGCGGAGGAGCGTGAAGTTTTTCCTCGCGGACAAAAGGAAATTCCTCTTGCCCGAAGGCGGTTTTCTTTGGGAACCTTTTCATTTCGTTAGGTGCCGCGGATTGATCCGCCGCGGCATCGGGTTAGTTAGTTAGTTGGCGGAATAGGCAGCGAGAAAATCCGACCTTCGGCATCGTGGATGATGCTCCGGCCGGCGAGCCGTTCTTTAATGATCCAATCAGTCTGAAGGAGCGCTTTATATTGATCGAGCGCCCCGCGCACGATCCACTCCGGAGGAAGCCTTTGGCCTTCGGCAATGAAGAGATCCACGAAGCCATTCTCATCGGCCTCGAGCTCGCAGAGAATGCCAGAGCTGTGTCGCATTTCAAATCGAAGCTTCATGCGGCCTCCGTATTGAGTCGGGACACGATGACCGGCGCTGCCGGTAACTGAGTGGCCGGTATCGAACTCTCGTAAGACCAGCCGGTCCCGATCGCAGGCGAGCAGGCTTAGATATTGGTCTTGGGACAGTTCCCGAAGTCCTCGGGACCATCTTCCGTTGATTCGAACGGAGAACGTGCCGTCTGAGTGGGCACGCAGGATATTGCGCGAAACGCGCTTTTCGCTATGTTTAGTGTGCATTTTCGATGAAAAAAAGTGCTCGGCTCGCTTGGTAGGTTGGCCGGGCATTTTTGCTTTGGGTTGGGTTCATTGGGGGGAGGGGGCTCATTTCGCGGACAGCTTTGCCGGTTTCGCTGCGAGGGGGTCGCGCCATTGGATGCACAAGGAAGCCAGCGAGCGCCTTCTTAACTTCCTCGACATCGTAGAGCCGAATCCGATAGCTCGGAGCGTAGAAGGGAATTTTGCGCCGGTAGCGCAACTCCTTCAGGACACGGGAGGTCATAGGGATGAGCTTCAAGAGCTCTTCTTCGGTAACGAGACCTTGCGAGGGCAGAAAACGGTGCGCGCGCGCTGTCTCTAAAAGCGCCTCTTTAGTAATAGGGCTTTGCGTTGGCATGATAGATACATACGAATAGTATAGAACCCTGGTCCAACAAAAAACTTGTTCCGGCAGAAGATTGAACTTACATGGTATGTATTATTCAGCCAGAAGGAGACGCAATCAGCCATGCCACGCTCACCAAGTCATTATTCAATCGTCCGCGAGATCCGAAAAAGGTGCGGGTGGACCCAAGCCCAACTTGCCGAACGAATCGGAACCACCTGGATTTCAATATCCCGCGTCGAAAACGGCTCTCTGAAAATCTCGCGAAAGCTTGCCCTTAAAGTGAGCTTCGAAACCGGGGTCTCTTATCGTGACATCATGACCAATAAAGGGGGTGTACCCCAAACTCAGATAGGGCTTGAGAAAATGGATTTAGATCTGAGCAAAATCAGTGAAATGGACGCCCGCGCAAGGGAGCTGACGTTCGAGGAAATACAAAAAACCCTTGTGGATGATGCCACCTTTTGGGCGGAATTATTGTACCGGGCGGCTCAGGCCGTGGCGCCTCGAAAAATCTGGCCCTTGAATGCGGCGATTACACTTGCGTTCGAGGAGCTTGCTAAAGAATTCGAATTGACTGACGCAGTCGTCAAACTAAACCCCTCCTTACGAGTCAGAGATCCGCTGCCGGAGGGAAAATCTGCCAAAAAGCGGCCGCCTCGCTCTCCCGCACCCGTGCGTGGTATCGCTGCTTGAACATCGTCATGGAGACACCGTGCCCAAGATTGTGGACGGTCAGCGGACCGTTCTTGAAGGCTGCGTAATGCATTGAAGCGTAAGTATGCCGCAGGACGTCACCGGGCCAGAGCGCCAGCTGCAGACATTTGGATTGGTCGGTGAACTTCGAGACCGCGAGCTTCCGGATCTCCTGCAGGCGCCAATAGTAAGCGTCCCCAACCAAGCTCACTGGTCCGCTGGATTTAGCCAACGCTTTGAGCCAGAGAAGGAGGTTATCCTCGATTGGGATGTGGCGCTCACTACCGAAATTCTTGGAGTTGAAAATACCAATCTCGGGCAAGTCGGTTTCAAGTTGGACGTTCTCCCAGCCCAAGCGCCAGAGCTCCGAGTTAGGTCTGAGTCCGGCAAAAAGATCGATCGCAATACTAGCAATCATTTTTTCGTCACCGAACTCAACTGCGCTTGCCATTAGGACGCGACATTCTTCTAGTCCAAGAATACCGGGTCGTGCACGGTTCTCGGTGGCTTCCTCAACATCCTCTGTCGGATTCAGAAGAGCATATTTGCGACTACAGGCGAAATTGAACATCACGCTCAAATTAGCCAGATAGTTGTTTTGGGTGGTTGCCCCGATCGGTGGTTGGAATGAACAAAGCCATTCATCGATCATTTGCGGTTGAACCTCATGAACAAGACATCCTGCGAATCGCTCGTTACCGGCGAACTTCTCGAGCCGGTTCTTAAGGTCTTGTTGGTAGCGAACCGATTTACCCTTGGAAGCTTTGATGGTTAAAAGTTCAGCCACGACCTCACTGACTGTCTTGACCGATCGAAGCACATTGGAGTTTTTGACGCAGAACTCCGCAGCCTGCAACAAAGTGATGCCCAGAGGTTTTAGGATTGCCCGGGCGCTCTCGGCATCCATCCGCTCAATTCTGGAAGTGCCCCCCAAGGCGGCCGTGCCTTCATTCTTGCGAGCAATACGAACTTCCTGGGCGTGAGCCTCGGCTTCGATCCTGGTTTTGAAAGACGGGCGCGGCCGTTCTCTTTTGCCGTTAATCGTCATTTCCCCGTAATCAACGATGTAGGAGGTGACATTTCCCTCTCGATTTAAGCGCGGTTCCAGACGTGGCCAGGAGCGTTTTTTAACTGCCATAGGTAACCTTTAATTACGACACAATTCCGTAGCACTCAACACAAAGCCGTCACAAATATTTATAAACCATTGCAAATCAAGTGGGGCGTCCGTTCTTAAAATCCGTTGGCCCGAAAGGGCCGTGCGGGTTCGAGTCCCGCCATCGGCACCGGCTATTTAAGCCCCGGAACTAGTTTTTAAGCCCCTCTCCGAGCGAGAGGGGCTTTTTTTCTTTTTGCGCGTTGGTTGCCGAAGGACACCCGGCAAGTTTTCGATCGCCAGCAGGCAGCGACCAGCTATGCGGTCAGGTCATCTTAGGTACTCCCATCCAGTGAAACGATCGCCCTCGAAGCGTGGGACGGGAGGGAATAAACTAAAACGGAAATTCTCGTCCGGTCTCTGGAAGAAAAAACTGAGCAAAACTGATCGAAATTATGGCCATTATCGGGCCGTTGATCGACTGCAAGAACCTCAGTAAATTCTCTCGAGATCCACCGATTTAGCCATGCTGCGGGGCAAGTCACCACAAACCCTGCAATCAACAAAAATTTGGTTTTCGCGAATGCTCTTTAAAGAAAACATCGATAACTTTAGTGCGGACGGTGTTGGTAATATCATCTCGGTTAAAACCGCCGGCGCCATACATC
>WNFM01339732.1_pt2 | contig 16497 bp, 16 predicted proteins | sample 5400271 | NCBI WGS metagenome assembly WNFM01 (sample SAMN13153352, study PRJNA577476) | soil metagenome | isolation source: 60 cm saprolite on Douglas fir-dominated hillslope | place: USA:California | collected 2013-09-17
CGACTTCAAGTACGACAACCTGGTGCTCGATCCCGACGACCCGTCACGCGTGGTCGGCGTGCTCGACTGGGAGATGTCCACCGTCGGCGATCCGCTGATGGACCTGGGGACCGCGCTCGGCTACTGGGTGGAGGAGGGCGACCCCGAGCCGCTGAAAGCGTTCGCGTTCGGGCCGACCTTCCTGCCGGGCAGCTTCAATCGTAACGACATAGTAGCTGAATATGCTCGCCTCTCGGGCCGCGATACTTCCGGAATGCTCTTCTACTATTGCTTCGCATTGTTCAAAACCGCTGTCGTCGCCCAGCAGATCTACAAGCGCTACGTCGAGGGCCTGACCCACGACGAGCGCTTCGCCGCTCTGGGCATGGGCGTGCAGATCCTGGCGCGCGCCTCGGTCGAGGCTGCCGGCCGGGGCAGCTTCTAGACCAGCTGCCCGTCCTTCATCGCGGGATGCTCTCGAACGTCGCGTCGCGGTCGTTGCCGAAATCGTCGTGCCGCCGCAGGCGAAGCTGTTTCTTCGGCGCGAGCTTCAGGCCGGCGAGGTAGGTGTGCGTGCCGATCGTCAGCGTGCTCGCCGAATCGAGAGTCCAGTTGCCCCCCTCCATGGCGAGGTACGTGCCGTCGCCTCTCAATTCGACCTTCATGAAGTCGGAGATGCCCTCGAGATCGCTCCGACGCCACTTGCCCGTGAGGTCAGCCTTCCGCAGTTCCGGATCGGGGGCCGGCTTCTCGCAAACGCCGAGCACGCCGGCGGCGACGATCGCGATCGCGATGCTCCTCATCCGGGAATCATATCGGCTACGAGCGTCAGGGTGTAGCGCACTCGCGCGCTGCGGTCGGCCAGCGGAGCGTGGTAGCGTTTGCCTGCTGCCGTCGAGATGATTGGCTTGGGGGGCCCCATGAACCAGCGGCTGCACCTGCGTGTGCTCGGCGCCGCGCTGCTCTTCGTCATCGTCCTTCTGGCGCTCTACTTCGGCGGCGTCTTCGCGCAGGTCGAGCTCGCCGTGCTGGATCGCGCAACGCAGACCAATGCGCGGCTGCACTGCTGCGCCGGGCCGCACTACGCGAGCAGCCCGCAGCTGCAATCGGAGGCCGCGGACGACTGCCCGCACTCGCTGCGCATGCTGCGTTGGATCTCGCGGGGAGTGAGCGAGTCCGCCGCGCAGGCGCGGCAGATCCTCGGCGGCAATTGCCCGGCGGGAAGCGGTGCGGTGGCCTGGAGCGAGACGCTGGCGCCGCCCAGCCCGCCTCCTTTGGCAGCGCCAGCGGCAGCGCCCGTCGATGCGGGCGCGGCGACGGCAGCGGCCGATGCAGGGACGAATGAGGAGGCCTCCGACAAGGGTGCTGCGGAGGTCGCGCCGTCAAGGGTCGAGGCTGCGTCCCGCTGGTGGCTGAAGCCGGGAGAGCTGCGCTGCCAGGAGTTCCCGCCTCGATGTGGCGAAGCCGCCTGTCCGGCCTTCAGCGCCGGCGCGCTCTCTGCGGCCGTCGATCTTCCGCCCAAGGAACGCGCCTCCCATTTGCGGGCGTGGCTCTGCGACGCCCAAGCGGCGAAGCCCGTGCGCGTCGCGCTCGAGAGAGCGGCCGACGTCCTGCGCGCGGCGCTCCCGAATCTGGTTCCGACGGGCGAGCGGGCTGGCAACTCCGCCGATGACCAAGGCGAGAAGGAGGGCGCCGGTCCCGCGAAGCCCAGCCCCGCCCACCCGGCGGAGGAGAAGGTCGCTCCCGCGGCGTCCGGTGCCGGCGAGTCTGCCTCCGAAGCGGCCGCGGCACAGCGGCTCCTCTGCGAGTTGCCCTGGCTCTCGCTTCTGGGCCAGAAGGAGCTGCTGGAACGGCTCCATTGTCCGGAGTGCGAGGAGGGGCATGAGGGCGACTATGACGGTCCGCCCAGCTGCCTGACGCCAGGGTCTATCAGGATCGGATCGCGGGTCTGCGCGCTCGGGTACGCGCAGGCGCTGGAGAACTTCAGTGCCACGCCTCCGCCGGACGTGGCGAAGTGTGAAGACGAGTCCGCGCACGCCAACATCGTGTCGCTCCACGAGGCAGAGGGTCGCGAGCTGGACCACGCCCGCAGCGTGATGACCCGGCTGCGGCGCTCGGTCCCGGGTCTCTCCGCCGCGGAATGGAAGGAGTTGGTGGACGCAGTCTTCCTCCTCCGCGACTTCGGCCGCTGGCCGGCGACGCATGCCGATGCTGGCGCCGGCGACGCGAGGCTGCGTGAGCGCATCCGGCCGCTCCTGGCAGCGGCGGCAGTGCCCAAGGGTGTGGATCCGACCAAGCTGCCCGAATCTCCCCTGTCCACGATGTCCGTTTCCGGGCCGGAAGGGACCGTGAACGGGATGGCGGTGGTGGTCTGCGATGACGTCGCCGACCGGATGGTGCAGCGGCGCGCGCTGCTCTGGGTGGCCGGTGAGCGGATCGTCGCCCTCGAGGCGCCCCACATCGACCGGCTGGACGCGGATCCGTCGCGCACGATATCCCCTCCCTCGTGCGACGAGATCTTCGACGTCGTCGACTTGGACGGTGACGGTCAGCCCGAGGTGCTGATCGGGCGGGATGACGATCAATACGGAGAGAAGAGCAAGTCGCTCGCCGTGATAACGGCCGCGGATCCTCCAATCCGCCGCGGCATCGTCTCGCGGACGTACTACGCCTTGCCCGTTGTGGAAGCTCCCATCCTCGGCGGCGGCATCTCGCAAAAGCCGGTTGCTGCCCCAGCTGCGCAGTGATGGCTCTGTCCGAACGGGGTGGTCCGGGCACCTTCTAATGCCCGTAGAGGGTCACTCGCGTGTGCAACTTCTGGGAGGGCCGGTCGTCGAGGCGGCAGCGGCCCAGAGCGTCCAGGTCGTCGAGGAACTCGTGCTCGTACTTCCAGCAGCGGATGTCGCCGGTGATGCCACTGCCCGCGCCGATCTCCAACACCAGCGGCGCCGCGCGGATGATCCGGCCGAGCAGGGGGCCGGGCGGGATCCAGCTCGCCAGCACCAGATCGGGCTTCAGCTTGCGAATGGCCGCGATCGCCTCCAGGCGCAACACGTCCGCTCCCGGCGCGAGACCCGCGACCGCCCGCCGACGCAGCTTTCGCTTTTCTGCGGCGCTCATCCTCGCCTGCGGGCGCTCCCACTTTCCCGAGTCGGTCGCGGTGACGATCAAGTCCGGTGCGACACGCTGCAACTCCCGCGCGAGATGTCCGTCGCCTGCCGCGACCTCGACGACCTTGCGCGCGCCGGTCTCGCGAATGCGCCGGGCCAGCTCGCGCAGAAACGGCCGCGTCGGAATCAGATAGATGGGCCCCCACGGATTGAACTCGCAGATCCGCTCGAGCTCGCCGCGCCGCAGCTTCGCCGCCGCGCGATCGAACAGTGCCGCGGAGGGAACGCGCCTGCGCCCGTTGACATCCCAGAGAAGCCGTAGCATCCGAGCCGGGCTATCATTCGCCGAGCCGTCGGGGAACCATGGGCCTCCTCGATCCGGTTGCGCCGCCGTACGACCCGCTCGAATGGTCGAAGAAGCCGTTCGCCGAGAAGAGCCGGATGGTCTGCCGCGCCTGGGCGATGCAGGGCTACGGCTCGCCCATCGCCGTCTATGCGGTCTACCTCGTCAAGCTCCTGCTCTACGCCGGCGGCTGGATCTTCTTTTGCCGCTTCACGCCGGGCATGGGCCATCTGCGGTCGATCTCCCACTGGTGGCTGCAGCCGGTCGCGTTCCAGAAAGCGATCCTCTGGAGCATGCTCTTCGAGATCCTCGGCCTCGGCTGCGGAAGCGGGCCGCTCACCGGACGCTACTTTCCGCCGCTGGGCGGCTTCCTCTATTTCCTCCGTCCGGGCACCACCAAGCTGCCGCTCTTCGAAAAAGGCGGACGCCGCACGGTGCTCGACGTGGTGCTCTACGCCATCGCCGTCGCATTGATGGTGCGCGCGCTGGTGTCGCCGCACATCGCGATCTGGCTTCCCATCGTCGTCTGCGTGGCGCTCCTCGGCATCACGAGCATTACTGGACCACGGCGATGGTCTTCGTGCTGGCTCCCGTCGCCTCGGAATGGATCCCCGGCGCCAAGGCGGTGCAGGCAGCGCTCTGGTTCTGGGCCGGCGTCTCGAAGCTCAACCACCACTTCCCGAGCGTCGTCTGCGTGATGACCAGCAACAGCCCGTTCCTCCGCTTCGAATGGTTGCGAAAGCGCATGTACCGCAACTATCCCGAAGACCTCTCGCCCTCGCGGCTGGCGGTGATCGCGCACGGCGGCACCGCGCTCGAGTTCGCCGTGCCGATCCTGCTCCTCGCCGGCGACGGCGGCGCGATCACCATCGCCGGCCTCGTGCTGATGATCGGCCTGCACGCGTACATCACCAGCAACGTGCCGATGGGCGTGCCCATCGAGTGGAACGCGATGATGGTCTACGGCGCGTTCTTCCTCTTCTGGAAGCACGCCGGCGACAGCTTGCGCGCCCTCCCTCTGCCGGCCGCCGCCTTCCTCGCGGTGATGGTGATCGCCGTGCCGCTCGCCGGCAACCTCTTTCCCTCGCGCGTCTCATTCCTGATGGCGATGCGCTACTACGCCGGCAACTGGGCGAACAGCATCTGGCTCTTCAAGGGCGACAGCTACCGCAAGCTCGACAAGCTCACAAAGAGCTCGCCTTGGGTCGGCGATCAGCTCGAGCGCTTCTACGATCGAGCCACCGCGGTCGGCATCGTCGGCAGGGTGATGGCCTTCCGCCTCATGCACCTGCATGGCCGCGCCCTCCCGCTCCTCTTGCCCAAGGCCGTCGAGCGCGTCGAAGAGTACGAGTGGGTCGACGGCGAATTGGTCGCGGGCCTGGCGCTCGGCTGGAACTTCGGCGAAGGGCACCTGCACGACGAGCAGTTGCTGCAGGCGATCCAGGAGCAGTGCGCTTTCGAGGAAGCAGAGCTGCGCTGCATCTTCGTCGAGTCGCAGCCGCTCGGCGGCCAGGCGCTGGAGTACCGCATCGCCGACGCGAAGACGGGGATGATCACGTCGGGCGAGGTGCAGGTCATCGATCTGCTGCGCATCGTTCCGGGAGCTGCCTCCGGGGCTTCCGCCGCCGCTCCGGCGTTGCCCTCCGGGGCCGCTCCTTCGTCGCCCGTGATCTCTTGAGCGCACCGCTCGACGCCGTCGTCGTCGGGAGCGGTCCCAACGGCCTCGCCGCCGCCATCGCGCTGGCGCAGGCCGGCGCATCCGTGCTGGTCCTGGAAGGGAACGCGCAGATCGGCGGCGGCGTCCGCAGCGCCGAGCTGACGCTGCCGGGCTTCGTGCACGACGTCTGCTCGGGCGCGCACCCCATGGGGATCCTCTCGCCGTTCTTTTCTGCGCTGCCGCTGCGCGATCACGGGCTCGAGTGGATTCGGCCGGGCGCTTCGGTTGCGCATCCTCTCGACGGCGAGCCGGCGGTGATTCTCCGGCGTTCGCTCGACGAGACGGCGCAGGGCCTCGCTCTCGACGAAGCGCGCTACCGGCGCCTGCTCTCGCCGTTTCTCGAGAACCCGCTGGGCCTGCTCGCCGACGTGCTCGCCCCCATCGGCATCCCGCGGCATCCGCTGCTCATGCTGCGGTTCGGGCTCAAGGCGCTGCGCTCGGCGGCGGGCCTGGCGCGGGGCTCCTTTCGCGGGCCGCGCGCCCGTGCGCTTCTTGCGGGCTGCGGAGCGCATTCGATCCTTCCTCTCGAGCAGGCGCTCAGCGGCGCCGTCGGGCTGCTCTTCCTCATCACTGCCCATGTCGAGGAGTGGCCGGTCGCCAAGGGCGGATCGGCCGCCATCGCGCGCGCGATGGCGAGTCATCTGAAGGCTCTCGGCGGGCGCATCGAGACGGGCGTGCCGGTCAAGTCGCTCTCCGATCTGCCGGCCGCGCGCGTCTTCCTCTTCGACACCAGTCCAGCGCAGCTCGCCGCTATCGCCGCGCCGCTCTTGCCCGCCGGCTACCTGCGTCGTCTGGGCCGCTATCGCTACGGGCCGGGCGTGTTCAAGCTCGATTGGGCGCTCGACGGCCCCATCCCCTGGAAGGACCCGCACTGCCTGCTGGCGTCGACGGTGCACCTGGGCGGCACACTGGAAGAGATCGCCGCGGCGGAAGCGGCCGTCGGGCGAGGGGAGCATCCCGAACGACCGTTCGTGCTTCTTCTTCAGCAGAGCCAGTTCGATCCGGGGCGCGCTCCGGCTGGCAAGCACACCGGCTACGCCTATTGCCACGTGCCCGCCGGATCGAAGCTCGATCTCACCGAAGCGGTGGAGCGGCAGGTGGAGCGCTTCGCGCCCGGCTTTCGCGATCGCATCCTCGCCCGCCGCGCGATGCGAACCGACGACTTCGAGCGCGACAACCCGAACTACGTCGGAGGCGCCATCACCGGCGGCGTCGCCGACCTCTTCCAGGCCTTCGCGCGTCCGGTGGCGAGGATCGATCCGTACTCGACGCCGCACCCGAGGATCTTCCTCTGCTCCGCCTCGACTCCGCCGGGAGGCGGCGTGCACGGCATGTGCGGTTTCCACGCGGCCCGCAGCGCTCTCCGCCGGCTGGAGCGCCTGGCGCCGGCAGCGCTACGGTGAGGCGGCCGTGGGCTTGACAAAAAGCACGACCGGTCGTAAACAACGTCGACCATGTCCCTCAAAGGCGAAGCCACCCGCGAACGCATCCTCGACAGCGCCTTCCGCCTCGCGGCCCGCGAGGGTCTCGAGGGCCTGAGCCTGGGCGACATCGCGCGGCAGCTCGGCATGTCGAAGAGCGGGCTCTTCGCGCACTTTCAATCGAAGGAAGGCCTGCAGATCGATCTGCTCCGCACCGGCGCGGCCCGCTTCGCCGCGGCGGTCTTGTTGCCCGCCTTTCGCAAGGCCCGTGGGTTGCCGCGGCTGCGGGCGGTCTTCGACAACTGGATTCGCTGGACCACCGCTCCACAGCTTCCGGGCGGCTGCCTGATGATGGCCGCCTCGGTCGAGCTCGACGACCAGATCGGCCCGGTGCGCGACGTCCTGGTCGCCTTCCAGAGAGAGCTGCTGGCGACGCTGGCCCGATCGGCGCGCCTCGCCATCGACGAGGGGCACCTGCGCCGCGGTCTCGACGTGGAGCAGTTCGCCTTCGAATTCTACGGCATCGTGCTCAGCTTCAACCACGCGCGCCGGCTCCTGCGCGACCCGAAGGCGGAGCGTCGCGCGCGGCAGGCGTTCGCGCGGCTGATCGACTCCGCCGCACCCGCAGTCTGAACCCCGCACGCCCGAGAGGAGAAGGTCATGGCCCAGCCCGCATCTAAAAATAGCACGACCGGTCGTACATCTGCGGAGGCCACCTCCGGCCTCGCTCCGGCCAGCATCCGCAAGGCGCACGCGAAGACGGTCTTCCGGGTCGCGCGCGCGGCCTTCCGCCTCCTCGATACGGTCGCCCCCTCCGCCGCCGTTCATTTCGCGGCACAGCTTTTCGTGCGGCCGCAATCCGGCGGCGCGCCGCCTGTGCCCGAGGTTCCCTCGCTCGCCAACCACCGCTTCACCGTCCGCTACGACGGACCCGATCTCGCCGTCTGGGACTGGGGCGACGGCCCCACCGTGCTCCTGACGCACGGCTGGAACGGCAACGCCGCGCAGATGTCGGCCTTCGTCCTGCCGCTGGTGCGCGCCGGATACTTCGTGGCCGCGCTCGACCTGCCGGCCCATGGCTCCTCGGGCGGGAGCAGCGCCGACGTCTCGCAGTTCGCCGACGCTCTGGTGCGAGCCGGCCGTCGCCTCGGGCCGGTGCACGCCATCGTCGGCCACTCGCTGGGCGGCACGGCGGCTGCGCTCGCCATCTCGCGCGGGCTCAAGGTGGATCGCATCGCGCTCCTCGCCTCGCCGGCGGAGATGCCGCCCTACGCGCGCCGCTTCGCCGCCGCGCTCGGCCTGGGTGGACGCTCCGTCGAAGCGATGGTCGCGAGCATCCACCGCCGCGTCGGCGGCCCGCAGGCGATCGATCTGCTGGGCGCCGCTCCTGCCCAGACGGCGCGGATGTTGTTGCTGCACGACCCGAACGACCGCGAGGTGCGCTTCGAGGATTCCGAGCGCATCGCGCGCGTCTGGCCGCGAGCGCGCGTCGAGGCGGTGCCGGGCCGCGGTCACGTCCGCATGCTGCGCGATGCCGACGTGATCCGGCGCGTGGTGGAGTTCGTGCGCGAGGACGCAAGGCCGCTCGCGCGGGCGAGTTGAAACGGCCTCCGCTCCTCGCGGCGCGCGCCGGGCTCAAGGCATCAGCGCATAGACCGCGTTGTCGCCGCCGACGAAGATCCGTCCCTTGGCCGCGATGGGCGTGTTGTACGCGCGGATGCTTCCCATCGCATCGCTCTGACCGAGCACCGCGCCGGTGTCGCCGGCGTATGCGTGGAGCCGCCCATCTCCCTGCGCGCCCAGACTCCACACCGCCGTCGCGCCTCCCGACTGCGTGACCATAGGAGAGCCGCGGCCGTGGGCTTGCGCGCACCAGGCCACGTGCGCGGTGGGCGGCGTGATCTGCACCGCGACCAGATCGCCGCTCTGGCCTGAAGGACAACCCACGCCTGTGCTGCGAAAGGCCAGGTAGGTGCCCTGAGCCGTGGTGTAGACCGCCGGCGCGTTGATGATCTCCGCGCTGGACACCGATGCGCTGAAGAGCTGCGACCCGATGCCGCCCAGATTGTCGCGCGCCGCCAGATAGACGTTGCCGTCCTTGCCGAGCGCCGCGGCGAGACGCGCGGTCGATGCGCCCGGCATGTCGATCAAGGTCACGCCTGAACCGCCGAGATCGATGTCGCTGTCGTCGAGCGCGTGCCAGTTCGAAGGCGCGAAGTAATCGATGGGCTGTCCGCTAAACGCGGGCCCGGCCGCGAGGCGGATGATGGCTTCGCCGCCGGCCCAGCTGGTCGCGCCGAAGGTGTTGCCGGTCGCGACGTAGAGCGCCGTGCCGTCGGAGGCGATTCCCGAGGGTCCCCAGATGCCGCCTCCCCGCGCGCTGGTGGCCCAGGCGCCGACCTGCGCCGGGTTTGCGACTGAGATGCCCACCACCCAGCCGTGATACGTGCCGCAGTCGCCCCAATGGCCGCCGTAAGGAACGTAGAGGACGCCGCCGACCAGCGCGAGCGCGCCGCGCTGGTTCTGCACCGTCGAGTCGAAGGCGAGGCTTCCCGCCTTGGCGCTGGCGGAAACGTCGACCGGCCATCCCGGGCGCGTCGAGCCGTCGTCGACGGAAAGCGCGAACACCAGATGCTTCGCGGCGCCGCCGCCGCCGGTCATCGCATCGAGGTAGATGGTGCGCGAAGCTGCGTCGACGACGGGCGTGCCGGTGATGCCGAGCGGATCGATGTTGCCGCAGGGGAGCTGCGAGAGCGGCATCGGCGCGCCGAGCGTCCGTGCCCAGATGACAGCGCCGCTGCGGGCGTCGAGCGCGTAGACCTTGTTCTGCTCGGTGGCGGCGATCAGCACGTCCGGCCCGCCCAGGTCGACGAAGAGCGGCTGCGCGTAGATCGATCCGTCGACGGGAGCGTGGAAGGCCGGATCGAGATGGAGCGCGCCGCCGGCGACTCCAGCCTGCGCGTAGGTACCCGCGCGCGACGGGCCGCCGTGGTGCTCGAGGACAGAAGTGGCCGCGACGATCGCGCCGCCGTCGATGCGTCCGGAGACGTCGCCCCCGTCGGTGGAGCCCGAGACGTTGGCAGCGGAGTGACAGCCGAGGATCAGTGCCGCGGCGACGAGGGAGCGCATGCCGCAAGCCTATCGACCCGCCGTCGATGAATCCACGAACGCCGGGCCGCGATGTTCACGGCGCATGCGCCATGGTCCGATGGTGTTGCAGCGCTCAGATCGCCGCTTCCCAGAAGCTCCCCGCGGCCGCCTTTCCCGAGGGCGCGTCGAGCGGGCCGCGCGCCTGCTCGAGCGCGGCGTGCAGAGCAGCGGCGTGCGCGTCGAAGCGCGGAGTCGCTCCCGCCTTCAGCGAGGCGATGAGTTCGACCGCCGCCGAGCGCAGGAACGCCTGCAGCAGGGGCACCTCGATGGCGATGGCCATCGCGCCGGCGAGCGCTCTCAACAATTCGGCCCGCGCGGCTGCCAGATCTCTTCGCGGGCCGCGCTTCGGCGGCGTTCTTCCGCTTTGGCGGAGGGCGCGTGAAGGTGACGGGACGCACCGCGGACGGCAGGACCGCCCCCCCCGTGCGAGGCGCCCATTCCCATGCCCATCGTTTTCATCGAGGCACGCCCGCGTGCGGCCTTTGCCATCGCCACCGGCGGCGGCATTCCGGGCGGCGGTGCACCCGCGGCGCCGCGCTGCATCGGCATCATCGGCCCGGCCGCCATCGTCAGCGCTTGCGGCGCCCACTCCGCCGGCTCCTCGACGGGCTGCACCACCGTGCGCTGCTTGCCGCCTTTGTTGACGACTTCCGGATCGATCACCACGAAGGCCGTGAAGCGCGTCAGCACCGCGTGCTTGACCGAGAGCGCGATGATCTCCTTCTTCACCGCTTCGGATCGCGAGGCGCGGAACTCGTCCTCCAGATCGGCTGCGCGCGCACGCGCCCAGAGGTGATCGAGCGCGGAGAGCGGCGCGTCGCGCGCCTCCAGCATTTCCTCGTACTTCCCTCCGTCCGCGGTGCGTCCCGTCACCTTCACGCGCCCTCCGCCAAAGCGGAAGAACGCCGCCGAAGCGCGGCCCGCGAAGAGATCTGGCAGCCGCGCGGGCGCCGCGTCGGAGATCTCGCCGCTCACGCGCAAGTCCGTCACCAGCGGCGTTCCGATCTCGCGCCCGACCGACTGCAGCGCCTCCTCGAGGCGCGCGCCCGGCTCCACCATCGTGCTGGTGCCGCCGCCCAGCGCCGCGAGGCGCGTCAGGAAGCCGCCGTTGACCGCGGTGTCGATGCCGACCGTGAAGACCCGCGCGTCTCCGAGCGACGATTGCAGGCGCTGGAGCACGCTCGACTCGTCGCCGACCTGGCCGTCGGTCAAGAGCACCACCACGGGCACGCGGCCATCGGCAGCCACTTCGCGAACTTTCGCGAACGCCTCGCCCATGGCGGAATCCAGCTCGGTGCCGCCGCGCGAGGTGATCTCGCGCAACCATTTCTCTCCGCGATCGATGCCGCCCTCGTCGGCTTGCGCGAAGCCGCCCGGCATCCACTCGACCACGTTGTCGAACGCCTGCACGGCGAAGCGATCGCGCGGCGAGAGCGTGCGCAGGAGCAGCGCGCAGGCTCGCGCCGCCGAGGCCATCTTCACGCCCTCCATCGAGCCGGAGCGATCGACCACGAAGACCACGTCGCGCGGCGTGCCCAGATAGCCTTCGCGCGCGGGCGGCAGGAGCGAGACCATGGCGAATCCGCCGTGCACCAGCAGCTGCGTCGCGACCTTCGCGCCCGCGAGGCGCCAGCGCAGCACGAAGTCACGGTCGAGGGGCTCGCGCTCTTTCGAGAGCTGCACCCGCGCGCTCTCCGGCCCGCTCGAGCTGCGCACCGCGTGCTGCGAGGATTCCAGATCGGTGAACCCGCCGAAGAGCTCCGCTTCGATCGAGAGCCCGACGCGTGGATCGAAGCCGGGCGCGAGGCGCGGCGGCGTGATCCGCGAGGCGTCCGGGACCGTGCTCGAGTCCGCGACCACGCCGTGTCCGGCCTGCTCGCGCGGCAATTCCTCGCCGCCGACGTAGCGGGGCGCGACCACCAGCGGCAGGCGCAGCTCGGTGCGTCCGTCCTCGAAGAAGGGCAGCCGCTCGGAGTAGGTCAGCCTGACAGTAATTTCGTCGCCGGGCGCGATGTTGCCGGCCTGCACGGTGAAAACGTCGTCGCGATCCTGCTCGAGCAGCGCGGCCCGCTTGCCTTCCACCAGCGCCTCCGCGTACTGGCGCCGCGCCTCGCCGCGCTCCTCGATCTTCGCGGTCAGCGTGCGTGCGCCGATCTGCATCTCGAAGCTGCTCACCGCGCAGCCGCCCGCGAGCGGGAAGATGTAGACGGCCTCGATGGTCTCGGTGAGCGGATTGCGGAACTTCTGCTCGACCGTCACCTCGGCGATGCGGTCGATCACCCGTGCGCGCAAAGACACAGCGGAGAGCGGCAGCGAGGCCTTCTCGCTGCGGAGCGCGCCCAGCATGCGCCGGTGGTGCTGCGGAATCTCGACCATCGGAATCGCGATCATTTCCTGCCCCCGTTCGTGAGCGCGCGCACCGCCGCGCGAATGCGTTCTTCCAGAGCTGCTTCGTCCCGCGGCTCGAAGCCTTCCTCGGCCACCAGCCGCAGGCCGGGCTCGAGCACCATCTCGCGCAGCAGTAACGCCCGAGGCGGCGGCGCGGTCTTCCCGGGCCTCGGCAAAGTGTCGACCAGCTGCTGCAGTTCGGCGTCGCTGCGCGCGTAGAGCGTCTCCTGGATTTGCGCGAGCGGAAGCTCGAGCGACTGCAGCGCCTTGATGGCGAGCAGCTGCCAGAGATGCCGCTGGCCGTAGCGCGCCTGCCGGTTCTCGATGCGCGGGCGATCGAGCAGCCCGAGCGTGGTGTAGTAGCGGACCGTGCGCGCGTCGGGCGCCGCCGAAACGCGCGCGTCCGGCGCCGTCCCGAGGAGGCCGCGCCGGGCGAGCTCACCGGCGACTTCGCTGGACAGCTGCTCCAGATTGAACATGACAGCATCTTAATGATATGCTGTCATGCTGTCAATGTGCCCGCCTCAGGAGAGCTGCGGCTCCAGCCTGGGGGTGAACAAGTCAGGCACGCGGCGGATCAGGTCGCCCATCTCCAGCGGCTCGCAGATGCCGTAGCCCTGCACGAGGCGGACGCCCATCGCGAAGACCATCGAGAGCTGCGCGCGACTCTCGACGCCCTTGGCGACCACGGCCGCCCCCACGCTGCCCGCCAACTCCACCAGCGTCTTGAGCACGCTGCGGCTGCGCGGATTGCTCTCCGCGCTGCCGGTGAAGAAGCGGTCGATCTTGACGATGTCCGGCGCCAGCTCGGCCACCAGGCGCAGGCTGCAGACGCCGGAGCCCACGTCGTCGAGAGCCACCCGCATGCCGGCTGCGCGAAGCTGGACGAGAGTGCGCGCGAGGGCCTCGGGATCCTGCACTGGGCAGTGCTCGACGATCTCGAGCACGATCCGGCCGGGCGCGATGCCCGCCTCGTGCGCCTGCCGCAGCAGCCAGGGCGCGAACCCTGCGTTCTTCACCAGCGTGGAGGCGTGGACGTTGAGGCTGAAGATGGTGTCGTCGCGGAACGGACCGACGGAGCCGAGCGCGGTCTGCAGGCAGACCTTGTCCATCTCCGCTTCGCGGCGGCGGAAGCGCACGTACTCGAAGAGCACCGCGGCCGGCTCGGCGCGGGTGCCGCGGGGGCCGCGCGCGAGACACTCGACGCCCCAGGGAAACGGCGTGCCGCGCGAGAGATCGAAGACAGGCTGATAGACCGTGTGAATGCCGCCGGGCTCGAAGAGCTTCTCCAGGAGCAGCGTGGTCTCGCCGTTCATACGCTTCCTTCCAGAAGCGAGATCAGGCACTCGGCGACCTCGGGCAACGGCCTCCACTTCCGCAGGACCATGTCGGCGCCGCGGCTGCGGGCGTCGTTGTCGAGCGGGGCGGCCGCCGAGAGCAGGATGATGCGGGTTTTCCCCGAGAGCGCGCGGGCCATGCGGATGAACTGGAGACCCGGATGCGCGTCGCTGACCGCGAGCCGCGAATCGGCCACCACCGCGGCGTAGCATCGCGCGCGGAGCAGCGCCTGCGCTTCCTCGATCGAGGTGGCCATGTCCACCTGGAATCCCAGCCAGGAGAAGTGCTCTCCCATGGCGACGAGGATCGCGAGCTGGTCGTCCACCAGGAGGATGCGGCGCTGGTGGTCGGAGGGGCGCATGAGGGAGGTGTTCAGCAACCGGCGTGCCAGCACGCGTCACCTCTGAACGATTTGGGAAATCGCTCGAATGCGTCCGGCGCGCCGTACCTCATCCGAAAATCCGGAATGCGCGGTAGAGTGGGCCCATGGCGGTCGCCGCACCCTCGCGCGTCCTCGTCGTCGACGACTCCGCCGCAATCCGGCTCGCCATTCATTCATTTCTGGAAAGCTCGGGTTTCGAAGTTGCAGAGGCCGCCAGTTGCAAGGACGCCATCGAGGCGCTGACCAACGATCCGCCCGACGCCGCCGTGATCGATTACATGCTCCCCGACGGCACCGCGCTCGATCTGCTCCCGCGGCGCGGCGAGGCGCCGGTGGTGGTGCTGACGGCGCACGGGTCGATCGATCTCGCCGTGCGCGCCATCAAGGAGGGCGCCGATCAGTTCCTCACCAAGCCCGTCGAGCTTCCTACTTTGAAAGTCGTGCTCGAGCGCGCCATCGAGCGGCGGCGCGCGCGGCGTCGCGACGAAGCGTCGAAGGCGTCGCGAGGACGGCGCGTGATCGATCCCTTCGTGGGAAACAGCGCCGCAATCCGCAGACTGCAGGAAGAGACGCGGATGGTGCTCAAGTCCGACAGCCCGGTGCTGATCAGCGGGCCCACCGGCTCCGGCAAAGGCGTGCTCGCGGCGTGGCTGCACGAGAACGGGCCGCGCGGCGAGGAGGCGTTCGTCGACCTCAACTGCGCGGGGCTCTCGCCGCAGTTTCTCGAGACGGAATTGTTCGGCCACGAGCGCGGATCGTTCACCGGCGCGGTCGCGGCCAAGGCGGGCCTCTTCGAGGTCGCGCACCGCGGGACGCTCTTTCTCGACGAGATCGGCGACGTCTCGGCGGACGTGCAGCCGAAGCTGCTCAAGGTGGTCGAGGAGCGCCGCTTCCGCAGATTGGGCGAAGTGAAGGACCGAACCGTCGACGTGCGGTTGATCGCGGCCTCGCACCACGACCTCGGCCAGCTGGTGCGCGAGAAGAAGTTTCGCAGCGATCTCTTCTTCCGCATCAGCACGCTGCCGCTGCGGGTGCCGCCGCTGTCGGACCGGCGCGAGGACCTTCCCGTGCTGGCCGAGAAGCTGCTGCTGCGCATCGGCGCGGACCTGGGCCGGCCTTCGCTGCGACTCTCGGACGCGGCCATCACCGCGCTGCAGGGCTACGCCTGGCCGGGCAACGTGCGCGAGCTGCGCAACGTGCTCGAGCGGGCCGGGCTGCTCAGCAAGACCGACGAGGTGGGACGCGAGGAGCTGCGCTTCGGCGATCTGGGCGCGCCAGCGGAAGCGCCCGGCGAGTCCGAGATCGTGCCGCTGCTCGAGAACGAGAAGCGATACCTGACGAGCGTGCTGCAGCGGCTGAACGGGCGCGTCGAGGACGCGGCCCGCGCGCTGCAGATGCCGCGCAGCTCACTCTACGATCGCCTGCGCAAGCACGGCATCACCTGGTCGCGCGAGAAGGACTAGACCTCGCCGCCCTCGGTCGACTCGACGTCCCAGACGTCGCCGGACTGCAGCAGCTGCTCCAGCGTGGCCGGCCCCTTGGCCTTCATCGCTTCGCGTTCCTGCTCGCGCGCGAGCTGATCGACCGACGGCTGCTGCACCGCGCGCAGCACGCCCATGACTTGTGGAAAGGGTGGCTCGAGCGCGGCCAGCGCCATCGCCAGCGAGACGTTGTCGCGGCTCTCGTCGTGCACCACCGCTCCGTCGGCCGCGCCCTGCTCGAGCGTGAAGCCGCCGCCGATGCGCAGCCCCTTGTCGCGGCCCTTGCCGTAGAGCAGCGGCTTGCCGTGCTCGAGCTTGAGCAGCCGCTCGTCGCGCACTTCCTTCTCGGCCCAATCGTCGAAGGCGCCGTCGTTGAACACGACGCAGTTCTGCCAGATCTCGACGAAGGCCGATCCTTTGTGCGAGGCCGCCCGCTTGAGCACGCTCATCATGTGCGGCATGTCGTTGGCCGTCGTGCGCGCCACGAAGGTCGCACCCGCGCCCAGCGCCAGCGTGAGAGGATTGAAGGGCCGGTCGACGGTGCCGAAGGGGGAGCTCTTGGTCTTCTTTCCCAGCTCGGACGTCGGCGAAGCCTGTCCCTTGGTCAATCCATAGATGCGATTATCGAACAATAGAATCTTGATATCGACGTTGCGGCGCAATGCGTGGATCAAATGATTGCCGCCGATCGAAAGCGCGTCGCCGTCGCCGGTGACCATCCAGACATTGAGATCCGGATTGGCCATCTTGAGTCCCGTCGCCACCGCCGGCGCGCGGCCGTGGATGGTATGGAACCCATAGGTGTTCATATAGTAGGGAAATCGCGATGAGCAGCCGATGCCGCTGACGAAGACGATCTTCTCGCGCGGAATGTTCAGCTCGGGCATCAGCTTCTGCACGCCGGCCAGGATGGCGAAATCCGCGCAGCCCGGACACCAGCGCACCTCCTGATCGGAGGTGAAATCCTTCTTGGTCAGCTTCACCAGCGTGCCGGTCATGACGCGATCCCCTTTGCCGGCGGAGCGCTCCGCCGTGCCAGCGATTCGATGGCCGAGCGAACCTCGGCGACGTGGAACGGCTTGCCCTGGATCTTGTTGAGCCCCACGCCCTCGATGCCCAATTGCCCGCGCAGGTGCAGTCGCAATTGCCCGGTATTCAATTCGGGGATGAGGACGGCGCGGTAGCGCG
>WNFM01274446.1_pt1 | contig 16496 bp, 12 predicted proteins | sample 5400271 | NCBI WGS metagenome assembly WNFM01 (sample SAMN13153352, study PRJNA577476) | soil metagenome | isolation source: 60 cm saprolite on Douglas fir-dominated hillslope | place: USA:California | collected 2013-09-17
CAGGTCTGCTTCCAGCTCAGCTCGAGTTTCGGCAGTCTGCTGCCGTCCGATCTCGACGGGACTACCGCCCCACCGGCGGGCGCGCCCGACCTGTATCTGAACTTCGGCACGAATTCGCTCAACCTCTGGAAATTCCACGTAGACTTCGCGACGCCAGCCAACTCCACCTTCACTGGCCCAACCAACATCCCAGTCGCGGCGTTCACCGCGGCGTGTTCAGGCGGTGGCAGCTGCATTCCTCAGCCAGGCACCACCAACAAGCTCGATTCGCTTGCCGACCGGCTGATGTACCGGCTGGCGTATCGCAATCGTGCCGGCGTGGAATCGCTCGTGGTCAACCACTCGGTCAGAGTGAGTGGGAACAAGCGGACCTCCGTCACGGGGGTACGCTGGTACGAGCTACGGGTCTCGCGCAGCCCTGACCCCACGGGAACTCTGTCAGTATTCCAACAGGGCACGTACTCGCCCGACTCGAGCTCGCGCTGGATGGGCAGTATCGCGATGGATAAGGTCGGCGATATCGCGCTCGGATACAGTGTCTCGAGCTCGAGCGTGTTCCCCAGCATTCGCTATTCCGGACGCGTGCCGAGCGACCCGGCGGGGACGTTGGAAGCCGAGAACTCCATCCTGGTCGGCGGCGGATCGCAGACCGGGAACCTCAACCGCTGGGGCGACTACAGCAGCATGAGCGTCGATCCCGTTGACGACTGCACGTTCTGGTTCACCACGGAGTACCTGAAAACCTCCGGCAGCTTCAACTGGAGCACGCAGATCGCCTCGTTCAAGTTCCCTGGCTGCGCGTGAACCCAAGGCTCGCGCGCTGACAAGAGATGGCTTTAGCCCGCTGCAAGCCGCTGGGTTTCAACCCAGGCGGTGAGGCGCCGCGGCTTCAGCCTGACGTCTTGTTGCCTTGCCGTTTCTGCTCGCTTGTGCGAGAATGGTCGGTAGGACACCTGCACCTTGCCAACCCAATCGTATTCGGGCGTTCCAAGCTCAGTCGTTCGCTTGGGTAAAAGTACGAACGCATCTTGGACGGGGTGCCATGCGCTTGAGCCAGAGTTGATTGAGCCTCGCTCGCCTGGCGATGCATGCAACGTCCGCGTAGGCGGGGACACCGCCTTCAGGCGTTAACGTGGTCCGTGAGGACGTGCGTAGCCTGAGAACCCATGGGGCTTAAGTCCCCGTGGAGTGTCAGGTAGGAGCGCTCGCCCGGCGAGGCGCCCGCTCGGCGCTCTCGCCCATGACGGAGGCCGCCCCAGAACTCTGGGGCGGCCTCCGCGCTGACAGAAACGGGCTTGAGCCTGCCGCAAGCCGCTGGGCTTCAGCCCAAGCGGTTAGGCGCCTGTGGCTTGAGCCAGAAGTCCTGCCGCCCTGCTGCCCTTGCTTGTTGGTCTATTGTCGTGTATACTAGACGCATGGAACAGACACATGCGTATCAACGGGATGAGCAGCGCGTCCATCTCATCCTTTACCACCTGATCTGGTGCCCACGGCGCCGCAAACCGGTGCTGGTAGGGCCAGTGGCCGCACGCTGCCGGGAGCTGATCGAGGGCAAGTGCACGGAGAAGGGGTGGCACATCCTCGCCCTCGCCATTCAGCCCGATCATATCCACCTGTTTGTACGGGTGTGGCCGAGCGACAGCGCCGCGGAGGTGGTGAAGGCGTGCAAGGGCATCACCTCCTTCCATTTGCGCACGGAGTTCCCGCACCTGCTCAAACTGCCCTCCATGTGGACGCGCAGCTACTTTGCGAGCACGGCAGGCACGGTGAGCCAAGAAACCATCAAGCAGTATATTGCCGCACAGACGAGGCGCTAGGCGTGAGTGAGATGGTGGAGACCGTGCGGAAGACGTACAAGGAGAAGCTGCGCCCCACGCCCGCCCAAGTGCGAGCGCTGGGCGAGGTGCTTTGGCACTGCCGCACGCTCTACAACACGGCCCTGGAGCAGCGTATCACGGCGTGGGAGCGCTGCCACGTCACGGTCTCGCGCTTTGCCCAAGAAGCGGAGTTGAAGGCCATCCGGGCAGAAATGCCGGAGTATGCCGCCATCCACTCGCACGTGCTGCAAGACGTGCTGGCGCGCCTCGACAAGACCTATCAGGCGTTCTTTCGCCGCCTGCAGTGCGGTGAGAAGGCGGGCTTCCCGCGCTTCAAGGGCCGCACGCGCTACCGCTCCTTCACGTTCAAGGAATACGGTAACGGCGCACGGTTGGATAACGGCTCTCTCGTCCTGTCGAAGATCGGGCGTATTGGCGTCCACTGGTCCCGCCCACTGGAAGGCACACCAAGACCGTCACCATCTCGCGTGAAGCTGACGGCTGGTATGTCGCCATTTCGTGTGCCGACGTACCTGTGCGCCCCTTGCCGCCCACTGGGCAAGAGACCGGGATTGATCTCGGGCTGGAAGCCTTTGCCACGCTGGCCACTGGCGAGCGCATTCACGCGCCCAGCGCCTATCGCCGCGCGGAGCGGCATCTGGCCAAGTGCCAGCGGCGCGTGAGTCGCCGCAAGCGCGGGAGCCACCGTCGTCGCAAAGCGGTGAACGTGCTCGCGCGCGCCCATCAGCAGGTCCAGCGGCAACGCCGGGACTTCCACCACAAGGCGGCATTGGCGTTAGTCCAACAATACAATGTCATCTATCATGAGGACTTGCGGGTCGCCAACATGACGCGGAACCACCACCTGGCCAAGTCGATCGCGGACGCCGGGTGGAGCGCGTTCCTCGCCATCCTTTCCTTCAAGGCTGCAAGCGCCGGTCGGGAAGTGGTCGCGGAGACCCAGCGTTCACGAGCCAGGCGTGCTCAGGGTGCGGCGTGATCGTCCACAAGGGCCTCTCCGTGCGCTGGCACGAGTGCCCGGACTGCGGCACGAGCCTGCACCGGGATGAGAACGCGGCCAGAAACATCCAATGGCGCGGGCAGCGCCTTCGGGGACTCGCGGAAGTGTCTGCGGGGATGAACCGAGAACCCGTGGGGCTTTAGCCCCGGCGGAGTGTCAGCTGGAACAGCGGTACCGCGCGGCGCACAAGCCGCATGAGCGGACCTGGTGGCAAGATCCTGTGGCTCTTGGCAAGGGGCAGACCGCCACGGCAGTCGCCGACAGCACCGGCTAGACGCGCGCGTGGATCGGGCAGATCGCCAGGCGCTGCAACGCCGAGGGGCCGGCGGGCATGGTGAACCGGCAGCACACGACTATGATACCCGTCCCAACGGCACTGAGTGCCCGACCTGATCTAGCTGTGAACCACCGGGCGGCCCTTACGGCATGCCTCCGCCACCGATGGCGACGAGGTTGATGTTAAAGACATTGAGCCCGAACGAACCGTCCGTGCTGAACGTGATCGTGTTGCTGCCCGCCACCAGATCGGAGAGCGGGATGGGGTACAAAAACGTGTCCGGACTGTAGGAGCGGCCACCGGGGAGCGGGTACGTTATGCTGTGCACGTGCCCGTTGACCGACACTTTCAGCGTAAAGCCGCTCTGCGCCGACCAAAAGCCGTAGAGTAGCGCCGCGCCCGTGGCCTTGGTCAGCGCGCTGCTGTCTACGCTAACCGTATGCACGCTCACGCTGCTGGCCGGTCCCACCGACCAGCCCAGATTCCGCGAGCCATCGCCGTTGCAGCAGTCGGTGTTGTCGAGCACGTCGTAGCTGCGGTCCTGCGCCAGCACCGGCCCGTCAAAGCCTACGTTGCCCCAGTAGTACGTGTGGTTGCCTTGCGTGTTAAACTTGTTCCCGTTGTAGTGCGCATCCTCAATCCACACCAGTCCCCGCGTGAGCGGCAGCGGCGCGTTGATGTGCGCCAGGTGCTTGAGTGGCGGCAGCGGGCTGCCCGGCGTAAAAGCGTCCGTCCCGTATACGTCCACCCCCTGCTGGGCGTTGAGGCGCAGCTCGATGTGGTTAAAGGTGTCGGCGCTCGCGCTGCCCTCCACCATGCAGTTGTCGCCCTGCACGCTGAGGCTGCCGCCGTTAAACGAGTCGTTGGGCGCGTAGTTGGTGACAACATCCGCCGAGTCCACCGAGACCACCGTGCTCGCGTTGTTCCCCGGACACGACGGGCCACAGTTCGGTCCCTGCCCCGCTGGGCACACCCGCCCGAAGCGCACTCCCACGCCGTTGCGCGGCAGGCTAAGGAATGACGCTTCGTGCTGGAAGGGTGCGGGCACGGGCTGGTCGGAGTACCAGAACTCCGGCCACGTGGCGTGAGTCCCCTGGCTGTCGTCGGAGACATCAAACACGACGGTGCCGGTGCGCCCGGCGATGTCGAAGGGTTGCTTGGGATACATAGCCAGCGCAGTCACGTTGCCGCCATCGTTGGTCACCTCCGCGACATGCCCGTCGCAAATGCGTACGTCGTTGCCCGGCTGCGCGCTCACGCTGGTGCCACATAGGTTGAGCTTACCCGTAAACCAGCCATTGGCCAGCCCACTGTTGTGGTCGCCGCCCACGTGGCTGACGCCCCAGACGGTGCCATTGAGGTCGCCCGAGCGGTTGCCGGTGCCCGCCGGCGCAGCAAAGTTGTCGCAAAACGCGGCCGTCGTGCCTGCCGGTGCCGAGAGGAACCGGCAGCCTGTAGCCGCCGATCTGCCCGACCCGCCCGGCCCAGACCCCGTCGGCACGTCGCTGGCGGTCGCCGTCGGCTGCGGCGCGGTAGCGGCGGGCGTCGAGCCCGACGACCCCGTCGCACTAGAAGCGCTGGCCAGCTTGCCCTTGGTAGTTGGTGCGCCGGAGGCAGGCAGCAGCGTCAGCAGCAGCGGCACCAGCGCCAGAACGATCGCGAGGCCCACGATCGCCGCCAGCTGCGTCCGAGGCGTAATACGGGTCAATGAGACTCGCAGCATTCCCAGACGTATCCGCATGGGTTGCCCTCCTCTGACTGTGGCCTCCCGGCCTGGTTACCTTTCAGGGGCAGAAGGCCCCGCCCCTTCAGGGCTGGGGATGCATGCCGCCTCGCCTGCAGGCGAGCATCAGATGTGCGATACTGCCTGCTAGCACCGTGCCAACTGCATCGTGTTTGAGCGTTCCACGGTCAATCGTTCCCGTGGGTACAAGCACGAACGTGTCTTGGACGTGGTGCTCGTTCGGGAAGCCGGAGCAGCGCATGCCACCTCTCTGGTGTTGAACGAAGTCAACCTACTGGCTGTGGGGCGACACAGCCTCGGTGCAAAACCGTAGAAGCCCCTTCCCTTTAGGGATGGGGAGTCGTCACTATGATTCCCGAGCTGCTGCCAGGTCGCCCGGCACCGTTTCCCTTCGGTTGTCGTTCCTATTCTGCCATGCCGCTGAGTCACACAAGGACCAATGGGCCACACGCTGACAGCCGGCCGGTCTCACGCGACGACATGCACGAGCACACCTTCAGATGGCGCGGCCGCCCAGTTCGGCGTTCGCCCGCAGGCGCTGAGCCCGCCGCCAGCGCTGCCGCCAGCTCGTCCTGCTGCGATGTGGCCAAGAGCCGGGTGCTCGGTCGTGACGGGTGCGGAGGTCTTTGACGCGGTCGGGTCCATGCTGGTTGTCGCGCCGGGCGCTGCGGCCGATCCAATACGCTGAATACCAAGCGATGCTGGCAATCACGTTGGCGGTGAGTACACGCGCCAGCAGCCAGAGAAAGTGCCAGCGGCTGCGCTCGACGGGATCCTTCGTGCTCCGGTACCGTCCTTGAAGTTCCTCGCCGGTTAGGTGCGGTTCTAGCGATATGCGCCGTGCCATGCCTCCGTTCTACAACGGTGCGACGCGACACCATATAAATACCTGTCAGCGAATCTACCAATCTAGTAACCACGGCTTGACTGAGGGCGCGGGCTCTTTCTCAGGTAGAATGCTGCTTGATCTCCTTGTTGCTGGTCGTTGAGCTCTTGCGCCCGAGTTCTGAATGCTTCTATCTGCGCGTGCGTAAATGGCGACTTAGACGGATCTCTTTTGTAAGATTCGTCTGCTTCGAGCAGAATGCCACTAACATACTGCTCGCTTCCCCAGAATTGGAAATCGGTAGAATCGTAGACGACGTGCTCTAGACTCAGCCCTGCCTCAGTGGCTAATAGACGCATACTCTCAACGGTATGTAGGAAGAAGTGGCGCGGCGCATCAAGCTGTACCCAATTAGTCGTGTAGTGTCTCAAAGCGTAGGACGACGCGATAGGAATCCTGATCAGGCCTACGCCCGTCGCCGGCAGCAGCCGATACAGAGACTGCAATGTCTCGAGCGGGTCTGGCACATGCTCGAATGAATGATGGAACATAATGAAGTCCTACTCACCGTCCACTTCATGTATTGACTGCTTGCGGATAGTCAACCCGTTCTTGTAGGTGATCGTGGCGTCTATGTACGGATCAATACCCAGAACAGTACGGAAGCCTGCGTTCACTAGACTGTACAAGAGCCATCCGCTGCCACACCCAACGTCAAGGATTCTTGACCTCTTCGTTACGCCGGTGTGAGCAAGGGAGCGAATCAGCATGTCTGGAAATAGGACATACAGCACCTTGCCCAAGCTACTCCGATTAGTGACGGCATAGGTATCGCGAAACCGCTTCGCGATATTCTTGACGGGGTGGTTGAAAATGGCCACGGGCGTGATCGCGAAGCTGTAATACGTTGGAGGATAGTACTTCGACATATCCGCAGGTGGATCTTGGAGTTGCACACAGCCGCACCGCGAGCATTCAAGATACGTGAAGGAATCGCCTAGGCCGAACATCATTTCACGGGCGATATGCGGTTGGTTGCCTTCTGAGTTTCCGCAGATCTTGCAGATCATACCGCATCTCCTCATAAACCGAACCTCGGCTGAATCTCCCGTTTGCCAGTCGTAAGAGTTCTTTCCAGTCTCTCCCGGCGAGCTTCATCGCAGTGGACCGTGTATAGATACCTCCGTCTAATCGTACCGATCTCGTAAGTGTTCAGAAGTCGAGTCAGTAACTCGTCCTGGAAATGCCAGAAGCGCCACGCGATCGCCCGACAAGAGCCGCTCTATCCTGCCTTCGCCTGAACAGTTGCCCTGTTAATTGCCGAACTGACTTGACTCCCCTTACTCTGCTGGTTAGAAACAGTCCTGCTACGAGCCGATAATATAGCGACATGAGGACGAGCGTCTTGGCAGCAGCCCAGACTTGACGGCGCCCCAACGACTGCCCAATGGCGGCGCGCAGTGATCGGAGATCGCCATAAAGCGCCGACCAGGCTGCCTGACGTTGCGGAGGCGTGTTCTCTTCGGATTGAATCGTGCGCTGCCACACGGCCAAGCGAGCTCGCCGGTTGCGCTTGCTTATGTAAGAGAAAGCGCCGGGGTGACGCCGCCAATTGAGAATCACATGATTCACAAAGGTGAACCCTCCGCGGCGAGCAATGCGGAGATTCATGTCCCAATCATCGGCTGGGACCGCGGCTGCTGCGAAGCCACCCAGCGATTCAAACACCTGTCGGCGGATAAGACTTGCCCCCGGGGTCACCACGTAGTTCATCACGAGCTCTGCCTCAAATGAAGTAGGAACCGAGATGGGTATGTCTACATATTGTCCGTCAAGAATGGCTCGTCGTTGACGCATCCTCTCCGGGAGGTCGTCACCTTCGACTCGCTCGCCTTGCGAGTTAATGGAGCGGGGCAGTCCGTATGCAGCCGGACACTCAGGATGCAAGTCCAGCGCGTAGACCAGGAGTTCCAATGCTATGGGTTCCCACACATCATCATGGTCCAAGAATGCCACAAACTCGGTGCCTGGAGATGTCTCCTGGAAACCTCTGTTGCGGGCCGCGGCGACTCCGTAGTGACCTCCTCGCACCACGCGAATGCGCTCGTCGTTTCTCGCCAGCTCTTCGGCAAGCGAGACCGTGGTATCGCTCGATCCGTCGTCAAACAGCACGAGCTCCCAGCCCGCAAACGTCTGCGCGCGAACACTCTCTATGGTGGCGGCTAGGTGGGCCGCTGCGTTATAGGTCGGTATAACAATCGAAATTCTTGGTGCCTCTGACATGTTGTTTTCCCTCACCACACGTGGGGCGTCTCGTCCTCTGTCTCCTGAGTCGAAGCGCCTGTCGCATGTGTACGACCACATCAGAAGCGCCAGTAATCTGGGACGCTGACACCCGTCAGGGCTGATTCTTCAGGCCGACGCGGATGCTAGCTCTAGAAGCTATCTAGCATTGTTAACATCCTTGCGCGCCGCCCACGACAACGGGGGCGAATCAAGCAGACACCCGCCCAGAATCTCCTGGAGCGCTTGTGACTGGGCCAGGAGCAGGTGCTCGCCTTCCTCGACGACCTGACGATTCCCTTCGACAACAACCAGGCAGAACGTGATCTGCGCATGCTCAAGGTCCAGCAGAACGTCTCCGGCTCATTCCGCTCAGTAGCGGGCGCCCAGGCGTTCAGTCGACTGCGCGGCTACTTGTCCACGCTCAACAAACAGGGCGTCGCGCTGCTCGCCGCGCTCCACACCCTCTTCACCGGCCAGCCACTCTATCCCAGCTTTGGCTGAACTGTTACCATCCTTGTACAATGGGTGATGGCGCCATCATACCCTGTCGCGGCATACCGTTGTAGCTTGATGGCGGCGTCGACCACGATGCGAGCGAGCCCTGTTGGTGGCGGCATTCTACAACGGTGTGATGCGATCTCGTATGATGCGTCAGCTGGCATCCTCCTTGCCGCCTACCTGGCGCCGGTCGGAATGTCGACGAAGGCGCCGCCTGCCGCCAGCGAGACGTCTGCCGCTTCCAGGATGCGCACGACACTCAGGCCGTCGCGGGCATCGCTGCGCGGGGTGGTGCCTTCCATAATGCACTCCGAGAAGTGGCGGCACTCGATCGCCAGCGGCTCGCTCCAGCGAATGTGGGGGCTGACGATATCGCCGTAACGGTAAGAAAGCTGGAACTCGCCGAAGGTCGAGGTGTGCTCGGGCGCCTCCACGCCGCGATTGAAGACGCGGATCTTTTCCGTCGCCTCCACGTCGTCGTAGACCGCCATCTGGCGATCGCCCACGACGGTGAAGCGCCGCACCTTGGAGGGATTCAGCCAGCTGACCTGAATGTGTGCGAGCAGGCCAGTGGGGTAGCGCAGTGTCATGTACACGACATCATGAATGTTCTGGCGCACGTATGCCCCGCCGTGCGCGCTGACGGCTTCGGGGTGCATCCCCAGCACGTAGCCCAGAATCGAGAGATCGTGCGGCGCCAGGTCCCACATCACGTTGATGTCACGCTGGAATAGGCCGAGGTTCACGCGCACGGCGTCGATGTAATAGAGGCTGCCGAGGGCGCCGTCCTGCACCAGGCGCCGCAGCTCTTCCACCGCCGGATTGTACATGAAGGTATGGCCCACCATCAGCACGCGGTCGACGCGGTCCGCCAGCGCCACCAGCTCCTCCGCCTGCCGCGTGTTGGCCGTCAGCGGCTTCTCGACGAAGACATGCTTGCCGCGTTCGAGCGCCCGACGCGCCAGATCATAGTGCGTGCGGATCGGGGTGGCGACGACGACGGCATCGACATCGCTCTGCAGCACCTCGTCTACATTGGCGGTGAGGACGGCGCCAGGACACTCGAGTCCCGCGATTTCGCGGCGCTCTTGTGAGAGATCGGCGACATAGGCGACCTCCAGGGACGGCAGGCGATTGAGGTTGCGCACGAGTTGTGGCCCCCAATAGCCGTAGCCGACGACCCCGATCCGCAACGTGCCAGGCCGCCGCGTGCGCAGCGGCGCCGGCGCCGCGAGCGTGCCGGTCGTCACGCCTCTAGTGAGCCCATCAGGCCTCATTGCTCGATTCCCACTCACTACTGCACTCTCCCCCACTCTTGCACCTAGGATTGCCGCAAATCGTTCTGTGACGGCCAGGCAAACCGATCACCGCAATTATGGAAGACTGGGGCGGCGATTCAGGTGCCACACTGGGGGAGTAGGCGAGACATGTCCAGGGATAGGGTAGTGATTTCTCAACCGTTCTCCAAAACTTACCCCATCTATCCCGAAGGGTAAACGGTGTTTGGTTCCTGCTTCATCGGGGACCGTTTCACACGCGTCTTGTGAGGCGTGCCAGCACTCTCCCCTCCACAGGCGTTTATCCTGTCCGGCGAACTACCGGCCAGGTGCTCTAAGTTGATCGCCGCGTTCAGATCGCGGTCGAGCAGCAGGCCACACTGCTCACAGCGGAACATGCGGTCTGCCAGGCCCAGGTCACTGTCCACCCAGCCGCAGCCGGAGCAGGTCTTGCTCGATGGCTCCCACCGGCTGGCGACGACGACTCGGCAGCCAGACCACGCCGCTTTGTAGGTCAGTTGCCGCCGGAACGCGCCGAAGCCGACATCGCCGATGGCTTGTGCGAGGCGATGGTTTTTCAGCATGCCGGCCACATTGAGGTCTTCAATCACCACCACTGACTTGGTTTTCGCCAGCCGGCTGGTAAACTGATGCAATGTGTTGGCGCGCTGATTGGCCACGTGCCGATACTGGGTACCGAGACGCCGCGCCGCTTTCTTGCGGTTCTGGCTGCCCTTCACCTTCCGCGCGACCGCCCGCTGCAGGCGCTTGAGCTTCTGCAGACGCCGCTTCAGGTGGCGTGGGTTCTCCTCGACATGACCGTCAGAGAGCGTGGCCAACTGCTTGACGCCCAGGTCCACCCCCACCACCGGGCCTGTGTTCTCTGGCACCATGTGCTCTTGTTCGACGAGCACCGAGACATACCAGTGTCTGGCCTGCTCGGTGACGGTGGCCGAGCGGATTTTGGCGTGTGTGGGCAGGTAGCCACGCTCTTTGAGCCGCAGTCGCCCCAGGCGCGGCAACTGGATGGCATCCGGGAGAACGACCAGCGCGCCAGTGAGGCGAAAGCCGCCCAGCCCGCGCTTCTTGCTCTTGCACTTGGGAGAGCCGAGCTTGCCGCGCAGCTTGCCCTGTTGCTTGAGCGTGGCGCGGCGGAAGAACTGGGCGAAGGCGCGGTCCAGGTTGCGCAAAGCGTCCTGCGGTGCGCACTTGGACACCGCGTACATCCAGGGCACCTGGGTCTGCTTGAGCGCGTTCAGTTCCCGGTGGAGATCAATGGCCGAGGGACTCTTGCCGGTCGTGCGGTACGCATCCTGCTTGCGTTGCAAGCCCCAGTTGAATGCCCAACGCGCCGCCCCGGCATGCTGCTTACAGGCGGTGATCTGCTCGTTATTCAGATCCAGCTCAGTCTTGTACGCGCGCTGGATGGTGCTCATGCCTGGTCCGCTTCTGCCGCTTCTGCCGCTTCTGCCGCTTCTGCCGCTTCTGCCGCTTCTGCCGCTTCTGCCGCTTCTGCCGCTCGCTCAAGACACTGCCTGACACATGCCTGAATCTGCGCGGCCCGTCGCTTGGCGTTGCGGCGGCCGTAGAGGTGGGCGGCCATGCTGGTGATAATCGCCACAACGTCGTCCACAACGTCCTCGCCGGTGTCGCTGGGATAGATGACTTCCACCCGCCGGCCCTGCTGCTCTAACAGTGTCGTGATGTAGCCATAGCCCAAGCGCGTGAGCCGGTTCTTGTGCTCGACCACCAGCACGCCTATTCGCGCGTTGGCCAGCAGCTTCTTGAGCTTGGGCCGCTCGTCGTTCAAACTGGACGCAATCTCAGGCACTTCCGCCACCACCTGATAGCCGCGTGCCGCCGCGTGCCGCCGCATAGTCGCGCAACCGTTGCAGCTGCCGCGTCACGTCGGCTTTCTCGTCGGCAGAGGAGATCCGCGCCTAGAGCGCCGCACCTGTCGTGGCGGTCTGCGGCTCACGGACCATGATGGTGCCAGTGGGCCGTTGGTAGGCGTCCAACTGTCCAACCCTTCACCACTGATAGGCGGTTTGGTAGGTGACGCCCACCTGGCGGGTCTACGCGCTCAGCTTCATGCCGATAGAGTACCGCAAAACTACCCAAAACGCAATAAATATGATACCAATGTAGCATCCCCTCCTGACCGCAAGCCTTGACAGCGTCCACGCGGGTCAGCATATAGCCCGGAGGAGGATTAGGTGCTCCTCCTCCGGGCCGTACGATGGTCGGTGACCGCTGGTAATGTCTCCTGCCGGTTAATTCGGCATAAACACCACATCAACCCAGTAGTTCGACGCGTTGTAGCTCTGGGTGGGGAACTGGCTACCGCCGTACTTGTACACTCCGTTGGCGCTCGTCCCGTTCCCGACTCCATGCAATGGCACATTATCGACAGGTGAATTGAAGTATCCACCGTCGAAAGAGTAGAAGCCCACGTTCGTGTGGTACGAAATGACGTAGGTTGTCCCTGCCGCGATGGCAACCGGCTGCGCGAAGCTCGCCTGTTGCCAACCGCCCGCAGTTTCATTCGTGAAGGTGACGGTGGCGAGCAACTGCCCCGAGCTACTCCACAGGTTACCGATGTGGGTGCCCGTGTTGCTCGGCCCCTTGTAGAAGCGCACGCCGGTCACGTTGCCACTCACGTCAGACGTAAACTTCATCCCCAACTCGAGGGCGTTCGGATCCTGGGCCGTGACCGTCGCGGGCGTCGCCGTGGACGGGAACAGGCTGCATGGACACGATCTCACGGTGCTAAACGACCAGGAGTACGGCGAGGTCATACTGAAGCCAGCCTGGCTCCTAGCCCCGCTTATGCTGGCAGTGTACGTCGTCCCAGTGGCAAGCGCCGCCGAGGGCTGGAACGTGGTAGTGAAATTGCTGTCGTTGTAACTCACCGTACCAGCAACCGCCTGATTGTTCGGCCCAGTCAGTGTGAACTGGATCGAAGACGCCACGACTGACCTATCGAACGTCGCCGTGACCGCCGCTATGCTCGTGCTCACCCCGGTCGCATTCGACACTGGAACGGTGGAGACGACCGACGGTGGGGCCATATCTATGTTCTGCGTGTTGAAAATAACGTCCACCCAGTAGTTGGTCGCGTTGTACGTCTGGTTGGGGAACTGCGTGCCACCGTAGGCATACACGCCGTTGCCGCCTGATGACCCGCTGGCCGGGGCATGCAAGTCCTCGTTGTCAAGTTGCGCGGAAAATCCACCCACGGTGTCTGAGTAATTCCCCACGGCGGTATGGTACGACGCGACATACACCGTACCGGCTGTGATGGCCACTGGTTGCGAGAAGAAGACCTGTTGCCAACCGCTCGCCGTTTCACCTGTGAACGTTGCCCGCGCCAATAGTTGCCCAGAGCTGCTCCACAGGTTGCCGATATGCGTACCCGTGTTGCTCGGCCCTTTGTAAAAGCGGATGCCATTGATGTAGCCGCTGACATCGGCGCTGAACTTCATGCCCAGCTCCACTGCATTGGTGTCGCCAGACGAGACAACAGTCGGCGTCGCGTTCGCGGCGAAGAGCGAGCATGGGCAGGTCACTGTGGTGAACGACCACGTGAACGGCGAGGTCATGGAGTGGCCAGAAGAGTCGATCGCGCCGCTGACAGTTGCGGTGTAGGTGGCATTACCGGCCAACGGTCCACTCGGTGTGAACGTCGCCGTGTAGGTGGTCGCGTTGTAGCTCACCGAACCAGTGACTGGGCTTCCGTTGGGTCCTGCGAGGCTGAACTGGATCGAGGACGCCACAACATTCTTGCTGAAGCCAGCGGTGACAGTGGAGATCAGGGATGCGTTCGTCGCCCCATTCGTCGGCGTCACTGCCGCCACCGCAGGGTTCAGGCTGTTGATGTATGGCGAGTTGTAGAGCACATCTACCCAGTAGTTGGTCGAGCTGAAGCTCTGCGTGGGGAACTGGCTTGCCCCATAGGAATACACCCCATTCGCGCCCGACAGCCCATGGAGAGGCCAGGCATCGTATTGACTGGAGAAGAAGCCGACATCCGACGAGTAGAAGCCTGCGCTGGTATGGTACGACGCCACATACGTTGTGTTCGGCTGAATCGACACTGGCGATGCGAAGGTCAGCGTCTGCCAGCCGCTCGCGCTCTCGCTCGTGAAGGTGCCGGTGGCCAGCAGCCCGCCTGAGGCGCTCCACAGGCTGCCCGTGTGCGTACCAGTGTTGCTGCTGCTCTTGTAGAACTTGATACCGGTGATGCTGCCGGGGCTGTCGGCCTGGAACTTGACGCCTACCTCGATCGCCGACGCGTCCTGAGTGGCGGCGGCATTGGGAGTCGCCGTGCTTGGGAACAGGGTGCAGGGGCAGGTCGGCGGCTGCACGCTGACGGTCACGCCGGCCGACGGTGTCCCCAGATTGCCGCTGTCGTCCACCGCGCGCGTCTTAAGGGTTGCAGTGCCAGGGGCCTGTGGTGTCCAGACGTAACTCCAGCTGGCCGTTGTCCCGGCGCTGACGACGGTTGCCTTGTGCCAGGTGTTGCCGCCATCCACAGAGACCTCGACACCGCCCACCGCCCCGCCACCGGCGTCAGTTGCCGTGCCGGAGATGGTGACTGGAACACGGCTCGATACGGTGGCGCCTTGCGCAGGTGACGAGATCGCGGACGTGGGCGCTGTCGTGTCAGTGGAGGCCGTGGCAGAAACCAAACCTGGCTGCAGCGTCGTCGGTTGCGCCTGCATATCAGCCAGCAGGTTTACCGTGGCTTGTTCCATGTTGATATCGGGCGTGGCCGGTCCCGAGTCCGGGCTGGTATCGTGCTCGGTATCGAGGCCCCATGCCCATTGAACAGTACCCGACGAGAAGACCAGTGCCCCACTGGCGGCACGATACAGGGTGGGACTGTAGACCGCGGTACCCGGGATATAGGTATTGCCATAGTCTTGCAACAGTTCGGGCACGTTGACGGTGGTGGTCGAGAGGTCGAGGAGTCCCGCCGGGCGGAACCCGTTGTCAACATCCGGATCCCATTCGTACCCGATCGTCTGATTGCCCAACGTCACTGTCTGGCTGCCCGTGAGGCCCGCCACCGCGGTATTGCGCCAAAAGCGCAGCTTGGCGAAGGCCGATGAGATGACCGGCGCCGCGCTTCCACGGTTGACCATGAAGATGGTACCCAACAGCGCATTCTCGGGCCGGCCACCGTCCGCCGGAGGGCTAAAGGTGGGATCGCGCCAGGTGCCTGTCCAGGTCGGCGGGTCCTGCGGATCCTCCACTTTGTTGTCGACGGTCTCCTTATAGGAGACCAGCGTGCGGTACGGCGTGTTGGAGCCGTCAGTTGAGTTCTCCCAGCGGGTCTTCCAGAAGGCGGTGTTGCCTGTGAAGGAGGCAATATTGACGCCGGCGTCCCGTGCGCATTCTAATGCCGCCCGCTCACCGCCTGACCAGTACTCGTCGTGACCCGAGCTCAAGATCACCTTATGGGTTGTCAGAAGCGAGGACAAGCGCTCGATGTCTACGCTGCTGTTGTAGCTGACGTTGTAGCCATTAGCCTCTAGCCAGCGCACCATGGGGTATTCGGCGTAGAAAAGGTAGTTGCTGGTGCCATAGCCGGGGCCCTCGCTGCGATCGTTGAAAGGCCGGTTATAGCTGACCTTGTAGGCGCGGCCACAACTGTATTGGCCGAAAGCGCCGCAGCCGCTGGCAGTATTTCCGTAGTAGAGACTGTTGCCGCCGTAGTCGTTATAGGCTTCCCAGGTGGTGTCGTCGGTCTTGAAGAGCACATCCGAATGACTGGAGTCGTTGCGCACGACAAATGGGATGTGACTGGACGCCCCGTTGCTGGCATTAGTGAGTTTGGCGAAATAGATGCCCGAGACCGCGGTGCTGGGAACCGCCCAAGAGGCGGAGATGGCCCAGTTCCCGCAGTCTATCAAGCCGGTCCCGGCATTCGTAAGACACGCCGGCTGAGTCTGCGGCAAGTGAGCAGAGGGACTCACCGTCGTGATCAGCCGGGCGCCATTGCCCTGGTAGTAGCCCATACGAAAGATAGACAGAGAGTAGTTGGTCGAGCTCGTGTTGATCTTGAAAACGATTGTTCCACCTACGTTGACGCTAATGTCGGTTGCGAAGCCCTGAATACTCGTATCACCCGCGCCACTGACGTCCCAGATTGAGGAATCCGTCCCGGGCTTCGAGTTCTCGCATGGTATCGGGTTGACATTCGCGAAGGAGCAGGGATCGGTGGCTGCTCTGGCGACAGGGAATACTCCGGCATTCAACCCGAAAGTCGCGCCCACAATCAGCGCGACGACCAGGCCCAGTATTCTCGCAGGTAGTTTACTTTGCATTCCGGGATACGTCCCTTCTGGCCACCCAGCGACCCGACTTATGGGAACAATGACTGCGCAGCCCGGCACCAGGCCGCAGAGAAATGTCACCAGCCTACCGATTTCGTTCTAACCTCGTATGCTAGTGTATGGCCATCTAGGTACAGTTGCGGGAGCGGATGAGAACAGGTTGAGATACGCCTGAAGGCGGTACGATTACGCAATCGAGAGCTCCGATGGCGAGACACACATCATTCCGACTAAGCCGAGTGCCCACGGCGCCTGTAGGTGACCAACATCACCCCAAAGAGTGCGCCCGCCGCCAACAGGATACCGATCAGGAGGAGCGCAAGCGACCAGACGGTGCCAGTAGGTGCTGCTGTGCTGGTAGAGGATGTGGAAGCATGGGCAGGCAGCGCATACGAGGCATAGATTGAGA
>WNFM01039889.1_pt6 | contig 16493 bp, 11 predicted proteins | sample 5400271 | NCBI WGS metagenome assembly WNFM01 (sample SAMN13153352, study PRJNA577476) | soil metagenome | isolation source: 60 cm saprolite on Douglas fir-dominated hillslope | place: USA:California | collected 2013-09-17
ACGTTGTTCTCGAGCAGGGCGAAGGAGATGATCCCGTCCCGGACGGTGGTGCCGCAGGGGCACTTCGAGCTGTAGTCGGCGTTGAGCTGGATGCCCCCGCCGTGGTTGTCGTGGGAGATGTTGCCGCGGATGGTCGGGTAGTCCGCGCTGTTGCTGTCGTAGATGCCGTGCTCGGTGTTGAACGCCACCTCGTTGTTCTCGATCAGCGGGTGCTGGGAGAAGGCGAGGAAGATGCCGTCCCCGCTGGTGGCGGGAGCGCTGTTGTGCGCATAGCAGTTCCGGATCGTGATGCGGTTGGTGATGCGGATGTCGATGCCGTGGTGGGGCGAGTTCGCCACCTCGAAGCCGTCCACGATCCAGTCCGTGACGTCGGTCCCTGAGCCGTTCTCGATCTCGATGAGGCTCGTGTGGCTGTTCTGCGGCCCCGGCGTGTTGATGACCACGGTGGCGCCGGTGTCGCGGGCCAGGGTCTTCGGAAGGGAGACGCTGCCCGAGTTGCGGATGCGGCAGCCGGCGTAGGTTCCGGAGCGCACGAGGATCGTGTCTCCGGGCGCGATGGTCTCGACCGCGTGCTGGAGGGTGGCCCAGGGGTTGGTCGAGGACCCGTTGAACGTGTCGTTGCCGTTGGTGGCGACGTAGAAGGTGGCGGCGGAGGCGGTGCCGCCCAGGCAGAGGGCGGCGGCTCCGACGAGGGGCAGGAGACGAACCAGTTTCATGAGTTCTCCTTTCGATGCCGGCTCAATTGCCGGCGGTGACGGTTCCGGATGAGCTGACGTTGACGTACAAGGCGCCGTTGGCGGACGTCGTGAAGCCCGAGCCTGTCTGGACGGTCACGGTGAGGTTGCCCCCGGCGACGCTCGCGGTGGCGGAATAGGCCGCGCTCGGCGCGAGATCGGTCACGACGACGAGGGTCGAGGCGGCGGGCACGGTGAAGGTCACGGTGCCGCTGATGGTCGCGGTGGCCGGCCCCGAGCCGAAGAGCGCGGCATAGTTCGAGGTCCCCCGGAGGACCGCGCCCGTGACGTTGGCGGAGGCGTTGCCGTCCGCCGCCGTCAGCCTCGAGGCGAGCGCGACCGCGCCTGCGGAAGCGGAGGCGTCGAACACGGTGAGCCACTGCGACGTCGTGGCCGGCGTCGGGGGCCGCACTTCCAGCCGGTACAGCTTGTTGAAGTTGAAGACGTTGACCATCGACACGGCGGCGCTCGTCGGCAGGAGCGTGGTCATGGTCCCCACGAATCCGGCGGAGGCGCTGGTGACGTCGTAGCGCCGCGCGCCGGACGAGGGCGCGGTCACGGAGGCGGGCGTGGGCACGAAGTGCCAGTTCATGTGCGGGTCGCCGGTGGTGCTGGTGACGACGGTGCGGTCGAAGGTGACGAAGAGGCTCGGCCGCAGGTAGACGACGTCGCGCGTCCACGAGGTCACGCCGCTCGCGCTGCGGTAGGTGTCCTGGAGGCCCGACCCGCGCACGAGCACGTACCCGTTCCGATCCTCGTAGCGGCTGATCCTGGTGGTGGGGACCGGGCTTTCGTCCACGCTCGGGCCTACCTGGCCGCCCGCCGTGCCGTTGTAGAACGTGTTGTAGATGCGTCGGGGCGTGCCCGAGCCCCAGATCTCGTTGTAGGACGAGCTCTCGTCGTTGACCGTGCCCGGCCACGTCATGGCCAGGAAGTTCTTGTTGACGAGGAACGGGGTGCCCCCACGCACGATGGCGAGCGCGCCCGCGTCGAAGTCCTGCTCGCCGGCGTAGTCGTAGTCGACGTAGCCGGTGGCGCGGAAGGATCCCCACACCGCGCCTGTTCCCCAGTCGGAGCGCATGGCCGCGGTGTTGAGCCCGCGGGCGAAGAAGGAGCGGGCCAGGGTCGTGTAGGCCTGTTCGGAGGCGGCGTCGTCCCAGAACAGGAAGTCCGTCCAGGCCGCGGGCAGGCCGACCTGGGCGCGGACCTCCCGCGCGTAGAGGTGGTACTGCGGGGCGAGCGAGTTGTTCCACCTTGCGAGCAGGCCCGCCGTCGTCGTGAACAGGGTCGGGCTCGGCCGCGCGGGGAAGCTCTGACTGGGATCGTTGCCGTTGGTATGGAGCGTGTCGCGGTCGTCCATGTAGCGGCGCGAAGGCCACGTGAACTGGATGAGGTGCAGTCCCGTGTCCAGGGGGTAGGAGAACGGCTTCGCGGGATCCTGGACGAGGTCGATCGCCTTGGCCGTCTTCGCGGCCAGGCTGGGCAGGACCATGTTCACGTTCGCGACCGGCCCATAGCCCCATCCTTCCGACCAGCCGCCGCCCGCGAGGAAACTGTTGTAGTAGGCCTGCACGCCGGTGTGGGAGCCCGTCTCGGCCACGAGCGATCCGGGTCCGCCGCGGTGGAGGCGGCCCAGGAAGTCGTTCCAGAGCGTGGCCGCGTTCGCGTTGTCGCCTTCGGTGGCGATGCCCGCGTAGGCCTTGGCTGCGTAGTAGCCCGCGAAGTAGTTGCCGTGGGGGTGGCCGTGTCCGAAGCCGCCGGTGTCGAAGAAGGAGATCCAGTTGTTGAGCTGGCCGTAGACCTGCGACCTCAGGGATGGAGAGAGGACGTTGTAGAGCCAGTCGTACCCGACCGCCATCCCCACTCCGAAGAAGCGGATGCCATAGCCGTCGTCGCGGTTGTAGGGCGGGACGTGGGCGGGGTTCGACATCTTCTCCAGGATGTCCGCGCCCTTCGCGCCCCAGTCCGAGGTGTTGAGATCCCCGATACCGAACCCGATCTGGTAGCAGAGGGCGGTGTTGAGCAGCGGGTCGAAGTAGTCGCTGCCCTGGTAGCCTTCGCCGATGTTGGGCAGGTTCGGGTAGTCGTTGCCGTCCGGATACTGGACCGTCCCCGGGATGTAGCTGTTGCAGGTGTTCCGGAGGGCGGTCCATTGAGGGCTGCCCGCCTGCGCCTTCTGGCGCAGGGACGTGAGGGTCGCGGCGTCGAGCCAGATGCGGGGATGCCCGGTGAGCGCCGCGTTGCTCACGGTCACGGTGACGGCCGCCGCCGTCGTCGTGTTGCCCGCGCCGTCGCGGGCGCGCGCGGACAGGGCATGGCTGCCGTTGCCGAGCGCGGTGGTGTCGTAGGAGATCGAGTACGGGCTCGACGTGTCCTCGCTCCCGATGTTCGCCCCGTCGGCCAGGAACTGCACGCCCGCCACGCCCACGTTGTCGGAAGCGCTGGCGGAGATCGTGATCGTCCCCGAGACGGTGGCGCCGCTGGACGGCGCGGTCATGGTGACCGTGGGCGGCGTGGCATCGCCGTTGCTGACGGTGACGGTGTTCCCGGGAGACGTGGTGGTGTTGCCGGCGGCGTCACGTCCGCGGGCGGCGAAGGTGTGGCTCCCGTTCGCGAGCGCGGCCGTGTTGTAGGTGATCGAGAAGGGCGCCGTCGTGTCCTCGGATCCCGCGTTCGCGCCGTCCACGAGGAACTGCACACCGGCCACGCCCACGTTGTCGGATGCGCTCGCCGAGACCGTGATCACCCCCGAGACGGTGGCGCCCGCGGACGGCGCGGTCATGGTGACCGTCGGCGGCGTCGTGTCGATCGTCGTGACGGTGAACCCACACACCTGGTCGGTGCCGGCCGGACCATCGACCTCCGTCGCCCAGGAGCTGAGGGTGGTGACCGCGGCCTGCTCCGTGCGGAAGGCGTAGTTGAGCCCGACCGTCTGCTCGCTCGCCGCGGGCGGAGTGACGTAGATCGAGTAGGTGTGCGCGGGGACGTTCACCACCAGCCGGAAGTGGTAGCTGCTGTTCGCCGCGTAGGGAATCGTGGCCGCCGCCGCGTAGGCGCCGCCATTGCGCGCGTCGATGTTCCCGGAGGCGTTGAACCGGGCCAGGCAGGCGAAGCCGGGGTAGGTCGTCTGCGCGCCGTTCGAGATCCCCACCACGCTGTCGATCGATCCGACCGAGGGCCGGGCATCGAACGTCGCCGTGAACGAGCCGGTCTGGGCGAGATCGAACGGATCGTTCACCCATCCTCCGCCCGCGGTCGCGGTGTAGCACTCCACGTTGGTCACGGTGACGGTGACCGCGGTCGCGGTGGCGGTGTTGCCCGCGGCGTCCCTCGCTCGGGCCGAGAAAGTATGGCTGCCGCTGGCGAGCGCGGCCGTGTCGTAGGAGATCGAGAAGGGCGCCGTGGTGTCCTCGGCTCCCGCGTTCGCTCCGTCCACGAGGAACTGCACGCCGGCGACCCCGACGTTGTCGGACGCGTTGGCCGAGACCGTGATCGTGCCGGACACCGTCGCTCCCTGCGTGGGCGACGTCATCGACACCGTGGGCGGCGTGGCGTCGGGTGCGGTGAGCACGAAGTTGCAGACCGTCAGCGCCCCGCCGTCCGTGGCCGCGACCCAGTTGTTGAGGCTGGTGACCGTCGCCTGCTCCGTGCGGAAGGCGTATGCGGAGGCGATCTGGGTCTCGGAACCACCCGACGGCCGCACGTAGGCCGCGTAGGTGTGCGCCGCGACATTCACGACGAGGCGGACGTGGTAGGTCGTCCCCGCCGTATAGGAAACGGTGGCGGTGGCCGCGTAGGCGCCGCCGTTGCGGGCGTCGATGGTGCCGGTGGTGTTGAAGCGCACGATGGTGGCGAGGCCGCTCCACACGGTCTGGGAGCCCAGAGAGAGGCCGACGGCCGCGTCCGAGGCCGCCGTCGCGTCCATCTCCGCCGTGAAGCTGGCTCCCTGAGAGGCGAAGGAAGTGTTCTGCCACGCGCCCACGGTGGCCGTCTTGCATTGCGCACGGGCCGGGCTGGGGAGAGCGAGGACGGCGGCGGCCGCGAGGGCCAGGCGAACCGAGCGCTGCATGAGTTCCTCCGCGCGTGAAAACACACCAAATGGAAGTAATAGAAAGGTACCAACGAAAATAGCAAGCACAAAAAGGACGCGTCAACCCCTCTTTACTTTCTTTTTGGTACGCGGCCCCACCTCGCCTCTATGTCCTGAAACGTCGTCACAAGATCCTTTGAGACGTCAGGCCGCGGCGCTACTCTTCCCGGCGCAGGAAAACGACGTTCCTCGACCGGGAGGCGACATGACGCCGCGACGCATCGGCATCCTCGGCTACGACGGCATCCAGGCCCTCGACCTCGTCGGGCCGGCGGAGGCGTTCGCGGCGGTGGGCGACGACGCCGTCGAGCACGAGAAAGGCGCGCCGAGATCGGCCTACGACATCGTGATCATCGGACTCACCGGCCGGCGCTTCGTCTCGGAGACGGGCCTCACGATGCAGGCGGACACAACGGTGGCCAAGCCGCTCGCCCTGGACACCCTGATCATCCCCGGGGGCCGCACGATGCGCGAGGCGGAGACGAGCACCCGCGCGGCCGCCTGGATCAGCAGCTGCGCCGGCGGCGTTCGCCGCATCGCGTCCGTCTGCACCGGCGTGTACGGGCTTGCGCTCACGGGTCTCCTCGACGGCCGGCGCGTGACGACGCACTGGCGATTTGCCCGCGACCTGGCCCGGCGCTTTCCGAAGCTCCGCGTCGATTCGGATGCGCTGTTCATCAAGGACGGGCCGTTCTACACCTCGGCCGGCATCACGGCCGGCATCGACCTCGCCCTCGCCCAGATCGAAGAGGACCATGGGCCGGCGCAATCGCTGGCCGTGGCCCGCGAGCTGGTCGTCTACCTCAAACGGCCGGGTGGACAGGATCAGTTCTCGGAGCCGCTCGAGTTCCAGATCAAGTCCGCGGACCGGTTCGCGGATCTCGCCGCGTGGATGGCGGGGCATCTGTCCGCGGACCTGTCCGTCGAGGCCCTGGCGGCGCGGACCTTCCTCTGCGCCCGGCAGTTCTCCCGCGTCTTCAAGCAGACCTACGGCCTGAGCCCGGGCGCCTTCGTGGAGGAGCTGCGTCTGGGCGAAGCGAGCCGGCGGCTGTCAGCGCGGCGGATCTCCGTGGATTCGGTGGCGCACTCCGTCGGCTATCACAGCGGAGACGTCTTCCGCCGCGCCTTCGAGCGCCGCTTCGGCGTATCGCCCGGCAGCTACCGCAGCCGGTTCGCGCTGCGTGTCCGAAAGCCGACCGGAGCCCTCGAGGGAGTCCATCGCGCATGAAGCTCGCGGCACGACTCCTGGCGGCGGCCCTGACCGCGTGCCTCGGCCCGACCGCCGTCGGCGCGCAGGATGCGACGGCGCCCGACGGCTATTGGCCGACGGAGGGGTGGCGGACCTCCTCTCCGGAGGCACAGGGGATGGACGCGCGCGCGCTCGTCCGCGGCCTCGACTTCATCCGCGACCAGAGGGTGCCCATCCACAGCCTGCTCGTCATCCGGAACGGGCACGTCGTGCTCGAGGCGTACTTCCATCCGTTCCAGGCCGGGCAGGTGCACGACCTCGCGTCCGCCACGAAGAGCGTCACCGCGACGCTCGTGGGGATCGCGATTGGCGAGCACAGGTTGAGCGGTGTGCAACAGCCGGTCCTTCCGTTGTTCGCCGCCGACCCGGACGCGGGGCACGACGCGAGGAAGGACCGCATGACGGTCGAGCACCTCCTGACCATGACGTCCGGCCTCGATTGCGAGTACCGGCACGGCGAGACCACGCTGGACGACATGAGACGCAGCGCGGACTGGCTGCGGTTCATGCTCGATCGGCCCATGGTGGCCGAGCCGGGTACGGCGTGGGCGTACTGCAGCGGGGGAATGCACCTCCTTTCCGGAGTGATCGCGAGAGTCACGGGAGGGAGCGCGTTCGAGTTCGCCCAGCGCGCACTCTTCCGCCCGCTCGGCATGCAGGGGGCTGTCTGGCCGGCGGATCCGCAGGGCGTGTCCTACGGCTGGGGCGATCTGCACCTCCTGCCGCGCGACATGGCGAAGCTCGGCTACCTCTGGCTGCACCGTGGACGGTGGGGTGACCTTCAAGTCGTCCCCGCCGACTGGATGGAGGCGGCCACACGCCAGCACGCGGAGCAAAGGGGCGAGGGCTATGGGTATGGGATGTGGGTGTATCCCAGCCGGGTGCCCACGATCTACGAGGCCAATGGTCGGGGTGGGCAGCGCATCAGTGTCGTTCCGGCGAAGAACCTGATCGTGGTGATGACGGGCGGCGGCTTCGAGCCCGGCGACGTCGGCAGGTTCATTCTCGAAGCACTCGGCGCGGACGGTCCGATTCCGGAGAATCCGGCCGCATGCTCGGCGCTCACGGCCGCGGTCACGGCGGCGGCACAACCCCCGCAGGCGCGACCGGCACCCCGCGCGCCGTCATGGGCACGGCGCATCTCCGGCCGACGCTACTCCTTCGACGCCAACGCGATCGGGCTCGCGTCGTTGACGCTCACGTTCTCCCGGGCCGACGACGCGGTCGCGCGCCTTTCGTTCGCGGACGGGCGTGTGGAGGAGCGCGCCGTCGGTCTGGACGGCGTGCCGCGCCTCTCGGCCGGGGGACGGTTCGGCCTTCCCGTCGCGCTGACCGGCAGTTGGCAGGGTGCGCGCACGTTCGACCTCTGGTACGACGAAGTGGCGAACATCAATGCCCTCCGCCTGCGCCTCTCGTTCCGGGGCAAGGACGTCGTGGCCGCGCTCACCGAGCGCACCGGACTGCTGGAGGCCGAAGTCAAGGGTCGGCGGGACCCGTGACTAGGTCGGGCTGATCGTGTACGGCGCGCGCTGCGGCCTCGACAGCATCGCGTTCGCTTCGTCGTCGTTCTTGAAGCGCTCCGCCGCGGGATCCCAGTAGAGCTTGCGCTTGAGCTTCATCGCCATGTGATGGAGCAGACACGCGGAGCAGGACCGGTGGGCGATCTCGACGGGCGCGATGGGCTGCTGGCGTGACCTGACGGCCTCGAGCCAGTTGAGATGGTGCTCGCTGCTCTTGGGCAGGTTGATCTCGCCGGGCCCGATGACGGACGTGATGATCTTCGGGTCGCTGGCGGCCAGGGCCGTCGCGTCCTTCAGCTTGGCCACCGGATCGCTGCCGGTGACCCTCTCGTTTCCGCGCGACACGAAGATCCACCCGTTCGTGCCGATGAACTTGATGCCGTTCGGGAAGTCGCCGCTCACGATCATGTGCACGCCACTCGCGTAGAGCGCTTCCGTCTTGAACGGGCCATGGACGTCCCAGAGGCCCTTCTTCGGGAACTCGGCCGTGCCCCAGACCTCCACCGGTCCCGTGAGCTCGGTGTCCATGGCCCAGTGCGCGCTGTCGATGTGGTGGGCTCCCCAGCCCGTGATCATTCCCGCGCCGAACTGCTCGCAGCGCAGCCAGCCTGGGCGGTCGTACCCGACCTGCGGATGGACCCGCTTCTCCGTGTAGTACACGACCGGCGTCGAGCCCAGCCACATGTCGTAGTTGAGGTTCTTCGGCACGGGCATCTCCGGCTCGTCGTCCCCCGAAGGATCGCCGGGCAGGCCCACCTCGACCGTCTTGAGCTGGCCGATGCGTCCGTTGCGCACCAGCTCCGCCGCGTAACGGAACTGCACGGTCGAGCGCTGCTGGCTGCCGATCTGGAAGATGCGCCCGCTGCGCTGGACGGCGCTCACGAGGGCGCGGCCCTCGGCGATGGTCAGCGACGCCGGCTTCTGGAGGTAGACGTCCTTGCCCGCGTCCACGGCGTCGATGGCGATGAGGCAGTGCCAGTGGTCCGGGGTGCTGATGACGACGGCATCCACGTCCTTGCTCGCGAGCAGGTCGTGGTAGTTCGTGTACCCGACGACGCCGTCGTAGGGCTTCCCGGTCTTCTTGGCGTAGTACCCGTTGATGAGGGTCTTGGCGTCTTCGACCCTCTTGCCGTCGAGGTCGCAAGCGGCCATGACGCGGGCGATGTCGTGCTGCCAGATGCCGGGCAGGTCGTGCCCGCGCGAGATGCGTCCGGTGCCGATGGCACCCACGTTGATGCGGTTGCTGGGTGACGTGGCGCCGAAGACGGAGGAGGGGACGACGGCGGGGAAGCCCGCGACCACGGAGGAGGCGACGACCCCCTTGCCCGCCGTGGCCAGGAACCGCCGACGCCCCATCTTCTTTCTTGCCATGCTCGGCTCCGTTCCCGACGAGTCTACACCCCCTATTTCGCGGCGTTCGCGCCCTTGACCCGCAGGCGGACGGCGTAGAGTCCCTTGCTCGCGGTGATGAACAGGGTGCGATGGTCGGGCCCGCCGAAGCTCACATTTGCCGTCCAGTCCTCGGGCACTTCGAAGACCTGGACCTCCTTGCCTGTCTTGTCGAACACGTGCACGCCCTTGCCCGTCAGGTAGAGGTTCCCTTCCGTGTCCAGTGTCATCCCGTCGGAGCCGAGCGCGCAGTGCAGGCGCTTGCCCGCGAGGCTTCCGTCCTTCTGGATGTCGTAGGCGTAGGTCTTGCCGGCCTTGATGTCGGACACGTAGAGCGTCTTGCCGTCGGGCGAGCCGACGATGCCGTTGGGCTGCTCGAGGTCGCTGGTCACGCGCGCGATCGTCTTGCGGTCCGCGGAGAGGCGGTAGACGTGCTGACCACCCTGGGGTGGCGCGTCATGTGACCACCACGGCCGCTTGTAGAAGGGATCGGTGAAGTAAAGGCTGCCGCTCGGATGGACCCAGACGTCGTTGGGGCCGTTCAGCTTCTTCCCTTCGTACTCCTTCCAGATGACCGTGACCTTGCCGTCCTTGGCGATGGACCAGAGCTCGTTCTTCTCGTCCGCGCAGGCGATGAGCTTGCCGTCGCGGTCGAAGTACATCCCGTTGCTGCGTCCCGCCGGTTGAAGGAAGGTCGAGAGCTTGCCGTCCGCGCTCCACTTCAGGATCCGGTCGTTGGGCTGGTCGGTGAAGAAGACGTTCCCGGCGGCGTCGGCGGTCGGACCCTCGGTGAAGGAGAAATCTCCCGCCAGCTTTTCGACCTTTGCCCCGGGGGCGCGCAGGTCCTCGAAGGCGAGGGCAGGGGCGGCCAGAGCGATGGCGACGATGGCGGAAACGGTGATCGGAGTGGAGCGAAGAGTCATGTCTCGGGTCCTCCTCGAGGAAATCAAGCGCATCCTGCCATGAGATCAGTCCGAGCGGAGGCGGTCTCTCCGCCCGTTGTAATGACCCCATGGGACCTGGGATGGGCGGCCGCCCAGCGCGTGCGCGCCGGCGCGCAGCCCGTGGGCACGTCGGCGGCTCGCGGCTGACCTGGGCCCGGAGGTGTCGGGAGGGTCCCGGCGGTGAGCGCTCTATGACTTCCGCGCGTGTCCCGCGGGAGCCATCCGCCTGGTACCGCCCTTGCCAATGAAGCGCGTGTGACCATCACTCGCGACACCGCGCCGATCCACGAACGGGCCAGCTTCACGCGCCTCCGTTACGCGAACTGCTGGGAGGATGCGGACGTCCTCGTTCGGGCTCTGGCTCCCCTCGAAGGGGCGCGGTGCCTCTCGATCGCCTCCGCGGGCGACAACAGCTTCTCTCTCCTGGCCCGTGGCGCGGCGCACGTTCTGGCCGTCGACCTCAGCCCGGCCCAGATCGCGCTCGTCGCGCTCAAGGCCGCCGCCTTCCGTGGCCTGGACCACGGCGCGCTCCTCGAATTCCTCGGTGTGCGGCCCGCTCCGGATCGCCGCGCCGTCTACGCCTCCCTCCGGCCGCGGCTCGACGCCGCGTCGCGCACCTACTGGGACGGCCACCGGAGCGCGATCGACGCGGGCGTGATTCACGCGGGCCGCCTGGAGGCCTATTTCCGCCTGTTCCGCCGCTGGGTCCTCCCCCTCGCGCACGGGCCCCGGGTCGTCGAGGCCGTCCTTGCCCCGCGGGCGCGGGACGAGCGCGAGCGGTTCTACCGGGAGGTCTGGAACACGTGGCGGTGGCGGGCGCTCGGACGCGCGTTCTTCAGCCGCGCGGTCATGGGGCGGCTGGGCCGCGACCCGGAGCTGTTCCGGCATACGCAAGGCGCGGTGGCCGCGCCCATCCTCGACCGCGCGCGGCGCGCCTTCACCGTGCTCGCTCCGCACGACAATCCGTACCTCCGCTACATCCTCACCGGCACCTTCGCCAGCGCGCTTCCGGACTACCTGCTTCCGGCAAACCATGACGCGATCCGCGATCGCCTGGACCGCCTCGAGCTTCGTCGGGCGCCCGTGGAGGCCGTGCTGGCCGCTCTGCCTTCCCGCAGCGTCGACGCCTTCAACTTCTCGGACATCGCGGAGTACATGGACCTCGGCGCCTACCACCGGCTCCTGGCCGCGACGGCGCGGGTGGCCGCTCCCGGAGCGCGTCTCGCCTACTGGAACCTCCTGGCGAGCCGGCGGCGTCCGTCCGTCATGGCGGAGTCGCTCGAGGCACGCGAGCCGGAGGCCACGCGACTCGGCGATGAAGCCCGGGCGTTCTTCTACCAGGCGCTCGTCCTGGAGGTCGCCCGATGATCCCCGTCGCGGGGTGGATGATCTCGTCCGCGGACCACGGGGCGGTGCTCGCGGTGGCGGCGCTCTGCGCGTCCATCCTGGTCCTGGCCGAGACGGTGCGGCGGGCCTTCGCCGTGGACTCGGAATGGACGCGGAAGCTGGTCCACGTCCTCATGGGTCTCACCGCGTCGGCGTTCCCCTGGCTCTTTCGGGACGGGCGGTCCGTCGTTCTCCTCTGCGCGCTGTTCGCCGTGGTGCTGGGAGCGAGCCTCGCCTTCTCCGGATTGCCCTCGATCCACCGCGTCGATCGCCGCACCGCGGGAGCACTGTGGTTCCCGCTGGGCGTCGCGTGGGTGTTCCTCGCCGCACACGGCCGGTCCGACCTCTACGTGATGGCGATGCTCGTCCTGACCCTCGCGGATCCCGCGGCGGCGGTGGTGGGACGCGCCGGCGGCACGCACCGGCTGCGTCTGGGCGATGGAGCGAAGACGCTCGAAGGCTCGCTCGCCTTCTTCCTGGTGGCGTCCGAATGCCTGTTCGTCGCGCTCAGCCTGGCCACGCCTCTTCATGCCGCGGAGTCGATCGTCCGCGCGATCCCGATCGCCGCTCTCCTGACCGCAGTCGAGCTCCTTTCTCCCGCCGGCAGCGACAACTTCCTCGTGCCCGTGACCGCCTTCCTTCTTCTCGAGCGCTCCCATGCCTGACGCCAGCGACGCCGCGCGCCCGGTCCCTCGTCTCGAGACCCTCGTCGGGCGCTATCAGCCGGGCTTCGCACGGCGGATGCGCGTCTACCTCGGCGAGATGTTCCCCGTGCCCCTCCGTCTGCTCATGGCCGTCCTGCTCTACGCCAGCTTCGCGAGGGTGCTGGCCCGGGTCCATCAGTGGCCGCTCGCTCCCACCCTCCGCGAGCTCGTCCTCGGTTCGGGAAGCGTGTTCGCCACCATGCTGGTGCTGCGCCTGATGGACGAGCTGAAGGACGCCGAGGTGGATCGGCGGCTCTTCGCCTGGAGGCCGTTGCCTTCGGGGCGCGTGCTCGAGTCGGACCTCCGCCTGGCCTTGGCCCTCGTCAGCGCAGTGTTCGTGGCCGCCCACCTCGGTCAGGGGCTTGCGCTCTGGACGGCGCTGGGCGTGCTCGGGTACGCGACGCTCATGCGGCGCTGGTTCTTCCTGCCCGAGGTCATGCGCCCGCGCCTCCTCCTGACCCTCGCCACCCACAACCCCGTGATCCCGGTGCTGCTCCTTCACCTCGTGGTGATCGCGGCCGAGGCGCGGGGACGCGGGTTGGCGGACCTCGACGGCGGCGCGCTTCTGCCCGTCATCGTCATCTATTGGGCGCCGGTGTTCGCCTGGGAGATCGCGCGCAAGATCCGCTCCCCCGGGGAAGAGGACGCCTACGTCACGTACTCGCGCCTCTTCGGGCCGGCGGGCGCGGTCCTCCTCGTGGCCGCCGCCCAGACCCTCGCCCTCGGCCTGGGCCTGCGCCTCGGCCACGTGCATGGCCTCCACCCCGCGTGGCTGGCCTGCGCCGGCGTGGGATGGGCGATCGCGCAGGCCGCGCACGTGCGATTCCTCCTCCGGCCCGACGCGAGAACGTCCCGACTGCGTCCCTTCGCGGAGCTGTTCTTCCTCGCCGTTCTCCTCGGAGGCCTCTTCTCTTGAGGGGATGCCGCATGCTGCTCTCCGACGCCATCGCGCCTTCCGCCACGTGCTCGAGCGAAGTCGGAGGCAAGGCCTGGAACCTGCTTCGCCTGAGGGAGAAGGGCTTTCTCGTTCCCCGTTTCTGGATCGTGCCTCGCGCGCCGCTTGCCGCGACTCGAGTCTCGCCGGACCTGCTCCTGGAGCTCGGAGCCGCGCTCCCGGAGGGCCGGCTGTTCGCCGTCCGCTCCTCGGCCGTCGCTGAGGACTCGCGCGAGCACTCGTTCGCCGGGGTGCTCGAGTCCGTCCTCAACGTGCCCCGCACGGAAGTCGCGGCCGCGATCGAGCGCGTGTGGGCATCGGCCCTCTCGGCCCGGGCAGTCTCCTACCGTCGTCGCAAGGGGCTGCGCCCCGAGGATGAGGCCACGGCCGTGATCGTGCAGGAGATGGTGCAGCCCCGGTGCGCGGGCGTGCTTTTCACGCGCGATCCCGCGGATGGGGCGAGACGAGTCGTCATATCGGCGGGCCTGGGCCTCGGCCAAGGTGTCGTCTCCGACGCGGTGGAGACGGACACGTTCCGCATCGGCTGGGAGGGCGCGGCCCTGTCGAGCGAGGTGCGGACGAAGCGCTCGCGGATCGTCCTGGCCGACGGCTGCGGAGGCGGGACACGCGAGGAGACGGTTCCACGGCGCTGGCGCGGCCGGCCCGCGCTCCGCGCGTCGGAGGTGCGACGGCTGCGTGACGTGGGCCGGGAGGTGGAGCAGGCGCTGGGCGGACCGCAGGACGTCGAGTGGGCGCTGGAGGGGGCGGGCCGGCTATTCGTGCTCCAGGCGCGGCCGATCGTGGGCGGGGCCCGTTCGACGAGAGAGCCGGTCCGGATCTGGGACAACGCGAACGTGGTCGAGAGCTACCCCGGCCTCACCCTTCCGCTCACGTTCAGCTTCGCGCGGCGCAGCTACGAGCGGACGTTCTCCGACGCCGCGGCCCGCTTCCTCGCTCTCGGTGGGGCGCGTCCCTCGAGAGACGTGTTCGCGAGCTTGATCGGGCTCCTCGACGGCCGGGTCTACTACAACCTGCACTCGTGGTACGAGATGTTCTCGTATCTGCCCGGGTCCGACCGTTACCGGGAGTCCTGGGACCGCCTCATGGGCGTGGCCGGGCGCGGTGCGTCCCCGCCCTCGCGTGGCGCGCGGTGGACGCCCGGGTGAAGTCCCTGCGCCGGCGGTTCTTCGCGCGCTTCGACGCCCTGCGCGCCCGGTTCCTGGACGCCGGCAAGGAGACGACGGCCACCGACGTGCTGGCCACGTTTCGATTCCTCGAGGAGATGGCGGGGGCGTTCTGGTACTTCACGATCCAGAACGATTTCTGCGTTCTCAAGTATCACGACGCGCTGGCCCGGCTCCTCCAGCGCTGGGCCCCCGGCCACGACGCCGGCCTGGTCAACGCGCTGCTGTCCGGCCACGAGGGTGTCGAGAGCGTCGCCCCCGTCCGCTCGTTGCTGTCCCTCACCGAGGCCGTGCGGGGCGATCCCTCCGCCCTCGCGCTCTTCGAGACGGATGACGACGGTGCGATCTGGACGGCCGTCCGCACGGACCCGCGCCGGCAGGCATTGCGCGATGCCTTCCAGCGCCATCTGGATGAGTTCGGCGACCGGAGCGTCGGGGAGCTCAAGCTCGAGACCATCACCTTCGAGCAGGACCCGCCCCGGCTGGTCGGCCTCGTCAAGCACTACCTGCGTCTCGGTCTCTCGCCCACGTCGGATGGCGCGCGGCCGGGGCGGGCTGCGAGCACCGAGCATCTGCGGGGGACGATCCGGGGAAGGGTCAAGGGCAGCGTCTTCCGCCTCGTCCTCGACCGAGCCCGGGCCGCCATCCGCGCGCGCGAAGACATGCGCCTGGCCCGCACGCGTCTCTTCGGGATGGTGCGACGGCTGTTCCTCCGGCTCGGCGGCCTGCTCGAGCGGCAGCAGATCCTGGAGGCCTCGTCGGACGTCCATTACCTCACCGTCGAGGAACTGTTGGACCTCGGCCGGGGCACCGGCGTGACCGGGGACCTCGCGAGGCTCGTCGCGCTCCGCAAGGCCGACTACGCGCGCTACGCGGAGATCCCGGCGCCCCCGCGGCGGGAGACGACGGGCATCCCACAGTGCAGTCCCCTTCCACTTGCGGATGCGGTGCCGGGCGCGCGCGCGGTGCTGAAGGGCACCGGGTGCTCGGCCGGGGTCGCGACCGGCCGGGCCTCGGTCGTGATCGATCCCGAGCACATGGTGGCCGGCCGCGACTCCATCCTCGTCGCGCGATCCACCGATCCCGGTTGGGTCTTCCTCATGATGTCGGCGGCGGGGATCGTGGTGGAGAGGGGGAGCCTCCTCTCGCACACCGCCATCATCGGACGCGAGCTGGGCATCCCGACCGTGGTCGGCGCCACCGGCGCCACCACGCTCATCCCGGAGGGCGCCGCCCTCCGCATCGACGGCAGCACGGGAGAGGTGCGATGGGCCTCGTGACCTTCACCTTCGAAAGCGAGGCGACGGCCCGCTTCATCGATCTCGGATACGACCTCTACCGCGGCGACCCGGGCTGGGTACCGCCGCTCCGGGTGGAGCTCCAAGCGCAGCTCTCGCCCGCCTTCCCGTTCTACGCGCGCTCGGGCAACGACCATCGGCGCTTCCTCGCCCTGGCGGGCGGGCACGCCGTCGCCCGCGTCATGGCCACCGTGAACGGCGCGCGGCGCGGGGAGGACGGCGCCGCGGAAGGAGCGGTCGGACTGTTCGAGGCCGCACGCGACGACGCGGCCGCGGAGGACGTCCTGGGCGCCGCCGTCGAATGGCTGCGCGCGGCGCACGGCGTGCGGCGCGTCCGCGGGCCGCTCAACTTCGATATCTGGCACGGCTATCGGTTCATGACCCGCGGCTTCGAGCGCGAGCGCTTCTTCGGCGAGCCGTGCAACAAGCCCTATTACCCGGACGTGTTCGAGCGCCTCGGGTTCACGGTGTGCCGCCGCTGGAGCTCGTTCGAGCTGCCCGGCTCCGTTCCCGCGGAGGGGCTATCTTCTTCGCGCGGCCTCTCCGGGCGCGACTTCGTGGCGCGCGGCTACCGTTTCGAGGCCTTCGGCCGCTACCCGTTCGACGAGAGGGTGGCCCTTCTTCACCACGTCCTGACGCAGTCGTTCTCGTCGTTCCCCGGCTACACGCCCATCGCCCTGGCCGAGTTCCGGGAGCTGATGAGCCTGGCCCGCCACGTCCTCCACCCGCGCTGCTCCACGTTCGTGTTCGACGAGACGGGCGCGCTGGCGGGGTTCACGGCCGTCTTCGTGGACGTGGCGGACGCCGTGCGCGCCATGAACGGAAGCAGCTCCCTCGCCGGACGCTTGAGGTTCCTCTGGCGCCGCCGGCGCGCCAGCCGCCTGCTTTTCCACCTGGGCGGGATCACGCCCGCGGAGGCGCGACGGCACACCGGGCTCGCGTGCGCCGCGTTCCATCACACGCTCGACTTGATACGCGCCGAGCGGTGCGACGCGGTGGTGGCGTCCCTCGTCGCGCGGGGCAACCCGGTGCGCCGGCTGTTCGGCGCCTACGCCCGGGAC
>WNFM01044762.1_pt2 | contig 16493 bp, 16 predicted proteins | sample 5400271 | NCBI WGS metagenome assembly WNFM01 (sample SAMN13153352, study PRJNA577476) | soil metagenome | isolation source: 60 cm saprolite on Douglas fir-dominated hillslope | place: USA:California | collected 2013-09-17
AGAACAAGATGCCACTACTCAAACCGTCATCTGCTTTCCTCAATCCATCCATTGTTCCTCTCGTCAAGCGTCTTTCCCTGGTGTCCTTCGCCCTGTCCATCCCATTACAGGATGGCATTTGACTACTGCGACACCTCCGCCCTCTGTCCCGCGTGCTGGCATTCTCGCACCCCTTTCGGGCTAGGCGGTGTCAGAGTTCCCTGTCTGTGCTCTTCTGAAGTGATAGTGACCCTTAGCTTGCCTTCTATACGCCGGGCGAACACTGGGAAAGTTCCAGATACCGGTTGGACGTATCCAGACGGTCGCCTTACCATTTTGGTCAGAGTGTGTCAGTCAGTTTCACTCCTCAAGGGTGACGACGCTTCAAACAAAGGTTTCTTGCGTCAGCATAGGTCACAGGGTTAGCCCTTCTTTTCCCTCTGACTGGGTTGGTCGGACATTGTCAGCGGGCTTCACACCCCTGGAAATGCCGTTTCCAGACGCATGCCGCATAACCCTAGCATCACTTTCCAAATGCTGCTCTCCTGAGCAACTCCAGAAGAGATTGCAGGCGCACCCCACCTCCCCTTCCCGGATGGTGATTCTTTAGCGGCCAAGCCTATGCCAAAGGAGCGCGCATCAGCAGCGTGTTTTGACCATCTTGCCTCACTACCTGAAGCGGCCATACGTACACTTCTAGTTTGAGGGGATTGTGTGCTGTCCGTGAATACGGACCGTCGAAAGGAATAACTTCCTGCCATCTGACATGCGAATCGCGAAACTCGGTCAGGACACAAGAGAAGAAGGGACGAATCGGGATTCGGTCACTCAGCGCATGCAGAGGCTGAGCACACTCATGCCTCAGAGGCACCCGCTCACTCACCTCCAAACAGGTCGCGAAGGAACTGGCCTGTCCCCAATATCCGACGCTCCTCAGGAGGGTTTCCCACGTCTCCCGTTCTTGTCGGGGGAGTTCCAGGTACACCGTCATGGTTCCCTGGGCGTGGGCCATCTGCCGGTAGACCACCGACTCGCCAAAGGAAACGCGTCCCTTGTCCACATCCGCCTTGTAGGCTCGTAGCACCTGCTCGGAAAGCGCCACGCGCTCTGGCGGGCGGATGAGCACGGGAGCCGCGCGAATCCAGGGGAAGAGGGAATCGCGCACGACGTCTCTGCCGAAGATCTCAAGACCGGTGCGAATGAGTGCCAGTCGCACTGTGGCTGGCCCTGGTGCCGGTGAGACGAGCGCGCTGTTCGAACTGCTAAATGGAAGGCGACAGGAATAGGTGGCCGGGAGATGATATTCGGCCGCGAGCCAGCTCAGGGGTGTATCGTTCATTTCTTCTCCTCCTGCTGTTGTTGCAGGCGATAGGATGCAGGCAGACAAGGGGCGGAGGTGGCAACGAGGTTCTCCATGACCGCGTGAAAGGCATCGACCGTTTCAAACGGGTAGACCAGGCAGGTGTCACTCCTCATGGCTGAGAGACGCGCGATAAAGTCCTCCCTGAGGGCGGAATACACCGGAGCGCGGCCCACGGCGTTTCGCACCACGATCGCACCCTGCAAACCCGTCAAATGAGGGAGCATAGCCGCTGTCATCGCCCCATCGGGGCTGAGCAACGTATCGTGCAGAGTGGAAAGGATTGCACGGTGACGGTTCAGCCGTTGCCGGTCATCGAGGATGGCCACCCGCCACTTGTCGGTATCCACGCCGACGCCCACGCTCGTGTAGCGCACGATGAGGGCATAGTCACCCGAGCGAGCGGGCATTTTCATGAGCATCTGCCCCTCTTCCTTTGAGTCACCGACGCGGGTGAAGAGGTGCGATGTCTCATTCGTACGATTTGGCAGCCCGAGCGCGAAGGAGAATTCCACCAGGCTGTGTTTGGTGAGCCTGTGGCGTGCCTCCGTCCCCTGCTGGCTGTTCGCGTTTTTCGCGGTCACCAGAAATCCATGGGCATCGCACAGCCCGCAGCCCTGCAGGATCTGCTCCACCGAGATATTTTTATATTCCGGTCTCTCGACAAGTGCGGCCGCGCGGCGCCCGTCGTGTTGCTGGCAAGCCGGACACAGCGGGGTACCGGAGGCCGCGAGATATTCTGCCAGCAGCACGGCGTGGTGGTGCTTGGCGATGCTGCCGCTGCAGGCATCCGTCTCACTGCCGTCGGCCAGCATTTGACGCCGCGGCATGAGCCTGTTTGAGCCGTTCGTACCGGCATTGCTCAAGCTGTGGGCTTGCCAGCTCACGCGAACATTGATTGAGAGTTCATATATGGTGAGCGTCGTGGTATCGAGCATAACTTTTTCCTTTCATCGAATACTCTGAGGCGTGAACCTATTCTGAGACGGCCGGCGCCTCTCGCATAGCGGGCTCAGAGGATTCAGTCGGTACCTGGGCATCCCCTGCGTGATCGACCTCTCCTCTGCGCGGCGCATGGCGTAAGGTTGACAGGAGCCTGAGCAATCCAGCGATCGTATGCGGGCCATAGCGCTCCACATCTTCCATGAGCAGCTTCAGATCCGGGTCTGTTGGGACGATCAAGAACGGTGATTTGGCTTCCATCACCTCGCACATTTGCATCGCGCGCGTCAAAGCGTCCATCAACTGGTCGCGGGTCTGGACGGATTCCAGGTCCTCCAGGACCTCGCGCGCCATCGAGGACGCGCCTTCTCTGAGCTGGCGCAATGCGTGGCCAAAGCGCATCGTACCCTCTTTGCCCTGCAGGATGGCGCTGAGCGGCGTGGGCCGTGATGATTCCATTGTGGCAGATACCTCCATTACTTCATCAATGCTGTACAGGCGCCGTCGCGCCGTCTGGTCGTCCAGGTTTTCAAGTGGCCCTCGTGCAAGCTCCGCCAGCGCGACGTCGAACAGGTGAGCTTCCCACTCCTGGCGTTGAGCGGTGATCAACGCCGCAACCAGGTGATCAAGCTCATAGGGGCGTTCTCTTTGCGGTGTGCGGAGCAGCCAATTCCAGTGGCGGAGCAGGTGTTCCCCGGATTGGCTTTTTTGGGCCGTAAAGCGGGCCACGTCCAGGACACCTCTTGAACGGGAAATAGCCTGCTGCTTTGCCTGGACCTGGAGCACCTGATAGAGCAGCGCTGTCCAGCGCGTTTCGCCCTGGCTGTGTGCGCTTGCTAGATCGAGCGCTTGCAGCAACAGCGCCTGTTCGGGTTCGTCGTCATTGCGAGACCACAACAGCGGGCGTGCGCTTCCTGTATGGAGTGTGAGTGCAGAGGCAACAGGAACGGAGTAAGCGATGAGTCCGCCCTTGACCTGTTGAGCCCGCAGGAAGCGCATCGCTCCTATGTAGGCGAGCAACGTGGCGAAACGAGTACCGCGAATGGTCATGTTCACTTTCCTCCCAACGCGCCCATCGCTGAGCGTCTGGCGCGACGCGTAGGCAAATGACGGATCCAGCGCCATAGTCGCGGTGATGTCGGATTCCTGTCGGGTCACTCCTGGCAGCGGTTGGTGGGGGCAAATGAAATCATAGTCCTTGAGCAATTGGAAGAGCCAGTGTGATGCAGGGGGTGTTTCATGCGCGGCCCATGTTTTCCACGTGGTGCAGATGCTGCGCACGCTCTCGATTCCTCGCTCGATGACGTTGGGATCAAAGTCGTGCTTGCGGAGCAGCGCCGAGAGCGAGCAGCTTCTTACTACGTCCGGCCTGGTAAAGAGCGCAGCGAGCAAGCCATCCAGGTTTGCCACGCCGAGCGGCACGCCATGGCGTGCAGGCTGGACCTGCTGTACGTGCAGCACCTCACCTGGCTCGGGGAGCAGGAAGATTTCGTCGAGTAGGTCGATGGGGACTGGAGGGACTGCGCCGCTAGAGCAGGAGAGACGGTAGAAGCATCCACCATCCTGCACGACTACCTGCTCGTTGGTCGACGAGGCCACAACGACCCCTAACCCGTAGGCGTGGAGAGCGTCAAACATCTGGGCTCCCAGCTTGATGACTCGCCATTCCATGGTTGCCTCACTCACTCTCTAGGCTCTGTGTCACCCCCAGACCTATCTCGGTACTGTCTCCTACCCCGGTGAAACAGGCCAGGCGAGCCAGCGCCTGGAGTGTGGACATGCATGCGACCTGCGGCGCGCGGCAAGTGTAGGCGATCCACCCTTTCCAACCAGGGTAGACCGTTGCTGACTCTGCTCTGCCGCTCAAAGCAATCGGCTCAGCCCGGAGCTGGTAGTCTGAAACGATGCACTCGTAGCTCTGCAGCCAGGAGAGGACCCCGCACGGAAGCGCAGGTCCCTCGAGCTGGCTCCACCGATCAAGCAGCCCGGAAAACACTTGCAAGGGCTGCGGGAATACTTCCCCCTGCGCTGAACCCTCAGCCGTCCCGGCAAAGATCGCCGGGGTGACGAAACGAAGGCGAAGGGCGGGCCGGGAGGAAGGGGAGGGAGCCAGGAGGTCTGCCCATGTGCTTACCGAGGCCAGAGGGGGCCGCGCGAGGTCTGCAGAGAGCACCCGGTAGGACTGGTGCCCGCAGTGAAGCACCGCTTGCCCAGCCAGGGCCGAGAGCAACGTGTGGGTAGCGGTGAGCGCATGCTGGCCGCATACCGTTACGCGTATCCTCTGCTCTCCTTCGTCGCTTTTGAGCGGGTAAACTGTGATGTGTGTAGAGGCCCCATTCTGGTGAAACAGCTCATCTAACGCTTCATCGTTGGGAGCGAGCGCGTGCAACAGCGCCTTGTACAGACTCGCGCCACCTGGTGTCTGCGCAGCATTTGGGATTTCCTTCTGAAGCGGTGTGACCCGCAAGAACAGTGCGAGAAAGGGCATCTCTCACCTCCCCGACCGCTGCGCGCGGTAACTGCCGTCGCGCCTGCGTAGCTCTCGTGCCAGTGCGGCGCAGAGCATGTGCCCGTCGAGGTACACCCAGATGAGCGCTTCCGCCTGCTCCGACCTGCGAAAGGTGACGGTCGCTCCGACCCAGTACGCGAGCAGATCATCGGCGTAGTTCAGCCCGTCGAAGGGGATCGTGCCGTCCCGGGCGATCGAGCCGCTGTACAGCGGCAGGAAATGGCGGAGCGCGGGGCACTGCCAGGCAGGGTCACGGTTGTATCCGACCAGGTGGTGATACTCGCGGTCGCGTTTCTCGCGGGAGCGCAGCGGGCTATAGCCATACACTTTATGCAGGTACGTGTCGAACGCGTCGGCCAACTGATCCGCCCCCAGTCCTCTTCCCACGATTTCACGCCGGAAGTCGGTTTGCAGCCTATGCCAGAGCGGCGGGGGATCTCGCCTCGTTTCGAGGACCATTCCCAGGCGCGAGCACCCCTCTTGAGGGCCCCGTGGCAACTCTCCTTCGACGATCAGCCGCTCCGGCACGCGCCAGATTAACCCCGCAGCGGAGTGCCGGCCAGGATGCCGCCACTCAAGGAGGGCGTCGTAGACGACCAGCCCGTAGGCAGCGCCGACATGCCGCGCGTCCACGACGCGAAAAGCGATCACGTCCTCGCTCGCGAGGTCGAGGAGGCAAACGATCAGGCGCTGGCCGTTCCATCCCTTCCCGGTCTGCTCTTCTCCCTGCGCTGCGCAGGGAGAAGAGCCACCAGGCTGAGTTGTCCCGTTCGATGGTCACTTCCGTCTCGTGCCGCCGGTGCTCTTCCAGGTGCATGCACAGCGCCCAGACAGCTTCATAGGGAATGTCGATCCCCCCCGCAGCGCGCGCTCGCACGATCCGCCACACCATAGCGATCGATCGTTCAAGGCGCGAGCAGTAAAGCTCCACAATCATGCGGTAGATGCCCAGGGAGACCCCGGTGAATAAGCGCTCGAGCGCCTGCGGGTGAGACAGGTAGACCTCGCTCCCCAGGAACTGCCCCAGTTCCCGTAGCCTCGTGAGATCGACCGTGGATGGCACCTCCTCTGTGTGGCATCCGCGTGCTGCCCTCACCAGCGCCTGGTAATGGATGCGCTGACAGAGGTCCCGATCCAGCGGCTTCTCGTCCACCCACGACTCAAAGGCGGCGTTACCCATCGTCCTTCTTTTTCCCTTTCTTTTCCTTCGCCTCGTGGCGCTGCCGCGACCTCTCCTCGTGGGAACCGGGCTGCTCCGCGGGAGGCTCCGCGCTCCGCTTCCTCTCCTGGTACTTATCCTCTTGTGACATGACCAGGGAAAAGGCCTCGGTGATCAGCGGCAGGGTAATCCTGTCGGCGCCGGTGGCGATAGCCGTTTTGCTGGAGATCGTCAGGACGTTGCGCAGCTTGCGCAGGGAGGAGCCCACCCGCTTCCAGAGCTCCTCGCCCATGGCGCGGTCGCCGTCGTTACCCGGATCGAACGACCAGCGTGGGAAGATGAGCTGGGGCAGGACGACCTCGACCATCTCCTGCAGGGACAGTGGCTCGAAACTCAACCGCAGCCCCACGCGGCTGTCGAATTTCTCCTGGCGCTCGATGACGCGCCAGATGCTGGGCAGTCCGACGACCAGGATGGGGCAGCCCGTCTTGTCCTGCAGGTAGCGCACAACCTCGAAGCTGTCGTCGTCGAGCCGGTCGCCTTCGTCAAAAATGATGAAGCGGGTATCGTTGCGCTCGATGCCCCTGGCGGCGGCGGCCGTCAACTGGGCGCTGTTGTCGCCGCGCACCGGCTCCCCCAGGTTTTCCAGCACGTTGGTCGCCAGGACCCCCGACGTCGAGCGGGGCATCACCTTCACCTTGAGCGAGGCTGGAAGCGCGCTCGAAAAGCGGCGCTCGACGGCCTGCTGGCAGACCCCCGCGGCGATGGTCTTGCCGGCGCCGGCCGGGGCGGCGACCACCGCTATGGTCGAGTAGGGGTTGTCCGGGTCGGTGAGGTAGTAGGTGCAGGTGAGCAGGCGTTTGACATTGTTCGTCTCAATCAGAGACTGGCCCTTGGGGAGCCGGTCTTCGTAGTAGGTTGGGGTCATGTTGGATCCTCGCTTTCTCGGCACTAGGACTGCTGTGCCGTTTCGTAGTGGGCGCCCAGCACATCCAGGAGATCCCTGGAAGCGTGCCCAGGATTCTTGCGCTCGGTCTGAGGCGTCTGCGCTTTCGGTGGCGGCGCGGCGTTTGCCGCGCTGCGCTGCTCGATCTCGGCGATCTCGGCGTCGACTTGCTGAACTGCTGCGCGCGCCGCGTGGATGCTGTCCCAGGCTTGTTCGCGCTGCTCGCGCTGCGCGGACCGCACATCCTCGGCCGTCACCGCCTTGCCCATCTCCGAGTCGATGGCGAAGGCGGGGCAAATCCAGTCGTCGTGGTCGAACACTTCGATATCATCTGGAGCTGCATAGGAGGGCACGGCACGCACAAACACCCATTTCCCCACGTGGCCGCCGAGCGCTCTGTGCCAGTAGAGCCGGCCGCGGTACTTGATTCCTGTCTTGATGACCTTGCAGGGCTTGGATTTTTTCAGCAGCGGGTCCAGGTCGCGCTCGTCGATCGGCTCCGCGAAGCAGCGCTCGTTCCAGTACTCGAGCGGCGTGCGGCCTTTGAGCTGGCTGTGGACTTCATTGTTGTACTTTCCAATAAAGGCACGCAGCGTCTCTTCCAGCTGCGCAATGGTCTTCTCGGCCCTGGCGTGGGGGTTGCGCTTCTGGACGTTCGAGTCGACATAGCCGGGCTCTTCCGACCAGACGCGGGTGTTGAACGTTCCGAATATGCGCTCCACCTTTCCCTTTTGCTGCGGCTGGTGACGGATGCAGGGCCGCAGGATGATGTGGAGCCCCTGGGTGATGTGCTGGACATGGTGCGAGAGCAGCTCCTTGCCGTTATCGACGAGGATGATGTCCGGTATACCCCCGTAGGGCTTCTCGTCCCAGGTCAGGATAGCCTCGCGAATAGCGGCGGCCACTGTGTACTGGTCGGGCCGGTCGTACGAGAAGATCGCCGCCATGATGAGTCGGGAGCGTCGTTCCAGGGCCAGCGTGAGCCAGGGGCGGACCTCCCCGCTCTTGGTTCGGTATTTCTTCGAGCGCATGTCTTTGGCCAGGACGTCGATCTGGGTGTGGTCGATCTCGAGGATCACCTGGGGGTTCCCCTCCGCGAGGAGAGACAGGGGGTAGGTGATCCCGAACTTACTCTTAAATTTCTCCTCTCGCCCCTCGGCCAGCAGTTTGTCTGGTTTGGGAATGCTGGCGCTGATCGTGCGCACCTGCCACTTGCTCGGCTCGGGCTCTCCCAGGGCGTGGGCCCGCCTGCATGCCTCCGCGTGTACCCTGTTGATGGAGAGCCTTCTTCTCCTTGGAAGCAGCAACCCTGTGATCACGCTTCTCATGCGGGGGCTGATGATATGCGAACTTCCCTTGTCGCTGCGCTCTCTGGGCGCGAGCCCCACGAGCCCATACTCCCGGTAATCGGCCAGGTAGTTCCAGAGCCTCTTCTCCGAGCACCCCATCTCCAGGGCCCTTGCCTTCACCGCCTTGCGCGAGGCCTTCCCATAGATACGCACCTGTTTGATGAGCGCGTCGCCGAGCAGCTGATAGCGGCGGTCAATCTCGGCAAATGCGGCCTCATCGAGCGTTCCCGCGGCGCGCTTGGGAGGGGATTTTCGAGTGGGGGGCGGCGTCTGCTCCGGATTATAGTGGGGGGCCAGCCCCCATAATCCGCCGACGCGGTAGCGGAGGAAGAGCCTCATCTTGGTGCGATCAGATAACTCCCGATCTGGGGCGATCGCGAGGATCTGCTCCTGGGTGACTTCAAGCGCATTCGCGATCTCGCCAAGTAGCGCAAGTCGCTCACGCACAACCTCCCGTGATGCATCGTCGAGCGGCTCCCAGCTGGTGGGCACCAGGCCTTCTCTCCCGTGTTCGCGGTAGGCTTGCAACCAGGCCCACAAATACTGGCTGGAAATACCAACCTGGCGCGCCCGATCCCGTAGGAGGTCGTACTGATAGCCCACGCTTAGCAGTTTTTCTCCGAGCAGCTGCTCGCGGCGCAACACTTCGCGTTCACGTGCGCTTTGCAGGTCGAAAAGGTGATCATCACTCCACTCTATCATGGTGCTCATATTTTTTCTCCTTCGTCCTGGTAGTTTCTCATCTACGAATGTACCTATCATCATTGGCTCAAGGATGCCTATTTTCAGCGAGATCATCCCCCAAGATCGGCGATCGATGCTGGTATTTTTGTCTCCTCTAGTTATCAAGGCGCAGGCTCAGGTGAGTGACCTTCCTGTTCCTTTGCTGCCTTTCAGTGGCCATCTCATGGGTGCTTTCTAGATGTAGTGGAGGGGGTACCAGTTCCATCGCCTGCTGGATACATGCGTGCGTCACAACTGGCTCTTGCTGCGCGTTGGCGATAGAACTTGCAATACCTACGACATTGCAGAGTCGGCGTAAGGATGGAGACGTGTATTCCCAGAGCTGCGCTGCAAGAAGATAACCGGCTTCCTGGGCAGGATTGAAAATCCATCCGGGAAAAACAAGGGCCGGAAGCACGTTATGAAGGATTTCTTCGAATGTGAGTGGTAAAAGTTTCAGAGACAGGCCAAGACGATCTAGCAACTGCGGATACGTCTGACCTCTCTGAAGGAATTGGGGAAGTCCAACAAGCATAAGCGGACACCCGGTCAGATCAAAGAGGGAGCACAAAAACTCCAGGCAGGCATCGTTGAGCCGATCGGCTTGGTCCAGCATAATCAGGTGGAGGCCATTGTAGTGTATCGCCTCAGCAAGACCATCTAACGTGCTCAAACGCTGTCCAACAGGAGCCGCTCCTTGAAGTTCGCCAAACAACTGGCTGATCAGAGAGTGCGGAGTCGAACGAGGATTCACCTGGATAGCTACGCTCGTTGAGGATGAACTTTTTCGGGCCAGTTGTTCTTGATAAAAGCGTAGTGCGACGCTCTTGCCTACCCCTGGTGCCCCAACAGCTATCCCCATCATGGCGGTATGGCGTTGGGTGTCGGCGAGTAACCTGGCCATGCCTACAAAACTATTGAGCGTAGTGGTCTGTATATATGGCTGCTCAGGAGGCAGTGTGCCATCTCTGCCTTTGTTTGCCAACATGTCGTAATCTTCTCCTTTCGTCCTGTCATCAGGTGTCAAAATCGTCAAAATGAAGCGGATTTCAGCGACTCGATAAATCATTACTATGAGTGGCATCTGGTCTTGAAGACCCATCGCCTGAGAAAAAGATGTCAATGGGAGCAGGAGCTACCTGCCCTGAGGCGACGCGAGCGCCGACGTATTGACAGAAGTGACCAGTAAGGCACTCGTGCGAGTAGCTCAAACCCATAGTGCCTGATTCCCGTTTTACCGACGCTTGGTGTCACTCAACCCCTTTCGATGCCTTCGCTTTCTGCAGGTGCGTTCTCAGGGAGCTGCTTCGGTACGGGAATGGCTTGTTCATCTGTTTCACCTGTACTAAAAAATGATCCGACGATCAGCCTGGACATGGGATCGATGCAAAGAAACAAGTGAGGTCGAGAAGTACCCCCCTCACTCTGATCTTCTGCAAGAAGCAAATCGCCTACGATCACATCCAGCATTGTGTGATCGATCTGCCATGCCACGTGCGGTGACTCTGGCATTGGATACCCTCCTTTCTATTAATTGCTCGCCCTATAAAAATCAGAGTTCCTCAAAAGAGGCTTCATTCTGGTAGCGGTACTTCAGTTTTTAGTTTGTTATGCAGGTTTTGCCCGTTATACCAACCTACGCATCGTGAAGGACGGGAACCTCGCTCGCCCGATCATCAAAGGTAACCCGCACCTGCCCCATCCCCATCGTCGTCTTGGACCCAGCTCCGGCATAGTAAGAAAACGCAGCAAGCGTTGTCAGCAGCTTAGCAAAATCGTTGGATCCCTGGATGGCGTAGGTGCAGACACCCACGAATCCTTTTTGTGAAAAGTTCGGAAAGTGCAAGACTCTGGTAACAAGCGAACATCTCGTCACCCTCACATCGTTCATGAGGGACTTTCGTAATCCCTGCTTCTCAATCCTGTAGCACTCCGGCGCATTTCTGTTCCAGGCGTGCAAAAGATTCTCCCAAAGCAGAAATGGCTGTGGGAAAAGCACATAGCGTCGATTACCCCAACTGAAAGCTGTTGGGCTGGCAAAGTGCATCGTAATGGATCGCCTGGCCGGGAGGGTAAAAAGCGTACGCCAATCGACTGAATTTACCCATCCTTGAGGATCGGACACCGGAGATGACAGTATGTTGACGAGCTGTAACGCCGATTCACCCAGTTTGACATGCACCGGTCCAGACTCTAAAAAATATTGGCACAGTTTTTGCCAGAGAACCCCACCATCGAGCAAGGTAATTCGCAAGTGACAGTGTTCCCCCCGCCCCAATGCAAAGCGCTCTCCCACTCTCGTGCCCCCTATCACTCGCGCCACGGTGTAGGGGCGATAACCTGGTTCGTCGTGCAATCGAGCCGAAAGCGCTGAATCGAATTGGCCAACTAGATTGAGAAACAAAGCTTGAGCCTGACGTCCGTTGGTGGAGGAAATAGTCACATCATCGTCCGAACAGAGAGCAAGCTTTAATGAATAAAGGGAATCGTTCTTCATGCTTCTCCCATAGAGATTTTGTGTTGCTGTTGTCTAAGTTTCCTTCTCCGCGCTTGCGGTGTGCTGATTTGCGCGCTCTGCGAAAGCAAATCGTAGAGCCACGCCCGCTTTGGCAGCAAGCTACACTACAAGGTTCTGATTCCGGCGTGAAATAAGGATGTAACCCCATCCCGGGGCAATTGTCTGAGACGCACCTCTTTCCCTACACACATGTCGTGACATATGTATTTCAGTTGTTCTTCTGCTCACCCCTTTTTCAACAACCCATGAATCTTGTAAATCCTCTCTGCAGGCTTATTCTCGATTGATTGAAAAAGTGAACAGCAAAATACTACCCCTTGTTTTTACGGCAGGATGTAGGTAAACTAGTGCAGACACTGTTGTAACACACATGTCACGACATGAAGGTACATGTGTGCGTTATCCAGGCTCGTCTTTACACATAACCACTTTTTAGGAACGGTGAATACGTGATCAACGCAACTATTGCTTTGCTTGTGGTAACTCACCTCTTTTCTATCGGCTAAGGTATGCTTTGTGAACAAATATCGTTCACAAAGCATACCTTAGCCGATAGAAAAAGTCAAGTGTTGAAGTGATCAGTTTTTTGACTAAAACCGTCATTAATGGCTACCAATTGGGCCAAATGAGGAGTGATAGTATGGCATTATCGGATCAATTACGAAAACATCGTCTCGGCCAAGGGCTCAGTATAGCCGAACTAGCTCGTCGCTCTAAGGTGTCCAAAGCGTATCTTAGCCAGCTGGAGAACAATGTAAATGGTTTGCGTCCATCTGCAGATGCCCTTTATAAAATTGCTTTTGCACTTGGAACCACGGTAAGCGAGTTGCTTGAGAAGCAGGTAGGAAAAGACGATGACGAACTTACAGAAATTCCTGAAGGGTTACGGATGTTCGCTATGGCCGAGCAACTTTCCGAACAAGAAATCAAGATGCTGGCTCGTATTGAGTATCGGGGACAACGTCCACACACTCTTGATGATTGGAAATACCTCTACGAATCAATCAAACGAAGCGTCCGATCAGACGATGAATAGTTCTCCCGCCCAACTGCCGATGAATACGCAAATATACAGCGCGTAATAGGCAGAAAACCGCTGCGATTTACTCCCATTTTACATATCATCAGTTCTCCTCTCGATAGCGATCTATCTCTTTGGTCGAATATGGACATCTGACTTTTTACTTTGCATGTGGGCAGGGCGACACCGAATATTCCTCAATTGTGACGCGATATCGTTCGCACTCCTTACGTTAGAGGACGTGTAGCAGCTTTGTCATGGTCAGCGTCTTCCTCTTTGAGGAAGAGTCGTTGCCATGCCAGTAATATATCCGCGAGTGACCCAGGCTTGAAGGCAACTTGATGGGGATATGCATTGAACGCCGCAACACGGGCATAACACTCTATTGCGAAATCGATTTCAGAGAGATACTCCATCTCCTGCTCATTGGCCATGGTGCGAGTAAGGTCGCGCTGAAAGAGCTCCAATCCTTTCTCCCGAGCAAGATCGAGAAAAGGGATAAGTTGGTATAATCTGTCCCACTCTCGTTCGAAGCGCTTTGTCCTCCGAGCCGTCTCGACGGCCCGTGCAAGAAAGCCTCTGAGGCGATGCAGGTCGATAGGAGGGTCAAGGTCAGGCCGCCGAATTTCGCTTCCGCCATTGGCGATGAGCCTGCTCATGTACTGTAGAGCGAGAGCGGTCGAGAACTCTTCGAGGTCAATGTCCGTTCTATTCAGATCGGCGTATCGACGCAGATGGTCCATATTCATACTACCTAATTATCCTCTCGCTGGTCAACTCAGATACGCGTCAAAGAGTGGCGGGCCTACTTTCACCACCCGTTCGACCTGTTGCAAGCTTCCTGTGCAGAAGCATCACCAAATACTGTGAAACCCTGATGACGGCCTAGCAGTTTGTCGGAGAGGACTTGGTGAGCGTGTTCTCTCCGACCAAATCTGGTCAACTTTCGCTAACAATCGGTGCCGCAAGGTGCATCTTTCCAGCTTTCAGGCGCGCGGAAACGCTGCCGGCTTTTAGCTGGTCATCAACACATGCAACCGCTTGAGGTTGAACGCCAAGCACACCAAGCACCGTTCTCCGGCGGCCACACCCAAGCCACGCAATGAGAACTGGCGAAAGCCGGTGAACCTCTTCCCGATGATCAAAAACACTACTCCCACCTGGTATGCTCAAAACCCTATTTTCCCAAATTATTGATCACTCCAACTTCGCCGCCCAGCGCGATCTCGCCCTTGACGACGAAGCCGAAGATGAGCCCTGTCGTCACCAGTTGCGCCATCTCATCAATGGCCTTTGGATCAAGTGGCGCGCGCAACGCGAAGACCATGCGTTTTTCGTTGTGCGTGATGACGAACGGGGCAGCACTTTCGAGGGAGACACGCTCTTCTTGCTGGGCAATGAGACGGTAAGCGATCCCAGCCGTGGTGTGGTCAGCGTCTCATCGATGTGGTAGCGTGCGCCTTCCTCATGGTCAGGGCGCAGGTAGACGATGAGGAGGGTTGGTGGGTGCTCACTCATGGGCCGCTGCCTTCCTGTTGTCACGTGCTTCCTCCAGCGACGCATCGAGCTGGACTTCAAGCTCATCTTTGATGCAATAGCTGTCGAAGAGCTTACCCATATGCTCACCGAGCCATGCGGCTTGTGCTCGTGTGAGCGGGCGTGACAACTCGAAAACCAGGTCACGCTTTCTCCTCTTCAGCTGCAGGACAATACCCAGTTGCGCTACCTCAAGAGCGGCCTGGTACTCCAGATCAGTTTGCGGGCGCTCTTGCGGATCGACACTCCGAACAGCCTTGTCAGCGTGTTGATCAGCGAGCACCAGGATGAGGTAGTGAGTCGTGAGATGCTTGAGGATATCGTGCGAGATGATAGTGAGTGCGCTATCGAGCGCTGGAGCTGTCTTCGTTGCACCAGTTTCTGGGACGGGTACTTCGTATTGGTATGTGCCTGTCTGGCGAATATTCAGGGTAGAGGTCTCCTCTTCCATTGCTTGTTCCTCTCAACTGTACGATTTGAATTGACACTTCCAAGGGAAGAGTATCAGAATGTCCCATAAGCATCTCCCTTCTTGTAGAACACGTGATCTCTCTTGCCAGGATACTATAGAAATCATCCTGGCAGCAGGTTCAAACAGCATATTCCAAGTTTCCCACTCTACCAAACGGGGCAAGTTCATCTCTCATTGCTCTCGCTTGTGAAACGCCGTTTTGCTTGGTGACTGAGGTGGAAGCAACAGGCTAGCAATGGGCGTCATCCTCTTCATTTTTGGGTCTTTTGAAAACCATCTCGATGGCCCGCAGATCCGATGCAATCGGTTGGGTTTCTCGGAATGGTTGCCCGTTTGATTGTGTAAAGACAATGGGGTGACAGGAAAACAGCTCCCAGCCACGTTCTCCTAATTGGTTTGCATAGTCGTACATGGTTGGACCTGCTTGCCAATCGTCGAGTTCCTGGTCGGAGGCCTCGCGCGGACGAAACTCGCCTCCACCGCTTGCGATGGCCGCGAAAACGAAGAGGTATTCCCATGTTTGCATGGTAGTGCTCCTTGCATCATTGGACATGAGAGAAATTTCACTACGTTCAGAATTTTCAGCGTAGGTATGGGTGTGAGGCCGGGTAAGCGATGCTGCTTCGCTCCAGGTAGCCCATACTCGCCCTTTCTCCTTCCATTATCCAGTTGTCTCCACTTTCATCCTCCAGGCAAAGTTCCGTTTCAGAATGGAGAGGAGCGAGACATGTTGTGGAAAGAGCTGCTCCAGTTGGTCGAGAATACGTAGGATCGCCAAGGGGAGTAAGCTGTTCTGCTGGGTTATCATATGAGGAAGATAGCCCAGGTGGAGGCATGGGGTTTGGTTCCCAGCATCCTCTTGATCGCTAAAGAGATGGAACTGATGTATATCCTCATCGGTCATTGTCTCAACACTGCTGTCCAACTCGAGTGCGTCTGCTGGTACACCTTGGACCATGCGGGTCTTTGGGGTGCCACTCGATACCCTACGCTGCTCCATCGTCCCAAGCATGATCACATGAACGAGCACCGCTCGTTCTGAGAGATAATCGGGAGAGAACAGTTCTACCTGTGTCTCGGTGGAGAGGCGTGGTCCCAATGAGCCAAAAGTAGGATTGAGCAACATGGTGTCGTAAATCACTCCCACCGTGTAGCAGGAAGGTTCATCGTTTCTGCTCAGGTTCGTGTCTCTTCTGACACGCGACTCATCGAGAAGCCTTGAGCGTACCGCAACGCGCACGAAGTGACCAAAGGCGTAGTCAGAAGGATGTGGTGGCGCCTCAACCTCCAGAGGACCATAAATCTGACAGACGTAGTTGATATGAGAGGAGGATTTGACGACCTTCCCGATAACCACCTGCATGCCTCTCTACTCTCTCATCAATTCCAGAAAGGTACGCCTTTTACGTACAGCTCTTTGTACAAAAGCAGGCATCAGCATGCTTCAGCTCAAACTTCTAGCATGACAAGGTTGTAGCATGTGCAGCCTCTCCTGTCATGATTGCTCATTGGTCAAAGCAAGCTGCGTAATCACTGATGGACTACTGGCCCAACGCAGAATATGCTCGGCTTGCTGGAGTAAGGTTTCCTCAGGGATGATTAAGCAACGCTCATGCATATGTAAGCGCTGAAAAGCTGGACGGGCAAGCACGGCTTGGATGCGCCTGAGGTAGGGATTGGGAATGACCACACACAGGTGCATGATACGTGTCGGACATAACGCATCCACATCGAAGAGGCGTAAGAGTCCCGACGAAATGGAGGTGGTATGTTCGATCTCATAGGCAGCGATGATGTCATCTCCTCGCAACCAAAGCACATCAATGAGATTGATGAGCCGGCGGGATGCTGTATCCATAACAGGCGGCAGCGTTTTCAGACTCAGATCACCTAATCGTTCGCCATTCCAGCTCTTACTATGGTCATTGGCAGCAATCCAGACATCGCATCCCACTTGATAGCCGATTTTAGCAAGCAGC
>WNFM01354003.1_pt1 | contig 16492 bp, 15 predicted proteins | sample 5400271 | NCBI WGS metagenome assembly WNFM01 (sample SAMN13153352, study PRJNA577476) | soil metagenome | isolation source: 60 cm saprolite on Douglas fir-dominated hillslope | place: USA:California | collected 2013-09-17
CTGTTCGGATGTAATAGCGTGTGGTATGTTCTGAGTAATTACGACGCTGGAGTTCTTCCAGCATCATTTTTCGTAGACGGGTCACAGGGATGCCTCCTTTCTCAGAAACACGCCATTCCCCCAATGGCCGAGAGAGCTGAAGCGACGGATAAACTCGATTGACCCGCCGTGGTACGTCGACGAGCTAGCTGGATCGAATGCCGTGACGTTCGCAAGAAATCCATCCGCTGCATACGGCCGAATTGCAGCGTTTTGGAAATCAGCGACGCTGGGAGCTGTCACCGAAACATTCGAGGGCACATCAGCTGTGTTGAAGAAAGTCGGAAGAAAAAGGCTGTCGGGCACAAGTGCTGCGTTGCGGCGAATCTGTGCGGGTAGATTGATCCCACGAGTTCCAACGTAGCGCACCTCCAGGGCGTTGTTTTGCCCGAGTTCGTGCTGAACGCCAAGCGACCACGTCAGCGTCTTCGGGGCCACCGTATCCACGATCAGCGCCTGCGTGCCTGCGCGTGCATCGGCCGGCGAAAGAGTTTGCGGGATAAAAGTGCCCGGCAAGCCGGCGTTAGCCAGGAAGTTTCTGCCGTTAGCGACGATGAATTCCTCATTGTACGGACTCGCACCGGGCGCGGGACACCAAGAGGGTCGTGGGCTGAGGGCAACGCAGGCCTGCTCTACGCCCAACTCCTGCTGAAGCTGGGGAGGCAATTGCAGTAACGCAAGGTTCTGAAATATTACGTCATAGGCGACCGCGAAGCCTCCACGCATGGCTGTCTTGTGGTCGCCGAACATATCCCAGGCGAAGCCGATCCGCGGAGCAAAATTATTGATGTCTTGCCTGGGCACGCGGAAGAGGAGCGGTGACAGGCCAGGGTTGATCGGGTTTTGCAGGTCGGACACGGAGTTGATGGCCTGTTTGGCGTCATCGCGGGGATTGGTGACGAATTCATATCGCAAGCCAAGGTTCAAGGTCAGTCTTGGGTGAAGCTTCCAATCGTCCTGAATGAACCAGAAGACACCCTTTTGATTGCCTGCAAAGGAGCCGTCACCCACGCCCCGAAGAGCGAGATTATCGGGCACCGCATCCTTCACGAACTTGTCCAGACTGCTGTAGCGATATTCCGCCCGCTCGCGCGGCAGGAAGACTCCGGGTGCGATCCACAACCGCGCGTCCACGCCAAGCTTAAAATTGTGCGCTCCCCTTGAGATGCTGAGGTTGTCCACCCACTGGTATTGGTTTAGAACGTTGCTCTGAGGCGAATTGCCGTCAGGTCCAAGTTCCAGGCCCCCTAATTGCTCGATGATCAGATTTGGATACACATCGAGGCTTCCGGGCGGCGCAATATCCGGCACTGCAAAAGAGAGTTGACTTCGGCGGTAACCGGCGCGGAATTCGTTAATGATGGTTGGACTGATGGAATAGACGTCCGATGCCGTAGCGGACTTCGCATCAAATTGCTGTCCGCCGGTAAACACCGGGAGCGGGAAAGCTGAGACCAGCGGTGCGCGGAACCGGTCATACGCGAAGCGCAGGCTAATTCGATGGTCTTGCAGGTTGATGTCGCCGTTGGTCTGGAAATCGTGCTGGGTGAAAAAATTCGGGGCCGCCGGAGTAAGTGCGCCCACTTCAATGGGCACCAACGCCCCCGTGGCGTTATTTACGACGGTCACGTTTTGGCTAGGGTCAGCAGCCGGGGCCGGTCGCAACACACTGGTCAGCGTGTTCACAGCGACTTTGCTCACGCCGGATCCCGAGGTAGTCGCCAGGGAATTCAGGGTAGCAACGCCGCTTGCGGTCGGCACAAAGCTCACGTTGCCTGGTGTCGAGGCTTGCCCCTCGGTTGCATACTGGTAGGCCCCGAAAAAGAAGAGTTTTTCCCTGATCACCGGACCGCCCATTGCGCCCCCGGTTCGGAGCCAGTCAAATCGAGGAGCCTCTGCAAGGTCGCCGCGCGCGATCGCAGCCTTGGTCAGATTGTCCAAGGAGTTGAAGTTACGGTTGTTCACAAATGCGAACAGCTCGCCATGATAGTCGTTGGTTCCAGACTTGGTGTTTGTGATGAATTGGCCCGCCGTGGAATGCCCGTACTCCGCGCTGAACTGGTTGGTGAGCAGCGTAAACTCTCCAACCGCCTCGGGGATGATGTACTGTACCGGTCCGGTCACCGACACATCGTTGTTGTCTACGCCGTCGACAACAAAGCTGTTGTTCCGCGGGCGGTTACCGCCGATAGCGCCCCCTACTCCCGCAACTCCACCTGATTGGCTCGTCGTGCCGACTTGCAGCATGGACAGGTTCAGTGTGTTACCGGAAAGAACTGGGAGCGGCACCTCTGAAGCCTCACGAGCGCCCCAGCTGGTTCCCAACTGTGACGATGTCGTTTGCACCAGCTCGGCATTCGCCGTGACTTCGACCGTTTGCGTCATCAATCCCAGATCCAACTGTGCCGTGATCTCTGTGACTTGGTTTGCTTTGATCTCGATTCCTTTGACCACATATTTCTTGAAGCCCTCATGCTCCACCGTAATCGTATAGTTGCCGACGAGAAGGTTCGGGAAGTTGAATCCGCCCGAAGTGGTTTCCTGTACTCGGTTGAGATCCGTTTGCTCGCTTGTGACCGTCACCTTGGCACCGACAACTACGGCGCCACCCGGGTCTTTCACATCTCCTCGCAGGGTTCCGTCAAGACCCTGCGCCCGCGCTAGATGCGCCGATGTCCCCAGCACCAGAACAATGAAGAAAAGCACAAATTTCTTTCGCATGTTTGTATGACCCCCTTTAGAGCTTTCAGGGGGTGAGCCTAGAATGCGCGGGAAGAAGGGTCTATCCCACCCGGAGAGTATTTCGAGGCTGAAACTTAGTTATGCGCGTCACCCGTAAGATCATCCGTCCCCGACTTGACACGAGTCCCTTCCTAACCAAGCTTCGATTTTGCCTAAGGTGACCTCAAAGAGACGTCCTCTGTTCGTGTCAACGCTCCAATCCGTATGGCGAAGTATTCGATCACCCGGCCCTATTCACCAGAGCAACGTAGGGTATCCAACAAAAGTTTGTGAATCGAGTCGTTTACTTAGGGGTGTGTCCCTGAGGAGTGCCTGTCAACGAGGACTCCAGGCTAGCTCCAGAGCCGACAGTTTCCATTTCCTTGGACCTGCGCTCAACGCCTAGCACTTTCGCGAGTGCTTCGTTGAAATCACTCGACCGCAGCACTGGTGCTCCGACGCATCTCTTGCCGCGTTCCAGCATCGGCAGCCACAAACACCCGCTCTCCACGACTGTAGACAGAAACAGAGTGGCGGGCGAGCCGATTAGCCAGTCCAACAACGAGAATGCCGTTCGGTCTGGCAACTGATACTGGCTGAGCACCAGATCGAACTGCGTACGGGAAATCAGAGTGCAAGCATCCCGATAAGACGTCGCGAAGTGGCATCGGCAGCCTCGCTCGTACAACCAAAGCAGCAATTGGAGGGAACTTCTTGGGACCTCACCAACGAGCAGAACCATTATCGGTCTGTTGCTCATGCCATTTCTCCTCTTCTCTACGACAGCTGAAAGACTTGAACGCTTCGCTTCAAAATGTTGTTGTTATTCGCGCTTCAGAAAAGCATTTCGGATGATCCGCTGCAGCTCCCCAGGAACAGGCGGGTAGGCCACGTAGTCAAATGCCCCGCTGCGGATCGCGGCCAAATATTCCGGCCAATCACCTGTGCGTGAAACGACAATTACTGGAACTTTCGTGTCAGCATGCTCTACGGCTTCGACTACCGCCCGATAATTGCCATCGACCACGAATTCATCGCAGAGGACCATACACACGTCATACCGGGCCAAAGCTGTCCGAGTCTCGGCCACGGTAGAAGCAAGAACGGGTGTTAGCCCGCCATGGCCCAGGATTTCGACAAGCTTGCGACGGACCTCGTGATCCGAACTCACCACCAATCCGTTTGGTACGCTCAGCATCGCTCTCGGCCGACAGACACGGTCCGAAAACGCGACTTCAGACTTTCCGGCCCGGGCTTCCGCAAGGTCATATCGGACAATTGCCTCGTCGCACGGAATCATTTGCTTTGCCCTCCTCTTAACGCCTTGCGTCCGTCGATAACCCACGGTTCACAAGCCCTGCCGCCGCCACTCCGAACATGAAGAAAAGAGAGATTCCGGGGGACGCGGCTAACAGAAGCTCGTGTGGGAGCCTAAAATGACGGGGGGTAGAGGTCTATCCCAACGGGAGGGTATTTTGACGCTGAGATTGGACTACGCCCGCGAGCAAAGGGACGCCGTTCGGTCGCCCGCAGGCATGATTGCGAACGAGGCACCGAGATGCCTAACCGTCTTAAGAAATGATGCCTTTGCGGACGGCGTACAGTACGAGTTCCGCCGAATTATGCAGGTTCAGTTTCTGCAGAATGTGGCTGCGATGGGCCTCGACCGTGTAGAGACTGATGTTGAGCTCTGTGGCGACCGCTTTGTTCGTCTTCCCTTCGGTCAGAAGTTGCAGTATTTCGCGCTCACGGTTGGTAAGCAACTCATAGCTATCTACCTCACCCCTTTGTTTGAGAACGCGGACGTAGTCCTCAGCCAAGATTCGGCTCACTTTAGGACTAAAAAAGGACTTACCTTGCGAAACGGCCTCGATCGCGCTGATTAAATCGACAGCGGCCGAGTCCTTCAGCAGATAGGCACGGGCTCCGGCTTTCAACGCACGCATCACATAAGCCTCATCGGAGTACATACTGAGGATAACTACCGCGGTGGTAGAACACTTGTCGACAATCTGTTTAGTTGCCTCAATACCGTTCAGAATCGGCATGCCGACATCCATCACCAATACATCCGGTTTGAGTGAGGCGGAAAGTTCGACAGTTTGACGTCCGTTCTCCGTTTCACCTACAACTTCGAGATGGGGCTGGCGCTCCAGTAGAACGCGCAACCCTGTACGCATGACCGTATGATCGTCGGCCAACAATATCCGAAGCTTTTTCATGACTTCACTCTATATAGGTCTGCGGACGCTCTAGTGAGCGGCAGATCGACACGAAGGCATGTACCACGTCCATGACGTGAATCTACCTTCAACACACCACCCAACTGAGTCACCCGCTCGTTCATACCTACCAAGCCCAAACCTCGCACACGGCTTGGATCAAAACCCTTTCCATCATCTTGGATAGTCAGCGAAAGGCGCTCCGGCTCCTGGCGGACAATAACCCGGACGTCTTTTGCATATGCGTGTCTCGAGCAGTTATTCAAGGCTTCTTGGACGACTCTGTATACGCAGGTCTTGTAGTCTTCGGGCAAAGCGTCCGAGACATTCTCTTCCACTATGTCAACAAGCATGCCTGTGCGCTTGGAAAGCTCGCGCGCCTGCCATTCGAGCGCGGCTACGAGCCCGAGGTCATCTAACATCGACGGCCGCAGCAGCAGGGCCATATTGCGCGCTTCGTTGACACAGTTTTCCGCAAGCATCTTGATGTTCTTGAGGCCTTGCCGAAACACACCATCTTCGCCGGGCTGCGCCGCCAAGTTTTCAACATCCACAAGTAGTGCGCTTAAAGATTGCCCGACTTCGTCATGAAGTTCTCGGGAAATGACCCGCCGTTCCTGCTCCTGCGCATCGACGAGCCGTTTCGATAGTTCTTTCAGCTCACGCTGGGCTTGCAGGCTCTCGTTGTATCTCTCTTCCGCACTCTTCTCGAGCCGCAGAGTATAGGTCACGGTCAGGGCTGCCAACACCAGGCCGAGCCCCAGACCTAATGCGGTGATGATCTGGAGACGTCGCTGGAACCGCGCAAATAAATCAGCGAGCCGTCTCTCGTCCTCCTGAAGCGCCTGCTCGTTCATCTCACTAACTTCGCGGGCGATAGCCAGCACGGTGGCTCGCTGCGGGAGCACTTCATAGCGAAGAAACGAATTGCCTCGGTTCCTCCTTACTTTTGCATCCCAATCGAAGATGGGCTCCAGAGTCGACCAGTAGGTTTCCACTTCATTGTGGAGTTGTCGAAAGGTTCCTTTCTCCTCAGAGCGCAACGAAAGGGAATAGACTTTTAGCGCCGTCTCCATGTCATCGCGGATCCTCTTGAGTTTGGTGCGAAGCGTTTCCGTCTTATCTTCACCGGGCTCCACTAGGACGTAGTCCCGCACGACGCTCCCTGATTCATAGAGAGCTGAGCGAATCTGCTCCAGCGTGCGCTCGCGAGACAGAAAAGCGCGGCGCATTTCCGTATTGCTCACCTGGATCTGCCATGCAATTTTCAGGGAATAGAAGCCCTCGGCGGCCAATATCACAAGCAAGCCCCCAAAACCGGCTATGCGCGCTATTCGAGCCCCCCACCGGTTTGGCCTGTGGGTATCAATAAGTGCCGGGGAAACCTGGTGCAGATCCGCCATGGCCCAACTCCTTCCCTATCAGCCCGCTAATCACAGATCGGCCGTCGACGCTTCATGCGTAAAGTCGACTCCGCCTCAATGAAAGAGACATCCCAATTCCGAAAACTACTGATCACTCGGAGATTTGCCCTCGCCGCAGAGTTGATCACCTATATATCTATGCATCGCTTATGCTCGCGGCGCTACTCCGCGCTCCCTCATTTCAGAGGCACTGTTTTGCGTAGCGTGGACCGTTTCCTTATCACTTAGCTTGCAGTGTGTCTGCCGCTCTCTCCATTCGGCGACGAGCGAGGCGATCACCGCCACACTCAGCGCGCCGGCGATCACAGCAAGCACAACGGGGGTCGCAATATGAATCCAGTGCTCAGCAAGCATCTTCCCGCCGACGAAAACCAGCACCAGCGACACTCCGTGGCCTAGGTAACGGAAATACGGCAGTACGCCTGCCAGCAAGAAATAAAATGCGCGCAGGCCCAAGATCGCGCACACGTTAGAGCTGAAGACGATAAACGGCTCGCGAGTAATGGCAAAGATTGCCGGGATGGAATCGAGCGCGAAAGCCAGGTCCGTCGTCTCCACAACCAGCAGGACGAGAAACAAAGGCGTCGCGCGCCATACGCCCTCCTTGCGCACGAAAATCCTTTGTCCCTCGTAGTTCTTCGTCATCGGCAGGAATTTCCGCGTCCAGCGAAACACTAGATTCCGCTCCGGATGAACCTCCTCGCTTTCTTGGAACATCATTCTTGCGCCGGCATAGACCAAGAAAGCTCCAAATACATATAAGATCCACTCGAACCTTGAAATCAGGGCGACACCCATTCCGATCAGAACTCCGCGCATAATCAGCGCGCCCAGAACGCCCCAGTACAGCACGCGATGCTGGTAACGAGATTCGACTGCGAAATATCGGAAGAGCAAGACGAAGACGAACAGGTTATCTACGCTCAAGGATTTTTCGATGACGTATCCGGCGAAGAAGTCCAGTGCCGCAGTACGCCCCGAAAAGCGCAGTAGGAAGAAGTTAAACGCAAGCGAGACGACTACCCAGATCGCACTCCACACAGCCGCGTCGCGCAGTGAGATGGTGCGCGCCTGCCGGTGAAAGACGCCCAGGTCAACCGCCAGCGCCAGTAACACGAACGCGATGAACGCAGTCCAAAGAATCGGTGAAAATGTAGAGAACACTTTGTTGTGCCTAACGCGAACCCAAAGGCTCTTTTGGATCACTCCCTCTCGAAAACAGAGATGCCCAGCTTGATTGCCTGCTCGTTGAGCCCCTTCAACAGGCGCCGTGCCCAAATAAACTCGGCGGCCAAAACCACGAGGCCGAGACCGATAGTCAGCCACCCAGGGCCGGGGAGGACAAGCATTGCTGCCCCTATTACGAGAAGGGTGAAACCGAGGACGATCTTGAGAAGTCGCTTGGTTTTCTGCATCGCCTTCGGTCCAGTCGAAGCTTGAGCACCGAGATTGAAGTCGTCGTCGTGCATGAGCAGTCCAATCCTTTTCCCGCCGCGCAGTCGTACTGGTGGCTTAGAGAACCGGTCCGTCCGGCTGGTGGCGGTCTGGAACCACAGGCTGGAGATACACAAGTGAGCGCCACAAGCCTGCTGCAACCAATAAATGGGGAAAGTGGGCTATTTCTTCTGAAGCGAGAGCAGGTTCAGGAGGTCCCGTCCGGCTCTGACAGGAGTCAGGAGGAGAGGCAAAGGGGAGAAGCTTGGAGCGGCAAGACGGAACAACCTGGCGTGTGAGGATTCAACCGGCCCTTTGGTGCAAGGAGGTGCTACGCTAACGCAAAGCACTGCCTCATCATTGTCGCCAAGGGCGTCATCGAAAGTTTCGATTTCCTGCACCGCGAACAGTGTGAATCCAAGGACCAGGGCAAACGCAACAATGTGGAGCTTTCGGTTCAAGATTGTTCCAAGCGAACAAATGCTACTGCATTCTACTTCAACTTTGGTACGAAGTAGACGACGAAAAGGTTCCGATGTGGCGCCCGGTTTGATCCCAGCGGGCCTTGATGTCTAGGCAGACGTTGTGTTTCTCTGGGCAAATAACTCCCACACTAGGGCCTGGTGTTCGGAGCCGACTGCCATTTTGCTGTGCATCTATCTCGTTCTCGTCGCAAGCTATCTCCCATAGCGTTTCGCGCATCGAAGGAACAGGAGCTAACGCCTCTGCGGCCTTGGTCGATCGAACGCAATATGACCTCGGACAGAATCTGGGAATGAGTTTGACTGCAAGCAACACACTTTCCCTTCAATGGGCCGGCTACAAGGATATGAGCGTCCAAATCATGGCATGTTTGCTGTGCCTGATGATTGTTGGGGGATCCCTTGACAGGCTACCCGATCCACCTGCAGTTAAGCCGCACGCCAATCAGAACAACCTCGTGTCCCGGCTTGATTACCATGTAGCTGTTGCAGCAAATCATGCATCGGATTGTCCGGCCGCGGCTCCTCATTTTCAGGACAGCTTGTTTTTGTTTCGCCAGATTTTTGAAAGTACAGGTTCTTCCCATAAGCTGACTTTTGTTCGTCAAGCGACCGACACCTCGCCTCCTTGTTTTTCCTAAGACGACTTTCCGCAGCTCGCGAAATCCCTAACCGACCGATATTGCTTTGAACGAGAATCGGTGACCCTGCGGTCCCTGCCGCCGAGCTTGCAACCAAACAATTCACTCACAGACCGTGCGTTTTGCGTGCGGACGGAAAGGACCATCGCCGGTGCACACCTCTCAAATTTTTCAAGCATGGGGCAAGATCCTCAAGGGTGAACAGCCGTCGCTCTCGATAGAAATCACCCGTGAATGTCCCTTGAAATGTCCGGGCTGTTACGCGTATCACGACGCGCACCTGGGCGGCGGGCGGACATTGCGGAACCTGAACGATCGAAGGGGGCAATCCCTGGTAGACGGAGTTCTCGAAGTCGTCGATCGGCTGAAGCCGTTGCACTTGTCTATTGTCGGGGGTGACCCGCTGGTCCGGTATCGCGAACTGGAGTTGCTAATTCCCCAGCTATTGGCGCGAGGAATCCACGTGCAGATTGTGACCAGCGCCTTCCGAACGATGGGTTCGACCTGGGCGAGTCTGGCGCGTCTGCATGTTGTCGTATCCATTGATGGGTTGCAACCAGAACACGATGTCCGGCGAGCGCCGGCAACCTACGATCGCATTCTAAAAAACATCGTGGGGCAGAGGATCACGATCCATTGCACCGTCACAAGGCAAATGATGAAGAGACCAGGATACTTAGCCGAATTCCTGGAATTCTGGACGCCACGCCCAGAGATCAAAAAGGTATGGTTCAGCCTGTTCACTCCTCAGGTTGGAGATCAACTGCCAGAAATCCTGAGTTCGGAGGAGCGGGGGCGGGCCATTGCGGACATGGTGCAATTGCGAAGGCAATATCCGAAACTGGACATGCGCGAGGGGGTGATTCGGCAGTTCGCTTCGCCGCCACAGAGGCCCCAAGACTGTGTTTTTGCGCTCACGACCGGGACGTTGTCGGCAGACCTGGCGACAAAGATCACTCCATGCCTTTTTGGCGGGAATCCTGATTGCGCCTCATGTGGATGCATCGCATCCATGGGTTTGGCCTCCATTGCTGCGCACAAATTGGGAGGAATACTTCGCGTCGGGACCATTTTCAAAGCCTCCCTCAAGATTGGCCGGAACCGAGCGAGGTTCCGAGCGAAGCATCAAGCCAAAGAGGCATTACCGATATTGCAAGGATAAAGGGAAGGGTGCGGCAACCGGGAAGAAAGGAGGAATTAGTTTGTGAAGAATTCAGCCCAAGCAAAACTTTTGGCCACACGGGAGGAAAGGGAGTTCATGTCCCTTCGCGACTTGTCCGCGAGAGTTGGCGCCGATCCGCTTCTGGTGCAAGCCAGTAATGGGAACACTTCCATAAAACTTAGCGGAATTTTATGGATCAAAGCATCCGGTAAATGGCTGGCTCATGCAATGCAAGAAGAGATGCTTGTGCCGCTGGAATTGGCGGAAGTCCAAGAGTCTGTACAGAAGGGAACGAACATTGCGTCGCAGTATGCCCAGAACAACGACCTGTATCCATCGATTGAAACAGCCATGCACGCCGTTCTTCGGCATCGTGTTGTCCTTCACGTGCATTCCATCAACGCGATTGCCTGGGCTATACGTCTAGATGGACCCGACCAACTAAAAGAGCGACTGGCCGGCCTGCACTGGCGATGGATTCCGTACGCAGCGTCCGGCATGCCACTAGCCCGAGAAATCGAAAAGGCAGTGGCCCCTGCACCAGAGACGGATGTGCTCATACTTGGAAACCACGGGCTGGTCGTCTGTGGGCCTGACTGCTATACCGCTGAAACACTTCTGTGGGACGTCGAACGACGGCTTGCGATTATTCCCCGACGATTCCCAGAGCCCGACGCCACAGTGCTGGGGAGGATTGCGCGTTTCTCGAGATGGCAATTTCCCGATGTCGATTCGTTGCATGCGCTTGGCACAGATGCAGTGTCCCGGAAGATTCTAAAAGGCGGCGTTCTGTATCCATGCCAGGCCATTTTCCTGGGCACGACGATGCCTCTCTTGCCGCCTGCGCTTGTCCTTTCGAAATTCATGAAGCGTTTGAACGGCAGCGACAGAACTCCCCCGTTTGTAGCGGTGGAAAGAAGCGGAGTCATGCTCAGGGAAAAGATGACCAGAGCGGAGCGCGCCACCTTGTTTGGTCTTGTCCAAGTGACGCAGCGAACCGAGGAATCCGTGGCACTTCGGTATCTGAAAGAGGCGGAAATAACGGACCTTCTAGGCAAGGATGCTCATGGTTATAAAGAAGTGGTTGTTATGAAGCAAAAGGCGAATTCTCCGACGCGGGGCATCACCGAGGGAGTGGTAGCTCGTTAATTGCTTCTCGAACGGATCATTCCTCTGGGTTCGCGGAACTTGGTGCTTAGGGCTTCTTCTTAACCATGAGCCCTCGACGCTCGTAATATCAATAAACATCTACGATACGTTAGGAGGGGGAGGCGGATTTGGTTCGGGGGTGCCCGTTGGAAAGCGTGGCTACAATTAGGGTAAGGCCCGGTGTGGAACTTATTTCCAGCTGGCCACCGAACTGGCGAAGACGTTCGCGCATACCGCGCATTCCAACTCCGGTTTTCCCCGCGCACCCCATCTCCGACTGCTTCTCTGGAGGAAGTATTTGCAATGCGGACCACGGCGGTGGAACCGCCGGAATGCCGATGCACATTCGTAAGGCATTCCTGCACGATGCGAAAAACGGCAGTTTCTATTTCGGGAGGTAAGCGCTCGAAATCGCCGGGCAGTTCAAGGCTGACCTGAATCTTACTGCGCTCTGCAAAGCCCTCGACATACCACTGCAGCGCGGAAGCCAGGCCAACCTCATCGAGGAGCGGCGGATGCAACAGATGGGATATTGTCCGAATCTGGCGAGAGAGTTCCTGCACCATCGAGGAATTCTCGGTGACCGCGTGAGCGGCTTTCGAGCTAAGATGGTCGCGCTCGCGTTCGACCTCAGCGAGATTGATGCTCATCGCAGCAATGAGTTGACCCACGCTGTCATGTAATTCGCGTGCGATTCGGCGGCGTTCCTCATCTTGCATTTGCAGGAGCCGTCCGGAAAGCTCCCGCACGACTTCAGCTTGATTGATTAGCTCATCGTTCTTTTGCTGAAGCTGACTGGTGCGCTCCGCAACGCGCAGTTCTAATTCACAATGAGACCGGCCAAGCTCCTCGCTAGCTTGTCGCAATTTCCCTGTGGTGACGGCCAGTTTGGCCATGGCACGTCGACTGGTTTCGGCAAAAATGATGATGGTAAAACAAACAAAGAAGTAGACCAGCGTTCCAGTGCGCTCTGCTGCACCAACAATTCGTAGTGAATGGACCGGTGGAATGAACCAATACTGCTCGCCTAGGAAGGCAAGAAGCGTTACGAGGAGGGTCGGCCCCCACCCGCAACACCTGGCAGCGAAGAGCACTGCGGGAAGAACCGCGAGATACGGGATGTAGCCGCCAATTGCTGGGTCGAGAACACCGCGCAGGACAAGAACCAGGCCGGTCGCGAGGAGCGCGAGACCGTAGCGGCTCGCTCTGCTCCAAGGCCACGGCTCGGTCCACCTGGTCATTACCCCTTGTACTCCCTTCATTTCGATCCGGGAAAAGGTGGCTGGATGGACTGGAAGGAAATGGTAAAGCCGGGAAAGGCGAGGGTCAATGTAATAGCGGGCGCCAACCGTGCGCGAGGACCCCGTTTTGGGCAACCACTTGTGCAAACTCATGTTTTCAGGCAAATACCGAGGTGGCTTTAATGACTCCATTCATCTTCTCTGTGGAAGAAGGGTTCCTCTAAGCAGTCCAATGTTGCAAGTTCCGGGGATTGCATACACCGGTTGCGTTTAGCTGCCACTGCTGGATGACAATGTAGCGAGTCCTGCCGGCAAACCGGATTTCTTTGATGTTGTTGCCATCCAGGACCACGTGGGTGACAAATTCCTTCTTGCCGCCATCCTTCCACTGGACCGGGGCGTCGGCAACGATTTTGCCGGACTGCTTTAGCATGACTTTCGACGAATTGGCCACGAGTGAATAGATCCCAGGCTGTAGTTCTTTTCCGGACAGCGTTACCGCGTGGAAGAAGTGGAGACTAGTCTCGACGGCAGACTCGGCAGGCTCTGTATTTGCGGAGCGGGTAAGTGCCAGCAGAAGAAGAATGGCCATAACCACCTGCGCTGCCAGGAAGCGAAACAGGCGCCACCGAGACACAGTTACGTCTCCTTTCGGGTTGGCCCGAATACGGGCCGTCGACTTTGAGAAAAAACCTTGTGATTTTCGATGTTCAGCTTAGCTGATGAGGAGAGAGGTTCTATCCCACCCAGGAGGTATTTGAGGGCAGAACTTTCGGTAGTCGCTAGAAAGGGAAGGGGAATATTGAGTCGTGCGCTACTCGTGTTCATCGTCCTGTTTTGAACCGCTGTATGTTCGGTTGCGCGTCGCTAACGAACAGACCCTCTCTTTGTCTTTGTCCGAAAAAGGCGTCCAGTAAGACGCGGTGCTTATTCGGATCTCAGGTCCGACTTTCAAGTCGATTGCTTCCGAGCAGGGGACAGCGGGGCGCTGTAAGTGATGCCAGAAACTGTTGCAGAGTGAGACGCTGACGCGGACGTGGCTCGGCAGCTAACGCCGAGGCTTATATGGCGCCACAGGTGTCCGTTTCCGAGTATGGCTCCGGTTTCTGGCGATCAGTGATTTGGTGGCAGTCGACTGGCTTCGGCGAGTTGGCTCGACCCCGTTGGAGAGTTTCATGGAACCGATTCGCAACCGGGCCGAGTCCGTCGAACTCACTTTTGGGAGACGACGATATGGCAAAGCAGCCTGGCAAGCGAAAGAAGGATGGAGCAAAAGCAGATGCAACCGAGGGACTTCCACCGCTGAACCTGCATGCAGCGGGGATTGACGTAGGAAGTGCAGAACACTACGTGGCGGTACCGCCGGACCGGGATGCAGAGCCGGTGAGAAAGGTCGGTAGTTTCACAGCAGACCTCCATCGGATGGCGCACTAGCAATCACAACTCTCCTTGTCAGCACATTATCGGGGGCCGGCATAGGATGTTCCAAACATCCAAACGACGAAACGATTGCAAAGGATGTTCCAAGCAAGGTGGCAGCGGACCCTGTCGCGAGGGACTCCGCTGTTAGCGTGGCCGCTAAAGACGGCAAGGTCACGTTGAAAGGGACGGTTAAGGACCCCGCCACGCAACAGAGAGTGGAGCAGATCGCGCGCGAAGAGCCGGGAGCCACAGGCGTGGACGATGAGACTGCTGTACTGCCAGAGCCCGTCCCCGCGCCTGAACAAGCTGCCAATATGTCAGCGCCAGCACCTGCTCCACCTGCGGAGAAGCCTAAACCTCAGCCCATCATTGTGCCTGCCGGCACTGCGCTTACTGTCACGGTAGACCAGGCTTTGGGTTCCAAGACCAGCCGGGCCGGCCAAACCTTTCTGGCTACTTTGGCACAGCCGGTGACGGTGCACGGAAAGACGGCGATACCTAAGGGATCAAGCGTCACGGGCACGGTGGTTACAGCCAAGCAGAAAGGCAAAATAAAGGGAGAGGGCGAGTTGGCCCTTTCACTCACGAGCATTACGATCCACGGGAAGAACCATCCGATCCAGACTGGCACGCTGGACAGAACGGTGAAAGGGAAAGCTAAGAGGACAGCTGCAACGACCGGGGGGCGGGGCCGCGGGAGGTGCACTGATTGGAGGGTTAGCCGGTGGAGGAAAAGGAGCCGGGATTGGCGCACTGGTGGGTGCTGCTGGAGGTTTGGTCGGAGGCGCCTTGACTGGGAATAAGCAGGTGGAGATCCCGGCAGAGTCGGCGCTGACTTTCACGTTGTCTGAGCCGCTGACCCTCCCGCCTCGCGCGAAATAATTCCATCTTTGATTCGAGGAATTGTTTAGACGGGTTAAGAGTTAGTGAGCCGGCTATGGACGTGCGAGCAGGCCAGCTGTTCTGTCAAGGCCCTGAGCGACTCGGGTTCAGCCTCAGGCTGAATGCCCAGTTGCGTACATCGTGGAATATCATCTCAACTTTTTCGGTTTGGCAAAATTAACGCCGAGAGCCGTAATTTGCTGGCCATTCAACCGAAACGGTTCGTCGTGACTACGAATTCGAGACATAACTGCGAGGTGTACTTGAACTTAGCAGGCCGCATGCGGCTGACGGAATCAACCAGCTCTGTGTGGCAGACATCACCTACGTTCGCTTGAAAGGTGACTTTGTCTACCTAGCGGTGATCCTCGATAGTTACGGCACCTTTTCGCTGCGACTACTTCATGAAGTCGCGGACGAGCTGCGCAATCTGACCCGCTGCGGTATCGAGCGCGAAATGCCCGCCATCGACGATGTGCACTTCGGCCTTCGGCACGTCGCGGCGATAGGCTTCCGGCTCCGATGGGTCGAATGACAACTCATACTTACCCCAGATCACCAGCAGGCGCGGCTGCGTCTCTCGCATCCATGCTTGCCATCTCGGGTAGGAGTCCACATTCGTTCGATAATCGTAGAACAAATCGCTTTGAATCTCGGCTTGGCCGGGCTGGTTCAGAAAGTAAAATTCATCGGTCCACAAATCCGGGTCGTACCGTTCTACGTTGGGATCGTCCCCGAGATGGCGCGTGCGCGTCGTCGCGAGGGACAGCAGGTTTGTGCGCAGCGCGCTTTCGTTCGCGGCGCGATCCGCCCAAAAGGCCCGGCGCGTCTTCCAATTCGCCCCCAGCCCTTCGTTGTGCGCAACTGCATCCTGAATGATGAGAGCCTCGATACGATCTGGATGCGCCAAGACCATGCGAAAGCCCACCGGGCCGCCGTAATCCTGCATGTAAAGCGTGTAGCGTGACAACCCAAGCGCTTCGGCGAAGTGATTCATGATCTCGGCAATGTGATCGAATGTATACGAGAATTTCTTCGCGTCCGGCCAGTCGCTGTGGCCGAAGCCCGGATAATCGGGCGCGACAAGGTGATAGCGATCGGCGAGCCGGGCGAAGAGCGGCTCGAACATTCGCGACGAAGAGGGAAGTCCGTGCAACAGGAGAAGCGTCGGCGCGTTTTTTGGGCCGGCCTCTCTGTAAAAGATCGTCAGCCCGTCGATCTGTACCGTGCGATACGAAGTGGGGTTTTGCACGTGACGCTCTCTTCCTTGATCTTGGGAGTTCCGTGCCAGCAATTGAGAAGATGTAAGCACAAGAGAAAGCACCAAGATCATGCGCAAAAGCTGTAAGCATCGGGCCGAACCGGGCAGGCGGAAAAGACGCATCGTTTCACGGTCCTGGAGCGCACACTTTGAGCAGCTAACCGTTGTCCTGGTCCACATCCGAGACGGGCGCCCGCACAACCTTGAGTTTCATGTTCACGATCTTTACTCCACCTCGAAAATGAGCTCTACCTCGACCGGCGTGCCGAGCGGAAGGCTGGCCACGCCATACACCAAACGACTCGGGTTCTTCTGTTTTCCGAAGACGTCTTGCAGCAGCTCGGAAGCTCCGTCAGCGACCTTCGGTTGATTGCGGACGTCTCCCGAAGTTGCTACCAACACGCCCAGCCGC
>WNFM01278625.1_pt2 | contig 16482 bp, 15 predicted proteins | sample 5400271 | NCBI WGS metagenome assembly WNFM01 (sample SAMN13153352, study PRJNA577476) | soil metagenome | isolation source: 60 cm saprolite on Douglas fir-dominated hillslope | place: USA:California | collected 2013-09-17
TGCGATCCCGGAAAGGCACGGGCCATGAAATCGAGGCTCATGGCGCCCAGGTAGCTGCCGTTCGTGGCCAGCGTCACCGCGGCGGCGGCACAGCAGAGGCCCGTGAACAGGACGGCGAGCGCACGCTCTCGACCCTTCGGGGCGGCCATCCCGCCTTCCGCCCGAGGTGTCGTGAGGGCGTAGCCCAGGCCGGCGGCTCCCCCCAGGACCAGCCCCTCGAAGCCTCCCGCCACCGGGGACAGATCACGTCCGAAAAGGCCCTGGATCGTCCAGAGGGCCAGCAAGTGCGCTCCGGCGCCGACGGCGCTTCCGCCGGCGGCTCCGAACAGGACGAGAGCCGCCCCCCGCAGCGAGCGAAAGAGGACCTCGGCCGCGGCCAGCCCCGCCCCCACGCCCGCGGCGCCCAGGCCGCCCACCGTGAGCCCGATCATCCCGAGAACCATGGGCACGCTCGCGGCGGCCTGAGAGCCGGGCCCGAAGCAAAGGATAAGCCCGCCCAGGGTCGCGGCGAAGAAGCCGGTGAGCGCCCCTCCGGCGGTGGCGCCCATCCAACGACGGCCCGCGACGCGCACGGTGCGGCGCAAACGGAGCCAAAGCAGGAAGGCGGCGGTCTTCGGCAGGTCCGGCTCTCCGAGGAGAGGCACCGGACCGGCTCCCGTGACGTCCCAACGGGTGTCGCGAAGGAGAGTCGGACGACCGCCTCCCGGGTGCCGAGCAGGTGGAGCGATTCCGCCGCCTCCCGCCGTTCCTCGCTGTCGAGGGGGCCTTTGGCCAGCAGAGTCTCGAGAGGGCCGTCGAAGGGATCCGTCTCCGGCACCGATGAGGCGACGGTCGCCGCCGCGTCGGGCGAGCCGACCGCAGCCGGCAAGGGACCCTCGTCCGGCTGCTCGGTGACGTCGGGGAAGACGAAACGGTACCCGTGGCGGGAGACCGTGCGGATGAAAACGGGCTCGCGAGAATCGTCGCCGAGCGCCCGGCGCAGCGTCCGCACCGCCTGGCTGAGGGCGCCGTCGGAGACGACCACGTCGCTCCACACCGCGTCGAAGATCTCCCGTCGATGCACGGCCTGGCTCCTCCGCTCCACGAGGAGGACGAGGAGGTCGAAATAGCGGGGGATGAGGGGCACCTCGCGCCCGCTCCGCAGCAGCAGTCGGCGCGAGGGGGAGAGGACGAAGCCGGAGAACAGGTAACGCGGCGGCACTGGTGGGTGGACTATAGTTCAGGCTTCTCGAGAGGTGACGACATGCTCTCCCCGCGCCGGCGCGAGTTCCTTTCTTCCCTGGGCGCCTTCACCCTCCTGCCCACCTTGCGTACCGAAGCGGAGCTGGTCCTCCACGACGGCGCCATCCTGACCATGGACCCGGCCCAGCCACGCGCCCAGGCCCTGGCGATTTCCGGGGGCCGGTTCGTGGCCGTGGGCAGCAACGCGGACGTCCTCAACCTCGCCACGGCTCGCACGGCCAAGGTGGATCTCGGCGGGCGCACCGTCGTGCCCGGCTTCATCGACGCCCATTCGCATCCGGCCGGGGCCGGCTATGCGCACCTGAAGCAGGTGGATTGCGCGCTCGACTCCATTGCCAGGATCCAGGAGGCGCTCCGCGCGAGGGCGGCGAAGACGCCGGCGGGGGAGTGGGTCCTCGGCTTCAAGTACGACGATACGAAGACGGCGGAGGCTCGATTCCTGACCCGGGAGGACCTCGACGCCGTGTCTACGGCCCATCCCGTTTTCGTTCAGCACCGGGGCGGGCACACGGCTTATGTGAACTCCCTGGCCCTCCAAAGGGCCGGAGTCACCGAGAAGACGCCGCACGGGCCGAGCCGCCGAGGCCGCGACGGATCCATTGCACAGGGTGATCCCTGACGCTCTCACCCGCGAGGACCGGCGGGAGGGCGTGAAGCTGATCGCCGCGATGATGGCGCGGACCGGCCTGACCTCGGTCACGGACGCCGGCGGCTCCCCCGAGGATCTGCAGGCCTATCAGGACGCGCGTGACAGCGGCCAGCTGCTGGTCCGCGTTTACTGCCATATCCGCGCGCCCCACCTCGACTCCATGCTCGCGGCGGGCGGCCGCACCGGCTTCGGCGACGAGTGGGTCCGGGTGGGGGCGGTGAAGATGGTCTGCGACGGCTCCATCTCCGAGCGCACCGCCCGTCTGGCCCAGCCTTACGTGGGCCGTCCCGACGACCGCGGCATCCTCGTCACCGCCGAGGCCGTCCTCTACGAGACCGCGAAGAAGGCCCACGCCGCGGACTGGCAGATCGGCACCCACGCCAACGGCGACGAGGCCATCGACATGACCCTGCGCGTGTACGAGCGGGTGCAGCGCGAGCGGCCACGGCGTGACCCGCGCTTCCGCCTCGAGCACTGCACGATGATCACCGACGATCTCGTTCGCCGCATCAAGGCCCTGGGCGCGATCCCCACGCCCTTCTCGACCTACGTGTACTGGCACGGCGAGAAGATGAAGGAGTACGGAGCGGACCGCCTCGACCGGATGTTCGCGCTGCGGAGCTTCCTCGACGCCGGCATCCGGGCCACCCAGGCTTCCGACTACCCGCCCGGCCCCTTCGAGCCGATGATGGCGCTCCAGTCCGAGGTCACCCGCACCGACTCCAAGGGCAACGTCTGGGGCCCACGCCAGAGGATCACGGTCGCGGAAGCCCTGCGCGTGGGCACCCTCAACGGCGCCTATGCCTCGTTCGAGGAGCAGCTCAAAGGGTCCATCCAAGCGGGCAAGCTCGCCGACCTCGTGGTGCTGGGCCGCGACCCCCTGCGCGAGGAACCCTCTTCGCTGATTCGCATCCCCGTGGAGCGGACCATGGCGGGGGGCCGCTTCGTGTTCGAAGCGTGACGCTGGCTGGGGCTGAAGTCGGCCGCGGTCAGCTCCGGCGCGCGCGCAGCCATCCGAGGAACCTCTCGCGAGGCCAGAGGTTGGCGATGCGGGAAGGCTCGACCCAGCCGCGCGTCGCCTGGAGGACGCCCCACTCCATGCGCTCGAGCTCGCGCGTGTGGTGCGTGTCCGTGCTGATGACGAACGTCACGTTCATGCCGCGGGCCCGAAAGAGCACTTCGCTCGACGCGTCGAGCCGGGGGAGAGCGCCGTTGATCTCGATCGCGGTGCCCGTCGCGACGGCTTTTTGCAGGACGGCGTCGATGTCGAGGTCGATGCCGGCGCGGCTGCCGATCCTCCGGCCCGTGAGATGCGCGATGGCGTGGACCGTGGGGTCCTCCATCGTGGCGAGGATGCGCCGGGTCTGCTGGGCCCGGTCCAGATCGAAGTGGGAGTGCACGCCGGCCACGCACCAGTCGAGGGTCTGGCGAAAGCCTTCGTCGTAGTCCACGCGGCCGTCGCGGTCGATGTTCAGCTCGCTCCCGTGCAGCAGGGTCATTCCCGGGTAGCGCCCGCGGAGCGCCTCGATCTGCAACCGTTGCGCGGCAAGTTGCTCCCGGCTCACCCCGCTCATCGCGAGGTTCTCCGCGTGATCGGTGATGGCCAGGTACTCGTAGCCCCTCTCGGCGGCACCTCGCACGACGTCCTCGAGCGGGCTCTTGCCGTCCCCCGACAGCGCCGTGTGCACGTGCAGGTCGCCGCGCACGTCCTCCAGGCGGACCGGCTGCGGAAGCTCGCCCTTCTCGGCCTGCTCGATCTCCCCCCGGTCTTCCCGCATCGGGGGCGCGATCAGGGGAAGGCCCAACGCCCGGTAGATCGCTTCCTCGGACTCGCAGGCGATCACCTTGCCCGTCTCGGCGTCGCTGAGGCCGTACTCGTTCAGGAGCCATCCCTGCCCGAGGGCGCGCTGCCGCAGCTTGATGTTGTGCGCTTTGGAGCCGGTGAAGTACTGGCAGGCCGCCCCGAACTGCTGCGGCTCGACGATCCGGACGTCCACCTGGAGGCCGGTCGAGGTCAGCACCGAGGTCTTCGTGTCCCCGCTGCCGATGACCTCGCGCACCGTCGGCATCGCCACGAAGGCCTCGCGCACGGACAGAGGCTCCCGCGAGGCCACGACGATGTCGACGTCGGCGACGGTCTCCCGGAGACGGCGGAGGCTGCCGCAGTACTGCACGCGCTCTACCGCAGGCAGTGCTTCGAGGGTCGCCACCAGCTCCCGCGCGATGGGCATCGCCTCGGCGATCGGACGGCGCTTGTCCTTTCCGGCCGCCCCCAGGCGACCGATGGCGTGAAGGAGCTTCTCCTCCATCTTCTCCCCGAGGCCATGGACTTCCCGGACCTTCTTGCCCTCGAGGGCCGCCCGCAGGCCCTCCAGGTTCCGGACGCCCAGCTCGCTCCGGAGGCGAAGCAGGGTCTTGGGGCCCAGGCCCGGGATCTTGCCGAGCTCCACGAAATCCGCGGGGTACTTGACGCGCAGCTCCTCGAGCTTCGCGATCGTTCCACCCTGGAAGAACTCGCGGATCTTCTTCGCGGTGCTGGGGCCGATGCCCGCGATCGCGGTCAGCTCCTTCTCGGAGAGGGCCTGCAGATCGCCCCGATAGGAGGAGATCGCCTCGACCGCGTTCTCGTACGCCCTCACGCGGAACGCGTTCGGCGAGCCCTCGTCCAGGACGGTGAGCTGGGCCATCTCGCGAAAGAGGGCCACCAGCGAGTCGCTTCTTGCCGCCATCTCGTGGAGTCTATCGTTGACCCAACCGCCAAGGAAAGGGCCGATCGAGGCCCTTTTGCCGGTCCCGGCTGAACGCTCTACACTCAGGGGGAATGCCCGTTTCCTGGCGCATCTCCGAAGGCGCCGTCGTCATCGTGAGCGATGAGCAGGCGACGTTCGCCGAGTGGAAAGCCGCCGTGGACGCTGCTCTCGCCGATGGCGACTACCGGCCCGGCATGGGAGTGCTACACGACCAGCGGCGGCTTCGGGATGCCCCTTCCGCCGAGGAGGGCAGAGCCCGGGCTGCCTACGTTGCCTGGCGGGGGATGCGCCGATGGGCCGTATTGGCCGGGAGCGACGCCGCCTACGGAATGGGTCGGATGGGCGAGGGGATCTCGTCCGGGACCGCGACGGAAATCCGCGCCTTCAGGGATCCGGCCGAGGCCGAGGCCTGGGCGCGCAGGCGCGGGGCGTAGGCTTATCCGGACGCTGCCTTCGCTTTTTCCCGCGCTTCCCGCGCGTCGTAGCTCTCCCCATAGATCGACGGCACTTTCGCGCCCATCGGCCGGAGATACGTCGAGAGCTGGCCGCGGTGATGGATGGAATGATTCAGTCCCACTTGGACATACATGACGGCGGGAAACTGAAGGAGCCCACGGAAATCGATGATCTTGATCAGCTGATCGCCGGTCATCTGCTTCAAGCGGTCGATGTCCTTGGCGAATCGGTCGGAGTACCAATCGACGACGTCGGCCGGCGTGCGAATCGGCTCCGGACGCGCGCCGCCGCTGAAATCGAATGCGCCCGAAGCGACCGCTTGGAGAAACCGGGTCTCCGAGGCGGCGATGTGCCAAGCAAGATCGAGGGCGCTCCTCAGGATGCCGTCCGGGCGGTAGTCCGCCTTCTCCGCGGGAATGGCGGCGATGACGCGTTTGGTCACGGAGTGCTCCGCCTTCAGCGAGGGCAATCCGATGGCAGTGAGGATGGCTGTGGCCTGATCGGGTGTGAGTGTGCTCATGAGCGCAACATTATAGAAGTTTCACGTGCCCTCTGATACTCGGAGGTTTCACGATCACGGCTAGCTCCTACGGGAGCTCCAGATTGAAGACGTCGTCGGTCGCGCGATCTCCAAACCACGGTCTCAGATAGACGCGTCCGCCGAGCGTCTCGTGTAGCCAGCTCACCAGGACTTCGACCTGCTCGGGAGGAAACTGGCTCCGGTGACAGGCAAAGGCCTTGCGGGTGGCGGCCAGGTCCGCGGCGTCATAGGGAACGCGGACCGTGAGGAACCGAGGGTCGGTGACGGCCCAGCGCGGGTCTTGGGGACCACGGCGAACGCGGTCCGCGGGAAGCCCGGGATAGAGCAAGCGGCGGGGCGCCCCTCTTCTCCCCGACTGTACGACCTGGGTGACCACCGCACCGACCAGTCGGTGATCGGGGTGCCCGTAGCCTCCCTCTGGGCCCCAGGTGATGACCACGTCTTCCCGCACCAGCTCGGCGAGGTATCCTGCGGGTGGGTCGTTGAATCGCCCCAGCTCGCCGTCCTTGAATCCGAGCAGGCTGGGGGCCTCGATGCCAAGCTCACGGCAGGAGCAGCGCGCCTCCTCGGCGCGGAGCCTGGCCAACTCGGGCCCGGCCGGGACGCCCGTGCGAGGCGAGGGTCCCTTCCCCGCCTCGGTCACTATCGCGAGGTGGACTCTCACGCCCTGCCGAGCGTAGTGCGCAAGGAGGGGGCCGACGAAAGCCTCGTCGTCTGGGTGGGCGAACACGGCCAGGATGGTCTTCGGCTGCGTTTCCACGGCTGTCGGAGCGCACCCCAGGTTCAGCAGGAGCAACAAACAAGTCATTCCCCTGGGACTCTTCGACTGCTCGCGCGTTGGGGAGGAAGCCACCCCGTTGGCGGGCCGGATCTAGACCGAGCCCGCGTCGATCCCGGCGTATTCCGTCTGCAGCGTGTTCCCCTTGTACTCCATCTCCTGGTGGATGCCGATCTTCGAGGTGTAGTACGCGCGGGCCGTCCAGCTCTTGAGCTCGCCGAAGAACTTCTCGGCTGCCGTCTCCGGTTTGTCCGTCTTTGAGATGCGTTCGAGCACCGCGTTCCGCTTCTCTTCGGGCACGTCCAGGATCCCGGCTCCGTGCATCTCCTTCGACAGCGCGTCGACCGCGGCCAGGCCGGCCTTCCATTGGTCGCGGGCCTGCTTCAGGTCGGGAATCGCAGGATCGTACTCGGCCAGCCGGCCGTCGATGTACTTCGGGACCTCCGCCGCCCGCGCCCCCGGGGAGTGCTCGTCGGTCGGGATGATCAGCTCGGTCAGCTCGTCGAGCAGCCTGAACTCGGCGGCGGTGAAGAAGAGCGGGGCCGCCGCGGGGACGGGCGCGGCCGCGGTTGCCGAGGCGGGAACCGCCGCCGCCGCGCCCCCCGCCAGCTTCAGAAGCTCGCGCCGCGTCAGCTCGAGGGCCGAACGCCTCTCCTGGTCGCTCATCAGAGGTTCCCCTTCCTGAGCTCGCCCGCCAGGTACTCGCAGGACCGCCACGCCAGCGCCATGATCGTCCACGTCGGGTTCTGGCACGACGCGCTCACGTGGCTGCTGCCGTCCACCACGAAGAGGTTCTTCACGTCGTGCGACTGCTGGTACTGGTTCAGCACCGAGGTCTGGGGATCGCTTCCCATGCGCGCCGTACCGAGCTCGTGGATGGACCAGCCCTCGGTCAGGAGGTCCTTGCTGGACCAGACCACTTCCACGCCCGCCTCCTCGAGCATGGCCCTGGCCTGATCCCCCATGTCCGCGGCCATTCTCTTCTCGTTGTCCCCGAACTTGATGCTGAAGCGGAGGACGGGGATGCCCCACTTGTCCTTCACCTCCGGGTCGAGCCCCACCGCGTTCTCGTAGCGGGGAAGCACCTCACCGAAGCCCCCCATGCTGATCCCGGCCCCGGCGAGGTCGCGCACAGCCTTCTTGTAGGCCTTGCCGAAGCCCGGGGCGCGGGCCGACCCCGGGAACATCGTCGTCCCGCTTCCTCCCTCGAAGCCGTAGCCGCGGACGAAGTCCGGATGACGGTCCTGGAGGTTGCGGAAGCGGGGAATGTAGAACGAGCCCGGCCGGCCGTCGTCGAGGGTGCGCGCCTTCCCGACCAGGTCCTTGACGATGCCGCCCGCGCCCGGGCCCATCAGATGCTCGCAGAAGTTGTGCCCGACGTGGCCGCTGGAGTTGCCGATCCCGTTCGGGTGCTGGCGCGACTTCGAGAGCAGCAGGAGGCGCGCCGACTCGAGGGTGGAGGCGGCCAGGACCACGACCCTGGCGGTGGCCTCCAGCGTCTGGCCCGAGTCGGCATCCACGAACGACACACCCCGTGCCTTGCCGGTGGCCGGGTCCACCAGGACCTCGCGCGCGATCGATTGCGTCCTCAGGGTCAGCTTCCCGGTGTCCATCGCGGGGTAAATCAGGCCGGTGGGGGAGTCGAAGGCGGCGTGGATGTCGCATCCCCCGGCGCGGCGGCCGCACGCGCCCCGGCCGAAGCACTTGCTCCGGTACTTGTTGTGCTTGAGGCCGTCCGTGGTGACGCCCGCCCGGTAAGGGGTGAGCACGCGGCCCGACTTCCGCAGGGACTGTCGCAGCCTCGCCTCGGCCACCGTGAGCGTCGTGGCCCGCTGGAAGCGCCCGTCCGGCAGGTGGGGAAGGTTCTCGGGATGGCCCGAGATGCCGAGGTAGAGGTCGACCTTGTCGTAGTAGGGGGCGATGTCCGCGTACGAGATCGGCCAGTCTTCGCCGTAGCCATCGTGGCTCCTGGCCTTGAAGTCGAGGTCGGAGAGGCGCAAGGCCAGCCGGCCCCAGATGTTGGTCTTTCCCCCGACCGACCGGGCCCGCACCCAGGCGTAGTTGGTCCCGGTGTAGGGATGGTCCTGCTCGTTGACCACGATGTTCTTGCTGTAGTCGCTGCCGCTCCAGCCCTCCACGTAGGAGTAGACCGTCTTCCAGGGCAGGCCTTTGGCATAGGGAGGCTGGCGGATGTTGTACTCGTTCCGCGAAAGCGCGTGCGAGGTGAACGGCATGTCGCCGCGCCGCGGGTGGTCGTAGGGCCACTCCATCGACTTGAGCTCGGCTTCGATGTCGAGCTTCTTGCCGGCCTCCAGAAGGAGGACCTCGAGCCCTTGCGAAGTGAGGACGTGGGCGGCCATGCCGCCCGCCGCTCCCGACCCCACGACCACCGCATCGTAGGAGCGCTTGAGGTCGACGTCCTTGCGAAGGCCGGGGGCGGCTTGCAGGAGCATGGCGCGGGCACCTCGATCCGCGCGAGGGTAGCACGAGCTGTGTCTGTGAGTGAGGGCGCGACGGCTCGAGGGCCGAGCCGCCGCGCCACCGGGCGGCTACGGGTTGACCCAGGTCCGGGTCGTGGCCGCGTTGTTGGTCAGGTTCGGGTCGGCGACCGTGCTCGAGGAGACGCTGGCGGTGGCCACCAGGAACGCCGATTGCAAGGGCACCACCACGACGCCTGCCCTCACGCTCGCCTGGACGGCGAACGCTCCCAGCGGGCAACGCACCGTCCGGCCCGACATCGTGCAGGCGCCCCGTTCGGACGCCGCGCCGATGAAGGCCACGTTGTCGGGCAAGGGGAACGCGAGCACCACGTCGTGCCCGTCGTCGTCGCCCTGGTTCGTGACGGTGGCAAGGTAGACGAGCCCGTTGCCGACCCTCAGCGGATCCGGAAAGTCCACGAGCGTCACCGCCATGTCGGCGATACCGACTCCGTTGATCGTAACGCTCGCGGACGAGGTGTTGTCCGACGGGTTGGGATCGGCTTCGGGGGCCGACACGCTCGCGGTGACGGTCTTCGTACCCGTGGCGATCGCGTAGAGGACGATGTCGACGCTCGTGCCAGTCCCGCTCGGGATGCTGCCCAGCGAGCAGTTGAGGGTGCTGCCGTCGAAGCTGAAGACGCACGCCGGGCTGGGCACCACCGAGATCGGGATGACGCCCCCCGGCAGGGTGACCGCCAGCGTCACGTTCGAAGCGGTGTTCGGGCCGTTGTTGGTCACGTCGGCGACGTAGACCGTGTCGGAAGGGTTTGGGGTGCTGACGTTGACCGCGAGATCGGCCGTCTGGGCGCTGGCTGCGGCGGCCGAACCCAGAACGAGCGAAGCGAGTGCCGAGGCGATGAGCCCCGATACCACCGTCCTGCTGCTCGAGTGCATACTCTCCTCCTTCTTCTATTCCACGTAGTCAGATTACCCAGGGTGTCGTCCGCCTGCCTGGAGGGCTCCGGCCTGCAATTGCAGGCAGTTCCAGAGCGGCCGTTAAGGATTCAAGGCGTTTCTTTTCTCTCCTCTCTCTGTGGCTGTCGGCGGGAAGCGGGCGGCCCGAAGGTTGGTGGGGCCGCCCGGGACCCCCGGGGGCTCCTTCCCCAAGACGCGCAGCGCGGCATCCACCGCGCGTTGCGCCTCTCCGTCTCCGGGACGTTCGACGCTTTCGCCGGCCGAGAGCGCTTCCTGGATCCTGGAGCCGACGGCCTCAGGGTCCAGCCCCAGCAGGTCACGGGGAGGCCGGCTGGCCTTCGGAAGCGCGTCCTGCCCCCCCACGACGATGCGCGCGACGCCGCGGGGAGGGTAGGCGAGGGCGTAGCCGAGTCCCGATCCCTCGAAGAGCTGGACGAGAGCTCGGTCCAGGGGTTGCGCGATGACGTCGGCGGTGAGAGTCCGCGCGCCGACGGAATCGTCGATCAGCACAACCGATGCGGTCAGGGTGCCGACCAGGGAAAGCACTTCTCGGGCAGAGGCGTTACGGCAGCGCACGGTGAGAAGCCCGTGCTGGTAGACGACGGTGGTGGGGACCTCGGTGGCGAAGCTTCCCCCCGCGGCCATCAAGACGGCGAGGACGAGCACGAGGCGTCTTCGTTCCACAGTCGCCTGCAGCGCCTTTTCTATGCCTGTAAACCGGAGGGAATCGACCAAACGTAGATCGGCCGGGCCGGGCAGTCAAGCGGAAAAACGGATCTGCGCCACCCGTTCGCGTCCCTTCTCCTGGAGGATGGCGCCGAAGAAAGCGCTAGCAACCGCCGCTCGTGCGGAGCGGCCGTCGCGGGAAGTTGTTGTCGGGGTTGGTGGACCGCGCCGGGATCGAACCGGCGACCTCCTGATTACGAACCACTGCGGAACTGCGGGTTGCAGCGGCCTAGAAGCGTCCGTGGATTCAGCCTCTCCATACTCACGCTCCGTGCCACCCATCGAGACTTGGCGGCATCGTGCGTCGACGCAATGGACGATTAGGCAAGACGTTTGGATTGTTGTGTCTTTACCCTGCGCGGACCCCGCCGCATATTTGCTGGCGATGAGACGGTTTCCACAGACTCAGAAAGGATCCACATGCGCGTGTTTGTGACTGGCGCAACGGGCTTCATAGGTTCGGCCACTGTCCATGAGCTGATTCGTGCCGGCCACCAGGTGACCGGCCTTGCTCGCTCGGACGCGGCCGCGCAAGCCCTTTACGAGGCCGGCGCCGCCGTTCACCGAGGGCAGCTGGAAGACGTGGAAAGCCTGCGCAGAGGAGCCGCTGCGGCCGACGGTGTCATCCACACAGGGTTCCTCCATGACTTCTCACGCTTCGCGGCGAGCTGCGAGATCGATCGCCATGCCATCGAAGCGTTGGGGGCGGCCCTGGTTGGCTCGCATCGACCGCTCCTCGTCACGTCCGGCATCGGCCTACTCCCGCAGGGGCGGCTCGCGACAGAAGAGAGCATGCCCTCATCGTCGAATCACATGCCGCGCGTCGCTTCCGAAGAAGCAGCGCGTTCTCTTGCGGATCGCGGGGTTCGCGTGTCCGTCGTTCGCCTGCCGCCCTCGGTCCACGGCGATGGCGACCACGGTTTCGTCCCCATCTTGATCAAGATGGCGCGCGAAAAGGGCGCCTCTGCGTACATCGGCGAGGGGAGCAACTGCTGGCCGGCGGTGCATCGGTTGGATGCGGCCCACCTGTTCCGCCTTGCATTGGAAAAGGGCGCCGCGCGAGCCTACTACCACGGCGTCGCCGAGGAGGGTGTGCCGTTCCGGCGGATCGCCGAAGTCATCGGGCGGCGCCTGGAGGTACCCGTCGTGAGGAAGCACCCTGATGAAGCCGCGGCCCATTTCGGCTGGTTCGCTCACTTTGCCGCCATGGACGTTCCTGCCTCCAGCACCAGGACGCAAGAGCTCTTGGGATGGCGCACGCATCAGGCGGGACTGATCGCCGACATCGACCGCGCCACGTACTTCACCGTGTGACATGAAAGGAGACGAGCATGCAACTGACAGGGAATACCGTCCTCATTACCGGCGGCGGCTCCGGCATCGGGCTGACACTCGCAGAAGCTTTGGTCGAACGCGACAACGAAGTGATCATCGCCGCGCGCTCGCTCGACAAGCTGCGGACGGCCCAGGACAGGGGACTTCAGATCATCAACGCTGACGTATCCGATGCCGAGAGCGTCCGGTCGCTCGCCAGAATCGTCGTCGAGAAGTACCCGAGCACCAATGTGGTCGTCCACAATGCCGCCCTCTGCAAGCGCGAGGACCTGGTGGGGGGCGGTAACGCCCAGGTCCGAGAGCAGACTGTGTCAACGAACGTGCTAGGCCCGATGCGGTTGACGGAGGCGCTTCTGCCGCACCTCCTGAAGCAGCCCGCGGCAACCGTCCTCATCGTCACGTCGGGACTCGCGTTCGTGCCCGCAGCCCTCTATCCCACCTATAGCGCCACGAAGGCGGCCCTGCACTCCTATTCGCAGAGCCTGCGCTTTCAGCTCAGGAACACTTCCGTGCGGGTGATCGAGATCGTCCCCCCGTACGTTCAAACGGAGCTCGGCGGCCCGGCTCAAGCGACCGACCCGAATGCCATGCCGCTGCGGGAGTTCGTCGACGAAGCGCTGGCGATGCTGAAGGGCGCTTCCTCCCTCGACGAGGTGCTGGTCAAGAGGGTGCATCCCCATCGTTTCGCGGCCGAGCGCGGGCAGGCCGCATACGATGCGTTCTTTCAGCAATACAATGCTGCGGCGGCGGATCGTCTCGCTTCGTCCCGGCCCTGACCTGAGCCGCCTCCCGACGGCCCGTCGCCACTTCGAAGTTCTTTCGTCTCGAGATGGTCAAGAGACATGGATCAGGACGGGAGGCAGCGCTGTTCCGACCTCGCGAGGCTGCTTCACCGCTTTGCGGCCGCGGATGGGCTCCACCACGCTCCGAGTCCGGGCGTGCATTGCGTCCGGTATTCCAAGAGCGACCGGCCGACCAAGAGGCAGTGGCGAGCGTGCTTGGCGATCGTCGCTCAGGGATGCAAGGAAGTCGTGGTGGGCTCCGACACCTTTGCTGCCGATGCTGGTCAGTACACGGTCGCCCCGATCCATTTGCCCGTGATCAGCAGAATCGCGGCTGCCGCTCCCGAGAGTCCTTTTCTCGCGATGCTGATCGACCTCGACCCGCGCCTCCTGAACGAAGCGGCGGCTCACTTCGAGGCCGTCGCACCGCAAGACTTTGCTCCACCAGCGCGAGGGTTCTTTCGCGGAACCGCGAGCGCGGAGATGCTGGACGTGGCCGTCCGGTTGGCGACGCTCTTCCGGAGCCGCGAGGATGCGGAGGCACTGGGGCCGCTGGTGGTGAAGGAACTCTTCTACTATCTGTTGAAGGGGCCCGAAGGCCCCGCCATCCGACAGTTCGTTCGTTCCGGGACCGTCACGCACAGGATCTCTCGAGCCGTCTTTGAGATCAGATCCGACCTTGGCGATGATGTAGATGTTGCAGCATTGGCGAGGGCGGCCCGCATGAGTCGCTCTGCATTCTTCAAGCACTTCAAGGCAGTGACCTCCCTAAGCCCGATCCAATATCAGAAGCGACTTCGCCTGCTGGAGGCACAACGTCTGATGGTCGATCATGGCGAGACTGCCGAGCAATCGTCGTTCCGGGTCGGGTACACGAGCGCCTCACAGTTCAGCCGTGAATACTCGCGCATGTTTGGTGAGTCCCCGTTGCGGCACGTCATTGAGATCAAGCGGGCCGGCGTCGCTGCTCGTGAGATCTAAAGGCCCTGATCGAGGGCACGTATCCGCAGCGGCGGAAACTGGCCACGAGTTGGGTCAGCATGCACGTCGGCAGGCCGACCGGAAGAGTACACGCCGTCGTGGGTATGGATAAACCCCCCATTCGAGGGAGCGACGCCCCGCTCTTTCTTGGGGCCGCCGCCTAACTCGATCGCGTGATGCGCCAAGGGAGCGGAGGCGCGACACTCTGACCGTCTTCGTGGCGCGTCGGATCCATTCCGGGTCGGCGCCCGCGAGCGTTCCAGAAAGGACTCCGGCATGACCTATCTTCGACAGACGACATTCACGGCCGCCGCGGGGCTGTTCGTCCTCGGCGTGCTCGCGGCGGCTCCTGCCACGTGCCAGGCGGCCGAACCCGCGATCCGCCCCTTCACCTACCATGCACCCCAGGCCGAGCTTGATGACCTTCGCCGGCGCATTGTTGCCACGCGCTGGCCCGAAAAGGAACCCGTCGCAGATGCTTCGCAGGGCGTGCAGCTCGCGACGATGCAGAAACTCGCGCGCTATTGGGCGACCGACTACGACTGGCGCAAGTGCGAGGCGAAGTTGAACGCACTGCCCCAATTCATCACCCAGATCGATGGGCTGGACATCCATTTCATCCACGTCCGTTCGCAAAACAAGAATGCGTTGCCGATCATCATCACACACGGGTGGCCCGGCTCGATCGTCGAGCAGCTGAAGCTCGTCGGTCCTCTTACGGATCCAACGGCCTTTGGCGGCCGGGTAGAGGACTCATTCGACGTCGTGATTCCGTCGATGCCGGGCTACGGGTTCTCAGGGAAGCCCACCACGACGGGCTGGGACTCCACTCACATCGCTCGTGGCTGGGTGGTGCTCATGAAGCGCCTGGGATACACGCGTTTTGTGGCGCAAGGCGGCGATTGGGGCGCGGTCGTCACGGAGCAAATGGGCGTGCAGGCGCCCCCGGAATTGCTCGGCATTCACACCAACATGCCCGGCATATTTCCAGCCGACATCGACAAGGCAGCCTTCTCCGGAGCGCCGGCACCGTCCAGCCTCTCGGCCGAAGAGAAGGTCGCTTACGAGCGACTGCAGTTTGTATACACCAAGGGCATCGCCTACGGATTCCAAATGGGGTTGCGCCCGCAGACGTTGTACGGAATCGCGGATTCCCCCATCGGCCTGGCGGCCTATTTTCTTGACCACGACGCACGCAGCTACGCGCTGATCTCACGCGTCTTTGCGGGAGAACCCGAGGGCCTGACCCGGGACGACATCCTCGATAACAGCACGATTACCTGGTTGACGAACACGGTGCTTTCTGGCGCCCGTCTCTATTGGGAGTATTGGGGCAAAGGGTATTTCAATGTCAAAGGCGTCTCCATCCCCGTTGCCGTGACCTCCTTTCCTGACGAGCTCTACCCGACCCCGCGTAGTTGGGCTGAGCAGGCGTTCCCAAAACTCATCCACTACAACAAGGTCGACAAGGGCGGCCACTTTGCGGCTTGGGAGCAGCCGCAGCTCCTCACGCAGGAGATTCGCGCGGGCTTCCGGTCGCTTCGCTAGTCCGAGACGGGAAGGCGGCGGGCGGCGCACGCTCGCCGTCTTCCCTCACCGCCGGTGGCGAGGTTGTCGAGATCGACTGCACTTGATCGAGCAAGGAGCGCCATGAGAAACGTGATCGTCGGACTGGCAGCGCTGCCCGCGATCTTGGCGGCGACGGTTGCCGCCCTGGGCGCGGTCTGGGCCAGCGCTCGTCCCGCCCTGGCAGACGAGGGCCGCATGCCCGACCTTGGCGGCGCGACCACTTGGTTCAACTCCGTTCCTTTGACCCGTGAGTCGCTGCGGGGGAAGGTCGTGCTCGTTCACATCTGGACGTACACCTGCATCAACTCGTTGCGACCTCTACCTTACGTGAAGGCGTGGGCCGACAAGTACAAGGAGGCAGGGCTCGTGGTGATCGGCGTGCACACGCCTGAGTTCTCGATCGAAAAGGTGCGCGCCAACGTGGAGACCGCCGTGCGCGACCTGAAGGTGACGTATCCCGTCGCCATCGACAGCGACTACAGAATCTGGGAGGCCTTCAACAACCAGTACTGGCCAGCCCTGTACTTCATCGATGCCAAGGGCCGCATTCGCCATCACTACTTCGGCGAGGGTGAGTACGCCGAAGCCGAGCGGGTCCTGCAGGAGCTCCTGAAGGAGAGCGGAGCGCGCCTCGCCGACGAGCCCACGGTACGTGTCGCCGGTGAGGGCGTCGAAGCCGCGCCCAGCACGGCGGTGCGGTCGCCCGAGACGTATGTCGGCTACCGCCGCGGTGAGCGACGCGCATCACCCGTACCGGACCGACTCCCGCTGAACGACTGGGGACTCGTCGGATCGTGGACCGTCGGCCCCGAGAGCGCCTTGCTCGAGGCCGCGGGCGGCCGGATCGTCTTCCGGTTCCACAGCCGCGACCTGCACCTCGTGCTGGCTCCGGGGAAGGAGGGACGCCCCGTTCGGTTCAAGGTGAGACTGGACGGCGCCACGCCCGGCGACGCGCACGGGTCCGATTCCGCCCCCGACGGCAGTGGCGATGTCCGCGAGCCTCGCCTCTACCAGCTCATTCGACAGGACGCGCGCGTCGGCGATCGCACGTTCGAGATCGAGTTCCTCGATCCTGGCGTCCGGGCGTTCGTGTTCACGTTCGGCTAGGAAGCGAGCAGTGGCAACACGCTCCGGGATCGGCTCGGCTGGGCGCTCCTCCGCAGGCGCCGCGCAGTTGCGGCAAGAGAGTCCGCTTGCTTGGCCGTGGCTCTGAAGGGGCGTACTGTAGGGCACCCCCATGAGATCCAGGTCTCGTGTTCTCTTCATCCTCGTCCTCAC
>WNFM01354343.1_pt1 | contig 16474 bp, 12 predicted proteins | sample 5400271 | NCBI WGS metagenome assembly WNFM01 (sample SAMN13153352, study PRJNA577476) | soil metagenome | isolation source: 60 cm saprolite on Douglas fir-dominated hillslope | place: USA:California | collected 2013-09-17
ATCTATCCCGAGGAGGTACCGCGCGATCACGCCTTTCGGCGTCGCGACATAGATCGCCGCCCCGTGCGCGAACTGCTTGAGGTTGGTGTCGTACGCGTAGCGGAAGCCGATGGCCTCGGCGAGCGGCTTGATCGACGCCTCGGTCCCGGTCAGGAAGTGCCAGCCGCCCGCAGTCGCCGGGCGTCCGTAGCTCGCCACGTAGCTCGCCTTTTTGTCCGCGGCCAGGTGGTAGCCGTCCCTCGGGTCGATGCTGACGACGACGACGTCGAAGTCCCTGCCCGCGTCGAACGAGAGCGTCTTGAGAGACCCGGTCATGCCGTTCAGGACCTGCGTGCAGAGCATGGGGCACTCGTAATACGCGAGCGCCAGCACGACGGGGCGCGCGCCGAAGAAGTCGCCGAGCTTCACGTCGCGTCCGTTCTCGTCCCTGAATCGCAGGTCGAGCGGCAGCGGCTGCCCGATCTTCTGGTCGATGCCGACGCGCGCGAGAACGCCTGGCCTCGCATTGACCGGCTCGGATCGCTTTGGAGCCTCTCCGTACTGTGCGAAGACGGGTGCGCACGATGCCGCGGCGATTACGAGCGCGACGATAGGCTTTGGGCTTTGGGCTTTGGGCTTTAGGGGCTTTAGGGGCTGTAGGCGCAGCTTCGCCGATCTGGCCCCAAAGCCTTCCCAAAGCCCAAAGCCCAAAGCCCAAAGCCAGTTCACTGCCCACCCCCAGGCTTGGTCGGAGCCGTGGGCGCCGCCGGAGCGGCAGACGGCGGCGCCGCGGGCGCAGACCGGTCCGCACCGCCAGCCGGAATGTTCCGTCCGCCGCTCGATTCGCCCGTCGCGGCGACGTGTGTGCCTTCGAGGGCATCCGCGAGCTCCGGACGCACCGGCAGCCCCTGCTTCAGCAGCAGCTCCTTGGCCTTCTCGATCGGCACGCGCGCCACGCCTGTCTTCTCGTCGACCCAGCCATATCCGTGGATGAAGGCATTCTGCTCGGCCCGGAAGTGCTTCAGGTCCACCCACGGCGTCGTCTGCAGCCCCGGAGGTCCGATCGGCTGACCCGCCGCCGGCGACGCCGGCGGCGCCAGCGGCGTCACGATCGGGTCGTTCTTCACTTCCATGTGGTCGAGCACTCTGAACAGCCCCCACATCGCGACGTCGACGGCGAGGACGATCACGGTGAGCACGACCACGAACCAGATGATCGCGCGCACGTTGATATCGCTCGTCTCATGAGCGGTCGCCGGATTGTCGAGGGCGCCGTGCGGGTCCTGCGACGACATCTCAGTGCCCCCCATGGTGCGGCTGCGCCAACATCTGTTGGAAATACGGGTCGTTGACCGGCAGCAGCGATCGCTTCTGGAGCTGCCAGGTGAAGAGGTAGACCCACGCTCCGGCAAGGGCCAGCGGGATGCCGACATTCGCCAGGCTGATCGGAAACGCGCCGGCCTGGTGGAACACGGGTCCCACCAGCCAGATGGTGTCGTAGAGCCGCATCGCGACGATGAACCACGCGACCCGCGCGAGGAGCCTGGGCCGTTTCTTGAGATCCGCCGACAGCAGCAGACAGAAGGGCAGCACGAAGTGCCCGAAGACGAGCGCCAGGCTCAGGTACTTCCAGCCGCCGGCGAGGCGGGTCAGGTAGTACGGAATCTCTTCCGGCAGGTTGCCCGCCCAGATGATCAGGAACTGGGAGAACGAGAAATACGCCCACAGCATCACGAGCGCGAGCATCAGCTTGCCCAGATCGTGAAAGTGCATCGCGCGCAGCACCGAGCTCATCGGCTCGCGCGGCGCGAGGATGGTCAGCACGGCCACGGTGAACGAGAGCGCGCCCAGCGACTGGCCGACCACTACGATGAAGCCGTAGATCGTCGAGTACCAGTGTGGCTCGAGCGACATGATCCAGTCGACCGCGCCCAGACTCATGAGGATCACGTACGCAATGAGCCCGGGGGCGCTGACGACGCGGAACCGGCGCGTGTCGGCTTCGGTCACCGCGACCTCGCCGCGATCCTGCGCCGCCGACCATTTGTTCAGCACGTTCGCGCAGAACATCCAGACGACGAAGTAGACGAACGCGCGAAGGATGAAGAAATTGAAGTTCAGGTACGGTGCCTTGAGCTTGAGGATCTCGTCGGCGGCGACGACGTCGGCGTGCGCCCAGGGATACAGCTTCGGCAGGAACGCCACGATGGGCACGAACAGCACCGCGCCGAACCACAGGAGCCTGCTGCCGGCCTCGAAGATGCGCCGGCTCACGAGGCCCCACTGGCCGCCCGTCATGTGCTGCAGCATCAGGAGCGCGAGGCACCCGAGCGACAGGCCCGTGCAGAAGAGGAAGCCGACCAGCCACGACGGCATGAACTGGTCGGGCTGCAGGGCCACGCCGATGCCGCCGGCCACGACGCCGGCCACGCCGACCATCACCGCCCGCCGCCGCAGGAGCCCGATGCCGGCCGAATCGTTTCTATCCGAGGGGCTTCGCCCCTCGGACTCCCCGACACGCTCGCTCGCGGGGGCCCCGTGCCCCGCGCCGCTCGCGTGGCTCACTCGCTGCGCTCGTTCGCTGCTGTTCGACATCACTTGTGCTCGCCGGGCGCGGCGGCCGTCGGTTTCGAAAGCTTCTGCCGCTCTTCCAGCGGGAATTCCGCGGCGGGAGCGTGCTGGCTCAGTTGCAGGGCGCGCACATAGGCGGCAATCGCCCAGCGATCCCGCGGCGCGATCTGCGCGCGATAATCGGGCATCGCGCCGAACCCGTTCGTCATGACGTCGTAGAAATGCCCGAGCGGGACGGCCCGCAGCCGGTCGATGTGGTACGACGGCGGCTGGCGGTAGCCGCGGCGCACGATCATGCCGTCGCCGTTCCCGGCCATGCCGTGGCACGGCGTGCAATAGATGTTGAACCGCTGCTCGCCGCGGTCGAGGACCTCCGCGGTGAGCAGGAACGGCAGCGCGTCGAGCACCAGCGCGCCGTTCTTCCCGGTGAAGAACGCCGCGTCGTCCTGCAGCGTGCCGCGGGCGACGGTCCCTTCCACGAGCGGACGCGCGCTAGACCCGTTCTTGAAGAACACGCTCTCGCGCAGCGGGATCGCCTTCGGCGAATTGTGCATGTCCTGGCGGCAGCCGGACGCGGCTGCCGCGACAAGGCAGAAGGCAAAAGGCAGAAGGCAGCGAAATCTAGGGTTCAACGTCGCTTACCTCGCTGGCGTTGAGCCCCTTCAGAAAGTCGCGCGTCTGCATGCGGTCGAACTTCGGGTCCGTCGATTCGACCAGCAGGAAGAACTTGTCCCGGCTCGCGCGCTCGAACCGCGCCACGTTGAACACCGGGTGATAGGGCATCGGCAGCCCGTTCAGCAGGATCATCCCGATCACCCCGGCGAGCGCCGCGAACAGGATCGTCAGCTCGAACGTCACGGGAATGAACTGCGGCCAGCTGTTGAGCGGCTTGCCGGCGATGTTGATCGGGTAGGCGATCTTGTGCACCCACTCCTGCAGCCCGAGGCCGGAGAGGAGCCCCGTGAGGCCGCCCCCCAGCACGATCAGGGACAGCCGCCGGTCGTGCTGGCCGATCGCCTCCCACGCTTCTTCAATCGGGTACGGCGAAAACGTGTCGATTTGCCGGTAGCCCGCCGCATAGGTCTGCTTCGCGGCCTGGACCAGCGTGGTCGGGTCGTCGAACTCCGCCATCAGTCCGTAAAGACCGTCGACCGGCGGCAGCGCGCGCGCGGCGTTCATCAGTGACCCTCCGACTCACGAATCTTCGCTTCGGGCGCCATCGTCCGCATCTCGAAGATCGAAATCATCGGCAGGAACCGGATGAACAGGAAGAAGAGCGTGACGAACATGCCGATCGTGCCGATGAACGTCATCCAGTCCCAGATCGTCGGGTAATACATCCCCCACGACGAGGGCAGGAAGTCGCGGTGCAGGCTCGTCACGACGATCACGAAGCGCTCGAGCCACATGCCGACGTTCACGACCATCGCCACGGCGAACAGGGTGATCGGCGTCGTCCGGATCCGCCGGAACCACAGCAGCTGCGGCGTGATGATGTTGCAGAGGACGAGCGTCCAGTACATGTACCAGTACGGACCGAACATCCGGTTCAGGATCATGAACCCTTCGTACTTGTTCGCGCTGTAGAAGCCGAAGAAGGCCTCCGAGATGTAGCCGTAGCCGACGATCATCCCGGTGACGAGCGTCACCTTCCCCATGTTCTCGAGGTGGCGCAGCGTGATGAAGTCTTCGAGGCCGTACATCTTCCGGATCGGTATGGCGAGCGTCAGCACCATCGCGAACCCCGCGTAAATCGCCCCCGCGACGAAGTAGGGCGGGAAGATCGTCGCGTGCCAGCCGGGGATGATGCCGATCGCGAAGTCGAAGCTCACCACGGTGTGGACCGAGAGGACCAGGGGCGTCGAGAGCCCCGCGAGGAGCAGGTACACGTGCTCGTAGCGCTGCCAGTGCCGCGCCGAGCCGCGCCAGCCGAGCGAAAGCATGCCGTAAACGACTTTCACCGGCATGGACTTGGCCTTGTCGCGCAGCGTCGCCAGGTCGGGGATCAGTCCGACGTACCAGAACAGCAGCGAGACCGTGAAGTACGTCGAGACGGCGAAGACGTCCCAGATGAGCGGGCTTCTGAACTGCGGCCAGATCGACATGCTGTTCGGGTACGGGAACAGCCAGTACGCCGCCAGCCACGGACGCCCCGTGTGGATGAGCGGGAACAGCCCCGCGCACATGACGGCGAAGATCGTCATGCCTTCGGCGAACCGGTTGATGGACGTCCGCCAGCCCTGCTTGAGCAGCAGCAGGATCGCCGAGATCAGCGTCCCGGCATGGCCGATGCCGATCCACCAGACGAAGTTGATGATCGCGAAGCCCCAGCCGACCGGGATGTTGACGCCCCAGATCCCGGTGCCCTTGATGAGCAGCCAGGTGATGGCCATCCCGAGCCCGCCCATGATCATGAAACCGATGGACACGACGATGAACCACGTCAGCGGGGTTTTGGTGTCGAGGACGACGCCGCCGATCTTGTCGCTGATCGACGCGAGCGTGTGGCCCGGCTCGATGAGCGGGGCCGGCTCGTAGGTCGCGGCTTTCGGATTCAGCATTTTCTGGCGCGCCGCTTACAGTTCCGCATTCGCATTCCGGATCGCCGCGAGGTACGTCGTCCGCGGACGAGTGTTGAGCTCCTCGAGCAGCGAGTAATCGCGCTCGAGCTTCGTCAGTTTCGCCACCCGGCTGGCCGGGTCGTTCAAGTCGCCGAACACGATGGCGTCGGACGGGCACGCCGCCGCGCAGGCCGGGACGATGTCGCCGTCCTTGATGGGGCGATCCAGGCGCTTCGAGTCGACGCGCGCGTAGTTGATCCGCTGCACGCAGTACGTGCACTTCTCCATGACGCCGCGGCTCCGGATCGTGACGTCGGGATTGCGCAAAGGCTCATAGCTCGGCGTCGTCCAGTCCTGGTAGAGCAGGAAGTTGAAGCGGCGCACCTTGTAGGGACAGTTGTTCGAGCAATACCGGGTGCCGACGCAGCGGTTGTAGACCATGTCGTTCAGGCCTTCGGAGCTGTGCGTCGTCGCGCCGACCGGGCAGACGAGCTCGCACGGCGCGTCCTCGCACTGCATGCACGGCACCGGCTGGTGGACCGTCTGCGGGTTCTCGAGGTCGTCGCCCGAGAAATAGTGATCCACGCGGATCCAGTGCATCTCACGCCCGCGGTTGACCTGGTCCTTGCCGACGACCGGAATGTTGTTCTCGGCGACGCACGCGATCGTGCAGACGCCGCAGCCGGTGCACGACGTCAGGTCGATCGACATCCCCCACTTGTGGCCCTCGTACTTCCAGTCGGGGATCATGGTCAGCGTCTTCGGGACCTTCTCACGCTGGCGCGCGATGACTTCCGGGTCCTTCTGGTATTCCGCGATCGTGGCGACGCGCACCGGGGCGCGTCCTTCCATCAGGTGGTGTTCCTGCGTGCGCGCGATCACGAAGCGGTCGCCCGTCTTCGCGATCTCGAGCCCGGCGCCGAACCACAGCGCGTCGGAGGTGCGCAGGCGGTAGACGTTGAACGCCTTCGCGAGGGCGTCCGCGGACGTCCCCACGCGCCCGGTCACCTGGCGGCCGTAGCCGAAGAAGGCCGTGACCGCGCCGTCGGGGTGCCCCGGGACGATCGTGACCGGCAGCTTCGCGGTGTTCCCGCGGAACTTGAGCTCGATGACGTCGCCGTCGCGGAGCTTCTGTTGTTCCGCGAGCCGCGGGCTGACCCACGCCGTCGGATCCCACGTGATCTTCGTCAGCGGTTTCGGCAGCTCCTGCAGCCACCCGTTGTTCGCGAAGCGGCCGTCCCATATGGTGGGGTCGGGCCGGAAGATGATCTCGAGGCCCGACGCACTCTGGCTTTGGGCGTTAGGCATTGGGCTTTGAGCCTGAGGTGTGGATCCGGTCGTGCCTAAAGCCGAAAGCCCAACGCCTAAAGCCGGACCCTGTCCCGCTGATGCCGTCCCCGGAATCCACCCATCGTGCAACACGTGCCGCCAGAAGCTGTCCGGGCTCTTGAAGGGTTGCCCGGTCGGATCGGTGATCGTGTAGCCGCCGGCCTTGCCGCCAAGTGCCCGCGTCCAGTAGTCCTTCACCAGGTCGTGGCTGGACTTGCCGTTCTGCGCGTCGATGAAGGCGGCGAGCACTTCCTGGGTCGTGCGTCCCTCGTAGAGCGGCGCGATCAGCGGCTGCATGACCGTGACCGTGCCGTCGTACGCCCGCGCGTCGCTCCAGCTCTCCAGGGCGTGCGCCTCGGGCAGGTTCCAGTGGCAGAGCATCGACGTCTCGTCGGCGTAGAGCGAGTGCGACACCGACAGCGGCACCTTGGCCAGACGCTCCTGGAACTTGAAATCCGCGGGGGCGGTGAAGACCGGGTTCGATCCCAGGATGACGAGGAGATCCACCTGCCCCGCGTCCATCGCCGTGACGAGGTCGCGCAGCGACGCGAGCTGGTCCATCGAGTTGACTTCCACCGTCGGCGCATAGGTGACCGTCGTCCCGACGTTGCCCAGCGACTGGTTCAGCTGGTGCGCCAGATGATGCACTGACGCGGGCTGGTACTCGCCGGCGACGACGAGCGAGCGTCCGCGGTGCGCCTGCAGGTCCTTGGCAACAGCCGCGAGGAACTTCGGCGCGTGGGCGTTCGAGAACGAGCCCCCGGCGCCATTTGTAGACAGCGCGCGCGCGGCCGCCTCGATTTCCGAGGCCTTCAACGCGAGCCGGTGATCCGCCTTCGCGCCCGTGATGGTCGGCGTGCTCTCGATCGCATACAAGCGAGGCATGACCGCAGCGGCGCCCTCGCCGGCGGTGCCATGTTCGACGTCCACGCCGGCTCGGCGGCGCTCGGCGAAGTCGTGCGCATAGCGAATGCTCGAGGCGCCGCACGTCAGGAAATCCGCGTCGAGCGTGACGACGATGTCGGCCTGGTCGAAGTGGTAGATGGCGTCGGCGGCATGGCCGGCGGCCCCCTTGGCCGCCGCGCGACCGGCGTCGCGCGAGACCGGATCCCACTGGTGCCACTTTGCCTGCGGGAAGGCCTGCTGGATGAGCGTGATCTGCTCGCCGACCGTCGCTGACGTGATCGTCTCGGTCAAAAACCGGAGGCCGGCCCCGTGTTTCGCTTTCTGAATCCCGAGAGTCGCCTTGACGGCCGTCAGGAAATCCCCCCATCCGCGCACGTCCCCCCTGTACAGCACCGTCTGCAACCGATCGGGATCGTACAGGGTGAGAATTGCGGCCTGGGTGAAGATGTCGGTGCTACCAAGACTGGCTGGATGTTGCGGATTGCCTTCGACTTTGGTCGGATGACCCTCGTGACTTTCCACAAGGACCGGCGCGGCAAGTCCGGCAAACGGGACGGCCGTCGCGAAAAACAGCGGGCGGCCCGGGACGAGATCCTCGGGTTGCCGGACGTAGGGGACAATCTTTTCCGGCGGCTGCTTCGTGCAGGCGCTGACCCCTGCGAGCGCGAGCGACGCGCTCATCAGCTTCAGGAACTCGCGGCGCCCCTTGGGGTCGTTCCACTGCGACGCCTGTTCCGGAAACTCCCGGTGCAGATAATCGCGGAACTGCTCGGAGTCCGACAGCTCGCCGAGACTGCGCCAGTACAGCCGTCCTTCGGAGCCGGCCAGACGCGATTTGATGGCGGAAAAATCCATAAATAGCTACCAGCTACCAGCTACCAGCTTCCGGGTGCCGGTTGCCAGCTTGGAGCTTCCACCATCTGCCTGGAAGCTGGAAGCTGGAAACTGGCAGCTGGAAACTGGCAGACTGGCTCTCATCGATGACACGTGGAGCAACTCGTCAGCTGCTCCACGCCCGCGATCTTGTATTCCTTCACGAGCCGTTCACCGAGGCCGGGGTCGTCCGACGGGCGCTCGTACGCCATGTTGAAAACCTGGTCTCTCGGCCGGATGAACTTTTCCGGGTTCCGGTGGCACTCCAGGCACCAGCGCATCTGCAGGCTGTTCTGCTGGTACATCAGCGGCATCCGGTCGACGGCCCCGTGGCACGTGGCGCAGCCCACCCCCTTCGCCACGTGGATGCTGTGGTTGAAGTAGACAAAATCGGGCAGGTCATGAACACGCCACCACTCGAGCGGGCGGTTCTCACGGAAACTGGCGCGAACCGGCTCGAGAATGGGGGCGTTGGTCCAGATCTGCGAGTGGCAGTTCATGCAGGTCTTGGTGGGGGGGATGTTCGCGAACGCCGACTCTTCGACGGTCGTATGACAATAACGGCAGTCGATCCCCATCGATCCGACGTGGTGGGCATGGCTGAACTGTACGGGCTGGTCGCGCGTGAGGCCCTGTCCGGTGACGTAGCCGGACCATGAAATCGTGACCACCACCCAGCCGAGGAACGCGACAAAAACCACGAGACCCAGGATGCTGAGCCTGGAATAGATGTTCGTGGCGCGGGGGAAAATCTGACTCATCGTGTGGGCATCCGTGCGCGTCGCAACCCCGAATCGTACATCGGACACGTCGGTTTGCGACCCGAACAGCCAGGTATCTCCCTATAATGTGAAAAGTTTCACAAGCTTGTCAACCCGGCCGGCGCATAGAATGGCGCCGACGCCTGCTTCCCCCATGTCCACCGCCATCCGCCTCACCAACGTCACCAAGCGCTTTGGCGGCGTCACCGCCGTCGACGGCCTGACGCTCACGGTCCCCGAGGGATGCATTTACGGGTTCATCGGGCCGAACGGCTCCGGCAAGACGACCACGCTGCGGATGATCATGCACATCCTGCTGCCCGATGAGGGGGCCATCGAGGTGCTCGGCTCCGCCAACACCGCGGCCGCCCGCGACCGTGTGAGCTACCTGCCGGAGGAGCGGGGTCTCTACAAGAAAATGCCCGTCCGCCGCCTCCTGCGGTACTACGGACGGCTGAAGGGGCGCACGATCGCCGAGCTGGATCCCGTCATCGACGAATGGATGGCCCGCCTGGGGATGGAAGGCTGGGACAACAAGAAGGTCGAAGCCCTCTCGAAGGGCATGTCCCAGAAGGTCCAGTTCGTCGCGGCCGTGATCTCGAAGCCGTCGCTGCTGATCCTCGACGAGCCCTTCTCGGGGCTCGATCCCGTGAACGCGGAGTCCCTCAAGGACGCCGTCCTCGAGATGCGCCGCCGCGGCGCGACCGTGGTCTTCAGCACGCACGACATGGCGACCGCCGAAAAGATGTGCGACCGGATCTTCATGATTTTCAAGGGACGGAAGGTCCTCGACGGGACGCTCGACGACATCCAGGCGCAGTACGGGTTCGACACCGTCCGCGTGCGCACCGCCGCCGGAGCGTCCGTGCTCACGGGCATGCACGACGTGAAGGCGGTGAACGATTACGGGCAGCTGCAGGAGGTCCACCTCACCGGCGATCCCCAGCGATTCCTGCAGCAGCTGCTGGCGCGGACCGCCGTCCACCACTTCGAGGTCACGCGCCCGTCGCTCCACGACATCTTCGTCCGGATTGCGAGGCCAGCGGAGGTGGTCGGCGTATGAAGAACAAGACGCTCATCATCGCCATCTCGGAGCTCACGACGCAGGTGCAGTCGAAGGCGTTCCTGATCGGGCTGCTGATGATGCCGGTGTTCATGGGGATCGCCGTCGGCGTGCAGAAGTTCACGCGCGACTCGACGGATATCAAGGACCGCTCCTTCGTGGTCGTCGATCGGTCCGGCGTCCTGTTCGGGCCGCTGAAAGCCGCGGCGGAGGAATGGAACCGGGAGGCTGGAGGGCCGGACGGCGCACAGACGCAGCCGCGGTTCCTTCCATCGGACGCGACGTTCCCGTCGGAAGACGGGGCCGCCCGGGCCGCGCTCTCGGATCGCGTGAAGCGCGACGAGATCTTCGCGTTCGTCGAGATCCCGGCCGATGCGCTGGACCCCGACGCGAAGTCCCCCATCAGCTACTACTCCAACCACCCGGGCTACCGGCCGCTGCCGTCGTGGCTCGGGGGCGCGATCAACAGGGAGATCCTGAACCAGCGGTTTCGCGGCGCGTCGATCGATCGCACGGTGGTGAGCCGGCTCACGCGCCGAGTGGATCTGTCGGAGCTCGGGCTGATCGAGCGGGGGGCGGGCGGCGCCATCAAGGCCGCGTCGCGCGTCGACAAGGTGCGCACGACCGCGATTCCCGTCGCCATGATGATGATCATCCTGTTTTCCGTCATGTCGAGCGCGCCGCAGCTGCTCAACAGCGTGATCGAAGAGAAGATGAGCCGCATCAGCGAGGTGCTGATCGGATCGGTCACGCCGTACGAGCTGATGATGGGGAAGCTCCTCGGCAGCGCCGCCGTCTCGGTGCTGCTCGCCGCGATCTACATGACCGGCGGCGTCGTCATGGCGCGGAACTACGGCTACGGGGACGCCATCCGGACGGCCGATCTGCTCTGGATGGGCGTGTTCCTCCCGCTGGCCGTCGTCATCTTCGGATCGATCTTCATCACGATCGGCGCCGCGTGTTCGGACCTCAAGGACGCGCAGGGGATGATGACGCCCGCCATGCTGATCATGATGCTCCCGTGGATGACATGGTTCGCCGTCCTGAATGCTCCCGACAGTCCGGTGTCGATGGCGCTGTCGCTCTTTCCCACAGCCACGCCGTTCCTGATGCTGCTGCGGATCGCGATCGCGCCGGGGCCGCCCATGTGGCAGATCCTGCTGTCGGTCGTGGTGACCGGCGCCACGGCCGTCGCCCTCGTCCATGCCGCCGGCAAGATCTTCCGCACCGGGCTGCTGATGCAGGGCAAGGCCCCCACGCTCGGCGAAATGTGGAAGTGGGTCAGGGCGGACTGAGGTCGGAGGTCGGTTCTGCGGCATCACGAATGAGGGGGGCAGGGGGCTGGGGGCTGAGGCATGGGGCTGCGGCAAGGGGCTGACGCAGGGGGCTGAGGCATGGGGCTGCGGCAAGGGGCCGCGGAACACCGTCCCCGCCCCCTGACTCTGCCCCTAGCCCCCCGCCCCGTGGCTTCCATCTGCATGCCGGCATGCGGATCCTGCGCGAACGCCGTGTCGCACCTCACCGCGCCAAGTAGGACGAGTCCACAGATCGCAGCCCTCTGACCCAGCCCCCAGCCCTCCGCCCGAGATCTCATGGCACCATGATGTCATGTACGACGTGATCGTCGTGGGCGCCGGTCCGGCCGGACTCAGCGCGGCGCTGATGCTGGGGCGGAGCCGGCGTCGCGTGCTCGTGTGCGACACCGGCACGCCGCGCAATGCGGCCGCGCGAACCATCCACGGGCTCCTCTCGCGCGACGGGATCGCGCCTCTGGAGCTCCTGCGGATCGCGCGCGAGCAGTTACGGCCGTACGACACCGTCGAGCTGCGTGACGTCGAAGTGACGGCGGCCGAATGCCGCGACGCGCGGTTCCGCGTCACCCTCGCCGGCGGCTCGACGCTCGACACGCGGAAGCTGCTGATCGCGACCGGCGTCGTGGACAACCTGCCCGACCTCCCCGGCTTCACGCGGCTGTACGGCGCCAGCGTGTTTCACTGTCCATATTGTGACGGCTGGGAAGTGCGCGATCGGCCGCTCGCCATCTACGGCCGCGGGGACCGCGGATTGGGACTGTCGCTCGAGCTGACCGGCTGGAGCCGCGATCTCGTGCTCTGCACGGATGGTCCGTCCGAGATCGCGCCGGAGGGTCTCGCCCGCCTGGATCGCCACGGCATCCGGGTTCGCGAGGACCGTGTGGTGCGGCTCGAGGGCGACGAACGCCTCGAGCGGATCGTCTTCGCGACCGGGGAGCCGCTCGCCCGTCACGCCCTGTTTTTCACGACGGGCCAGACGCAGCAGTCGGTGCTTGCGGAGCGGCTCGGTTGCGTGATGAATGACAAGGGGACCGTGTGGACCGGAAAATACGAGTCCACGCACCTGCCGGGCCTGTTCGTGGCGGGCGACGCGTCGCGCGCGGTCCAATGGGTGGTGGTGGCGGCGGCCGAAGGCGCCGAAGCCGCCTTTGCCATCAACACCGACCTCCTGAAAGAGGACCTTGCCTGATTGGACTTGTCATTTGGCCCTGAAAATTGCCGATTCAGCCAGATTGGTCTTGCCGGAACTGCCGTCCACGGCATAATTGGACCTTCGTCATTGGACCTCATCCAGTCACAGTAGGGGCGGTTCGAGAACCGCCCTGCATGCTCAGGAATCGCCCCACGCGTCTGAGAGGTTTCATGCTGTCCATTGAACGTCAGTTCGTCCGCACGGAGCGGCCGCTCTACGGCCATCTGGTCTCGTTGCTGGAAAGCGCGATCGCGAAGGGCGAGCTGCCCTCCGGGGCGCGCGTCCCTCCCGAACGCACGCTCGCCCAGCAGTTGAAGATCAGCCGGACGACGGTCGTGAGCGCCTACCGCGAGCTCGAGTCGCGCGGGCTGCTGCGCGGCTACGTCGGCCGGGGGACATTCGTGTGCGCGGCGCCCGAGCCGGAAGGCACGCCGTTTGCGTGGCGGGGAAAGATCGCCGCCGCCGCGCTCCGGTCGAGCGACACGACGCTGCGCGACGTGGTGCGGAATTCGTCGGACGCGCGCCTGCTCTCGCTCGCCGCCGGCGAACCGGCGCTCGATCGATTTCCGAACGAGGCGTTCGTCGAGGCGGTGACGCACGTCCTCTCGACCGACTCCCGCGCCGCGTGGGGCTACGGGCCGGGTGAAGGGCAGCCGTCGCTCCGGACCGCCATCGCCGACCGCTATGGCGTGCCGCGGGAAAGCGTCCTGGTCCTCTCGGGCGCCCAGCAGGGGCTGGACCTGCTCGCGCGCTGCCTGATCGATCCGGGCGACGCGGTGATCATGGATCGTCCCGGGTACCTGGGCGCGATCCAGTCCTTCCGCGCCGCCGGGGCAAAGTTGATCGGGTGGGACATCGCGCGCGGCGACAGCGACGAGCTCGAGGATCTGCTCGTCCGCTACCGCCCGAAGCTCATTTACACGAACCCGACGTTCCACAACCCGACGGGCGCGACCCTGTCGATCCGCGCGCGCCGCGAGGTGCTCTCGCTCGCCCAGCGGTACCGCGTGCCGATTGTCGAGGACGCCACGTATCGGGACCTCTACTTCAACGAGGCGCCGCCGCCGTCGCTGCGGGAGCTCGACGATCACAACCTGGTGATCTGCCTGAACACCTTCTCGAAAGTGATGGCGCCCGGGCTCCGCCTCGGCTGGATTGCCGCGGCGCCGTCGATCGTCGAGCAGATCGCGATCATCAAGCAGCGCCTGGACCCGCACACGCCGAATCTCGTCCAGATGGCGGTGGCGCGGATGATGCGGCAGGGGACGTTCGACGCGCACCTCCGGACGCTGCGCGCGGAGCACGCCAAGCGCTGCACCCAGATGATCGCGACGATCCAGCGGCACATGCCGCCGGGATCGATCCGCTTTGCGCGTCCGGCGGGAGGCCTCTACCTGTGGTGCCGCCTCGGCCCCGGCCTGAGTGCGACGGCCCTCCACGAGCGCGCGCTCGCCTCGGGCGTCACGTTCGTCCCCGGGCCCGCGTTCTATCCGGATCCGGCGGGGGATTCGGAGCTGCGCCTGTGCTTCACCAGCGTCCCGCCGTCGACGGTCGACGAGAGCATCAAACGGCTGGCGAGGTGTGTAGGCGAGGTGCGCCTCACCGCGTAAACGGGCCGACGGCCAGACCACGAAGGCACCACGACACGAAGACCTGAAGCCAAATAGTCTGGGTGTCGTCGTGCCGTTGGGGCCTCGGCGATCCGCCGTCCGCCCGTTCAGCGTTCTTGGCACTCGCTCGACCACGCGCCGCCGACCTGCCCGCGTCAGGACTATCATGGTTCGGCTCGATCCAAGGGGAGGCGGCATGGTGCGGTTTCTCGTGCGCGCGTTTCTTCTGTTTGTCGTCGTCGGCGCGATCGGCGCCGGCGCCGCGATGTGGTACGTCCAGCGGCACGGACTGAGCGCCCGCGCGGAGCCGTCGGCGCTCGAAACGGCGGTCGCGTTGCGGTTGCGCCATCCCTCCATCCCCGCCGGCGAACGGGCGCGGCCCAACCCGCTGCCGGCGACGGCGGCGAACGTCCACGACGGCATGGAACACTTCGCGGACCACTGCGCGCTGTGCCACTCGAACTCCGGCGTCGGCGACACTCCGATCGCGCGCGGTCTCTATCCGCACCCGCCCATCCTCCGGGAGGATCGCACGCAGTCGCTCACCGACGGCGAGCTGTTCTTCATCATCCAGAACGGCGTCCGCTTCACCGGCATGCCGGCATTCGGCGGCGCCGAGCACACGGATGAGGACTCCTGGAAGTGCGTGCTGTTCATCCGGCACCTGCCGAAGCAGACGCCGCAGGAAATCGCCGAGATGGAGAAGCTCAATCCGAAAGCGCCCGACGATGAAGCGCCCAAGGCGGCCGCCGAGCCGCCTGCCGCTCCCCCTCACACGCACGTCCACGGCAAGGGCTGACGGACCCACCGGCCCTTACTTCGTTCCATAGAGCCGCACCCTCGCGCCGGACGCCGGCTTATTGCGTGGCTGGCTGGTCCGTGTCGTCCGCGCCTTGCGTGGCTACGCTCGGTCCGCGCCTTGCGTGGCTTCAGGGAAGATGACGCCCGGCGCGAGCTTCCACCCGGGATCGAGCGCACGCTTCACGGCGCGCATCTCGTCGATGCCCGCGTCCCCATAGAGCCCGCGGAGCAGCGCCTGCTTGACGGGGTTTCTGCCCACGCCGTGCTCGGCCAGGGGACAGCCGCCGAGCCGCGCGACTTGCTGTCCGAAGTACAGGATCGCCTCCTTGCCACGCTCGACGTCCGCGTAGGCACGCGGGAGCACGTTGGGATGGACGTTGCCGTCAGAGATGTGCCCCCAGATCGCGAAGTCCAGGCCGCGTGACGCGAAGCCGTCCCGGTAGATCGCCATCATCTCGCTGAACCGCTCGAAGGGGACGATCATGTCCGCGGCCGTCTTCGCGATCCGCGGATCGATCTCGTGCTGCGCGCGCCCGACGCGCTGGTTGACGCCGGCGGGGACCCCTTCGCGCACGGCGACCAGCTGTTCGGCGCGCCGTGTGTTGCCGGGCAGCGCCATTTCCGTGTCGTCGAAGACGCCGTGCGCGTGCAGCAGGCGGCAGATGCGCGCGAGCGGCGTGTCCAGGTTGGGTCGATCCAGCGCGACCTCGATCTGATCGAAGGCCTGCGCCTCGATCGTCCCGGGCTCGAGCTCGAGCTGCACGAGCAGCGCCAGCGCCGTCCCGAAAGGGAAGCTCACGCCGTTGCGGCGATCCGTGCCGTCGTCGCGCAGGATCTCGAGGCAGCGCCGATCCATGTGCTCGATCGCGGCGACCGCCTCGTCGCGGCGGAGCGCCGCGACGAGGGCCATGGCGTCCTCTTCCGATCCGCACGGCACGAGCGCCAGGGCGGTCGTGGGGATGGGCGCCCGCGCGCCGAACGTCACGGTCGTGATCACCCCCAGCGTGCCCTCGGACCCGACGAAGAGATCGATCAGGTCCATGTCCGGTTCCGCGTGGTACCCCGCCGATCGCTTGACGACGTCGGGCATCCGGTAGGAGGGTACGGGCACGTCGACCGTGCCGCGCGCCGTCGGGATCTCCAGCCGGCGCCCGCGCGCGCGCCGTTCGCCGCGGCGCACCTCCAGCTCGGATCCGTCCGCCAGGACCACCGTCAGCGCCCGGACCCATGGCCGCACCGATCCGTGCCTGAACGTCGCGGCGCCGGCCGCGTTGGTGGCGACGATGCCGCCGGCGAGCGCGCCCGTGAACGTCGGGGTGGGCGGAAACCACGCGCCGTGCTCCGCCAGCGCCGCCTGGATCACCGTGACGGGGACGCCTGCCTCCACCCGGATGTGCGACGGTCCGGCGTCCAGCACGCGGGTCAGCTTCTCGGTGGACACCACGATCTCGCCCATCGGCGTCGCGCCGCCGGTCAGCGACGACTGCGCGCCGATCGGGAGCACCGTCGCCGCCC
>WNFM01356665.1_pt1 | contig 16474 bp, 12 predicted proteins | sample 5400271 | NCBI WGS metagenome assembly WNFM01 (sample SAMN13153352, study PRJNA577476) | soil metagenome | isolation source: 60 cm saprolite on Douglas fir-dominated hillslope | place: USA:California | collected 2013-09-17
GACCACGACGGCACGGCGGACTGCAACGACGGCTGCCCGAACGACCCGAACAAGATCGCTCCCGGCATCTGTGGGTGCGGAGTCGCTGACACCGACTCGGACGGCGACGGCACCGCGAACTGCATCGACGGCTGCCCGAACGATCCCGCGAAGATCGCGCCCGGCACCTGCGGCTGCGGACATCCGGACGTCGACCTGGACGCCGATGGAGTCATCGACTGCATCGACAACTGCCCGGGCGTCTCGAACGCCTCACAGCTCGACTCGGACGGCGACGGAATAGGCGACGCCTGCGACAACTGCGCCTTCATCGCGAACCCGTCCCAGGCCGACTGCGACAACGACAACGTCGGCGACGCCTGCGCGATCGCCTCTGGAGCTCCGGACTGCAACTTCAACGGCATCCCGGACACCTGCGACCTCGCAGGTGGCACGAGCCAAGACCTCAACACCAACGGAATCCCCGATGAATGCGAGCTGAACGGCGGCACGCCCTTCTGCTTCGGATCCAGCGGATGCCCGTGCGGCAACAACAGCAGCGTCTCCGAGCAGGCCGGGTGCCGCAATTCCTCCGCACTGGGCGGCAAGCTCACCGGATACGGAACGACGGGGGTCTCGGCCGACGGCCTGATCCTCAGCGCTTCCCACCTCACCGGGTCTCTGGCGGTCTTCTTCCAGGGCAGCGCGCTGACGTCCGTGACCTACGGCGACGGCCACCGCTGCATGGGTGGAGCGTTGATCCGCATCGGCTTCAAGAACCCGGTCGCGGGCAACGCCACCTACCCGACCGGAACCGACCTGCCGATCTCGGTCCGAGGAGGCGTGCCAGCGGGCGGCGGAGCGCGCTACTACCAAGTGGTCTACCGCAACAACGGTGGCCCGTGCGGAAGCGGCATCAACATCACGAACGGAGTGTCGGTCGTCTGGCACCCGTAGTCCCGTGAGACTCCCCCGCGGCGCATGGGTTGTGCCGCGGGAGCGAGGGATCCCGAACGGTCGGCGCCACTCTTGTGGCGTCGACCGTATTCATGCGATCAGCGCACTCCGCGGTGGCATGGCCCCATCACAGACAATCTGCCGCTGCCCCCGCGACCCGGATTCGAGCAGATGGTCTTGCGGAAATGAGCAGATCCGTAGGACAATCGTTGCACGGATCAGCCCGATCCAACCTGTCGTTGGCGCACTCCCAGCGCTCGTGACAACTCATCATCGCTCCTCAGCCCCCGGAGAAGGACTTCATGACCCCCCTGAGCTCGTGTCCGAGATTCCGTACGCTCGCTTCGCTCGCAGGCGCGCTGCTCTTGAGCGGCAGTGCCCTGGCCCAGACTCTCGATCGCGGAAGTGTTGCACGCTGCGAGAACCCGACTTACGCCGGCACGTACCACGTTGCGACGGGACGGCTGACGCCTCCGAACAGTCCGCAGGAGAACCTCATCCCGAATCCCGGGGTGATCTACGACAACACCTGCAACAGCGGCTACTTCACGTCTTTGCTCAACAACAGCACGCTCATCGATGAAGGCCGCATCCCGACCGTGTCCTCGCCCGCGCCGAACACAGGCACGGTGAACAATTATCGAGTCACCGGCTTCCAGATCGCTTATTGCACGCGCGACCTCCAGGGCGTGTTCTCGCTCAACGTCAACTTCTGGGAGAACTACGACTCGTGCTCCACGCTGGCTGCGGCCGGCCCGCCCACGGTGGGCTACGTGCTCACCGGCCTTCCCGGAGCGGCGACGCAAGGCACGTTGACCTGCTACATCGTCGACATCGACCTGACCGGCGGGTTCGAATTCTGCCTGCAGGGCGATGCCGACCTCATCTACGACGGCGTTCCGACGCTCGACGACTTCGGCTTCTCCTACCAGTTCACGGGTCAGACCGGGACCACGAACGCGGCCGTCGGCGGGCCGATCATCGCGGGCAATCCGAACTCGACGACCGCGCCTTGCGCCTTCGGGGACGCGACCTACTACAAGAACCCGGGCGCCCTCAACGGAACGGGTCTCGACAACATCAATCAGTTCTATCGCGATGGCCAGGGCGGCCAGACGACCGGCTGTCGGCAATTCACGGCCGACGGATCGATCTGGGGCGGCTTCCACATGAAGATCATCGCCGACCTGGCTGCCTGCGCTCAGTGCCCGAACGCCGGACCCGACGCGGACGGCGACGGTACGCCCGATTCGTGCGATGGTTGCCCGACCGACCCGAACAAGGTCGCTCCGGGGCAATGCGGTTGCTTCAATCCGGACACGGACACGGACGGCGACGGCGTCGCGGACTGCATCGACGGCTGCCCGAACGATCCGAACAAGGCCAGCCCGGGTCAGTGCGGCTGCGGTTTCCCCGACACGGACACGGATGGCGACGGCACCGCGGACTGCATCGACGGCTGCCCGAACGATCCGAACAAGATTGCTCCGGGCGTCTGCGGCTGCGGAGTCGCGGACGTCGACACCGACGGCGACGGCACGCTCGACTGCCAGGACGGTTGCCCGAACGATCCGAACAAGATCGCTCCCGGCGTCTGCGGCTGCGGAGTCGCGGACACGGACGTCGACTCGGACGGCCACCTCGATTGTCAGGACAACTGTCCGACCATCAGCAACCCGAATCAGCTCGACACCGACTCGGACGGCATCGGCGACGTCTGCGACAACTGCGCATTCATCGCGAATCCGAACCAGGCGGACTGCGACCACGACGGCATCGGCGACGCTTGCGCGATCGCCGGTGGGGCTCCGGATTGCAACCTGAACGGCATCCCGGACACCTGCGACATCGCCGCGGGTGATCCCGACTTGAACGCCAACGGTATCCCCGATGAATGCGAGCAGAACGGCGGTTCACCGTACTGCTTCGGATCGTCGGGCTGCCCGTGCGCCAACAACAGCAGTCCGGCCGAGCACGCGGGCTGCCGCAACTCGAGCGGATTCGGTGGCAGGCTCGTCGGCTCGGGGCTCCCCTCGGCCTCGTTCGACACCCTGGTCCTCAGCGCCTCGCACCTCACCGGCCCCTTGGCGGTGTTCTTCCAGGGCGACGGCGTGGTCAACCTGAGCTTTGGGGACGGCCACCGCTGCATGGGCGGCGCCTTGATCCGACTCGGCAACAAGTCCCCTTCGGGAGGGAACGCTTCCTACCCGGTCGGGGCCGACCTGCCGATCTCGGTCAAGGGTTCGATCCCGATCGCGGGCAACGTGGTCCGCTACTACCAGACCGCGTACCGCAACGCAGCCGGTCCGTGCGGCACGTTCCTGAACATCACGAACGGCGTGTCGGTCGTCTGGTTCCCGTGAGCCTCTGAGGCAAGCTCCGGACTTCCTCGCGGAGGTCCGGGGAATGCACGATCGAGGGCGGTGCCGTGATCCGCGGCGCCGCCCTCCGCTTTCCGCCCCTCGACTTCCTTCTGATCTTCCTCGTGCTCTTCCGCACTGGAGGTTCGGCGTTGGCCCATCTATCCTGCGCGGAGATGTCTCGCTCGATCTGGACGTCCGCCCCCGTGCTCGCGCCCATGCTCGCGATCGGGCTCGCGATGACGTTCGCGAGCTGCAGATCCGCGCCGCCCGAACCCGTGTTCCTCTCGGACAGCGCGGTCGTGCTCGATCTGCCGCTCGTGCGCCAGGACGAGCTCTACAACTGCGGCCTCGCAGCGATCTCGGCGCTCTGCCAGTACTGGGAGGTCGGCATTCCGTCCGAGCAGCGCGCCACGCTCGCGAAGCTCGCCGAGGACGAGAAGGGCCTGTCCGGGAACGAGCTGCGCCAAGCTCTCGAGGCCGACGGCATGGAGGTCTTCCTCTTCAGCGGCACGCTCGATCGCACGGACACGGGGGTCTACCGGCACATCGACGCCGGGCGACCGCTGCTCGTGATGCTCTCCCCCGACGGGAAGAGCCACCACTACTGCCTCCTGCTCGGCTACGACGAGCCGCGGCGGAGCCTCGTGCTCCTCGACCCGGCGCGGGGCGAGGTCGTGCGATCCGTGCAGGTCTTCGAGCGGGCGTGGGAGGGCTGCCAGCGCTTCACGCTGCTCGCCGCCCCGAAGAAGACCGACGACAAGCTGCCATCCGGAGGCGGCGCGAAGTAACGTGGCGATCCCCCCCCAAGGCCCCAAGGAGAATCGAACGATGAAGACACGGATCCTGTCCTCTCTGATCGTGCTCGGCGTGCTCGCGGTTCCGGCCTGGGCCGGGACGAAGACGGCACCGAAGCGGATCGGCGCGATCGCACCGGCCGAGTCGACGAGCCTCCGCGCGCTGGAAGAGCCGACTCTAGGCGCTCTGCGCGGCGGCCTGGTCGCGAAGTCGGCGCCGGTCCAGGGCGTCGAACGCGCCGCGCTGGTCGCGGCGGAGACGCGCAGCCCGGATCTCGGGGCTCTGCGCGCCGGCGACGTCACGCTCAGCGATCACGACCTGACGCTGATCGCGATCGTGGTCGGCGTCATCGTGGTCATCCTGATCATCTGAGCGATCGGGCTGGGCCGGTCGCTACTTCGGCGGCTTCTGGGAGTGCTCGTCGTCGACGGGGAAGTCACCCTTCGGCGGCGCGGGCGGCGTCTTGCCCTCACCCGTGTTGGCGCCCGTGTAGCCGAGGGAGCGGAGCGTCTTCTGCACGTCCTCGGGGAGGTCCGTGGAGGACGCTCCCTTCGATGCCGGAACGCCGTGCTGGGCGGCGAAAGCATTGAGGGCGTCGATCTCCTCCTGGTAACCCGCTTCGGCGCGCTTGCCGAGCTCGGTACTGAAGTCCGACATCGGCACCATCTCCTTCGGATCGCGCTGGAGGTCGAAGTACCAGTGCTCGGGCGTGCCGATCTTGTCGAGGAGCGCCCACTTCAGCGTGCGCACGACGCGCAGGTTGTGACCGACGCTCGCGAGCTCGCTGACGGCGCGCCCGACGACGTGGGGGCCAGGCTGCTTCAGCATCGGCATCAGGCTCGTTCCGAAGACGTCCGTCGGCGCAGGGAATCCGGCCAGCTCGAGCAGCGTCGGTCCTACGTCGATGCCGCGCGAGAGCTCGTTGCTCCGCGTTCCTGACGGCAGCTTCTTCGGATAGCGGATGACGAGCGGCGTCTTGATCACCTCGTCCCAGAGCGTCTTCCGGTGGCCCTTGTCGTCGTGCTCGAAGAACTCCGTGCCGTGATCGGAAGTGATCACGATCACCGTATCGTCGAGGATCCCGGCCTTCTCGAGATCCGCGCGGATGCGACCGATGAACGAATCGGTCCAGGCGATCTCGCCGTCGTAGAGCGCGAGCAGGTGCGTAAAATCGCGGGACGACATGTCCTTCGTGTAGTCGTCGCTGAAGAGGAAGTCCTTGCCGTCCACCCAGCCTTCGTAGGTCGGATCGAACTTCTTGTCGTAGGGCGGCGGCGGCGTGAAGTCGAAGTGCACGTCGAAGAAGTGCGCGAACAGGAAGAAGGGCTTCGCGGGACGCGCGTCCAACCACTTCTTCACGGCGCCGTAGACGCGCTCGTTCGTGACGTCCTGATGCGACTCGACCATCACATCCTTGTCCATCGCCCACTCCGACGGCGGTCGCCCGTCGATCTTCGCGGCGTACGTGGCGCAGTCCTCGTAGCGCTCGAAGCCCTGGCCGAGACCGAACGCGGGGTGCAGGTAAGGCCCGGAGAAGAAGCCCGCGGTCGCGTAGCCCTCGGCCTGGAACCGCTCCGCCAGCGTGACCGCCGAGAGATCGAGTCTCTTGTCCGTGTCCGTGCAACCGTGCAGCGAGTCGGGGAGCGAGGTGAAGATCGCCGCGTGCGAGGGCCGCGTCCACGACGAACTCGCGAAGTGATTCCCGAAGCTCACGCCTTCCTTGGCCAGAGCGTCGATGTTAGGGCTCGTCTCCTGACCGTAGCCGTAGCAGTGCAAGTGGTCGGGCCGCAGCATGTCGATCGAGATGAGCAGCACGTTCGGGTGCTTCTCCGCCGCGCTGCAGCCTCCGCTGAAAGCAGCGAGAGCTGCAGCGGTGATCGCGAGGAGGGACGCTCCGACGCTCCGAGTGGTGGGCATGATCTGACGAGGCTAACCCCCAGGAGGAGCGCCCCCATCCGCGCCGTCGCGTCGCGCTCGCGATCCTCCTCGCGTTCGGAGCCCTCACCCAGGCGCTGATCCTCTCGCAGCAGCTCGCGTCCGATCCGCTCGCGGCGATGCCGATCAACGACGCGCTCGTCTATTGGCAGTGGGCGGGCGACATCGCGAGCGGGAAGTTCGTCGGCTCGACGCCGTTCCTCTCGGCACCGCTCTACCCGTACCTCGTCGGCGCCGTGCGGGCGCTCGGAGGCGGGCTCACGGCGGTCTACGCGCTCCAGGCCGCGCTGCACCTCGCCACGGTCGCGCTGCTCTTCCGCATCGGCGAGCGCAGGTTCGGACTCGGCGCGGGCGTCGCCGGCGCAGCCCTGTACCTCGTGCTCCTCGAGCCGGCCTATTTCACGGGGCGCATCCTCAACTGCACCCTGCAGCTTTTCGTCGTCGTGTGGCTGTGGGACCGCCTGATCGCGGCGGCGGAGAGTCCGCACCGGGGACGGCTCGCCCTCCTCGGCGCCGCGCTCGGCGTGAACGTCCTCGCCAATCCGGCGATGCTCGCGGCCGTTCCGATCGTCGCCCTCTGGCTCGTGTGGAACGCCGCATCCCTGAGCACGGGATGGCGTCCCGCCGCGCTCGTCGTCGCCGTGTCCGCGCTCGCGATCGCACCGGCGACGCTGCACAATTTCCTGGCGTGCAAGGAGCTGATCGCGGTCAGCGCGCAAGGCGGCGTCACCTTCTATCACGGCAACGCTCCCGGTGCGGAAGGCGTGTACCACGCCATCCCGGGCATCGCCGAGAACCGGATCCAGCAGAACGTCGACGCGCGCACGCTCGTCGCCGCGGAGACGGACGGAAGCTGGAGCGCGACGAGCCGCCTCTTCTTCCAGAAGGGCTTGGCGTACTGGCGCTCGGATCCGTCGGCGGCGCTGCGGCTCACCGCGCGCAAGTTGTGGTACTTCGCCAGCGGCCGCGCCTACGGCGACATCTACGTCCCCGACCTCGAGAGCGAAGACGGCTTCGCTTCGCGGCTCTCGTCCTGACGTGGTTGCTGCGCGATCCGCGCCGCTACTTCCCCGAGGTTCTCCTCCTCCTCGCTCCCCTCGCGACGGTGGCGATCTTCTGGTACTCGCCGCGCTACCGCATGCCGGCGCTGCCCCTGCTCGCGGTGCTCACGGGATGGGCTGTCGTCCGCGAGCTGAGGGATCGCTCGGTCATCGTCGCCGTCGCGCTCGTCGTCTCGATCGGATCGGGCTTCTGGAACCGGCGCACCGGTTTCGACGCGCCGTCGACCTACGCGGGGCAGTACGAGTACTCGATCGGCGGAGCTCTCCTCGAGCAGAATCGCTGGCCCGAAGCCGAAGTACGTTTTCGTGCCGCTCTCGCCGCCGGACACGCCCCCGCGGCGGCCGCCCTCGCCGACGTCTTGCGCCGCGAGGGCCGGCGAGCGGAAGCTCTAGCGATGTTCCGCGAGGCCGTCGAGAAGCAGCCTGCGAGCGCGTACGCGCACCGCGGCCTCGCGGTCGCGCTCGCGGAAGCCGGGAGCTTCCCCGAGGCCGAGCGCGAGTACCGCGCGACGATCGCGATCGATCCGAACGATGCCGAGGCGCTCTCCGGGCTCGGCAACGTCCTGCACTCGAGGGGGCGAGACGAGGACTCGATCGCGATGCAGCGCTCCGCGATCGAGAAGAACCCGGGCTACGCGGGCGCGCACTACAACCTCGGCTGCGTGCTGTTCGCGAACAAGCGCATCCCGGAGGCCGAAGCGGAGTTCCGCGAGGCTCTGCGCCTCGATCCCGGGCTCGCGCAAGCGCAGCGGTACCTCCAGCAGATCCGCGGCGGCCATCCATGAGGCTACCCAAGTGCATCGCTCTCGCGCTCGCGATCCTGCCGCTCGCCTGCTCGCGCAGTCCGCGGGCCCACCCGGCCGCGCGAGTCCTCGTCGTCGGCGTCGACGGACTCGAGTGGAACGTGCTGCGGCCGCTGCTCGCACAGGGGCGCTGCCCGAACCTCCGCGCGCTGATGGAGCGCGGCTCCTTCGGGAAGCTCGAGACGATGCAGCCGACGCTCTCTCCGATCGTTTGGACCACGATCGCGACCGGACGGCTGCCGGAGGACCACGGCATCCTCGGGTTCACCGACGCGGAAGTGCGAGGGAAGGCCTACACGTCGTCGCAGCGCCGCGTCCGCGCGATCTGGAACATCGCCGACCGCTACGGACTCTCCTCGGACGTCTTCGGCTGGTGGATCACGTGGCCGGCGGAGGAGATCCGCGGATTGATGGTGAGCGGCTCGTCCTCCGCCGCGCTGGTCGACGACAACTGGAAACCCGCGCTCCTCCCCGGAATCCCGAGGCAGGTCGAGCCCCGATCGCTCGAGCCGGAAGTCCTCGCCATCGCGAAGAAGGCCGGCTCGATCGAAGAGGTGCACCGCCTGGCGCGCGAGATGGTCTTCGGGAGCATCCCCGACGCGGCTCTCGGCGACGTCGAACGGAAGCTGATGCGGCAGACGCTCTGGTCGATCCAATCGGACGAGACCTTCTTCGAAGAGTGCCGCCGGCTGATGCCGTCCCACCGCGCCGATCTGAACTTCGTCTACCTCGGCGGGCCCGACGTCGTCGGGCACCGTTTCTGGCGCTACTACGAGCCGGAGAAGTTCCGCTGGCCGGGGAACGCGACCGCCGACGCGCGCTGGAAGGAGATCTCGCCCGATTCCGCTCCGCTGGTGGAGATCCTGGCGACGAAGGACGGCGAGAAGGCGCTCGCCCTCGTGATCCCGAGCGACTACCAGTGGATCGACCGGATGATCGGCGACCTTGTGAAGGCGGCCGGACCGGAGACGACCGTGATCGTGTGCTCCGACCACGGATTCCACGCCTTCGGCACCGAGGAGCCGAACACGAAGTTCATTGGACTCTCCCGCGGGCGTGATCGTCGCCGCGGGACCCTGCATCCGCCGGAGCGGCGACGTCGCGGCGTTCCTTGCGAACGGAGAGCTGCCGTCGCTCGGCAGCGTCCTCGACGTCACGCCGACCTTGCTCGCGCTCCTCGGCATCCCGCGCTCGCGCGAGATGCCCGGTCAGGGCATGAAGACGCTCCTCGACGGCGCGGCTCGCGACAACGCGGACCTGCCGCCGATCGCGACTCACGACGACGGCTTCCGCCCAGCCTCGGCGACGCAGCTGCCGCCGGAGATGGAGCGCAACTTTCAAGAGCGCTTCAGGAGCCTCGGCTACATCGACTCGGAGGGCGAAGCTCCGAAGCGCGAGAAGCCGAGGTAGCTTGGTGGAGGAGGTCTCCCGCTCACGAATCGAGGGCCTTCTTCAACTCGAGGCGAACGGCCTTCGAGATCTTCTCCTGGGAGAGGATGCTCCCGATGGACCACTCGGCCAGTTGATGAATGAGCGGTCGAAGCGATGAATCGGGCTCGCCCTTCTTGGGCGAGTAGGCTTGGTCGGGGACGGCGCCCGTCTCCTCCGGTGCGAGGGCCTCGCAGAGACGATAGATCGGCGCGAACTTCCCGGTGGCGAGGAACATCTCCCAGAGTGCGTCGAGATGAGCGGGATCGGTGATCGGGTCGGACAGCGGATCGCGGCGTGGCCGCGCTGAAAACCCCTTCCATGCTCGCAAGTCGTTCTTGTCGAGGCTCGCGACCAAGGCCTTGGTGTCGCAACTGGCTCGCGACAGAACCTCGAGCGCAGCCTTGCGACCGGCCGGTTCATACTTCGCATATCCTGCGATGAGACGCGGATAGAGCCAGGGGTTGCCCTCGAACACCTCATGGAAGAAGACTCGGGCGGCCGTGAAGTCGCTCTCGTCCTCATCCCCTTTCTCCTTCGCCGTCAGAAGCTCCAGGGACGTCAGCGCGGCGATGGCTCGCTCGGGATGGGGCGACTCGAAGTATTCCGTGATCCACTTCCCGATGTCCTCGGCGCTGGAGAACGAGTCACCCTGGATGTCCTCGACGAGCCGGACGGTCTGCGTTTCGGAAGCGGTCGTGTCGTTGCTCTCGTCATGCACGACGATCGTCACCGTGTACTTCCCCAACGGATCCGGTGGATCGAACGACACGTGCAACAGATCTCGCGCCAGGAGAACGTCTTTTCCGTCACCGGCGAGACCCGTGTGTCCGACGACATCCTTCTGCTCGTGGTAGGAGGTGCCGTCGGGCTTCATGATGCGCAGGTCGTAGCGGAGGCTGGCTTGGCCTTTCCCGTCGGTCGTGTAGTGCGTGAAGAAGACGTAGGCGGTGAGAATCTGGCCCCGGAGGACTTCCGAGGCTTCTGCGATGTGGGGTCTTTCTTCCGCAGCGGTGTGAGTCCAACGGTCCTCGACCGACAAGTCCGTACTGAGCACGAGACGGCAGGAGATCTTCTCGCACTTGCTCCCCGGCGAAGCGGTGAGGCCGGGTGAAGACGAGGCGAGCACGGGCGGCAAGCAGGAGAGAATGCGCAGAGCGACGGAAGGGACGTTCATGGCGTGGACCTCGAACGGATTCTAGCGACGGGCGGGCGAGTCCATGGGTGCCTTACCCTCGCACCTCAGTGATCCCCCTCGACGTACCCGAGATCCCGCATCGCCTGGATCTGTGCGGGCGTCGGACCCCCGGTGGATGCGCCGCAAGGCTGCAAGCTCGACAGCCAGCGCTTGATCGCGAGCTCGAGGTCGCGGACGACGTCGGGATGGTCTGCCGCGACATCCCGCGTCTCGTGCGGATCGCTCGCGACGTCGTAGAGCGCGACCTCGGGAACGGGGTACGGACCGGGGGGGACGTCGTCGCTCACGGCGTGGTCGGGATTCCAGACGAGCCGCCAGCGGTCGGACCGCACGGTGAACATCTTGTCGCGCCACACGCCGAACGCCGGCGCACTCGCGAGGGACTTGATTCCGCGCGCCCCTCGCGCAAGCGGGGCGAGCGAGCGGCCGCGGATACCGCGCGGCGACTCGAGGCCTTCGAGCTCCAGCAGAGTCGGCAGCACGTCCTCGAGACCGACGAGATCGGGGACGACGCGTCCCGCGCCGAGGCTCGCCGGGTGACGGAGGACGAGCGGCACGTGGAGGACCGAGGCGTACAGCGACTTCGCGTGGCCGAAGTAGCGCGAGCGCTCGTAGAGCTCCTCTCCGTGATCGGCTGCGAACATGAGGAGCGACGGCGAGAGGAGATCCGCGGGTTGTCGCGCGTCCTTGCCCGCGCAGAACGCGAGGAAACGGCTGACGAGGTGATCGATCCGCGCCACCTCGCCGTCGTAGAGCGCGACGACGTGCGCGACCTCGGCCGGAGTCAGCGCGCGTCCCTGCGTGTAGGCCGCGTCCAGGAACTCCCGCGATCCGTCGGCCGCGCCGGCGTAAACGGGGTCGGTGTACAGGTGCGCGAAGTCGATTCCGTCCAGAGGAGCGGGCGCATACGGCAGGTGCGGACCGACGAGGTGGAGCCACAGGAACAGCCGCGACTCTCCGTTCGGATCCTGCGCGGCGAGCCACTCCTCCGCGGCCTCGACCGCGCGCGCGTCACGGTCGTCCGACGCGTCCTGGAAGAAGGTGTCGAACCCCTGCTCGAACCCCGACCCGGGCGCGAGGAGGCGATTGGCGCTGAACGCCGCCGTCTTGAAGCCGGCTCGTTTCAATTCCTCGGCCAGCGTCACCGCGGTCGGAGGCAGGGCGTTCCGATTGTCGAGCACGCAGGTCTCGATCGGCGGCCTGCCCGTGAACAGAGTCGCCATCGCAGGCAGGGTCATGCCGCGCGGGGCGAAAGCGCTCTCGAAGCGGACGCCTTGCGCCGCGATCTCGTCGACCGTGAAGCCCGGCGCGGCACCCGGAGCGGTCGTCTTGCGCCCATACCCGAAGCACGAGAGATGATCCGCGCGCAGCGTGTCGATCGTGACGAGGATCAGGTGCCGCGGTCGAGTGCGATCAGCCTTCGAATGGCCGCAGGATCCCAGCGCGAGGAGAGCGAAGATGAGGATTCGGAGCCCCGTGCGCACGCGCATCATCCTACCCTCGCTCAACGCGCGCGCGCGGCGAGGGACCACAGCGTGCACGCTCCGCCGCGCGCGAGGACGGTCGCTCCGATCCGCGCGAGCGACGCGGCCGGCTCGCGCTCCGCATCTTCCGTGAACACGAGGAACGGCCGACCGGGGAGCATCGAGCGGGCGCGAGAGAGTGCGCCGGAGACCGTCTCACCGCTTTCGTTCCCGTAGACGGCCGCGAGGATCTCGAGTCGCTCCCCGAGGTCGGCCGCGCGATCGTTGTGGATCTGCGGGAGGTCGGCGAACAGCGGATGCCGGAGAGCGGGCGCGAGCGCATCGCCCTGGACGAGTCCTTCCCCGGCCTGCGCGCCGCGGAAGAACGGCGAGAGGAGGACGACGGCGCGCGGGTCGGCGCTCGCCTCGGCTTCCAACACGGAACGGAGCCCGGAATCGCGCGGCGCGAGGACGCCTGCGCGGACTTCGAGGGGCAGCTCCGACGCGTGCGCTCCCCAGCCGAGGTAGGCCCACGGGACCGCGAGCGTCGTCGGCACGCAGACGAGGGCGAAGGCGGCGGGGAGCCAGCGCGTGCGCGCCGCTTTCTCCGAGGCGCGCGCGGCCCAGGCGCCGGCGGGGAGCGCCCAGAGGAGTCCCGAGAGGCGCGACATCTTGTACTCGTTTCCCTGCGGCATCTCGCCGAGCAAGACGAGCACGGCCGCGATCGCCACGGCGGCGAGGATCCGGAGACGCGCCGTCGACGAGAGGAGACGCAGACCGAAGAGGCCGCACGGTAGGAGGAGCAGGATCGGACCGAGCAGGTTGCTCCACGGATTTCCGCCGAGGTTCACCCTCCCCGTCATCGACGGGCCCGCCGGTGCGGGACGGAGCACGGGCAGGAGGAAGGGCAGCGCGAGCGCTCCCGCTGCGACGAGGGTCGCGCTCCATTCGATGCGCCGCCTCCATCCGAGGCCCCACAGCTCCGGAGCGATCCAGAGTCCGGCGCACGCGACTGCGAACCCGCCGACGAGCGGATTGAGCGCGAGAGAGATCGCGAGTCCGAGCGCGCACTTGACGAATTCCCTCGTCGTCCTCGCCGCGCGCGCGCAGATCGCGAGAGCCCAGAGCGCGAACGGCAGGGCGATCGCGTAGGAGCTCACGTTCAGGAATTTCGGCAGGAAGGCCTGCAGCCGTCCGTCCCAACCGAACGTCTGGCTCCCGAACGTCATCGGCATCAAGGCATAGACGGGCGGGAGCGCGTTCCCGGGTCCGTGCTCCAAGAGGAATCCGATCCAGCCGAGCCCGTTGAAACCGAGGACCGCGGCGAGGAAGGCCCCGCGGCGCGCGCGGAAGGAGAGCCCGAGCGATCCGCCGACCGCGTCGAACGCGAGTGGCAGGAGGAACGCGGCGAGCACGTCGACGAGCGCGAAGACCCACAGCGGACCGAAGCCGAGGCGCCCGATCACGGCGGCGAGGAGCGGGTAGAGCGTGTAGTACCGCAGCGGCGCACCGGCGTGGTACGGGTTCTCGGGCGCGAGGCCGCCGCGGAGCACGGACTCGCCCAGAGCGGCGTGGAGATAGCCGTGGTAGGACGCGCGCACGGCTTCCCCGCCGAGCGCGAGGATCGCGAGCGCGAGGGCCGCGAGGCACGCGCCCTCGATCCAGGGCGCGAGAGTCTCCCGCGCGCTGCGTGTGTCGTCCATCACTTGTCGTGCCCGAGCGCGGGGCCCGCTCCGTCGGAATTCTCCGCGGGCGGAAACCAGGGTTCCTCCGGGACTCGGTCGGGTGCTCCGCGTCGTCCAGCCAGCGGCTCGGGCACGAGCGCGCGCAGTCGCTGGAGCGCCGCTCCGTCGCGCGCTCCCGCTTCCGTCGCGGCGAGATCCTTCACCTCGCCCGGATCGCGAGCCAGATCATAGAAGTGGGGCCGCGGCCGTTCGCCCTCCTCCACCTTGTGATCGACGATCCATTTCAAGCGGTTCTTCGCGTCGAACACGCCCCATTGGAGCGCGCGGCTCTCCTCGCGCGCCGCACCGAGCGCCGGCTCGAAATCCGTGTGGAGGTAGAGCCAGCGGCGCTCCGGTAGCGCTCCCTCGCGCAGCGTCGCAGCGAGCGAGCGACTGTGGCCGAGCTCGTAGCGGCTCCGATCGGGCTCCGAGCCGGTCGCGAGGTCCAAGATCGTGGCCGGCAGATCGATCAGGCTCACGGGTGCGTCGACGCGCGTGCCGCGGCGCGCGTCGGCGTCGCCGCGCGGCAGGCGGACGATCCAGGGGACGCGCACGAGCTCCTCGTGCAACGTCACCGTGTGTCCGATCCACCCCCGGTCGAGGATCTCCTCGCCGTGGTCGGATGTGAACACGATGAGCGCGTCGTCGTCGAGGCCGCGCTCCTTCAATCCCGCCAGCAGCTCGCCGATCTCGTGGTCGACCCAGGCGACCTCGCTCTGGTAGTTGCCGCGCAGGAACTCGGCGTCCTCTCCCGTGAGATCGCCCCGGCGCTTCTGGAGATCGGGGAGCTCCTCCTCTCCGGTGAGCCTCCCTTGGTACGGCGCGGTCGAGCGATCGCCGTAGCCCGGGCCGAAACGGAATCCCTCGTGCGCCTCGTAGCGGTAGTGGGGCTCGAAGAGCCACGCGAACAGGAAGAGCTTCGCGTTCGGATCGCGGCGGAACTCGTCGGTGAATTCGAGGAGCCGGTGGAGCGCCTGGTGCGCGGTCGAACCCTCGTGGCCCTTCGCGAAGGAATCGTCCCAGCGCTCGAAGCCGCGTCCGAAGCCGTAGCGGTTCGTCGCGATGAAATTCGTCATGACGCCCGCGGTGCGCCAACCGCTTTCCAGGAATCGCGGGACGAGGTCGAGGCGATCCTCCGGACAGGGCTGGAGCAGGCGGTTCTGTCCGTGCTCCCACGGCCAGAGACCGGACATCAGCGAGACGAGGCTGATCGAAGCGGATTCCCTGCGCTGCGAGCGCGTCGAGGTTCGGCGAAGGCCGCGCGCCGTTCTCCCCGACGCGCGTGTTGCCGTAGCAGCCGAGCGCGTCGGCGCGGAGCGTGTCGACGACGATCCACACGACGACCTTCGGACGCTTGTGCGAGCAGCCCGTGCTCGCGAGAGCCGCGGCGAGGAGGAAGAGAAGGACCCGCGGAGCCCGGAGCCGCGATCGCTCGGCGCTAGCAGGCATCCGGTCATCCTCACCGGAGAGCGGCGAGGAGCTCGGGGCTGAGCGCACCCGCAGCGTCCTCGACCGCGACGTCTCGAGTCGCACCCGTGCCGAGTTCCTTCACTTGGCAGCGCCCGCTCTTCCATTCGTTCTCACCGAGGACGAGAGCGACCTTGAATCCGCGCCGGTCGGCGTACTTGAGCTGCGCTCCGAGCTTCTTCGGCTCGGGGTAGAGCTCGACGCCGACGCCGGCGGATCGCAGGCGCGCGGCGAGGCGGAGGTAATCGGAGAGGTGCGCTTCGTCGAAGAAGGGCAGGAACACCGGCGCCGTCGCGCGGCGCTTCTCGACGATCCCGAGCTCCTCCATCGCCGCCAGCAGGCGATCGAGACCGAGGGAAGCGCCGACGCCCGGGAGGCGTTCCTTCGTGTAGAGCTGGGCCAGGTTGTCGTAGCGTCCGCCCGAACAGACGCTGCCGATGCCGGGGAGATCGTCGAGCCGCGTCTCGAAGACGATGCCCGTGTAGTAGTCGAGCCCGCGCGCGATGGTCGTATCGAGGACGATCCTTCTCTCGTCCACACCGGTCGCGAGAACTGCGTCGATCACCTCGCGCATCCTCTCCGCCGGCCCGTCGAAGCGTGGGTCCTTCGTGTTCGCGTCCGTGGCGCGGAGGAGGTTCTGGATCTTCTCGGCCTCGAATCCCAGCGAGGTGAGCTCGCTGCGGACGCCGTCGGCCCCCACCTTGTCCCGCTTGTCGAGCACGCGGAGGATCTCGGCCTGCCGGGTGGAGAACCCGAGGGCCTCGAGCATCGAAGTTCGAATCCGGGCGCGCGCAACAGGTCGTGGATGACGAGGACGGTCTCGATGTCGGAGACGACGCTCTCCGTCCCGATCGTGTCGAAGTCGCACTGCATGAACTCGCGATAGCGGCCGCGGTGCGTGTTCTCGCCGCGCCAGACGCTTGCGATGTGGTAGCGCTTGAACGGCAGACCGAGCTCGGCCGAGTGCTGCGCCGCGAAGCGCGCGAGCGGGACGGTGAGGTCGAAGCGGAGGGCGACCCGGCGGCCGCCGTGGTCCTCGAAGCGGTAGAGCTGCTTGTCCGTCTCCTCGCCGCCCTTGCCGGTGAGGATCTCCTCGTACTCGAGCGCCGGCGTGTCGATCGGCAGGAAGCCGTAGGAGCGGTAGACGCGCCGCGCCGTGTCGATGAGCGCCTCGCGCGGGATCATCTGCTCCGGCAGATAATCCCGGAAGCCCTTCAACGTGCGCGGTTCGATCTGCGGCATGGCGGGATGCTACGGGATCGTGGAGGCCCGTGCGAGCGGCACGCAGGCGCACACGTCCC
>WNFM01317520.1_pt1 | contig 16472 bp, 17 predicted proteins | sample 5400271 | NCBI WGS metagenome assembly WNFM01 (sample SAMN13153352, study PRJNA577476) | soil metagenome | isolation source: 60 cm saprolite on Douglas fir-dominated hillslope | place: USA:California | collected 2013-09-17
GGCGCCGGCCGCGTTGACCAGTGTCCCGCCACCGGCGGTGGTTTCAAAGTGCTCGGCGCCAAACCCCGCGTCCATGGGCGGCTCGCTCAGACGGGTTTCGTCCCAGCTCCTGCCGGAGACCGGTACCAGTGCGCACAGGTAGACCGTGTGGGCCACCGGCCGGAGCGAGGTCACGCCCGCGATCGTCAGGCCACCGAGGGAGTGGCCGACGAGGATCACGGGCTCGGAAACACCTTCCAGGGCCGTCGCGACGATCCGCGAACACTCCGCCGGACCGGCGTTCGGATCACCAGCGGGAAGATCCACCGCCACCGTTCGGTTGCCGCGAGCGGACAGCCGGCCGGAAAGCAGCTCCCAGGACCAGGCCCCGTGCCAGGCGCCATGCACGAGGCCAAAGATCGCCACTCCGGCTAGAAAACCTCGGCGGCGACCAGGTCGTCGAAGGTCTCGCGGCGGCGCATCACTTCGGCCTTGCCATCGCGCACGAGCACGACCTCCGGTCGGGGCATGCCGTTGTAGTTGCTCGCCATGGCCAGGCAGTACGCGCCCGCCGCAGGGACGCAGATGACGTCGCCGGTCGACAGTTCCGGCATGTCGATGTCGGTGATCAGGATGTCGGTCGACTCGCAGTACTTGCCGGCGATGGTCACTCGGCCGGCGTCCGGCTGCTCTGGCCCCGACGCGAGGAAGGCTTCGTAACGCGCGCCGTACAGCTTCGGCCGGATGTTGTCGCCCATGCCGCCGTCGACGGCGACGTAGCGCCGGACACCGGGGATGTCCTTGATCGACCCGACCGTGTACAGCGCGACGCCGGCCGGTCCCGCGATAGAGCGACCGGGCTCCACGACCAGCTGCGGAACCTGAAGCCCGCGCGACGCGCATCCGGAGTCGAGGGCATGCCGCACCGTCTCCACGAACTGGCGCGGCGTCGGCGGGTCGTCGTCGCTGGTGTATGCGATGCCCAGCCCGCCTCCCGCGCCCAGAGCCCGGGGCTCGAAGTGCAACTCGTCGCGGAGCTGGACAAGGAGGTCGAGCATGATCTCCATCGCGCGCTCGTACGCGCCGAGGGCAAAGATCTGCGAGCCGATGTGCGAGTGGAGGCCGACGAGCTCGAGCTTCGGATGCGCGAGCGCCGTGACGACGGCCTGACGCGCCGCACCGGATTCGACGGAGAAGCCGAACTTCGAATCGAGCTGGCCGGTGGAGATGTGATCGTGCGTATCTGGCTTGACCCCGGGCGAGATGCGCAGCATCACCGGCACGCGGCGACCGTTCTGCACCGCGTCGCTCAACACGTCGAACTCGTGAAAGCCGTCGATGACGATCGTCGCGCCAGCGTCCAGCGCCGAGCCGATGTCCTCGCGGCTCTTGTTGTTGCCGAGGAACTTGATCCGCTCCTTCGGGAACCCCGATTTCAGCGCGAGGTGAAGCTCACCCGCGGAGACGACGTCGAGGCCGAGGCCCTCTTCGGCGACGATCCTCAGGAACCGTGGCGACGCGAAGGCCTTTGCCGAGTAGAGCACCTCGCCCGCCGAGTCCATGGCGGCGATGTACTCCGCGCTCCGCCGGCGCACGGTCTCCTCGTCGTAGACGTAAAGGGGCGTGCCGTGGCGGTGGGCCAGGTCGACGAGGTCGCAGCCGCCGACCTCCATGTGGCCCGCCGCGTTGACCCGGTAGGTGACCGGGAAAAGCAACTAGCGGACTAGTTCTTGGAAGCGCCGCAACCGCACGAGCCGCCGCAGCAGCCACCGCCCGACGTGCTGGTTCCCATGTCCATGGTCTCCAGCGAGTCGCCGGCGCCCGCGTAAGCGAAGCTCGAGACCAGCACGCGCGTCCTCGTCGACTCGCACGAGGGACAGACCTGGGCCTGGTCTCGCTCAGCGAATCGCGTCAGGACCTCGAACTTCCCCGAGCAGCTCTCGCACCGATACTCGTAAATGGGCATCTCAATGTTGGATTCTAAGCTCGCGGAGCTGGCGCGGTTGATCGAGGGAGCTGGCGCGGTTGATCGAGGGCTGGCCGGGTCTGGTGGCCGGGTCGCCGGCGCCCCTGATCGAGGACTGCCTGGTGCTGCTCGAGCACCTGGTCGGGGCGCGCCAGCTCGTCGACGTGGGATCCGGAGGCGGCCTGCCCGGCATTCCACTGAAGATCGCGCGCCCTGACCTCGAGGTGGTGCTGCTCGAGGGGGACGGCCAGAAGGCGGCCTTTCTGGTGCGCGCATGCGCCGAGCTCGGCCTGAACGGAGTCGAGGTGGTGAACCAAAGGGCTGAGGAAGCTGGGCGCGATCTGCGCTACCGGGAGGCCTTCGACGTCGCGGTCGCGCGCGCCCTGGCGCCGATGCCGGTCCTGGCCGAGCTGTGCCTGCCGTTCGTCAGGGTGGGCGGGCGGCTGCTGGCTCAGAAGACGGAGCGCGAGGACGTGGCGGGCGCGGCCCGGGCGATCGAACTACTGGGCGGTGGACCGCCGCGCATCGTCGAGGCCCACACGACGGCGCGAACCACGGGCACTGTGGTGGTGGTCGAGAAACTCGTGCCCACGCCGGAGGCCTACCCGCGAAGGTCCGGCGTGCCGGCGCGCAAACCCCTCTAAAAGGGAAACGGCGCGGACCCCAGATCCGCGCCGCTCCCGACCCGAATCGAGCCGGTTGATGCTCAACTAAGAACCGCGCTGCCCCCAGCCTTGATCAGCTTGAGGTTGGTGAGCGCCAGCTGCTGCACCGATTGCGGCAGCGGCGCGGACTGAAGTGACGTTCCTTCGGACTGACCGTCGGTGACGAGCCACTTCATCAGGTAGACAACAGCCTTGCCCTTCCCGGCGTCGCTGTACGAGGTGCGCAGGACCACCCAGCTGAAGCCGGCGATCGGGTAGGTGGTGTCGCCGGGCTCATTGACGATCGAGAAGTTGGTGGCGCTGATGCTCGAATTCTGGGTTGCCGCCGCCGTGGCCCCGGCTGGTGTCGGCGCGACGAACTTGCCGTTGGCGTTCTTGAGCATTGCGGTGGTCATGTTGGTCTGGATCGCGTAGGCGAGCTCGACGTAGCCGATAGCGCCGTCCGTCTGGGTGATGGCCTGGGCGACGCCCTGTGTCTGCGCCGCGGCGATGCCCACCGGCCACTTGACCGACTTGCTCGCGCCGACCTGCGACTTCCAGTCGGACGAGACCTTCGAGAGGTAGTCCGTGAAGATGTAAGTGGTGCCGCTGCCGTCCGAGCGGTGAACCGTGGTGATCTTCGTGCTCGGCAGCGAAGCCCCTGAGTTCAAAGCGGCGATCGCGGGGTCGTTCCAGGTCTTGATCTTGCCGAGGAAGATGCCCGTCAGCGTGTCAGCGTCGAGGTTGAGGCTGGTGACGCCCTTGACGTTGAAGGCGATCGCCACGACGCCGAGCGTGACCGGGATCTGGGTCATCGCGTCGGTGCCGCCGGCCGACGTGATGTCTGCGCCACCCATCGGAACGTCGGTTGCGCCGAAGTCGACCGTGTTCTTGATGAACTGCTGAACGCCGGCGCCCGAGCCGACCGGCTGGTAGTTGACCGTGACGTTCGGGTGCTGCTGCGTGTAGTCGAAGAAAGCCTTGGAGAAAAGCGGATTGTCGAATGACGAGCCCGCGCCGGTCAGAGCGCCGGTGCCCACATCCGCGGACGACGTGCCGGTCGAAGAGCCACACGCGATGGCGAACATGGCCACTGCCACGGCCAGGCTGGAGAACAACATCCCCCTCGTTGACGGCATGAAACGCATCGATTCCCTCCTCACGTGATACCGGCCATCCGCAACTCACGATATGGACGGCCGTTTAAGTCCGGGTTAACACGGCCTTATGTCGTGGGGCGCCCCGGCGGCGTCGCGGGCCGAACCTATACTCCGGCCGTGATCTGGGATCGCAGGCGGCCGCTCGAACCGGCGAACGAACCGCCCGAGGCCCACGACCTTTTCGCGGACCTTCTGGAAGGCGCACCCGTCGCCGTGCTGCTGCTCGACGCCGCGAATCGCGTGGTCGCCGCGAACGAGGCGGCGCGCGCCTTTTTCGAGATCGACACCTCGAGGTCACCCTCGAGTCGCGCCTGCTCGAGGTCGTGAATGCGGGCGAGGTGGAGGCGGAGGCGCACCTCGTGCACCGCCGACGCACGGTCCTCACGAAACTGGTGCGCTCGCGGCGCGCGGGAGAGTGGCTCCTGTTCCTGACCGACATCACCGAGCTGCGTCACCTCGCGCGTGTCCGCCAGGAGTTCGTGGCCAACCTGGTCCATGAGCTGAAAACGCCGATCACCTCGCTGCGACTGACCGCCGAGAGCCTGCTCGGCGACCCGTTGCCCAAGGACCGGCGGCGTTTCGCGGAGCGCCTCATCAAGGAGGCCGACCTGATGAGCAAGATCATCGACAACCTCCGCCAGCTCGGCGACATCGAGACCGGAGCCATGGCGGTCGAGATCACGCGCTTCGACCTCCGCGAGCTCATCGACGACAGCCTCGCCCGGCTCGGCATCGACAGACAGGTGGACCTCGATGTGCCGGACGAGCTCGTCATCGCGACGGACCGCGCGAAGCTCTCGCAGGCCATTGGCAACCTGCTCGACAACGCGGCCAAGTTCTCACCTCCCGGGACCGGGATCGACGTGGGGGCGCAGGTGGGCGATGAGCTGCTGATCAGCGTCCGCGACCGCGGTCCGGGCATCTCGCCCGAGCACTGGAGCCGGGTCTTCGAGCGCTTCTACAAGGTCGACCGGGCACGTCCCCGCGAATCCGGCGGTTTCGGCCTTGGCCTGGCCATCACCAAGCACCTCGTCCAGGTGCTCGGCGGGCGGATCTGGACGGAGGCGGCGCGGGACGGAGGGCAGGTCTTCGTGATCGCCCTGCCCCGGCAAGTCTTAATGGCCCCATAAAGAAGCCTTAACCAGGCGATGCCTATCCTGAAGCTCGGGTGGCTGAATCTCGACGCCTGATCCAACCGCTGACTAGTCCAGGGAGGCCAGAGCTGCACACCGTCCCGGGAGGCGCTCCCTCGAAGCTCGAGGTCGATTCCCTTTCCTTTTATTACGGCAAGACCCGAGCCCTCAAGGACGTCGACTTCGACATCCCGGAACGCAAGATCACGGCCATCATCGGACCCTCTGGGTGCGGCAAGAGCACCCTGCTGCGGGTCTTCAATCGCATGTACGACCTCGTCCCGGGCGCCCGGGCCGAGGGCAGGGTGACCCTCGACGGCGACGACATCGTGACCACCCGCAAGCTGCTCGAGCTGCGTCAGAAGGTCGGCATGGTGTTCCAGCGGCCGAGCCCTTTCCCGATGTCGATCCGCGACAACGTCGCCTTCGCCCCACGACTGCTCGGCTGGCCGCAGGCGCGAATCAATACCGCGATCGAGGAGAGCCTGCAGCGGGCGGCCCTGCTCGACGAGGTCAAGGACCGGCTCGGGGAGCCCGCCGCATCGCTGTCTGGCGGCCAGCAGCAGCGCCTGGCGATCGCGCGCTGCATCGCCGTGAGCCCGCAGGTGATCCTCATGGACGAGCCCTGTTCAGCGCTCGATCCGGTGGCCACGCTGAAGATCGAGGACCTCATGGCGACGCTGACCGTCGACTTCACGATCGTCATCGTCACCCACAACATGCAGCAGGCGGCACGGGTCTCGGACTTCACCGCGTTCATGCTCATGAACACCGAGGGCCGCTACGGCGAGCTCGTCGAGTTCGCCCCGACGGCCGACCTCTTCAACGCACCGGAGGATCCCAGGACCGAGGCCTACATCACCGGGCGGTTCGGGTAGCAGTGCCCCGACTGACCTTCGAGAAGGAGCTCGCGAGCCTGCGCGAGGCGCTCGTCCGGATGGGCACGCTGGTCGAGTCGCAGATCGAGGCCGCGCTCGACGCGCTCCGCAGGCTCGACGGCGTCGCAGCCGAGAAGGTGCGGGCACAGGACCAGTACCTGAACGAGCTCTTCCGCCAGATCCGCGAACAGGTCTTCATGGTCATCGCGACACAGCAGCCGGTGGCCCGCGACCTCCGCTACCTGACGGGCATCCAGTACATCGCGACCGAACTCGAGCGGATGGGCGACTATGCGGTGCGCATCGCGCGGATGACGACCACGCTGGTCGGCCTTCCCGGCGGCCCGCTGCGCGCCGAGTTCGGGCTCATGGGCGAGCTCGCCATCCAGCAGGTGCACGACATCCTGGAAGCGCTCATCGCCCAGGACGAGGGTCGCGCCCGCGAGGTCGCGGGGCGCGACAACGAGATCGACCGCCTATGGCATCGCGTGTTCGACGACATGGTCAAGGAGATGGGCAACGGCAACGCGGACAGCGACAGCGCACTGCGCGCGGTGACTTTGTTGCTGGTCGCGCACAACCTCGAGCGCATCGCCGACCGCGTGACGAACGTGGCCGAGGACATCGTCTTCCTTCAGTCCGGTCAAGTGGTCGAGCTCGGATGACGCGCGGCGGGCACAACGGCAACGCCGGCCGGGTGCTCGTCGTTGAGGATGACGAGGGCATCCGCGAGATGCTCAAGTACAACCTGTCGACCGCCGGCTTCTCGGTGCAGGAGGCCAGCGACGGCGCTTCTGGGCTGCGCTCGGCGCGCACCGCGCGGCCGGACCTGATCCTCCTCGACCTGATGCTGCCGGGCATGAGCGGCTTCGACTTCACGCGCGCCCTGCGCAAGACCAGCCGGGTGCCGATCATCATGATCACGGCCAAGGACGCGGAGATCGACAAGATCGTCGGCCTCGAGCTTGGCGCCGACGACTACATCACCAAGCCCTTCTCCGTGCGCGAGGTCCTGGCGCGGGTGAACGCCGTGCTGCGCCGTGCACAGCCCGAAGGGAACGAACCGAAGTCCGTGCCGGAGCAGGACACGATCGGCGACTTCAGCATCGACCGCGCCGCGCGGCGGATCATCCTCGGCGCCGGCGACGTCAAGGTCACCGCCCGCGAGTTCGACCTGCTGTCGTACCTGCTTGCACACCCGGGCCGCGTGCACACGCGGGACGTGCTCCTCGAGAACGTTTGGGGGCACGAGTTCTCTGGCGACCGCAAGACGGTCGACGTGCACGTGCGGTGGCTGCGCGAGAAGTTCGCGGGTCGTGCGCCGTTCGAGATCGTGACGGTGCGCGGCATCGGTTACCGGCTCGACCGCAATGGCGCGGCCGAGCCCGCGAGCCGCTGAGCCGCAGCGTGGCCGCCGCCGTCGAACCGACGCGCGCGCCTTTTCAGCCGGTAGCCCGGCCGCCCGACCGATTCCGCGACGTGACGCTGGTGGTCGCCACGCTGGCGCCCGTGGTGCTGGCGGTGATCATCTTCATCCTGTTCCAGCAGGCCTGGCCGGCGGTCACGCACTTCGGTCTCGGCTTCCTGGCCAGCCGCGACTGGAACCCCGTCACGCTTCAGTTCGGCGCGCTGCCCGGCATCTTCGGCACCGTGAGCACCAGCCTCCTGGCCCTGGTGATCGCCTTGCCGGTCGGCGTGGCGGCAGCGCTGGTCCTCGCTGAGCAGGGCCAGCAGCGAATCCGCGGCATCGTCGGCACCGGGATCGAGCTCCTGGCCGCCATCCCGTCGGTCGTCTACGGCATCTGGGCTCTGTACGTGCTCGGGCCGTGGACATACGAGCACATCTCGCTGCCGACCTCGGAACGATTCAGCTCGGTCAGCTGGCTCTCGGACGCCTCCCCTCGCAGCCTGTTCACGGCCGCGCTGATCCTCGCTGTGATGATCCTGCCCACGCTGACCGCGGTCTCTCGCGACGTCATCCGGGCCGTGCCCCGGGGCCTGAAGGAGAACGCGGTCGCGCTGGGCGCGACGTGGTGGGAGACGACGTGGCGCGTGATCCTGCCGTCTGCGCGGGCCGGAATCTTCGGCGCCACGATCCTCGCCCTCGGTCGCGCGCTCGGGGAGACCATCGCCGTGACGATGGTCATCGGCAACAACTACCAGATACCGCCGTCGATCTTCTCGCCCGCCTACACGCTCGCGAGCGTGATCGCCAACGAGTTCACGGAGGCGACGGGCACGCTCTACCCGGCGGCGCTGGTGGAGCTTGGCCTGGCGCTGATCCTGGTCACGCTGACGGTCAACGTCATCGCACTGCTCCTGGTGCGGTCCACGTCGAGGCCGGTGGTGTGAACCGCAACGGCGCGCGCATCTCCGGGAACATCCTTGCGATCGGCGTCGCGTACACGCTGACCGGGCTCGCCCTCATCCCGCTGGGCCTGGTCCTGATCTTCACGATCACCAGGGGGCTGCCCGCCGTGCGGCACCTCGAGTTCTTCACCAACGTCGAGCGGCCTGTCGGGGTGCCGGGTGCGGGCATCGAGCACGCGATCGTCGGCACGCTGATCATGGTCGGCATCGCCTCAGCGATCTCGATCCCGATCGGGATCCTCGGCGGCATCTTCCTCTCCGAGTACGGCGCCCACCGCTGGGCCGGCTCGGTGCGGCTTGCGTGCGACGTCCTTATCGGAACACCGTCGATCGCGATCGGGCTCTTCGCCTACGCGCTGTTCGTGCTTCCGTTCCACCACTTCTCGGGACTGTCCGGGTCGCTCGCGCTGGCCGTCCTCATGCTGCCGATCGTGATGAGGACGACCGAGAGCGCCGTCGATCTCGTCCCGCGTGGATTGCGCGAGTCGGGACTGGCCCTCGGCCTTCCTCGCTGGCGCGTCTCGCTTCAGCTGATCGTGCCGGCGGCGACCGCGGGTGTCATCACCGGCGCACTGCTGTCGGTCGCGCGCGCTGCGGGCGAGACGGCGCCGCTGCTGTTCACGGCCTTCGGCAGCCCGTTCCTCAACCTCGACCCCACGTCTGCGCTCAACGCGCTGCCGCTGATCGTCTACCACAACGCGCTTCAGCCCTACAAGGAGCTGCAGGATCAGGCGTGGGGCGCGGCTCTCGTGCTCATCGTGCTCGTGCTGATCGTCAACCTGACGAGCCGCTACGTGTTGCGCCGGCAGCTTCGCCTCGCGGGTCAGACGTAGACAAACTCAGGGGGCTGCCTTATCCAGGTCGTGCGGGTTAAACTTTTGCGAGTCAGGCAGGCCGCCACTCGCTTGATCAACACAGGAAATCAATCGCAGCACAACGTCCCGCTAATGAAGGAGCAACGGTGGCCACAAAGATCCTGGAAGTAACCGACGTGAACGTCATAAGGGCGGCGGGCGGAATCGTCTGCCGTTCCAATGGCAACGGCAAGACCCAGATCGTGGTCGTGCATCGCCCCGCATACGACGACTGGACGCTGCCCAAGGGCAAGGTCGACCCCGACGAGACGCCCGAGGAATGCGCGCTGCGCGAGGTCCGCGAGGAGACCGGCTACAAATGCGAGCTCGTGCGGCCGCTCGGCTGCACGGCCTACGTCGACCGGCGTGGACGCAACAAGGTCGCGTGCTACTGGGTGATGCAGGTGCTCAGCGGGCGATTCCGGGCAGGCGGTGAGGTCGACCGCATGCAGTGGATGTCGCTTCCCGATGCGATCAAGCGCCTGACGTACTCGCGCGACAAGACCCTTCTGCTGCAACAGAACCTGCCGTAGCTGCCCGGTAAGCTGTCTGTCGTGCAGACAGTCCAAGCGACCGATTCGCTCGTCATCGCCGGGGTCGAGCTGCGCTCGCGCCTGTTCGTGGGCACCGGCAAGTACACGAGCGACGACGTGCAGCTGGCCGCGCTCGAGGCCTCGGGCTGCGAGGTCGTCACGGTCGCGATGAGGCGAGTCGATCTCGACGATCCCAAGAAGAAGACGATCCTCGACGTCATCGACTGGAAGCGCTACCGCATCCTGCCCAACACTGCCGGCTGCCCCACGGCCGACGAGGCGGTGCGCATCGCGCGCCTCGCCCGGTCGATGGGCCTCTCGGACTGGGTGAAGCTCGAGGTCATCCCCGACCCGCGCTACCTGCTGCCGGATCCGGAGGAGACGCTGAAGGCCGCGCGCATCCTGGTCCGCGAGGGCTTCAAGGTCCTCCCCTACATCAATGCGGACCCCGTGCTCGCGAAGAAGCTCGAGGAGATCGGCACCGTCACCGTGATGCCGCTGGGCTCGGCCATCGGGTCGGGACAGGGTCTCCAGACCGTCGAGCAGATCCGCATCATCATCGAGCAGGCGCGCGTGCCGGTCGTCGTCGACGCAGGCATCGGTGCGCCGTCCGACGCAGCGCTGGCGATGGAGCTGGGCGCCGACTGCGTTCTCGTCAACTCGGCGATCGCCCTCGCCCAGGACCCGGCGCAGATGGCGGAAGCGATGCGCCTCGGAGTCGACGCGGGGCGCAAGGCGTTCCTCGCCGGACGCATCCCGCGCCGTCCCGAAGCCAGCCCGAGCTCGCCGACACAGGGCATCTCGAAACCCGCCCGGGACTAGGGGCGCGACCGCCGGATTCCATGCGTTTGGCGCCAAGCGCATCCTTCCAGGCTCGAATTCCATGCGGTTGGCGCCACTTGCAGGTTTGGGCCGGGCCGTGCTGCTGAATCTTCCAGTCGCGATGGCGGTGGTCAGCAGCGCCGCCGCGGGCCTGCGCGCGGAGGAGCGCGGCGCCACCATCCTCCAGCTCCGAGCACCGCTGCTCACGACTCGCGAGCTGGAGCGCGAGTGCACAGAGCTGCTGCGCCGAGCCCGAGTGCCGGTGGTGGTGAGCTCGCGCTGTGACGTCGCCCTTGCATGCGGCGCGGCCGGAGTGAACCTGCCGGAGCGCGACATCTCGGTCGCCGACGCGAGGGTGCTCGTCGGCGAAAAACTCATCGGCCGCTCCGTGCACTCGATCGAGGCGGCGGGGGTCGCGGCGAGTGACGGCGCGGACTACGTGATCTTCGGCCCGATATGGGAAAGCCCGACGCACCCCGGTGACGAACCTCTAGGCCCGGAAGCACTGAATCGTGCAGTCTCCGCGGTGAAGATCCCCGTGCTTGCCATCGGTGGAATCGATTCTGAGAGAGCCGCCCTCTGCCTGGAGGCCGGCGCAGCAGGCTACGCGGCGATCAGGATGTTTTCATGACAGTCCGAGTCAACGGCCGGGACGTGGAGCTGGAGCGGCCGACGCCGCTGCTCGACTACATCTCCGGGCTCGGCCTGGACTGGCGGGCCGTGGCGGTGGAGCACAACGGCAGGATCCTCGAGCGCGACGAGTACAAAACGGCGACGTTGACGGCCCCTTAATGCGCGGCCGCGAGCACCTCGCGGATGGCGGCCTCGGCCTCGGCCCGCTCGTCCCACGGTTCCGCCCCCTTCTCCGTGCGCATGGTCCGCTCATGGCCCTTGCCCGCCAGCAGCACGGTGTCGCCCGCTCGTGCGAGCTCGATGGCGCGCCGGATCGCCGCGGGGCGGTCGATCACGATCTCGTAGTCCCGACCCGGGGCCTTCCCCATGGCGCCCTCCTGCACGTCGCGCGCGATTTCGACCGGGTCCTCGGACAGCGGATCGTCCGTCGTGATGATGAAGAAGTCCGCAAACTGCGCGGCCGACCGGCCCATGCCCGGACGGTCGTGGTCTGAGCGCGCGGTGGCGCCGAACACCGCGATGAGCCGGCCCTTGGTGAAAGGCCGGAGCTCAGCGAGCGCGCTCGCGAGGGCGCCGGCACTGTGGGCGAAATCGATGAAGACGCTGAACGACTGGCCGAGGTCGACGCGCTCGAGGCGCCCGCGCACGCCCTCGAACGATGCGAGTCCAGCGCCGATCGAGTCGAGCGGCACGCCGAGCGCCAGGCACACCGCCGCGGCGCACATCGCGTTGTAGACGTTGAATCGCGCCGGCACGTGAAGGTCGACGAACGTCTCGCCTTCAGGCGTCCGCAGTCGGAAGCTCGACCCGGTGCCGGTCATCGCGATGTCCAGCGGCTGGAAGTCGGCCGCGCTTGTGAATCCGTACGACCACCGGCGCGCGATGCTGCGCCGCGACAGTCTCTCGTAGCTCTCGTCGTCGTGGTTGAGGACCGCGGTCTTCACGATTCCCTTGTCGGCGGAGGCGGCCGTGATGTCGATCAGCCGGGCCTTGGCCTCCAGGTAGTCGTCCCATGTCGGGTGATAGTCGAGGTGGTCGTGGCCGACGTTGGTGAACGCAGCCACGTCGAACTCGCAGGCCGCGACCCTCTCCTGCACGAGCGCGTGTGACGTCGTCTCGATCACCGCGTACTGCGCGCCCGCATCGACCATCCGGCGCAGCCAGGCCTGGACCTGCGGCGCCTCGGTCGTGGTCTGTCCGGAAACGTTGTCGGTCTCGACCCCACTGACGCGATAGGACACGGTGCTCATCGCGCCGGCGACGATGCCGCTGCGTTCCAGCACGTGCTCGGCCATGTGCGTCGTCGTCGTCTTGCCGTCCGTGCCGGTGATGCCCGCCAGCTTCAGCTGGCGCGATGGCCGGCCGAAGAACTCGGCGGCGGCCTCGGCGAGACCGGTGCGGGTCGAGTGCATGCGCACGACGGGCACTCCAGTGGGTGACGGGGCGTCGGGCTGGATCGCGACGGCAACCGCACCGGCCTTCAGCGCCTCGCCCACGAACGCGTGACCGTCGGCATGGATGCCGGGGACGGCGACGAAGAGATCGCCGGGCTTGACGCCGCGAGAGTCGTACTCGACGCCGCCGATGTCGACCTCACCGTCGCCTTCGAGCCAGGCGCCGGGCACCCCCTGGGCGATCTGCCAGAGCTTCACGTGCTAATAATCGGCCCATGAAGGCCGCCGAGGTCGCGGGTCATCGCTTCGAGTGGGGTTCGCGCACCTACGTGATGGGCATCGTCAATACGAGCCCTGACTCCTTCAGCGGCGACGGCCTCGGCGATTCCGAGGCCGCGATCAAGCAGGGCCTCGAGATGGCCCACGACGGCGCCGACATCCTGGACGTCGGCGGGCAGTCGACGCGTCCGGGGCATGAAGCTATAACGCCGGCCGAGGAGATCCACCGCACCGAGGGGGTCGTCAAGCGCCTGGCCCGCGAGGCGGGCGTTCCCGTTTCGATCGACACCTACAAGCAGGAGGTCGCCGAAGCCGGCGTCGACGCCGGCGCCACGATCATCAACGACGTCTGGGCGCTGCAGCGCTCGCCCGCGATGGCCGACCTCGCGGTGCGGCGCGGCTGCGCGCTCGTGCTGATGCACAACCAGGACGGGACCGAATACGCGGGCGACCTGATGGAGGAGATCAAGCGGGTGCTGCGCGGCGCGACCAGGCTCGCGCTCGACGCCGGGGTGCCCCGGGAGCGGATCTGGATCGACCCGGGCATCGGCTTTGGAAAGACGGCAGACCAGAACTGGGTGGTGATGCACCGGCTGCCCGAGCTGAAGGAGCTCGGCCAGCCGATCCTCATCGGCACATCGCGAAAGTCGTTCATCGGCAAGCTGCTCGACCTGCCGGTGACTGAGCGCGCCGAGGGCACCGCTGCGACTGTCGCGGCGTCGGTGCTGCTCGGTGCGGACATCGTTCGCGTGCACGACGTGCGTGCGATGACCCGCGTCGTGAAGGTCTCCGACCGGATCATCAGGGTTTGACGCGGGCCTACCTCGGGCTGGGATCCAACCTCGGCGCGCGCGAGCGCAACCTGTCGGCCGCGCGACGGCGCTTGCGCCAGGGCGGGGTTCGAGTGCTGCGTCAGAGTCGCGTCATCCAGACCGAGCCGTGGGGAGTGACCGACCAGCCGCGATTTCTCAACCAGGTGCTCGAGGTCGAGTGGCTGGGCACGGCGCGCCAGCTGCTGCGCGTGGCCAAGGAGGTGGAGCGCGCCGGCGGCCGAGTGAAGACTCGGCGCTGGGGCCCTCGCGTCATCGACGTCGACATCCTGATGTTCGACGCCGCGACGATCGCGCAGCGTGACCTGGTCGTGCCGCACCCACGGATCAACGAGCGGGAGTTCGTGCTCGAGGGCCTTCGGGAGCTCGGAGTGGAACCAATCCAACGGCGCCCTCACCCCGGCCTGCCCTAGAGAGTCTTGTTGATTCTCCGGAAGAGCTCTTCGAAGCGCGAGCGAGTGGTCGGGCGCAGCGGGGGCAACAGCTTGTCGCGCAGCCGCAGCAGCGCGTCAGCGGGGCGGCCCGTGTCGAACTCCCCTTCCTTCTCCTTGATTCGCTCGACGATGCGCTCGCCCGCAGGAAGGTCCACGGCCTTGAGCGCCTTGCCGAACGCCTGGTTGTAGAGGGCGAGGTAGTCATCGACCTCGAACAGGTCCTCGACGTCCGCGCGGGCGGCGCCGGTCACCTCCGCCACCGTGACCAGTCGCTTCGTCTTCAGGAATCCCGCCTTGGCAAGCTCGACGAGCTTCTCGCTTCCGCCATCGGACTCGACAAGCACGGTCACGCCCATCTGCCGGCCGGTCAGCGCCACCACCGCGGGGATGTTCGCAAGCCCGCCCGCGGGCAGGATCTGCCAGCGTCCATTCAAGTGCTCGCGGCCGAACTGCCGGAGGTGGTCGCTGAGCACCGTGAGGTATGTGTAGTCGGACGTCTTCTGCACGAGCAGGCTGTCCGGGCGGCTGAACACCGACTGCGCGATGTCGTAGCCAAGCGCTGCCTGCAGCGGGAAGAAGCTGTCTGCATCGGCGGTGAGCACATCGGCGGAGACCACCGCTCCGACGCCGCGGCCCTTGTCCTCGACCATGCGCACGCGCTCGAGACGTTCCGGCTCGATCATGAACGGCGAGTGCGTTGTGTAGAACACCTGGTGCCGAGGCGCCAGGCGCTCGTTGATGAAGCGCAGGAAGTCGCGCTGAGCGCGCGGGTGCAGCTCCAGCGCCGGCTCGTCGAGCAGGATGACGACGCGGTCCTTCTGGCTCTCGAACTCGTGGAAGGCGGCGAGGAAAGAGAAGAACCAGCGAAAACCCGATGAGCGCTGGTCGAATCGGTTGCTGAATCCATGGCGGAGGTCCTCGACGCGGATCTGCAGGTACTTCGCGACCTGTCCCGACGCGGACGGTGCCATCTCGACGTCGATGTCGACCTTCAGGTCAGAGCTCTGCGTCCAGTACCGCGCGACCTCTTGCGTCAGGCGGTTCGCCGCCGCCTCGAGCTCGGAGCGTCGCTCCTCATAGTCGAGGGCGAGCAGCGAGCGGTTGTCGGCATGCGCGAGGCGCAGCAGCGACCGCGCCGTCAGCTGGCTCGGGTCGAGCTCGCTGCTGTCGTCGAAGAGATGCTCGAGGTCGACCTTGCCCTGGAGCTGGCTGTACTCGCTGAAGTAAAGGAAGCTGGGCATGCGCTGCGCGATGACGCCCTCGAGCGCCGCGGCGACGCCGTCCGGGAACTGTGTCCTGATCGACTCCTCGAGCTTCTTGACGGCCTGCTCGCTCGACTTGTCGATGCGCGGGGTCGCGGTCTCGATCTCGACCAGGCGGTTGGCGAGGTCGGCAACCGTGGGCTGGTCGCCCAGGATGCTGCGCAGCCCATCGGGGAGATTCGTCTCGTCGAGCATTCGCTGCACCGCAGGCCGCTCGTTGATCTCCGGGAGGTTGATCTGCAGCTCGTTGGCGTAATCGCGGCGGACGATGAGCTTCGACCCGACCGAGACCAGGCCCGAGCCGACGACGCCCTCGATCGCGTCCACATCGGCCTGCTCGAGCACGAACGTCGCCTCGACCGGGCTGGCCTTCTCGATCTCGCCGCTCCTCCGATGGTCGGCGAGGAGCCACCGCGGGTAGTCGTCGATGTCGTGGAACGTCTCGCGGTAGATGGGCTTCAGCCGGTAGAGCGCTTCGAGGATCGCGGTCTTCCCGGACTCGTTTTTGCCCACCAGGCAGGTCACGTCGTCCTGGACCGCGATGGGGTTCGAGTCGAGGATGTTGCGGAAGCGCCTGACCTGTACGGTTGTCAGCCTCATCGGCACGTAAGCCTACAGCGGCGGTACCCGGTTCGAACTTGTGTCAAGCCGCTTGGAGGTCTTAACCGGGTCGGGCGTTCGTGAAGCGGTATCCGATGCCCGGCACGGCCAGGATGTAATAAGGACGCGCGGGCTGCGTCTCGATCTTCCGGCGCAGGTTGCGGATGTGCACGTCGATGACGCGGGTCTCGATGGGGTACTCGTAGCCCCAGATCGAGTTGAGGATCTTCTCGCGGCTCAGTACCTTGCCGGCATTGCTGGCGAGGAAGGTCAGCAGGTCGAACTCCGTATGCGTGAGCTCGACCTCCTTGCCGGACTTGTAGATCCGACGCTCGTTGACGTCGATGACCAGGTCGCGGAACTCCAGGCGCGTGCGCATCGCCTCGGCCGACTCCATCCGCGCCCTGCGGAGGTGAGCGGCCACGCGCGCGGCCAGCTCGCGCAGGCGCAGCGGCTTGGTCACGTAGTCGTCGGCGCCGATCTCCAGGGCCACGACCACGTCGATCTCGTCTGACCGGGTGCTCATCATGATCCCGGGCGTCGCCGCGTCGGTCCGGCGCAACTCCCGGCACGCGTCGAAGCCGGAGCCGTCGGGAAGCGACACCTCGATCAGGATCAGGTTCGGGTGCGCGGAGCCGTGAAGACGCAGGCCCTCGGCGGCGCTGTCGGCCTCGAGCACCTGGTAGCCGTCCTGCTCGCAG
>WNFM01185981.1_pt1 | contig 16470 bp, 7 predicted proteins | sample 5400271 | NCBI WGS metagenome assembly WNFM01 (sample SAMN13153352, study PRJNA577476) | soil metagenome | isolation source: 60 cm saprolite on Douglas fir-dominated hillslope | place: USA:California | collected 2013-09-17
GACAAGATCAGTCTATATGCCGAGAAGCACAATCTCGACCAATACAACTTTTATTTTCAGGATGAATGGAAAGTTCGTCCGAACCTGACGCTGAATTATGGCGCAAGATGGGAATACAATCCGCCGGCGAATACTTCGCCGAACGAAAACGTGTTCGTGGCGTCAACGCCAATCGTTGGCACCCCGCTTCCGGCAACGCCGGTGAAGGATACGCCGGGCGCAGTAAGTTTCGTTAAGGCCAGGCACTGGTACGAAGGCAGTTTCGGCGCCGCGATCGGTCCACGATTCGGTTTAGCGTGGAGCCCTGATTTCAAATCGGGCTTCATGCATACGCTGTTCGGCGATGGCACCAAGAGCGTGATTCGGCTTGGCTATGGTATAGCCTTTGACACTATCTCATCCTTCCAGGTGACGGCGGCAGCCGGAAGAGTCCCCGGCCTGGTTCAAAGTTGCACGACATCTTTCTCAACCACGACAAATTCCTTTTCTTCGATTACCCCGGGATGCGTGCTCTCGCCCGACATCAATAAGACCGTTGCCGGTGGCTTCCCCATTCAGCTTTCGGCGCCTACGGCGAAGCCTTCGTCACTGTTCACACCCCCGCAACAGTTGCGGACCAACTCACCGCCGATCACCGTCTTTGATCCGAAGATGTACTTGCCGACTGTGCATGAGTGGAACTTCAGTTTTCAACGTGAATTGCCGGGCGGCTTTGTCATGCAGGCGGCGTACATTGGACGCCGCGGCGAACGGCTGTTCATGGCCTACGATGCTAATCAAATCAACTCCGACTCGATCGTTCCTTCGTTCCTTATCATGCAGCAGAACCGAGCGAAGGGCTGTTTGCCGTCCGGAACGTCCGCTGGTACTTGCACGACTGGCGTGGCGCCGCCGCTCTTGAGCCTCTTACAGACCGCAGGTGGACTTACTGCCGCAGCGGCAGCCACCTTCCTAAACTCGTCAACTACTACCAACAACCTCGATTTTAACAGCGTCGGCAACCTGGCTCTCCGCATCGAGGACAACACGCTTGGTCTGAAGCTCAGGCCTAATCAGCAGTTCGCTGTGATTACCAAGCTCGATAACAGCGGCGATTCGAATTACCATGCCGCGCAATTCACTTTGCGGCGACGCTTCAGCAACGGGCTGGGATTGAGCATGGCATACACCTTCGGTAAATCGATCGACAATCAATCCGTCGATCCGGTGGGCGCATCGTCCGGTGGCGGACTCTCGAATACCAACTCGAGAACGCCAACTGATATTCGCAACTTCCGCGACGAGCGGGGCCGTTCCGACTTTGATCGCACGCATGTCTTAAGTGCGGCTTCAGTTTGGGAACTGCCCTTCGGACGTGGAAAACAGTTCTTGAAATCTTCTCCTGGAGTGGTGAATCAGGCGCTTGGAGGTTGGACGGTCAATGCCATTTACACGTTCCAGAGCGGTGAACCGTTCGCAGTTCGCAGCGGTTCCTTCACCGCGAATGGAAATCACCAGTCGCGCGCCGGCGTGCAAATATTTACCGCGCCTCAACTGCAAGAAATTGCGGGGTCAACGCTGGTCGGTCCAGTGCTGTTCAAGCCGGTCGGAATTAATCCTGCGACTACGGCGCCTTTCACTTGCGGCGTCGATCTAACGCAAGCGTTCTGCTTACCAGCTCCCGGACAAAACGGCGCCGGTCGAAACATCTTTACCGCGCCACACTACTGGGATCTGGATCTGGGGTTGATCAAGACATTTGCGGTCACTGAGAAGTGGAAACTTCAATTCCGCATGGAGATGTTCAATGCCTTGAATCATCCGAGCTTCGACAATCCACGCGATGCCTCGACAGGTTCACCTGCGATCACGTCGAGTGGCTTTGGTTCAGCCTGTTGCGCCACGGTGGCGCCACCGTCAACCCAGACCATCGTTCAGACCGGAGAGTCGGCGCGGGTGATCCAGTTCGCCTTTAAGTTCCTGTTCTAGGAGCCGCGAATGATTGAAGGAGCAGCGAGCCATCACGACGATGTCTCGCTGTTTCTATTTTGATCTTCCCGCGGTATCAGAAGCCCCGCGCGTCAGCAAGAGTCAGAATCCCTCTCTCACGGTCGGGCTTCTGACACCGATGGGGACCGCAGCGAGGTCAACCACAGACTTACGATGATCCAACGTCGAAAATACATGCGGCAGAAGTGGTCCATGGCCCTGGCTCTCCTGGGGGTTGCCCTGGCCGCTCCACCCTCATCCTTAGCCGGCACCTGGAATCAATCGGGTCGGCCAAAGCGCGCTCGTCCCCACGCATCATCGCCGGCACCGCCCAGGTAATCTTTCGCACCCCACCGCCGGGACAGGCCATCGGCAAAGCCGTGCTGGCTTCGGACGGTCTCAAGTACCTCCTGGGCATGAGCTTTCCCAGTCCCATTTACCCGCGCGAACAGTTGGGCTTTAACGGAAATAGTTTTGTGGCCGCGTTTGTGACTCCCGGTGTCCGTTCCGTGCTGGGTAATTTCTTGATGACGCATGATCTGATTTTCAAGCAGGGACTGATGGGGGGAGCGTTATCGACGGCGTGGCCGCTGCTGGATCCGGCAACTCGCAGTGCGCAACTTGAATACCTGGGCACCAGGAAAGTTGACGATCTGATAGTGCACGAACTCAGGTATCTTCCGCGCGGAGGATCGGATCTGAAGATCAAACTCCGCTTTGAGCAGGAGACGTTTCGCCACCTGCAGACCGAGTATGAACGTGTGATACCGGCGCCTACCGGAACTCGAGAGTATGGCAATGTGCAGGAGAGAGAGACGCGCTATCACATGATCGAGGAGTTTTCGCTGTTCAAGAAGGAAGGCGAACTGATCCTGCCCCACATCTATAAGATTAAGCTGAGCGTTGACACGCAGAACGGAACATTTCTGGCGGAGTGGGTCATCAAGCTGACCCAGTTTGAGTTCAACCAAAAGATTGATCCCAGCGCGTTCAGCATCGGCGCCAACTAGCCGGACTGTCGCCGCCACCCAGGCGAAGCCTTTGCCCATCCTGTCCGGGATTCTGGATTGACCTGCAAAAAACTGAAAAAAAAAGCTTGACGCTATACTAACCGCCATAAAGTACATGGGGATCATATAGGAGCTCAAATTATTAAACGCGTGAGCTTTACTTAGGATTCTTACTCGCCATTTTTCGCAGTTAGTAATTACTCGCCAGTTGTTTTCTTGCATAGTCGAGCTGTGACGCGTCGAGTTCTGATGAAACGCGTCAGAGCTTGGCTCGGACTTCATTTTTACAGGAGGATTCCCAAATGAAAAGACTCTCGTTCTTCCTCGGGCTGGTTGTTTGCGTCGGCCTCTTGGTCTGTCTGACCGCGACAGTGGGTCGAGCGCAAACAGCTTCGTCGGGTAGCGTCACCGGCCAGGTATCAGACCCGCAAGGGGCCTCTGTGCCAGGCGCAGATGTCGCGCTGACCGACCTTGCAACGAACAGCAAGCAAACGGCCACCACGAATGACTCCGGGAGGTATACTTTTCCCGTCGTCAATCCTGGTCTATATGATATTACCGTCAGCAAGTCGGGCTTCAAAGTAGCGAAGTTCTCGGCCCAGAAGGTGAGCATCGGCAACGTTCTGACCGTCAATGTCTCACTGGAGGTGGGCGCGGTGACTGAGACCGTAGTCGTCACTTCGATGGCCGGCAACGAGCTACAGTCGGCTAATGCCACGATTGGAAATACAATCAACCTCAAACAACTCGAGTTGTTGCCGAATCTCGGCCGCGACGCCACCTCCCTGTTGAGTCTCCAGCCGGGCGTGACACCGCGGGGCGATATCGCCGGCAGTTTCATGGACCAAAACACTTTCACTATAGATGGCGGTAACAACACCGATGACATGGCCGGCAATACCATCGGATACATCCAAAACTTTACCGGTCTCGCCGGTAATCAGACCAGCTCGATGGCCTCTGGCGTGGTGGCGACGCCGATCGAAACCGTCGAGGAATTCAAAGTCAGCACGTTTGGCCAGACGAGTGACTTTAATCAATCCAGCGGCGCGCAGGTCCAGATGGTCACCCGCCGCGGGACTGACCAATGGCATGGCTCAGGCTATGGTTACTATTATGCGACGAATCACGGCGCCGCCAATTCATGGGTGAACAACCACACGCTCTTTACCAAAGGCGTCGCCCCGACCGGGACGCCTTGCGCCGCAGGGACTACGCTTAGTTCCGGCGGCAGTAACTGCGTGATGCCTTACACTCCGATCATTCCCAACCATCGCAGCCGTTTTGGCTTCACGATTGGCGGGGCGGTGATACCAAAAGAGATCCTGGGCGGCAAGACGTATCTCTTCTTTGGTTATGAGGGCTTTCGATTCCCGGGCAGCGGCATCTTCGAAAGGGCCTATCCGACCGACGCATTCCGCAAGGGCGTGATTCAGGTTCCGGATTCAGCCGGCATCTACAAGCCTTATAACCTCAATCCCTTCCCGGTCACGGTCACAATTGGAAATAGTGCGGTCGCCGGCAACACCCCGACGCAGCTTTGCACGTTGGCGGCTTTTGGCACGACTTGTGGCGGCGCCGCCGGCACTGCTCTGGATCCGCGAAACATCGGCATGAGTCCAACCATCAGCACGCTGTGGAACAAATTCCTGCCGGTACCCAACGATCCCGGTCCCGGTTTCGGCGACCAATTCAACACGCAGGGGTATCTTGGGACCATTCGTTTGCCGTTGACCTCGAACAATTATGTTTGGCGCATGGATCATGATTTCACTGCCAAGCACCGATTCTTTGGGTCATTCCGGGCCTTCAAGTTGCTCACTATACCTAACGTTCAAATCGACGTTGGCGGCTTGCTCCCCGGCACAACCTTTGGTCAGTACGCATCGACGGCCAACCGGCCACAGCTTGGCGAACTGATGGTGCTCGGGCTAACCAGCAACCTCAGTTCAAGAGTCACCAACGACTTGCGGGTGAGCTATCTGTGGAACTGGTGGCAGTGGGGAACGGCAAACGATCCGCCACAGCTTCCGGGTTTGGGCGGTGCTCTGGAAATCGCACCTGCTGGAACCAGCGGAAGTCCCGGAACGGGCGGCGCCGAAAGCACCAATGCGCTGATTCCGTATAACGTGAATAACCAGAGCACACGGCAGCGTGTCTGGGATGGTCAGGACAAAATGCTGCGCGACGACGTCACCTGGGTGAAGGGCAATCACCTGTTCCAGTTCGGTGGACAGATGCAGAACAACTTCAATTACCACACCCGCACGGACAATGGCAGCTCGATCAATAATCAGGTCGTGTACACGATTGTCTATAACCAAATCAACTTCGGTAACGGTGCAGGTTGTCTTGGTGGCGTGGCCAACGATCCGAAGAATCCCACAAGCTGCATTCCGGCCGCGGTTACCACCGCGGGCCAAGCCAGTTTGTATCAAAACCTCGCTGCATCGGCTCTCGGATTAGTGGGTCAGACTCAGGTTATCTACACCCGCGTTGGTTCCGATCTCAAGATTCAGCCGATCGGCACGCTGGCCCAGGAGCTGAGCACAATCAAGTACTACAGCGTGTACGGCTCTGATACCTGGCGTTTGCGTCCGTCGCTAACGCTTAGTTACGGTCTCAGCTACATGTATGAGACGCCTCCGGTTGAAAAGAACGGGGCCCAGGTTGAATTGGTGAACCAGGATGGCAGTTTGGTTCATACGAACTCGTTCCTGGCCGCGCGCAAAGCAGCAGCTTTGGCGGGACAGGCCTTCGCGCCAATCCTTGGATTTGAGACCACCGGTAACTTGAAAATGAAGTACCCGTATACTCCTTTTAAAGGCGGGTTTAGTCCTCGAGTAGCTGTCGCCTGGAATCCGAATTACAGATCGGGTCTGCTCGGTACACTATTCGGTGAGGGGCCGCATCAATGGCGTCAATCAGGTTCTGGTGCCACTGCTGGGACCCGGGTTGCTGCAACCGGTTACCTGCAGCTTCACTTTGAGTAACGGTACCTGCGGGAGCAGCAATACGCTTAATAATGCTTTTCGTATTGGCCCCGATGGACTCGTTGCGCCGCTATCCGCCCCGACGGCGACACTACCGCAACCATTCTTCCCGGGAGTTGCGGGTCAGGCCGTCGCGGGAGATTCGACGGTTCTGGATCCGGACTACAAGCCGGAGAAAGTAGATACCTGGGATTTCACCATCCAGCGTCAGATAAATCGAAAGATTTCGTTTGAGGTTGGGTACATGGGCAAACGAAGTACGAACATCTTCGAAGAGATCAACCTCGATGCAGTTCCGTACATGATGACACTGGGAGGCCAGAGTTTTGCTACTGCTTTCGCGAACATTTGGAAAGGGCTCTGTTCGCCTGGCGGCGGCGGGCGTTGCACCCAGATCGATGTCGCCGGCAGTGGCGGACTGGCGGCGTTAATCGCTTCAGTTCCAAACCAGCCGTTCTTTGAATCTGCCCTGGGTGGACCGGGCTCAGCCTACTGTACCGGTTTCAGCAGTTGCACTCAGGCGTTACTCAATCAGTCAGGCGTACGCACAAACGTTTGCTCGACGCGCGTGTCCGAGTTGTGGGCATATCTGAACGCGGCGGGCACGTCACGTGCGAACGGTACTCTGGGTTCATGGACACTCGGTAAGACCATGCTCAGCTCACAGGCAACGGCCATTAACACGACCACTAGTCTGGGCTATTCGAACTATCACGCGATGTTCGCCACCTTGAAGTTGAATGATTGGCACGGCCTTACGTCAATCTCAAACTTCACCTGGGGCAAGGCCCTGGGTACCGCGCAAATCGCGCAGTACAACAGCTCGAATCAATGGCTTGACATCTGGAACCCGAAAGCCAGCTATGGCCCGCAGGTTTTCGACATCAAGTACATTTTCACCAGTGGCTGGAGCTATAGACCGACATTCTTTCATGGCGAACACGGTTGGAAAGGCAAGCTGTTGGATGGCTGGTCGATCTCTCCGTTCTTGACCGCCCAAAGTGGTTTCCCGATTGGGATTGGTTATAGCGAAAGCGCCTGTACGGCGTGCCAGGGCTTTGGCGAGATGGGTAACGTCTCGAGTTCGGGCAGCGCGTTTGAGAGTGCTATTCCCCTGGTTGCGTTTACTGGCGGGCACTCAGCTCACTTTGGGATTCCCGGTTCTACTACCGGGGTGCTGCCCGGCGTGAACGTCGGCGTCGGCACAAACAACTCGAGTCAGGTCAACATGTTTGCTGATCCGGGTACAGTGTTAGCGAGCTTCCGTCGATGTGTTCTGGGCATCGACACAAGCTGTGGCGGCGTTGGCAATCTGCACGGCTTGAATCGTTGGAATGTGGATGCGACCATCGCCAAGGACTTCAAGTTCACGGAACGCGTTGGCGCCAGCTTTACCGTGCAATTCACCAATGTATTCAATCACTTTCAACCCTCGGATCCCAGCAGTCTGACGCTGACGACTCCGCAGAATTTTGGCAGGATCACCGGCGCGGTTTACGCCGCCCGCCAAATGGAGCTGGGTCTAAGGATCCACTTCTAAACACGATTGACTCGCGGAAGATGAGATCCTTTCGCGAGTCAACTTCATCGAAACCACAACCTCCGGGGCCGAAGCAATTCGGCCCCTTTTCTTTTGCGATCTGTAGAGGTATTAATGCGGTGGGTGACGTCTTTAGAGTTTTTGCAGGGCTATCGCCAACTGCACGCGTAGATCGCCCCTTGCGCCTTGGCAATTTCCGCGAAGCGCTCTTCGTAATTCTTGGCGTACTCCTCGACGGCTCGTTTTATTTTACCGAAGAGCCGGCAATGGAACTTTTCTTTGGCTACCCGATCGCGTAGGAACATCATCGCGTTCGCTTCGCCCCAGTATTCGCGGTCCTCCCAAATCTCAACCGGATTGCCGCCCATCTTCTGGGCCATTTCAACCAGTCGCGGATCCTTAACGTTATAACCGTTACTGAGAAAGATCTTGTTGTAAAGGGGCACCAATTGGGACTGAAGATGATAGAGAGATTCGGGAGTGCCGGCAATTTTCATGACGTGTCCAAATTCGTGCGCGATTTTTGTCGCCGCCAAAACGCTGCCACCGATCAGTTGCTTTGATTCAAAAGGCTCAAGCGCATTCATGACCGGATAATAGACAGCACTCGGGTAACCCTGGTCAGCCTGGCTGCCCAAAACAATCGTGGCCGCGATAAGTTCGCCCGACTCGTTCCACTTATACTTCCCGGTAGTAGCTCCCTCGGGGTTACTCGCGGCGACGGTAATCGTCAGCAGCAGATGCGGGTGATGCTCATACATGTCCCATTGCGCGCGGCCAATCTCGGTGGAGAGAAACTCGGTTTTCCACTGCTCATACCGGGTCTTGTATTTATCATCAATGGCTTCGCGAATGCCGCCAACGCTTGCCGCGGGAGCCGCATAGCTCTCACGCCCAAACGCGATTGCGATCCCTCGCGCGATATCTCTGCCGGCTAATTCGGTTGAGGCGCGCCGTGCCTTAGCCGGCGATCGGGCCTCGACCTGTCGCGAAGGCAACAGCCCCAGAAGTGAAGTAAACAGCAGCAGTGACCAAAGCAGTCGCATGGTTCTCACGGCTAATCCTCCTTAGTGGTAGGCAAATCCTAAGACTGAGAGCAAATCGGATCTTGTAAACCTTCCCCGGCCTCAAGTCAATCAAGATATTTGAATTCGCTGTAACGATTCTATGTCAAGACCCGAAATGCTCTGGCCCTAAGTGCTCAGGCCAGTTCCGGTTGAGTTTGACACGCGTGTGCAACTCGCCGCAGTCAGCTCGGTTTCCGCTTCGTCAGAACTTTGCTGACCTTGAGCAACTCGCACACGCCATCCCGGGCCTGCGGGTTCTTCCAGACCGAATTATCTGCGTATAAGACGCACTGGATTACTGATTGCTCGATCAGCTTCGCGGGCTTTCTCGTCGCCGAGTCCGCCGTCCGGACAACTCTGGTCGGGGGCGAGCGTAGCTGGGCCTTTAACGCTCCGATTTTGTCGGCGGGAATCTTTTCGTAGCTCAGGAATTGATGTGCGCCGAGTTGGGTTTTGTTGGCCGCGTCAAAGAAAAGGTAATCCCAGGCGATTCCCTCGATTGATTTGGGGCCGACGTTTTTGAGCTTCATTGAGTAGACATAAAAAACCGGCAGGCGTCCGGGCGTCGCTGGAAAACCATCGCTCCCGCCCGCGGCCGCACTCTGCGCGCGGGTAGCCGCACGCGTCGCGTCGATGGCACTGCTCGGCGCGGCGCTGGAAGTTCGCGAGGCTGGATCATTAAAAGTGCCGCCGGTCGAAATAACTGAAGGATCAAAGTTGCGCGGCAGCCTGACCTGCTTTTCCCAGTGAAGTTTGATTATCTCGATGTTTGGTTTGACGGGGCTGGGGGCTTCCTGGGCGCGCGATGCGCCGGCGGCGGCAACGAAAGTGAAGACAACGCCGAGCCATCTCAATCGTGATGCGGCTTCGCATCTTGCTCCCATGACTTATCTCCAGGGCAGGTAACGAACCAACTCTCGCCTGATGATCTAAAGCGTCGCGAAATAAGATCTCAAAGAGTTATGCCGACCAATATACTCCAAACAAGACCCCTTGGCACTATGAATCGACGGTTGTCGGCACCTTTACGAAGTTGCGGAGGCGAGGATTATTGGTAGAGCAGCGCGCGGGCGCGGACTCGGCGAAAATTCTCCAGCGAGATCTCCCAGGATCGCAGCATGTCCGCCGCGGAATCGCCGCGCTTCAGACGTTCCAAGGCGTCGGCGTTGACCAGCAGCCGCGCGTAACTGTCGACTTTCCAGTCGGCAGCAAACAGGCGGTGCAGCGCCACCGCGATCTCGACGCCGGTGAGCACGGACTGAAACTGGGCCCGATTGGTTATCAGAATATTGATGCCGCCGCACTGCTCGTTCCTAAAGACCGACGACGCGGGCGTGAAGCGGACCGGAATGAACCGCACGCCGGCAATTCTTCGCTCGTTCAAATAGCTCGCCAGCTTCTGCCCGTCCAACCAGGGCGCGCCAATCAATTCGAAGGGCGTGTCGGTGCCGCGGCCAACGGAAAGGTTCGTCGTTTCCAGCAAGCCGATGCCGGGATACAAGGCGGCCTCAGTCAGACTACGCATGTTGGGTGAAGGATTGATCCAGGTGAGGCCCGTCGAGTCAAACCACATCGCGCGCCGCCAATTCTCCATCTTGATTACCCGGAGGTCCGCGTTGAGGTGGCGCTCGTCATTGTAAAGCCGGGCCAACTCACCAATCGTCAATCCGTGCCGCACCGGCAACGTGTGATAGGCCGTGAAGGAAAGTTTGTCGGCGTCGGCGATCGGACCTTCGACATCGTTCCCGTTGATTGGGTTCGGACGATCGAGCACAAAGATTGGCAGCTTCGCTTTGCCCACCTCTTCCATGACATAACCCAGCGTCGTGATGTAGGTGTAAAAACGCACCCCGACATCCTGAATGTCGTAAACCAGCGCGTCGAGCTCTTTCAATTGTTCGGCCTTCGGCCGGCGCGATTCACCGTAAAGAGAAAAGATTGGCAGGCCCGTCTGCTCGTCTTTGGTGTCAGAAACTTTTTCGTCGGCGAGGCCGCGAATTCCATGCTCAGGTGAAAAGAGCGCGGACAGCTTTACGCCCGTGGCCTTGAAAAGAATATCGATAGTCGAGCGTCCGGCCCGATCGCGGCCCGTTTGATTCGTAACCAAGCCGATGCGCAAGCCGGCGAGTTGTTTGAAGCCGTCGCGCTCGAGCACGTCGATACCTGTCAACACCTGCGCGTCGGCGGCCTCATTACCGGCGGCCCGCGCGCTGTTCGAGTTCAAACGCGCAACGCCGGCGAGGAGTTCAGCCGCGGCCTGCGATGATTCTTCGCGGGCCTTGCTAACGCTCGTGTCGGTAATTGAACTAGCGACGATCGATGCAACCCGCCCCCGCAACGGCCCAACGTCGCCTTTTCCGTCAGGATGCACTCGATTGCTGAGGAAAACGACGAATGAATCGCTGGCCGGGTCGATCCACATCGAGGTTCCGGTAAAGCCGGTATGGCCGAATGAGCCGAGCGGAAACAGATCTCCCTTGTTGCTCGAAAAGCTGGTGGCGACGTCCCAACCCAATCCTCGCGCCGATCCGTTTTCGGCAATCGCGCGCGGTCGCGTCATGGTAGCGACGCCCATTGGACTGAGAATTCGCACTCCATTGTAAGCGCCGCCGTTCACAATCATCTGACAAAAGATCGCCAGATCGTCGGCCGTGGAAAACAAACCCGCGTGCCCGGCGACCCCGCTCATGCGAAACGAAGTAGGATCGTGCACCTGACCGCGTAGCCACTGCTCGCCCTGTGGCCCGGCGTTCGCGCCGCTGTCACCGAGATAGTTCATTTGGCCGCGCCGCTTTTCGGTCGGCGCTATTCTTGAGGTCAACGTGGCGGCAGGATTAAAGCCGGTATCGCGCATCCCGAGCGGCACAAAAATATTTCTGCGGGCGAACTCATCCAGCATTTGTCCGCTTACTCTATGCACGACTTCACCCAAAGCGATGTAGTTGATGTCGCTGTAGACAAAGCGTGCGCCGGGTTGATTGCGCAACGGCTCGCGATACAGTCTCTTGATCGCCTCGTCATAGCCCGTCCAACGCTCTCGCAAATCAAAATCAGGAGCGAACCCGGCGGTGTTAGTGAGCAACTGCTCGATCGTGATCGCGTCGCGTCCGCCGCCTTTCATCTCGGGAATGAATTCAATTGCCGCGTCGCTGAGCCTCACTTTGCCTTGCTCGACCAGGATCATGATGCTGGTCGCGGTGGCTACGATTTTGGTAAGACTGGCGAGATCGAAAATTGTATCTGTCGTCATCGCTTCGCGCTGCGGTTCGACTGCACGTGAGCCGTAAGCCTTGCGCCACGCGACGCGGCCATGGCGCGCGACCAGCACTACTGCGCCAGGCAATTCTTTCTTTGCGATTGAGGCCTGAATTGCCCCGTCCATTCGGGCCAGACGCTCGGCCGACATGCCGAGGGTGGCGGGCGCGCCGGGCGGTAGTTGGATTGAAATTGCCTGGTGAGCAAAGGCGAGAATCGCGAGACAGACAAAAATACGGAGCCGAATAGGGACAACAATCATTGTTTGAATAGTCCTGGCGCTCGACGGTAGGGAAATACTTTGCGCCTTTCGATTTTCTCTCAGCGCCTTTGCGCGAAATTCACTCGGCGCATCTTAAGTTCACGCAAAGGCGCAAAGACTATTCTTAAGGCGCAAAGAAAAGTTTAGAGTTCAAGCTTCAGCTTGTGTCTGCAATCGCAACCTAAAGGTTGAACTCTGAACGAAAACCTATTTCTGGTTAGCCGGCAACTGAATTCCCGTCCCGCGAGGATACAGACCCGGCAGTGAAATCGGCAAGCGTCCGGTGATGGCGCTCTGTCCCAAAAGCGCCTGGGCCGCGGCTTCCTGCAAACTTTGCATGTCGCCATACGCGACCAAATAAGTTTGCAGTTTGGGAAAACTGCTCAGCAAGTAAGGATTGCCAAAGCTGATTCCAATCATCGGTGTCTTACGATCAATCAAGGTCTCTAAGACCTTCGCGCCTGGTTCCGGCAGACCGACACTGCGCGCCTGTCCCGAGCGCACGCGGCCATACAGCGAAGCAATCACAAGATCCGCGTGCCCGGCCAGGTCGAGGGCCTTGTTCACTTCGACTTCCGACGAGCGATCGTCGAGGACAATCGTCGTTACCTTTCGGCCGGACCGCGCCAGTGTAGCTACGAACGGCTGCGTCACAACCAGGCGGTCATCGCCGTTGGTAATGGCCAGATTGAAAACAGTGGCCGTGGGCGGGAGATTTAGCGGCAGCAGCTTCGCATCGTTGCGCACCAGGGTGATGGCGTGCTCGGCGATTTCATCAGCCAGTTCCAAAGTTTCCTTGCCGCCGACAATTCGATCGATTTCATCCAGCGGCGTCAGGCGTTGCTGCATCAATCCCAAATCGTACTTGGCAGCCAGCACTTTTCGCACAGACACGTCGATTCGCTTTTCAGTTAATCGTCCCTGCTTAACTGCATTGCGCACTCCGCGAATTGCAGCGTCTGTGTCGGCGGGCTTCAGAAGCAAATCGGCGCCGGCTTCCAAAGCGCGCACGGACGCCTCTTCCTGGGTGAAGTACATCGTCAGTCCGCTCATGCTCATCGCATCAGTTACGATCAGTCCATCGAATTTCAAATCGTTGCGCAGAATTCCATTCATCACTGGCGAGAGCGTTGTAGGCATGGTGCTTTTCACAGTTGCGATTTCGCCGTCGTCAGTCTCGATCGCTTTCAGCTTGATGTCGCGTGGCAGTGGAGTGATCGCCGTCGGATCGATCTGCGGCAGGCCGATGTGGCCATCCATCACTGAGCCAACGCCGGCGTCGACGGCCGCGCGAAAGGGAACCAGTTCGACGGCATTCAAACGCGCGCGCGTGACGTCAATCTCCGGCAAGCCGCGATGCGAATCCGTGGCCGTGTCGCCGTGCCCAGGAAAGTGTTTGGCCGTGGCGATTACCCCGCCATGTTGTGCGCCCTGGACGAACGCGGCTACCAGCCTGGCCACCGAAGCAGGATCCTCGCCATACGAACGCACGTTGATGACCGGATTAGCCGCGTTGTTGTTTACGTCCGCGACCGGCGCATAGATTTGTTGAATGCCGAGTGCCCGTGCTTCGCGCGCAGTCAAATCGCCCTGCCGGCGCGCATAGTCCGGATTTCCGGTGGCGCCGACGGCCATGTTCCACGGGAAGTTGACAGTATCGTCGAATCGCATGCCGGGGCCCGCTTCGAGATCGGCCGCAATCAACAAAGGATATTTTGCGAGCTGCTGCATGCGATTAACCAGCATCACCGATTCGTACACCGGGCCGCGAAACAGAACGATGCCGCCGACGTGATTGTCGACAATCTGGTGCCGCAGATCCTTGAATCCTTCGCTGTCCTGGTTCAGGTAGATTGCATTGAGACCGACCGCCACCAGTTGCCCAATCTTTTCTTCGATCGACATCCGCTTTAATTCTTTGTCAGCCCACTTCTGGGCTTCGTTTGATGGGCGGCGCGAATATGGTTTGGTCGAGATGTTGACGGCGGGACGCGCTGCGTGTGTACGCCCGAGTTCGGCGCGACAGGGGAAGAGCACGATCCCGAGTAGTAGTAGGATCGTCGTGAGTTGAGCTACTCGTCGATTGGGAAGTTTTGACATTTTTATTTGTGGGCCTTAGTCAGCAATCAGATTTCAACCGCCTAGGTTTGTTTGCCTGGACCCGGTCAGGATGCTGATTGTGTATCCCACCACGCAGCAAATCGTCGTTCCAATCAGCACGTACCAGGTCCAGGCAATATTCGTATGAGCGGCGAGCCAATCCATCCAGGCAGTTGGCTGCGAGTGAAACTTCAACGCGATCCAGGGTAGGGCGACGCTATTAAACTTGATGAAGATCATGATCGCCAAGGTCACTGCCATTCCTACCATTACGCCAATTTGATTGGCCCGCTTCGTCAGTACGCCCAGAAGGAACGCGCCCAACATCGGGCCATAAACCAACGACGCGATCGTCAAGCCGGTGGTGAAAACTGATCCCCAATTGCTCGCCAATACAGCGATGCCAATCAGCACCACTCCCCAGCCCGCGGTCAGCCAGCGCGACAGTTTCAAAAGATGCTCGTCGCTCGCATCGGGCCGAAACAAGGGCTTGTAAAGATCCAGCACCGTGCTTGACGAAAGGGAATTGAGCGAGCCACTGAGGTTCGACATCGCCGCCGCAAAAATCGCGGCGATCACCAGACCGGCTACCCCGTGCGGCAGGCGTTGCACGATGAACATCGGAAAGATTTCATCGTTGCTCGCCAGCTTAGTTGTCAGCGGATAGAACTTGTAATACGCATAGAGCATCACGCCGATCGTCAGGAACAGAGCGAACTGGAACAGCACCACAAAGCCGCTGAGCACGAGCGCCTTTTGACTCTCGCGCTGGTTGCGACAAGTCAGGAGACGCTGCACCAGCAGTTGATCCGTTCCATGCGAAGCCATCGTGAGGAACGTGCCGCCGAACAATCCGGCCCAGAAAGTAAACGGCACGCTCAAGTCGAACTTGAACGAGACGAGCTGGAATTTATTGGCCGCCTGTGCATGCTCGGCAATGGCGCTCCAGCCACCGGGAACCAGATGAAGCAGCTCGTAGGCAGCCAGCAGCGACCCGCCAATGTAAATTACTAATTGGATCAGGTCAGTCCAGATGACCGCGGCGATGCCGCCTTCGAACGTATAGATCAAAGTCAGCACGCCCACAATTATGATCGACCAAAGCCACAAGTAGGGCAGACCCGGCAGACTGGCGCTCAACACCGCGCTCAAAACGAGCGAGGCTGCAAAAACGCGAACGCCTTCCGCCAGCGCGCGCATCACCAGGAAGAGCGACGCCGCAAAGTTCTTGGTCTTCGTGCCGAAACGGTTCTTCAGCAGTTCATAAGCGGTCAGCAGGTTGCCGCGAAAGTAGGCGGGAATGAAAACCAGACTGATGATGATTCGCGCGACGATATACCCGAGCACAACCTGAAGGTAAGTAAAGTTACCGCCCTGCTCAGGCCGCGCATAGTTTGCATAAGCCAGCGCCGGCACTCCGATCAACGTGAGCGTGCTGGTCTCAGTCGCGACAATCGAAAGACTGATGACTACCCAAGAAGTGTTTCTGTCGCCGAGAAAATAATCTTTGACGGTCCGCTGCGATCGCCGGAACATCACGCCGAAGATCGTAATGCCGGCGAGATAAAGGAGCAGGACTGCGTAATCGATTGCTGAGAAACCCATGTGGATGTGTTCGTGCCTGAGCCACGAAGTATTCTTAATTACGATCTGAAAAAACGATTCACGAAGTCACACGAAGTAGGAGCGTGGCGGTTTTGCCTGGTGTGACTTCGTGGATCGTCCCTGCTTTTCAGCCCGTCTGTTAGTACTGCTGCATGAGCGAGAAATATTTCGCCGCTAATGCGTCCCGCTAATCGACGCTATGGCCCGCGCCAATACCCCGCGCGATGCTCTAAGCGCTGACTCCGCCTCCTCGCGCGAGCAACCTGTCTGGCTCATCACCAACGCCACGGGTAAATTGCCATCAGCCGAATCGAGCGTTTCTTTCGCGCATTCCTCGTCCAAGCCGGCTTCCACGGCCAGGATGCGTTCCGCGCGCGCGCGCAACTTTACGTTGCGCGTCTGCATATTCGTCATGCGATTGCCCGTGACATAACCGAGCCGAATCATGGCTCCGGTCGAGATCATGTTCAGCACCAGCTTCTGCGCGGTCCCAGCTTTCATCCGCGTCGAGCCGGCGATTACTTCCGGGCCCACGACCGGAACAATGCTGATTTCCGCAGCCTGCGTGATCAAAGATCCGGGGGCCGAAGTAAGAGCAACCGTGAAGGCGCCAAGTCGTCGGGCGTACTCAACTGCACCGACCGTGTATGGCGTGCGGCCCGATGCGGCT
>WNFM01004034.1_pt1 | contig 16468 bp, 16 predicted proteins | sample 5400271 | NCBI WGS metagenome assembly WNFM01 (sample SAMN13153352, study PRJNA577476) | soil metagenome | isolation source: 60 cm saprolite on Douglas fir-dominated hillslope | place: USA:California | collected 2013-09-17
TATCGATCGCGAGCTTCCTTATCTTTCTGTGGATTTTATAGTCAATCACAATGGTGAATTCGCCAAATCGGCCAATTTGCGCAAATCCTCTAGAAAATAGTTCGAGAATTGTACAGGCAGGCCGACTTCGCCCGCCGGAGCTCTGTTTCAGAGCGAAGGTGGGCTTCGCTTTCAAAGAGTCTTCTTCGAAGCACGTTTTGTTGGCATGGCTTTTTCAGTAGGTGATACTGATTAAACCCGGCAAAATCTTGAAACGACGTTCGACCCTTTTCTTAACTTTATTTTTTGGGCTCTTGTTACCCTGGCATAATCCTGCCGCGGCCCAGGTCATCAAAATTGATTCCATCACGCATTGGAAGAAGTCCTTTCGATTCGGACTTAACCTTAATCAGGCCGCTTTTTCGTCGAACTGGAAGGCGGGTGGGGTTAATTCTATGGGCGTCAATTCCCTATTTAATTATAAAGCCAATTACAAGAAAGACAAGCATTCCTGGGACAATGAAATTGACTTGCTCTATGGTTTGGTAAATAATCAGGGGCAAGGCAACAGAAAAACCATGGATCGGATTTTTCTGGACACAAAATACGGTCACAGAATGAATGAGAAATGGGACTGGATTATTTCTGCCAACTTACAAAGCCAGTTTGCTCCAGGATATAAATATGACAATAATGCCGCGGGGATCACCCAACAAACATTGATTTCGGATTTTTTCGCCCCGGCCTTCATTACTACCGCCCTGGGCTTTGAATATCACCCGGTTGATTTCTTCAAAGTGAGGTTATCCCCCCTGGCGCCGCGGGTGACGATTGTCAATGACCCGCAGCGGTTTGTTACGGTGGACAATCCTAAGCCTTATGGCGTCAATCCGACCCGTACAATCCGCTTTGAAGGGTATGCCTTTCAAATGCTCGCAGAATTTAACAAGGACATTGCCAAGAATATGAATTTGAAGTGGCGCTATATCATGTTTATCAACTACCAAACGTTGGAACTCAAGAAAATTGACCATCGCCTGGATGTCAACCTGATTGCCAAAGTGAACCGGTTTGTCAACGTAAGCCTGGGAGGAATTTTACTCTACGACTACGACCAGGACACCCGGGTCCAGCTGAGCCAGGCCTTTTCTCTTGGCGTGCTGTATTCGTTCCAGAATTACGCTGAAAAGAAATAAGGAACAGCAAATCCTCGTTCCTGGCAAAGAAAGCATCTGCCTATTTCGGCGCTAAGCTGTATTCACCTCCCTTGAATTTATCGAGGAACTTTCTCCCCGAAATCGTTCCCTGCTTCGTTGGAAAGAAAAAACCTCAAACTTCAAAGAAAAAATCTATCATAATGATAGCCACGCTGTTACGCTTATAACCACGCCTTAATCACCGGTTCTCACATTCTGGAGCTTTCCTTGCAGGATGTAGTGTCCAACGACCAAACCTATCATGTTCAACCAGGTACATTCTCAAAAGCAGAGTCTCTCCGTGCTGCCCCAGCAAATTCAACTACTTAAATTATTTCATCTCAATACCCTTGGGATCGAACAAAGGATACAGGAAGAATTAATTGAGAACCCCGTGCTGGAGGAAGAGGTTTCAGAAGAAGACAACGCAGTGGAATCCACGAACGACGATAGCGCCCAGGATTATCAGGGTCAGGAGGAATTCGAGGACGATGACATTCCAGATTACAAATTGGAACACAATAATTACTTGTCCGATAAGGATCTGCCGCAGCGTCCAATACCCGAATATCTTGATTTCAGAAAGGACCTGAAAGAACAGATGAGGGTGCTTCTGGCCGATCCGAAGCAACTCACGATCGCCGAGTACCTGATTGATTCCCTGAATGACGAAGGAATGCTGGAACAAGACATGGCGACCGTAGCCGATGATATTTCATTTCAAAAAAACAAAGTCATATCGGTGAGTGAAATTGAAACCGTAAGAAGGCGGCTCCAGAGTATAGAGCCACCAGGTATTGGGTGTACAAGCATAAGGGAATTCCTTCTTCTTCAATTGCGTCAAAAGGATCGGGCCTGCAGAAGGACGCCGCTGGCCATTCAGCTCTTGGAGAAATATTTTGGAGACCTTGCCCTTTGCAACATGGAAAAAATCGCTTTGCAATTAAACATAAATGAGAGGGAGTTGCGTGAGGTATTAAAACTGATTAGCTCATGCCAACTTAAGCCGTTGGCCGAATCGTCTGTGCCACCCCAAGGTGACGCCATCGTTCTTGATTTTGTGATCACACAACACAACGAAACTACCGAGGTGGCGTTGTACCGGCAACGATCTTCGACCTTATTTATTAATAACTCGCTGGGCTCGATGGTAACCAACGGAAAGTGTCGTGACAAAGGAACCTTGCAATACCTGAGGAGCAAACTGAGTTCCGCCCAATGGTTCGTAGGCGCCATCAAGCAACGGGAGACCACCATGCTTAACGTAATGAAAGCAATTGTGCGATTTCAAGCGGACTATTTCAAGGATGGCGACCTCCGTCTCCTTAAGCCAATGATTTTGAAGGACATTGCTGATGAAGTGGGAGTCGACATTTCAACCGCCTCGCGAATCACGTGCAACAAATATGCGGATACGCACTTTGGAACTACTTTATTGAAAGACCTCTTCTCAAAAGGAATCGAGAATGAACGAGGTGAGACAATCAGCAACCGCGTGATACAAAAAGCGATTGAAGACGTTGTGGACGGGGAAGACAAGCAAAAACCCTACACCGACCAGCAGTTGGTAACGGTGCTTGCATTGAAAGGATTCAACATCGCCCGAAGAACGGTTGCCAAATACCGCGAGCAGGGGAAGATTCCGGTTATGCAAGTGAGGAGGTTGTGGGCATGATTTTATTCCGCGATGGAAGGGTTTCCATTGGATAGCTTATGAAAGCGGGACAGGCACGCATAGAAAACTCAAATCATTAAATTTAGGAACCATGAAAAACGTAGGCATTGTACTCATTGTGATCGGAATTGTTATGATGTTAGTGACGGGATTTAATTTTGTAACCCGCGAAAGGGTTGTTGATGTGGGCCCCGTTCATATCAGCGCCAACAAAGACAACCCGGTTCAGTGGTCACCGATCCTGGGCGGAGTCATCCTGGCAGCGGGCATAGTGGTGTTGGCGACCACTAGAAATAAGAAGTAATCCTCGCTGTGTCGGAGGCCTTCAGCGGGTGTGAGGTTGAGGGGATTCTATTTTCAGGGCTAGCTCATCTGGTGAACTAATCGTTTCACCGCCAAGCACGACTCCGTAGGGCTTGAGGCCATCTACCCGGTCAAAAATCACTTTCAGCACGGCCAGACCGGGGACGGATAGGAACATGCCGGGAACACCGCAGATGGCGCCACCCACCAGCACGCCCAACAACGTTACCAGCGCATTAATTTTTACTTTGGAGCCGACTATCCTCGGCATCAGAAAATTATTGTCAATGAGATGCCCAACGACGATGATCAGGGCCACCCAAAACACATCCGTCAGGTCTTCCGACGATACTAGGGTGATTAGCATGCAGAAGAGATTGGCAATGATCATCCCGATGTACGGCAACAAGTTAAGCATTGCCGCAACCAGGGCCAGGAAGAGAGCATACTTTATTCCCAATACCAGGAACCCGGCAGCATACAGGGCGCATACGATACCCAAATCCGTTACCAACCCGATAATATACCGTTGCGAAATGGCTCGTGATTCATATAGAATTTCTCGCACATTCGCTTCGTGCTTGTTGTGGAACACGGCAATGAGGAATTGTTTGATCAAGTCCTTATAGTAAAGAATAAGAAAGGTGTATATCGGAAGAAAAACAAGATAGGACAATGCATTCGTCAGTGAAACAACTGTGCGACCCACTATGTCTACGGTATTCATTTCCTTCCCGGTATCGTGAATGACCTGGTTTTGCCTTGTGATCGTAATACCAAATTCGCGTTTCACCCAATGCTGCAAGGACCAATACAGCGCATCGAGACGGTCCTGGATTTTATCAAAGTCATCCAGAAAGCCGGACACCTGACTCGACAAGAAATAAACGATTGTAAAAATAACAATCAGGGAAAGGAACATGGGAACGAGGATGGAGAAAATCCTGTTGAATTTATTTCTCCGGAAAAAACGGATAACCGGTAATAAAAGTACGGACAGCAGAATGGCGAAGAACAGCGGTATTAAAATACCTTGCCCCAGGTAGAGCATAGCGCTGAGGATCGAAAGACTCAGCAGATGGTAGGTAAGTCTCTTGTAAAATGGCGTGGTATCTATTGCAGGGCTCATAAATCAACCTATTCATTAACGGAAACTGTCATCCTTCCACTGATCGTACGCATCGCGGAAGGATGGCAGTCCTTTGAAGCGATTTCTCCAACCTTTGCTTAAATTTTGCGCCGGCCCCCGCTGATGACATTTAACAGGATAGCGATAACAGCCAGGATCAATAGAAGGTGGATCAATCCGCCCGCTGCATACCCTAAAAAGCCCACAAGCCAGGCGACCACAAGGATCACCGCAATCATATATAAAAGATTTCCCATAACTGTTTTTTGTTTAATGAGTTCTACCTAGAAGAGTAAAATATATGCCACGCTCTGGGTGGACTGATTGATGAAAATAGGAATGGTCCCTGGTGAGGGGTTGGGGAATTACCTCCACGAAATCCGGACAGAGACTTCTACAAACAGAAAAACCGTGACCAGAGGAGCCGCGGTTTTTTGTTACTACCCACCGCTTCGATCAACTCAGCATTTTCTCCAACTCTTCTATTTTGGCCTGGGCTTCCGTATTGCCCAGAGAGTAGGACAGTTTATACATTTCCAATGCCTCACGCCTTGTTTCTTTCTTTTTGCGGGGTGCAAATCGGGTCCGGTTAGCAGCGGTCTCAAGCGCCTGTGCCTGTGCAAAATAGAGGTTCGCTACCTTTATTCTATTTTGATCGTTGATGTCCTGCACCAATCCTTCCAAAGAAGCGACGTCTGCCGACTTCAGTCTGATCACTTCATCTTTACTCGATATGATCGAATCCTTCTGATATACACCTGCAAACAGGTTTTTGTTTTGCTCACGCAGATTTACTACATCCATTTGAAGAGCCACAATTTCCTGTGACCTTGCTTCCAGATCGGTTTTGAGTCTCCGGATCGTAGCCGATGAAATTCCATTTGAATTCTTCAGGTTGCTTTCCATGGCCAGCAGTTTCGCGTGGGAATCCTTGATGTGCGTATTGATATCTTTCAGCCTGCTGATATAACCAGCGTAGGAAATGCCTTCCACTATTTTAGTGCGCAAAGCATGGCGGTTTGCATCAATGGAATCTAACATGACACCGACTTCATTCATAGCAATTTCTGCTTTTTTACTTTCATTGAGAGCGTAGCTGAGCGAGTCGACCATGTGCTGCAGGTGCGTCGTATCTTTTGTATTGCAGCTAAAAAGGGCGGCTGTCGCACCCAATACTAAAATGTAGGTTTTCATGGTATTTGGTGATTAATGATTTTCGGGTTACGCTGGAAGGTTTGTTCATCCACCTGTGATAAAAAAATAATGCCAGGGCCGTACTTTTCCTGAGACAATGAGAATGAGGCAATGGCAGGAACGGACACGGGAAGTTGGGTATAATTGTACCCAATCGCCTTGAAATAAAGCAAATTGGGAAACAGGTAGCCGCGTCCTCTGTACAGAGAGGATCGGACACGCCTCATTAAATTAATTTACACGGCTTGGCGTTATTGGATCACTATGAACCGGAGTTACTTTGACCTTGATCGGGGACAGGGAAACCGATGTCATATTGGAAATGTCGCGGTGTCTAGCCAGTAGGAATTGAGACTTAACACTACCTTACGAAGTTCTTCAAAACTATCGGGTTTAACGATGTAGGTATTCGCCCCCAGATCGTAGCATTTCCTGCAGTTCGGGATCTTGTTTGATTTCTTTGAGTACTTCCCGGCCATTTTTTTTGGGCATGTTTAAATCGAGGAGGATAAAAAGCGTGGTGGCGGCGACTGTACTTTTACTTAAGATTTCCATTAGATCACCTCCATCCATTGCAAAATCAATATGCACATCGGCTCGCAGTTCCTGAAAGACCAATTGTACCAACAGCCTGTCATCCTCATCATCGTCAGCAATAATTATGCGTCTTTTTACCATAGCATCATTTCTTAGTCCGATTGTAGGCCTTGATCGACCTCATCTTAACAATTAAGAGACCAAAATCAAATAAGACATGATGATCGTCAATAGAATTCCCGAATTCATACAAAGTCGCTTATTTACCCGGAAAAATCAATTGGCTATTTCCCGGCCTCTATGAAATCGTGGAATTATTTCTACGTCATTTTAAGAACGGTCCGAAAATCGGGATTGGAATTCAGGAGATCACTCCAGCCTCAAAAAATTAGCGTTTTGATCTTCAACACGTTAACCTGGATTGGACCTATTATTGTCCACATTTTGCCATATGGCCCTTTTCTTGAATGGGGAAAGGATCTGGGGCTGCCCGGGAACGTTTGTCAAAGGCGATCGGGAATTATGAATGCATTACCGCCCAAAGGAGATGGATTCAGTTTCATGAATTATTCTTTGCTTTTTTTATTTTTAAATTGACCCTGTTGTCTCTCTGGAAGAGGTTTAGCCGTTGTTTTTAAGAAAAAATCCGAATGCAAAAAATATTGGTTATTGACGATGACCGCGATATGCGCCTGGTGCTGGCAAAATACCTGTTGAAATTCAATTATCAGGTAATAGAGGCCAGCAGCGGAAAAAGCGCCCTGGATGAGCTTGAAAAAGAAGAGCCTGACCTGATCCTCTGTGATTTTAAGTTGGGGGATATGGATGGTATGGCGCTGCTGACAAAGATCAAGGAAAAGTATGCCCGTATTCCCGTGATCTTTATCACGGGATACGGCGACATAAAAGTCGCGGTAGAAGTCATGCGACTGGGCGCATACGATTACGTAACCAAGCCGTTATTTCCTGACGAAATACTGCTTACGATTCGAAAAGCGCTCTCAAAAACTGAGGGTTTCGAAATTGCAGTGCCCTCCGTGCCTACAGAGGCCAATCAACGCGCTCCGCGAGTGACCAGTCAATATATTTTTGGAGACAGCCCCATTTTCAATTCCTTACTGGAGCAGATCAAGCGAGTGGCACCTACCAATTACAGCGTCATTATTTACGGGGAAACCGGAAGCGGAAAGGAAGGCGTTGCCCAGGAAATACACAAACGCAGCAAGCGAAAAAATAAACCCTTTGTTGCTATTGATTGCGGAGCATTATCAAAGGAATTGGCCAGCAGTGAATTATTTGGGCATGAGAAGGGTGCCTTTACGGGAGCACTCTTTCAAAAAACCGGGAGTTTTGAAGTCGCCCATGGCGGTACTATTTTTCTCGATGAAATTACCAACCTGCCGTACGATGTTCAGGTCTCCCTGTTACGGGTAGTTCAGGAAAGGAAAATGCGCAAGGTGGGCGGTGCACGCGATATTGATCTGGATGTGCGGATTATTATCGCGAGCAATGAAACCCTTTGGGACACGGAACGAAAAAATCCAACGCGGTTCAGGGAAGACTTGTTTCATCGTTTTAACGAATTCACGATTACCGTGCCCCCTCTTCGTGAAAGAAAAGAAGATATTAAAACGTTTGCGGATCATTTTCTGAAAATGACTAACGCCGAGCTGGAAAAGAACATCAAAGGATTTACTTCCGAGGTAGAAGCTATTTTTCAAAATTACATCTGGTATGGAAACCTTCGTGAGTTGAAGAATGTCATCAAACGCGCGGCTTTACTTACCGACGGTCAGCATATTGAGGTTCGTACTCTCCCGTTCGAAATTTCAAATTTTTCGAAGCTTCAGTTCGATGGTACTTCTCCGCTTTCGGACCCTGAAACGAATGTCCCCGCTCCTTTTTCTTCGCCGGGTTCCGCGTCCGGACAGGTTCTGGAAACGCTAAAAGAAGCAGGATTGGATGCCGAATACGAAATGATCCTCAGCGTTCTCAAAAAGGTAAAATTTAATAAGACCAAAGCAGCCAAAATCTTAAACATAGACCGGAAAACACTCTACAATAAGTTAGACCAATATCAGTTGCTTAACAAGAAAGTATAATGCCGGAAGATAAATCATCCTTTTATCATCTTGCAGGCCAGTTGGAATCGCAGCAGGAAGATTTCCTGGCATTAGCCGAGGATAACGAAGAATTATGGCAGTTCGGAAACTGGAACTGGAGTCCCCGTACCGATATCGTAAAATGGAGCCGGGGGATGTTTGTCCTTATGGATTTTGATCCCGATGAGGAAAGAACGGAAATCACAATGGATTTTTATCGGAGTCATATCATACCGGAAGACCGCACACAAATGAAAGCCGCTTTTGACGCTGCCGCGTTGAACAAAGGCAAAACAGTGGAATTCAAACACACGGTGATCACCAACAGGCAAAGGGAAAAAATCCTGTTCTCCAGGGGAAAAATCGTGTATGACAAGCAGGGAGAGGTAAAAAATATAATGGGCATTACACACGACATTACGGAATCCACCTTGTTGGCCAATAACCTGAAGAATTACAAGCGGATGGTGATGGAGCGGGAGGATTTTTTAGGTCAGGGCTCCTGGGAGTGGGACTTGCTTGACAAAACCGCTGTTTGGTCGGATGGTATGTATCGCCTTTTCGGATATGACCCGGCACAGGACAAATCGCGCGTCGTGGTAAATGAAAGATTATATACCCTTCATTTAACTCCGGAAGCATTTGAAAAAAGCAGAATGAACCTGATGGAAACGCTGAAAAAGGGCGGCGACAAGTATGCCTGGAGTTATGAGATAAAAACACACAATGGAGAATTTAGAATGCTGGAATCCTCCGGCAAAATAGTCCGGGACAGAACCGATAAGGGCGTAAAGATGCTCGGCACTACGCGCGATGTAACTCAACTCAGAAAATATGAGCATGAACTGGAGCAGAAAGTTTCCGAGCTCGATCGCTTAAGTAAAGAATTGGAAGATTCTGCGTACGCTGCTTCCCATGACCTTCAGGAACCCCTGCGCAAAATATCCACCCTCAGTGACCGGTTGCAAAGTAAGTTTAACGAAGTTTTACCGGAGGACGGAAAGAAATACATCGAACGGATTCAGGTTGCTACAAAGAACGCGCGATTGCTCATAGATAGTTTGCTGGAGTTTTCACGCATTACGCACGAGACGCAGTCCCTCAAGGAAACGGATTTGAATATTCTTCTTCAGGAGGTCAAGGCGGATCTGGAGTTGAAAATTGAGGAAACACACGCCTCTGTTCATTCGGTCAAATTACCCACTCTTGAATTGTCTTCGCTTCAGATTAAACAATTATTTTCGAATATTATTTTGAATTCAATCAAGTTCAGAAAAGCCAATGTCCTGCCCATCATTGATATCCAATGCAGGAGCCTGAATGAAACGGAAATAAAAGACCGTCACCTGGATTCCGGAATTTCCTATGTCCTTATCACTCTCCGGGACAACGGCATCGGTTTTGAGGAAGAATACGCTACGAAAATCTTTCAAATGTTTAGCCGGTTGCATGGCAAGTCGGAATACCCAGGCGCGGGGATTGGATTGGCGCTGTGTAAAAAAATAGTCGAAAATCACAAAGGGCAGATTTTTGCTACCGGTGTTCCCGAGCAAGGAGCGATCTTTTCCATCATTCTTCCCAAAAAACGCGTCTAAATGGATCAAACGGTATCGTTGCTGCCGGTGCGTATTCTTATTATTGATGATGATGAAGACGATTTTTGGCTCGTGAACGATTTTATTCAGGATATTCCCGGACAAACCTTTCAAGTAGATTGGTGTCCGGATTATAAGAAAGCATCCTCCGCACTACGGAATTCAACGCACGATATTTACTTCGTAGATTACCATCTTGGGGCAAAGACCGGCATTGATTTGCTAAAAGAAGCGTTGAAAAACGAATGCAGGGAGCCGATCATTCTGCTTACCGGCCAGGGAAACCAAAAGATCGATCTGGAAGCAATGCGCTCCGGCGCGGTCGATTACCTGATCAAATCACACATAACAAGTGAACAACTGGATAGATGCATCCGCTATTCGCTGGAAAGGGCCGCAACGCTCCGGGAATCCAGAGCGAGCGAACGTAAATTCCGAACGATTTTTGAAAGAAGTAAGGATGTAATATTCATCGCAAATAATCAACTGGTCTTCAAAAATATAAACAGCGCGGCGTCGGATCTTTTTGGATACCGCCCGGATGAATTGCTCCATTTAAGTCTTTCTGAATTAGTGGTCAACCGATCCGAAAGCGAAGAAGTAATGAATCAAATAAACGCGCAGAAGGAGATAATCGATTATAAAATCGAATTGCTGACGAAAGATAATATCAAAAAAAGCTGTATCCTTTCCGCCTCGCTGGAAACAGATCAAACTGGCGACCCGTATGTTCAGGGAATGATCCATGATATCTCTATCTTAAAGCGGGTTGAAGAGATCAGATTGCAATCGGAAAAAATGGAAGCCAAGGGAGTGGCTATCCGCACACTCGCCCACGAGATCAGAAATCCACTTCACAATATCATTCTTACGCTCGGGTATTTGAAAAGCGAGACCAGCACGGAAAATCAGGAGTTTTTAAATGTCATTGACAGGAACAGTGCACGGATCAACGATCTCATCAATGAATTGATGGATTCGAATCAATATTATAAAATGAAGCTATTATGAATGAAGCTCTTGCCATGGCGGGAGACCAGATTCAGTTGAGAAAGGTCAAATTGAATTTCTCCTGCCCGCCTTCCGATGCCCTGGCTCTTCTGGATAAAGAAAAAATGAAAGTGGCCTTCCTTAATATTATCGTTAATGCCATCGAGGCAATGGAGGAAGGTAAGGGCGAGTTGGCTATCACCATTTCTTCTCAACCAAATTTTCATACGGTCCTCGTAAAGGATAACGGATGCGGAGTGAGCCTCGAGAATACCACTAAAATATTTGAAGCCTATTTCACCACCAAGCCCAAGGGGATGGGTCTTGGGCTGGCAACAACCTATGCCATCCTTCAATCCCACACGGCAAAGATCGAGGTAGCCTCGATCGTCAATGAAGGAACAACTTTTACCATCACCTTTCCTTCTTTGCAAAAATAGAGATGCCCTCCAAACACTCATTATCTTATGTGTATTCGCGGAAAAATTTCCACAATTTCAATCCACTTTTCACTCTTCCGGGGCCAAAATCGGATGATTAAGGGGTTAAAATCTGGAACGGTTTTTAGGCCCTATAACTTGGGGAGGATGAGGGTGAACACAATCACCGGTTCGGGTTAATACAGGATTTTCACATAAGGAGTAAGTACAGGGAATGAAAAAGAAGAAATTACTGGTTATCGACGACGAGAAAGATTTTGGTTTTCTGATGAAGAGTTTCTTCACGCCCAGAAATTTTGACGTCTTTATTGCATTGACCCTTTCCGACGGAATGCGGATTCTGGAGGAAGAAAAGCCCGATGTTATTTTTTTAGATAATAATTTGCCGGATGGATTGGGGTGGGGACAAACGGATTACATTTTGATTAATTATCCCTTCGCACAATTAAACTTGATCAGCGCTTTGAATATTCCAAAAATGTCAAGTGCTTCCTTCCGGATCTTAGAGAAACCGCTTCGTTGGGAAGTGCTGAAGGAGATGTTCGATGTCGGTTTTGCTGCCTAATGGAGAGCCTCTTTGGCCAGGGTTGAGGTCGGTGTGTTTAAAATTTAAGGACCTTTTTTCTAAAGTTGATGGCATGAATCCCAGGCCGATACACGTACTTCTTGCGGATGACGACAAGGATGATTGTCTTTTTTTTGGGGAGGTATTGGAAGAACTCCCATTAGCCACGCATCTCACGATCGTGCATAACGGAGAACAACTTATGCGACTTCTGGCGAGCCCAACAGCGCAACTGCCCCACGTTCTTTTCCTTGATCTGAATATACCACGCAAAAACGGACTCGAATGTTTATCGGAAATAAAACTGAGTAAAATACTGGAGCAGCTTACCGTTATCATTATTTCCACATCTTCTGAACAAGCTATCGTGAACAGGCTTCACGCATATGGAGCGCAATATTACATTCGCAAGCCCTCTGAATTTTCGCAACTTAAAAAAGTAATTCACCAGGCACTTACTCTCGTCGCGGAAAATTGGAACGTTGGCAAGGGAGGAATTCTCGAACCGACTTCAAAAGAAAAATTTGTACTCACAGGAGACGCATAAAATAAGGAAGGCATGAAAATAGCGCCAGCAAAAAATAAGAATAAAAGGCCAGCCAGGCGAAAAATCAAAGACAACTCATTTCCGGTGGTGGCCATTGGTGCCTCAGCAGGCGGGCTGGAGGCTGTAACACAGCTTTTGAAAAACCTTGCCCCGAACACGGGCATGGCATTTATATACGTGCAGCACCTTAGCCCGGATCACAAGAGTTTCCTTACCTCGCTCTTATCAAAGCTGACGTTAATGAAAGTACAGGAAGTAAAGAACAAGATGCTCATGGAGCCGGATAATGTGTACATCATTCCTCCGGATAAAGAAATGATAGCGGTGAATGGGCACATCAAATTAATCCCGCGGACAAAAGAACGGGCAGGTAACTTGCCGATTGATACCTTTTTTTGCTCGTTGGCCATCAAACATAAAAAGGGCGCTATCGGCATTATTCTGAGCGGCAGTGCCACCGATGGCACCCGTGGCCTAAGCGCCATTAAGGAAGCGGGAGGATTGACTTTTGCGCAAGATGATTCGGCGAGATTCAGCAGCATGCCGAAGTCCGCCATTGCCGCAGGCGCAGTGGATTTTGTATTGTCCCCTAAAGAAATTGCGCGTGAACTCACCCGCCTAGGCAAACAGGAGTACGTCCATCGCGAAATGTTGGTGGTGGGTAAAGAAAATGAAATTGACGATGCTGACTCTGACCTGAAAATGATTATCGATCTTTTACACAAAGAAACGGGTGTTGATTTCAGCCATTACAAAACGGCCACCATCAAAAGACGGATCCTACGCAGGTTGATGCTCTATAAAATAAAAACACTTGCAGAATACGCAAGGTTGATAACCAACAAGAATGATGAGATAAATATTCTTTTTCAGGATTTGCTTATTCACGTTACCGGTTTTTTCAGGGACAACGATGCCCACCAATATTTGAAGAGCACCCTTTTTCCGCGGATGCTCAGCAGCAAAGCAGCAGGCGAAACATTGCGTTTGTGGATATCCGCCTGTTCAACAGGCGAAGAAGCCTATTCCATTGCCATGGGCCTTCTCGAGATACAAAAGACCAAACCGACCAGCAGATCAATTCAGATTTTTGCTACCGACCTCAGTGCCCAGGCAATAGCAAAAGCCCGCCTGGGAGAATATTCCGAACATGAACTTAAATCGGTTTCCCTAAAACGCCGGCAACAATTCTATACCAGGACGGGCAGCCATTACCGCATCTCTAAAGTTGTACGCGATATGTGCGTGTTTGCACCACACAATATTTTGCGAGACCCTCCTTTTTCGCGTGTTGATTTTATCAGCTGTTGCAACCTGCTCATTTATCTCGACTCCGTAGCGCAGAAAAAAGTTATGGCCACCTTTCATTACGCTTTAAATTCCGGTGGCTACCTAATGCTCGGAAAGTCAGAAACCATCGGTGCATCCGGGCATCTGTTCACGCATATTCATAACAAATTTAAGATTTACACGCGCAAAAAGAATTCAGTCAAGCGGGCACTGCCAGACCTCCCTCATCGATTTTCGAACACGCTCAAGGATCAAAACATAAAGATTAAACCTGTCAAAAATAATCCTGTTCCGGATATTGGCTTCGATAGCACCATTGATGCTATACTTCTTTCGCGCTATGTCCCCGCCAGCATCGTCATCAATCATGCTATGGAAATCGTCCAGTTCAGGGGGCCGACGGATTTCTATCTCAGGCCATCCGGCAGAGCCAGCCTGCACATTTTGAAAATGATACCACCGGAAATTGCGTTTGAGCTTCGGCATGCCATTTCCAAATCCATTAAATCAAAGGAGACCGTCCGCAAAGAAGGTATTGAAATGAAAGGCGATACGGGTTTGCGAATGATTACAATAGAAGTTATTCCCGTCAACGTAGAACCAGAGGAACCTTTGCTGCTCATTCTTTTCACTGAAACCGGACGGCCGGAAGGATTTTTGCAACAGGACAATAATGACCATTTCCCGAAAGGCCGAGGGAAGAATGAGCGGATGGTTAACGGGACGAAAGACCGGAAGATTGAAACGTTGAGAAAAGAATTGATGGCCGCGCGCGCCGACATGCACTCCTTCGCACAGGACCAGGAAGCGTTCAATGAACAGTTGCAGAACGCCAACGAAGAAGTAGTTTCGAGTAATGAAGAATTACAAAGCGTGAACGAAGAATTGGAAACCTCAAAAGAGGAAATTGAAGCGACCAACGAGGAATTGATCACCACCAACCAGGAATTGCGGACGCGCAATGACTTGCTTAACGAATCCTATGATTACTCCGAAGCCATTATTAGCACCATCCACGAGCCCATGATTATTCTTGACAAGGACCTTCGTGTAAAATCGGCCAACGAATCATTCTACAATGTATTTCAGGTAACGAGCGAAGAAACGGAGAAGACACTATTATACGATCTAGGAGACAAACAGTGGGATATTCCCAGCCTGCGTGAACTCCTGGAGGACATCATTCCAAAAAATACCCGATTCCACGATTTTGAAGTTACCCACACTTTTCGGGGGATCGGTAAAAAAATAATGTTACTCAATGCACGTCGAATCGTTCAGAAGACCCATGGCGAACGGTTAATTCTCCTTGCTGTTAATGATATTACCGAACGTACCCTCCTTCAAGTGAAAGAAAAGGAGCTACTCAAGAAAGATATACGGGAAAGCAAATCCTATGGCCTTGCGCTGGAACATGCGGTAGAGGAAAGAACAATGGAATTGGAACAAGCCAATCAAAAATTGGGCTTTCAAAACGAAGAAATCGAAAAACGGGCCTCCGAATTGATCCTCGCTAACCGGGAACTTGCTTTCCAAAATGAAGAAAAGGAAAAACGAGCCTCCGAATTGATCCTCGCTAACCGGGAACTTGCCTTCCAAAATGAAGAAAAGGAAAAGCGAGCCTCCGAATTGATCCTCGCTAACCGGGAACTTGCCTTCCAAAATGAAGAAAAGGAAAAGCGAGCCGCTGAGCTTATTAATGCCAACGCAGAATTGGAGGCATTCAGCTATGTATCGAGTCACGATTTGCAGGAGCCGTTGCGCAAAATACAAACCTTCTCCCTGCGAATTTTAGAAACGGAAAATCAAAACTTATCCGCGAAAGGAAAGGATTATTTTAACAGAATGAAAATGGCAGCCAATCGAATGCAGAAACTGATTGAAGATTTGCTTGCCTTCTCCCATTTAAATATTGCAGAAAGAAAATATGAATATACCGACCTAAATACGATCCTGGAGGAGGTAAAAAGCGATTTTAAAGAAACCATGGAGGAAAAACACGCCATCATCGAGGCGACTGATCTTCCCAGGATAAACATTATCGCCTTTCAGTTTCGCCAACTCGTACATAACCTGATTGGTAACGCATTGAAATTTTCAAACCCCGAACGGCCGCCGCGCATAATGATAAAAAGCAGAATTGAAAAGGGCAATAAATTGGATAATGAAAAGCTTTTACTGGAAACGGAATACTGCCACATCAGCGTTTCGGACAACGGTATCGGTTTCGACGCGCAATACAAAGACCGGGTATTTGAAGTGTTTCAGAAACTCCACGGGAGAGAAGAATTTGCCGGCACCGGCATCGGGCTGGCCATTGTAAAAAAAATAGCAGAGAACCACAACGGTGTCGTCACGGTAGCAAGTCACCTTAACCAGGGCGCCACTTTCCATATTTATATTCCTGTTTCGTAATCTTCCCCATTCACCCTTGTTCAACACACCGGGTACGGCCCGGGAAGGACGATGAAACGAAAAAGGCTGTCCGGATTTCTACGAACAGCCTCTTTTTATGGGACTAAATCCAGATGATGATCGTCAATTTACATCGTGATGCTTATCACTCCTGCCATGATCCTGCCCATTCCGGTCATGATCATTATCGCAGTTATTGTTGCCCTCTTTTTCATCTTTATCATGATCATCTTCGCCGTTTTTATCTCCCGACTCTCCGCATTTTTTATGGAGATGGATGTTGCCGCCCTTTAGCGGGCCCGATGCGCTGTAACCGTTTGAGAGGTCCAGGCTGAAGGTGTCGTTGCGGCCAGGTTCGCCATTGTCAATGACCACTACTTTATAGGTGAAGGGACCCTGTCCGTTAATGTTGGCAATGCCTTCTACCTGACGCGTCAACGCATCGATGATGATGTACGCCGTAACGCTGGTGCTCTTGACCCTAACACCATTAACACCGTGGTCATGGTAG
>WNFM01297075.1_pt2 | contig 16467 bp, 9 predicted proteins | sample 5400271 | NCBI WGS metagenome assembly WNFM01 (sample SAMN13153352, study PRJNA577476) | soil metagenome | isolation source: 60 cm saprolite on Douglas fir-dominated hillslope | place: USA:California | collected 2013-09-17
TCAGGGACGATGTTCGCGGCGGCAGGACTCGTGGTGTTCGGATCGCTCGCAGGCGTCGGAGCCAAGGGCAAGCCAGCAGGTCCTCGCGGCCTGCAAGGAATTCCATGTGCGCTGCGGCTATCCGGCGGCCGAAGCCGACATCGGGACTGCGGGCCAGGCCGCGCATTCCGACTTGAACATCGCGCCGGAACTGATCGATCCAATCCAGCATGTGGAGCCTACTCGTGACGGAGGGCGACCATCGGGTCGACGCGCATCGCGCGCCTCGCCGGCAGGTAGCACGCGACGAGCGCGATCGCCGACAGCAGGGCCGTGACGGCCGCGAACGTCGTGATGTCGGTCGAGCCCGCGAGGAAGAAGAAGCGCGCGAGAGTCCGCGTCACGCCCGCGGCGGCGAGCAGGCCGCACGCGATGCCCCCGATCACGAGCACGGCGCCCTGGCGAAGCACGAGGCCGCGCACGACTGCCGGATCCGCGCCGAGCGCGAGGCGGATGCCCATCTCGCGCGTGCGCTGGCTCGCGCCGTACGACGCGACGCCGTAGACGCCCACGACGGCCAGGAGCAGGCCGAGCACGCCCATCGCAGCCGCCTGCAGCGTCCCCACCTTGAACAGCAGGAACCCCATCCCGCCCTCGATCACGCGGGTCATCGACTTCAGGTCGGCGATGGGCACGTCAGGATCGAGCGCCTGGATCTCGCGCTCCACGAGAGGCCCGAGCAGCTCCGGCGGCGCGCTCGACCGCACGTAGAGTACGCGCATGAACGACGGGCTTTGCCGCATCGCGAAATACAGGTGGGGCAGTGGTTGTTCGAAGACCGCCAGGTACTTGCTGTCGCGCGCGACGCCCACGACCTCCCAGAGCCGCCCTTCGAAGCGTGGGACCACCAGCCGCCGGCCGATCGCCTCCTGCCCCGGCCACAACCGCCGCGCGAGCGTTTCGTTGATGACGACTACGCGCGCCGACGACTCGTCGTCTTTTCGCGTGAAGCCGCGGCCCTTCAGCATGGGGATGCGCATCAGGTCGAGGTATTCCGGCGTGACGGAATTGCACCCGACATCGGCCTGCGGCTCGTCGGCTGGCGCGACCTGGCCTTCCGGCGCCGCGACGCAGCCGTCGAAGATGTAGCCCATCGGCACGCTGAACGCCATGGCGAACGATTGGACGGCGGGCAGCGCGCGGAGGCGGCGGTCGACTTCCTCGTAGAACGCCGTCGCCCGCGGACCGTCGTAGCCGACCTGGTGGGGATCGACACGCAGGGTCAGGACGTTCGACGGATCGAAGCCGAGATCCACCATCTGGGCCCGCTGCGAGTTGCGCACACAGAGGGCCGCGACGATCAGCAGCACGAGCGAGCCCGCGACCTGCGCCACCACCATGGCGCTCCGCAGGCGCTGCTTGCCGCCCCCGGCCGATCCGCCGTGCCCTCCGTCGTGCAGGAGCGCCGTGACCTGCGTGCGCGAGGCGCGCACCGCGGGCACGAGCCCCATCAGGCTCCCGGTGACGGCGGCAATCGCCGCGGCGTACAGGAAGACTCGCCAGTCGTAATGGAAGTCGAGGTTGAGCGGGATGTTCACGGCGACGTTCAGGCTGCCGACGAACAGGCCGGTGGCCCACCGCGCCATCACGAGGCCCGCGGCGGTTCCGGCGAACGCGAGCAGCAGACTCTCGACGAGCAGCAGCCGGACGAGCCGCGCGCGCCCCGAGCCCAGGGCCGCGCGCATCGCCATCTCGCGCTGCCGGACCGTCGCGCGCACCAGCAGCAGGTTCGCCACGTTCATGCACGCGATGAGCAGCACGAGCCCGGCGAGGCCCAGCATCGATCCCTGGATCAGCGGAATGAGATCCGAGAGGAACCGCATCGGGATCGGCCGGGCCATCGGCTCGGGGATGACGCGGGCCGTGATCCCTTTCTCCTGCGGGTACTCGCGCTGCAGCCGCTGCGCGACGACATCCACCGCCGCCTGCGCCGTGGCCAGCGTCACCCCGGGCTGCAGCCGCGCGACGACCGTGAGAAAACGGAGCGTGCGATCGGTGAACAACCGGCCCGTCTGCGCCGCGCGTCCTCTCAGGGCCCCGAGCGGCACGTACCCCTCGATGTCCGCTCCCTGGTAGAGGCCGTGAAAGCCAGGCGGCGCCACCCCGACGATCCGCGCCGGCTGGCCGTCGATCCGCACGGTGATCCCGACGACATCCGGATTGCCGCCGAAGCGGCGCTGCCAGAACTGGTAGCCGAGTACGATCACCGTCTCGCCGCCGGCATGCTCGCCTTCGCCCGGCTCCAGGTACCGGCCGAGGAGCGGCGTCATCTCCAGGCCCGTGAAGAAGTCCCCGGTGACGGCGTGATAGACGAACTGCGTCGTCTTGCCGCCTGTCGTCATTCCTGAGATCCGCGTGTCGAAGGCGAAGACCGAGGAGAAGACCCTCGTCTGCGCGCGGTAGTCGTTCAGCGCGGCGTAGGAGAACCGGTAGCGGAATCCCGTTTCATCCCCGGGCATCTCGGCGGCCAGGACGACGATGCGGTCGGCGTGGGGGACTGGGAGCGGCCGCAGATAGCCGTTGAGGAGGCTGAAGATGCCGGTGTTGGCCCCGATGCCGAGGGCCAGCGTCAGCACCGCGCCGATCGCGAAGGCCGGTGCGCGGCGCATCTGCCGCAGTGCGAACCGCACGTCCTGCCCGATGGACCAGAACGCCATGGGAGGAGGGTAACTCATCTGGACTAGCCTGTATCGATCGGACTCTGGTCCTGTGGCAAGATTGCGGCGCGTGACGACATGAGGCGTTATATGACGTGCCGACCAACCAGCGTTTTCATCACTGTCCTTTTGGCTGTCGCTTGTGGCTGTGCGGTCCCACCCGGTTACAAGCCGCGCCTAGGATGTGGGGTCCCAACATTGTTGGGCTGGGCGACTACCACTACAAGTACGAGTCCGGTCGCGAGGCCGATTGGTTCCTGACGGGCTTCTCACCCCGCCGGGACAACCTGACACTGTATGTGGCAGGCGGGTTTCCCGCGCACCCGGATCTCCTGAAGCGCCTGGGCAAGCACACGCTCGGAAAGGGTTGCCTCTACATCAAACGGCTCTCGGACGTCGATCGGGCGGTCCTGACATCACTGGTGGTCAAGGCCGTCGCCGAGTTGACCGGGCCGAAGCCTCGCTCCAGGCGGAGTTGACCCTCAATCCCCCCGCAGCGCGACGATCGGGTGGACGTTCATCGCGCGGCGCGCGGGAAAATAGCTGGCGGCGAGCGCCGCCAGCGACATCGCGCCGACGACGGTCATCAGCGTCACCGGGTCGCGCGGCGACACGCCCCACACCTGGCTCGCCAGCACTTTCATGACCCCGATACTCCCGAGCAGTCCGAGGACCACCCCCGCGGCGACCAGCCGCAAGCTGGCGCGCAGGATGAGGCCCAGCACGTCTCCGCGCTGTGCGCCGAGCGCCATGCGGATGCCGATCTCGTGGATTTGCTGCGACACCGTGTACGCGATCACGCTGTAGACGCCGATTGCGACGAGCACCAGGCCCACGCCGGCGAAGACCCCGAGGAGGATCAGGCTGAAGCGCGGCTCCGCGTAAGAGAACTGCTTCAGAAAGTCGTTCAGCGTCCCGATGTTGGTCAGCGCGACGCCGCGATCGATCGCCCAGATCTCCTTGCGCACGCTGTTCAGCATCGCCGCCGGCTCACCGGCCGTGCGGACCAAAATGCCGCGCTCGAAGGCACCGGTGATCGTGTAGGGCACGAGCACTTCCGGCTGCACCGGATCGCGGATGCCGTTGTTCTTGGCGTCGGCGATCACCCCGACGATATCGAAGCTCGAGTGCACGACCGGCGCATCCGGCGGGCCGCCGCCCTCCACGATCGTGACCTGCCGGCCGATCGGATCCTCGCCGCCGAAGTACTTCGTGACGAGCGTCTGATTCACGACAGCGACGCGGCGGGTGCCGGCCACCTCGACGGCCGACAGCATGCGGCCGCGGGTGAGACGGAGCCCGAGGGTGTCGGCCCAGCCCTCGCTCACCAGCTGATACAACCCCTGCCATTTCTCCGTGTGCGTCTTGCCGGGGATATCGATCTCGGTGTTGATGCCGCCGTACGGCGGCAGCGTGATCGTCTCCGTCGCGGCGACGACGCCGGGCAGCGCGTACAGCCGCGGCAGAAGCGCCTGGAAGAACCGCTGCTTCTCGGCGGCGGTCTTATACGTGCCGCGGGGAAACGGCAGCCGCGCGACGAGAATCTTGTCCGGGTTGAGCCCGAGGTCGATTCGCTGCAGCGCTACGAAGCTCCGCATCAGGAGCCCGGCCCCGACCAGCAGCATCAACGACAGCGCGATCTCGATGACCACGAGGATGTTCCTGAGCCGGCCGCCGCGGAAACCCGCGCCGACGCCTTTGCCCGCGCTCTTCAAGGGCTCGACGATGTCGCGTCTCGCGGTTTGCGCTGCGGGCGCGAGACCGAAGAGCACCACCGTCACGATCGCCGCGCCCAGGCTGAAGAGCAGGACCGGCAGGTTCAGGCGGATGTCGGCCTCACGAGGAATGAAGCCGTCCGGAATCAACGGGACCAGTGCCTGGAGACCGGCGTAGGCGAAGAAGCAGCCGAGCAGTGTGCCCCCGAGCGCCAGGTAGCAGCTCTCGATCAGCAGCTGGCGGATCAGGCGTGCTCGATTGGCACCGAGCGAGGCGCGCACGGCCATCTCGCGGCCGCGCGACGCCGCGCGCGCCAGCAACATGATCGCGACGTTCACGCAGCCGATGAGCAGCAGCAGCCCGACGGCCGCCGCCAGCGTCAGGAGCGTCCCCCGGAACTGGTTGACGATGCTGTCGACCCAGCTGACCACGAGGACGTTGAATTGTTTCGGATAGGCGCGCGGGTAAATCAACGCTTCCCGGTGCGCGATGACGTCGAGGTCGGCCGCGGCCTGAGCGAGCGTCACGCCGGGTTTCAGCCGCGCCTGGAACAGGAAGAACTGGCGGCTCACCACCGGGTCCGACCGGCTCAGCGCGACGGGCCTCCAGAGATCGGCCGCCAGCTTCGTGAACCGTGCGGGCATGACCCCGATGGCGGTGGCGGGCGCGCCGTTGAGCACGAACGGCCGTCCGACCACGGATGGGTCCGCGTTGAAATGCTTCACCCACATCTTGTGGGACATGACGAACACGGGCGGAGCGCCAGGCGTGGCGTCCGCCGGCGTGAACGTGCGTCCATGCAACGCCGACACGCCGAGGAACTGGAACGTGTTCGCCGTCACCACGCCGCCCGTGAGCTGCTCCGTGCCGTCCGCGGTCGTCATCAGGACGTCTTCAGACGTGCCGCCGATCACGTCCTCAAAGACGTGGTTCTGCTCCACGTAGTCGAGAAACTCCGGTGTCTGCAGGACGGGGCGGCCGTACGGCTGCGGGTTGGTCGCTTCGTGGATCCTGATTGCCGCGACGCGGTTCGCGTCCCTGTAGGGAAAGGGGTCGAGCAGGACGTTCTGGATGACGCTGAAGATCGTCGTCGCCGCGCCGATGCCGAGCGCGAGCGTGAGAACCGCCAGTGCCGTGAAGGCGCGCTGGTTCAGAATCGACCGCAGCCCGTAGCGAAGGTCCTGCCACATGACATCACCAGATCCTGACGCGCTCGGCGGGCGCGCGATACAGCCGGTTCCCTGGTTTGACGGCAAAGGCCTCGTAAAAGTTGTCGATATTGCTCGCGGCCGCGTTCGCGCGAAGCGCGGCGGGCAGGTAGACGCTCGTCTGCAGCGTCGAGCGCAGGAACTCGTCGCGCTCCTTCGAGCGCCAGATCTGGGCCCAGCCCATGAACAGCCGCTGCTCGCCGGTCAGGCCGTCGATCACGGGCGAGGGCTTGTCCTTCAGCGAGAGCTTGTAGGCGCGGCACGCGATCGCCAGCCCCCCGAGATCCCCCATGCTCTCCGCCGAGGCCAGTTCGCCGTCGACGTGAAGGCCCGGCAGCGGCTCGTAGGCATTCATCTGCGCCACGAGCTTCATGATGCGCTGCCGGTACCGCTGGGCGTCCTCGTCGGCCCACCAGTCGCGGACGGCGCCGGCGCCGTCGAACCGCCGTCCGCGATCGTCGAAGCCGTGGCCGATTTCGTGGCCCATGAGCGCTCCCGCGGCGCCGTAGTTCACGGCGTCGTCCGCCGCGAGATCGAAGAGGGGAGGCTGGAGGATGGCCGCCGGCACCACCATCTCGTTGGTCGCCGCGCTGTAGTACGCGTTGACGGTCTGCGGCGGCAGGGCCCACTCGCCGCCCGCGGCGCCGGCCACGTTGGCCAGCCGGGACTGGCTCTCGAACTTCAGCGCCCGCTGCCAGTTGCCGAGGAGATCGTCGGGCTTGATCACGAGTCCGCTGTAGTCGCGCCACCGCGCCGGGTAGCCGACGCCCGTGGAGATGGCCGACAGTTTGTCAAGGGCCTCGCGCCTGGTCTTCGGGCTCATCCAGTCCGCCTCGCGCAGCGCCCCCCGGTACGCCTCGATGACGTTCGCGAGCATCTTCTGCACGCGGACACGGGCCTCCTGCGAGAAATGCCTCTCGACGTACAGCTTGCCGATCGCGTCGCCGAGGTACGCGTTCACCATGCTGACGCCGCGCTTCCAGCGCGTGCGCGGCAGCGCCTGCCCGGTGACGACCGAGCCAAAGAGCTCAAAGCGCGCCTCGTCAAAGGGCCGGCTCAGAAACGGCGCCACCGCGGTGACGTACCGCGAGACGAGCCACGCCTGCCACGTGCCGAGCGGCACCGCCGGCACCATCGCGGCGAACGCCTTGAAGAAGGACGGCTGCGCGAGAATCACCGCCGGCGATCGATCGATCCCCTGCGGTCTCGCCCAGGCCGCCCAGTCGAAGCCCGGCATCTCGGCGGCCAGCTGACGAAGCGTGAAGCGGATGTAGGTCGCGTCGGACGTCCGGCTCTCCGCCTCCGTCCACTGGATGCGCGCGAGGGCCGTCTCGAGCGCCAGCACGGCCCGTGCGTCGTCGGCGGGCGCCGGGCGGCCGGTCAGCACGAAAATGCGGGCGAGGTACTGCTGGTACTGCTCGCGGATCCCCGCGAGCTCCGCGTCGTCTTTCAGGTAGTAGCCGCGATCGGGAAGCAGCGTGCCGCCCTGCGTGACGCGCACCACCGGCGCGCCGGGATTGAGAGGGTCGATGCCGACCGTTCCCCCGAAGGGGCCGCCGGCCGCTGTTGACGACAGGTAGCCGGCCTCGGCCGCCAGATCGCGGGTCGATCGGATGGCGTCGATGCGTCGCAGTTCGGGCTGGATCGGCGTCGCGCCGAGCTGCTCGATGCGCGTCTCGTCGACAACGCTCGCGTAGAGGTCCGCGATCTGCTGCGCGCTCGACCCTCGCGGCCTGTTCTCGCGCGCCGCCACCTCTTCGATGATGCCGCGCAGATCGAGCTCGGTCCGATCGCCAATCTCCATGAACGCGCCGTAGCTGACGCGATCCGCGGGCATTGCGACTCGCGAGAGCCACCCGCCGTTCACATAGCGATAGAGATCATCCTGGGGGAGGACCGTCCGGTCGAAACCCGCCACGTCGAGTCCGGACCTCGAGGACTGCGCGTCCGGCATGACACCGGCCAGGACGCCGAGGGCCGCGACGGAAATCGCGATTCGGAGCCGCATCAGGCGGATCTTACGGCTTTAATGCCGCAGTCATCCGCTTTCTGGCATTCTCATCCGATGGTTCAACGGGTTCTCATGGCGCTGCTGACATTTACGGCCCTGGCCGCGCCCTCGTTCGCGCGGGCGCAGGCCGCTCAGGACGGCCGTCTGATCGTAACGGTCGTGGACACCTCCGGTGCCGTGGTACCTGGGGCCACGGTCACCGTCACCGGGTTGGACGATGGCGCCAGGGCGCCGGCGTTTGCGCCGGTCGCGTCCACCGACAAGGGCGTGGCGACGATCGAGGGGCTCCTGCCCGGCCGCTACCGGGTGCAGGCGGAGTTCGCCGGCTTCGAGATCGGGGTGCTTCCCGAGCTGCGCGTGCGCCGCGGCGACAACAAACACGTGCTCGTCCTGCCGTTGAAGAAGATGGAAGAGTCGGTCACGGTCGCGCAGAACGCGCAGTCGGCCGCGGCGGATCCGCGCGGCAACGCGTTCAAGACGGTGCTCACGCGCCAGGAAATCGAGAGCCTGTCCGACGATCCGGCCGAGATGGCGCAGCAGCTGCAGGATCTCGCCGGCGGCAACGCGACCATCCGCGTGGACAGCTTCGCGGGCGCGCCGCTTCCCCCGAAGGCGCTCATCAAATCGATCCACATCGTCCGCGACGCCTTCGCGGCCGAGAACCATTCGGCGGAATCGGAGGGCATCGACATCATCACGCAGCCCGGACAGGGCGCGCTGAGCGGCGGGTTCAACTCGCGGCTGCGCGACGGCTCGATGAGCGCGCGGAGCCCGTTCGTGTCGCAGAAAGGACCCGAACGGCAGGAGAGGATCGAAGGCAACATCGGCGGCACGCTGATCGCGGGCAAGAGCTCGTTCTCGCTCTCGGTCGACGGGCTCAACGCGTTCGACACCCCTGTGATTTTCGTGGCCCTGCCCAACGGCGTGCGGCGATCGGAGCTCCTGCCCCTGCGGCACCCGTCCACGAACTGGTCGATGTACGGGCTCATGGACTACGCCCTGACGCGCGATCAGACCCTGCGCGTGTCCTACGACCAGGGGAGGAACACGCAGAAGAATCTCGGGATCGGCGGATCGGATCTCATCGAGCGGGCGTACTCGGCCCAATCGCAGTACCACGAGCTCCGCGCGCAGGTCGTGGGCCCGTTCGGGCGCCGGACGTTCGCGAACACGCGGATGCAGCTGCAGGTGCAGAGCTCGGACTCGCTATCGGTGACGGCGGCGCGGACGATCGTGGTGAACGGCGCCTTCACGAGCGGCGGGGCACAGGTGGCAGGCGGGCGGCATCCGAAGACCTTCGAGCTCGCGTCCGACGTGGACTACGTGCGCGGCCTCAACACCGTGCGCGTCGGGTTCCTGTCGGCCGGGGGGCGCTACCGATCCGACAACTCGAGCAATATGCTGGGCACGTACACCTTCTCCAGCATCGACGCCTTCAATGCGGGCACCCCCTCGACCTACACGACGCGCAGACGGCCGTGTACGCGCAGGACGACATCCGGCTGCGCAAGAGCCTGACGCTCAGCCCCGGCGTGCGGTACGAGATCCAGACGCACCTGAAGGATCGGGGCAATGTGGCGCCGCGCATGGGCGTCACATGGGCGCCGTTCAAGAGCGGCCGCACGACGCTGCGCGCCAGTTACGGCCTCTTCTACAACTGGCTCAACGCCAACACGTACGAGAACACTCTGAGGGTCGACGGCCTGCGGCAGCAGGATACGTTCATCGTGAACCCGACGTACCCGGATCCCGGCGTCATTGGAACGATCATTCCCGCCAACAAGTACCTGCTCGGACCGGACGTTCAGATGGGCCGGACGCGGCGCTTCAGCACGGGTATCGATCAGACGCTCGGCCCGAAGGTCCGCGTCAACGCATCGTTCCAGAGCGTGCGAGCGCTGGACCAGTTGCGGGGTCAGAACCTGAACCCCCGCGACAATTCCAACGGGGGCGTGAGAGTGGACCCCACCTTTGCCAATATCATTCAGACGATCTCCGACGCCGAGCAGCACTCCGACCAGTTGTCGACGACGTTGAACGTGAATTTCGCGGGCGGCGTGCGGAACGCCGGTTCGGCCCGGTGGAACCCGCGCCGGACGACGCTCCGGATCGCGTACTGGATCGCGCGGGCGAACAACAACTTCGACGGCCCGTTCGTGGTGCCGCCGAGCGGCACGCTCGCCACGGAGTGGGCGCCGTCCCCGGGCGACCGGCGGCATCGCTACCAGGTGGCCCTGAACACGCAAGCGTTGAGGAACATGAACGCGAGCCTGTCGGTCGGCGGCAACACCGGCACGCCGTACAACATCACGACCGGCTTCGACAACAACAACGACTCGCTGTTCAACGACCGTCCCGCCGGCGTCGGCCGCAACAGCGCGAGGACATCCTCACAAGCCACCGTCTCGGCGAACCTGTCGTACGCCCTGTCGCTGGGAACAGCGAGCGTCGCGCGGGCCGTGCAGGAGCGCCCGGGGGGCGGCGACCGGGGCGGGGATCGCGGCGATCGCGGCCCGATCGCGGGACGCTACCGGCTGGTCTTCACGCTGTCGGTCAACAACCTGACGAACCGCGCGAACTACTCCGGCTTCAGCGGCATTCAGACCTCGCCGTTCTTCCTCACACCGACGTCCGTGCAGAATCCGCGGAAGGTGGATCTCGGCGTCAGCGTCAGGTTCTAGATCCTCCACAACCCTGCTGCCACCGGGCGTTCTATAATGAAGAGTTGCTCGATTTCATTCGTACCATCGTCTCTGAAGACCTGGCCGTGGGCCGGAACGGCGGCCGTGTGGCGACGCGCTTTCCCCCGGAACCCAACGGGTACCTCCACATCGGCCACGCCAAGTCCATCTGCCTGAATTTCGGCGTGGCGCGGGACTACGGGGGCACCTGCAACCTCCGGTTCGACGACACCAACCCGGTCAAAGAAGACGTCGAGTATGTGGACTCCATCAAGGAGGACGTCCGCTGGCTCGGTTTCGAGTGGGATAGCCTGCACTTCGCCTCTGACTATTTCGAGCAGCTGTACGACTACGCCGTCGAGCTCGTCTCGAAAGGCCTGGCGTACGTCGACAGCCAGTCCGGTGACGAGATCCGCCAGACCCGCGGCACGTTGACGGAACGGGGCAAGGACAGCCCGAACCGCTCGCGGTCCGCCGCCGAGAACCTCGATCTGTTCGCGCGGATGCGCGCCGGAGCGTTTCCGGACGGCGCCCACGTCCTGCGCGCGAAGATCGACATGGCATCGCCGAACATCAACATGCGGGATCCCGTGTTGTATCGGATCAAACGGGCGCACCACCATCGCACCGGCGATGCGTGGTGCATCTATCCGATGTACGACTTCGCCCATCCGCCGTCGGACGCGCTCGAGCGCATCACCCATTCCCTCTGCACGCTGGAGTTCGAGGACCACCGGCCGCTCTACGACTGGCTGATCGACAACCTGCCCGTGCCGGCGAAGCCGCGGCAGTTCGAGTTCGCCCGTCTGAATCTGTCCTACACCGTCATGAGCAAGCGCCGGCTGCTCGAACTGGTGCAGGAGGGACGCGTGAACGGCTGGGACGACCCGCGGATGCCGACGCTCGTCGGGATGCGCCGCCGCGGCTACACGCCGGAAGCGATCCGTGCCTTCTGCGAGCGCATCGGTGTCGCCAAGCGGGAGAACCTCATCGACGTCGCGCTGCTCGAGCACGCGGTCCGCGAGGATCTCAACCTGCGCGCTCCCCGGGTCATGGGCGTGGTGCGCCCGCTGCGGGTCGTGATCGAGAACTATCCGGAGAACGAGACCGAGCAGATCGACGTGATCAACAACCCCGAGGATGCCCAGGCGGGGACGCGGCAGGTGCCGTTCTCGCGCGTGCTCTACCTCGAGCAGGACGACTTCCGCGAGGATCCGCCGAAAAAGTTCTTCCGCCTCGCGCCGGGGCGCGAAGTCCGCCTGCGGTGCGCGTATTTCATCACGTGCACCGGGGTCGTCAAGGATCCAGCCACCGGCGCCGTGACGGAGCTGCGCTGCACCTACGATCCCGCGACGCGCGGGGGAGACGCGCCCGACGGCCGCAAGGTCAAGGCGACGCTCCACTGGGTCTCGGCCGCCCACGCCGTGAACGCCGAAGTCCGCCTCTACGATCGGCTGTTCAGCGCCCCGGAGCCCGGAGAGGGAGATGCCGAGCCGGGCAAGACCAGGGACTATCGGGACGATCTGAACGCGGCGTCACTGGAAGTGGTTACCGACGCGAAGGTCGAGCCTTCGGCTGCCGCCGCGCCTCCAGGCACGCGACTTCAGTTCGAGCGGATCGGGTACTTCTGCGTGGACCACGACAGTCGGCCCGGCCGGCCTGTGTTCAACCGGACGGTGACCCTGAAAGACAGTTGGGCGCGAGTCGAGCAGAAGAGCGTCCGACTTCCCTGAGCACTGGTGCTATGAAGAAGGTGTCCGTGGCCGCTCCGCAATCGCTGCTCGACGAGCTGCTCGGCGCGTGGGCCTACACGCGTCAGGGGGTCATCGCCGAAGTCCGGAACCTGCCCGATACGCTCGCGGACTTCCGTCCCACGCCGCAGAACCGCACCGTCGCCGAGCTCGCCCTGCACATCGTCGAGTCGGGCCTTATGATGTCGGGTGAGCTGTCGCGCGCCGACGGCAACTTCCGGCGGCAGTCATACGCGGCGTTCGCGAAAGAATACGCCGTGCGCCCTTCCCGCCGGCGAGGCAGACGCGATCTCCTCACGCTGTTGAAGGACACGCACGCACGCGGCGAGAAGCAGATCCGCGGCGCCGGCGAAGTGAGGATGCTCCAGCAGATCGTGCAGTTCAACGGCGAGCAGGCGACCCGGCTGTCGTGGATGCACCACGGCATCGCGCACGAGGAATACCACCGCGGACAACTCGCGCTCTACGCCAGGCTCGCCGGCGAGGTGCCTGCCCTCACGAAGCTCATCATGGGTGATTAGCTCAATCGAGCTCGCCGGCCGCAATCTTCTGCACCAATTCATCCAGCGACCGGACCCGCGGGCAATCCGCGTCGGGCCGGAGATTCGCCTCGTCCAGGAGCACGCCGCGCAGGCCGGCGTTCCGCGCGCCCACCACGTCGACGTAGTACAGGTCACCGACGTGGACCGTCGTTTCCTTCCGCGCGCCGCTCTTGTCGAGCGCGATCTCGAAGAACCGCGGGTCGGGCTTCTCGACGCCTTCATCCGCGGAATCGAGCACCACGTCGAAGCGTGAGGTCAGCCCCAGCCGATCCAGGTGGGCCCGCAGCGTGCCGTTGGCATTCGACACGACGACGAGGCGCAGGCCCCGCTGGCGCAGGGCCGCAAGGGCGGGCAACACGGCGTCCGGCACGTACTCCCAGAGATTACTGGCGGTGTGATACGTGTGCAGGTCGGCCAGCGCCGCCGCGGTCCTCTCGGAGGGCGCCACGCCGGCGTGAGCGAGGATCAGGTCGAAGAACAGCCAGCCGCGGGTGGCGTCCGTGGTCCCGCCGATGACCTTGAGATCGTCCAGCTCGCGCCGCGCGGGCGGATCGGCGGCCTTCAGCCTCTCGGGCGACACGTGCACGCCGTGCGTCGCCAGCGCGTCCGACACGCGCCACCAGTTGGGATAGAGAAAGACGCCGCCAGCGTCCAGGAATACGGTTTCAAGGGGCATTAAGGCAAAAGGCCTTGTCTCATTGATCCGTCAGTGCAATCAGCGGATCAATCTGAGCGGCGCGGCGCGCTGGGACCGCGCACGCGAGGAACGCGACGACGCCGAGCACGCCCGTCACGAGCGCGAGCACCGTAGGATCCATCGGCTGGACCCCGAACAACTGAGTCACCATGGCGCGCCTGATCCCGAAGGCGCCCGCGAGGCCGACCGCCACGCCGACGGCGAGCAGCCACAGCCCCTCGGTCACGATCAACCCGAAGATCCGGCGCCCGTCGCTGCCGAGCGCCATGCGGATCCCGATCTCCTTGCGGCGCTGCGCCACCTGGAACGCCAGCACACCGTAAATGCCGACGGCCGCGAGGAAGAGCGCGATGCCGCCGAACAGACTTGCCAGCATCATCGGTGTCCTGCGGCTGACGAGCGACTCGTCGACGCGCTGCTGCATCGGCTTCACCGCGAAGAACGGCAGCTCGGGATCCATCGAGGTCACGATCTGGCGGATGGAGCCGACGATGGATGCGGGCTCGCCGGCGGTGCGCGTCACCAGCGTCATGCCGCGGCCGGCGTTCTGCGCGAACGGGAAGTAATAGGTGCCCACCGGCTCCTTCTCGGTCAGGCCTGTCGTCCGCACGTTGCCGACGACGCCGACGACCGTATAGTACTTCGTCTTCGGCCCGGGGCCTTTCGTCAGATCTTCCGGATTGTCGGGCTTCCACATCCGCCGGCCGACCGGGTCCTGCCCCTTCCAGAAGCGCTGGGCCAGCCGTTCGTCGACGAGCAGCACCTTCGGCGCCCGTTGGTCGTCCGACGCGGTGAACAGGCGGCCTCGCTTCAGCGGAATCGACATCGCCTCGAAGTAGCCGGCTGATGCTGACGACTGATACGGGGAGATGAGCGACTCGCCGGGCGACATCGCGTAGCCTTCCGCGAGAATCACGCTGTCGCTGTAGTTGCCCCCGAGCGGGATGTTGGTCGTGATGCCCGCGGCCTGGACGCCCGGCAGCGCGCGCACGCGGTCGGTCAACTGGTTCCAGAACGCGACCAGTTGAGCCTCCTCTTTATACCGCGTGGCGGGCGGGCTGACGATGCCGGTCATCACGTGGCTCGCGTCGAAGCCGGGACGGACGCCGAGGACACGCTGGAAGCTCGCGAGCAGCAGCCCCGCGCCGATGAGCAGCATGAAGGCGAACGCGATCTGCGCCGTGACGAGCACACGCCGCGTGACGCGGGCGCCGCGGCTCGCCGTGCCGGAGCGTCCCTCTTCACGGAAGCTCCGGCTCAAGTTCATCTGGCGCAGGCCCACGACCGGAACCAGGCCGATGAGCACCGCAAGGGCGAGCGCGAGGCCGACGGTGAACGCGATCACGGTCGCGTCAATCGTCACCTGGGTACCCTGGGGCGTCGCCTGGAGGCCGAAGGCGGCGAGCGCCCGGACGCCCGCGTATCCAAGCCCGAGACCGAGGCCACCGCCGGCCAGCGCCAGCAGCATGGTTTCGGTGAGCAGCTGACGCGCGATGCGGCCGAGGCCGGCGCCGAGCGCATGACGGGTCGCCAGTTCCTTCATGCGCGCGCTCGCGCGCACGAGCATCAGGTTCGTGACGTTGACGGCGCCCACGAGCAGGACGAACACGACGCCGCCCCAGAGCAGATAGAGCGTCCCGCGCAGATCCTGCACGAGGTGCTGCTGGAGCGGGACGACGACCGTGTGGAAGCCGGCGTTGATGAGGATCTGTTTCAGGGCGGGGAATCGATCGAGGTTACGCGCGTTCAGCGCATCGATCTGCTGGCGCGCCTGCTCGACCGACGCGCCGGGCTTGAGCCGTGCGAGGTACGACCAGTTGTTGCTGTGGCGCTGGTCGTCCGACTTCTGGTCCGCCGTGAAGGCGACAGGCATCCAGATCTTGACGTCAGGATCGAGAAAGCCGAATCCCTTCGGCAGCGCGCCGACGACCGTGAACGGCTCGCCGTTGATGCGGATGTCACGGCCGATCGCGTTATCCTGCCCGCCGAACCACTGCTGCCATGACGCGTAGGTCAGGACCACCTTGTGCGTCTTGCCGACCTCTCCGTCCTCTTCGGTGAACACCCGCCCGCGCACCGGCTGGGCCTGAAGCAGCCGCAGCAGCGACGGCGTGCCCTGCATCGAGACGATCCGCTGTGGCTCGTTCGTTCCGCCGAGCGTGACGCCGCGCGTGTTGTAGAGCGCCTGCTCCTCGAAGACCGTGGTGTCGCGCAGGCGATCGTAGTAATCCGGCACGCCCGTCGAGCCGCCCGTGACGCCCGCGCCCGGGTAGGCGTTGTACATGTGCACGAGCTGCTCGGCATGCGGAACCGGAAGCGGCCGCAGCAGCACCGAGTTGACCACCGCGAAAATGGCGGCGTTGGCCCCGATGCAGAGCCCGAGGGTCAGGATGGACGTCGCCGCGAAGCCACGGTCCTTCCAGAGCAGGCGAAGGCCGAACCGCACGTCTTGCAGCATCTACTGCTATACGGACAGCCGGAGGACGTGGTTCGCTACGGACGCTGATAGATCGGCACGTCGGTGCTGAGTCCCCACGGGACGGACGTGGCGCTGGCGTAGCCGGTGCTCGACTTCAGCATCGACCAGACGCCCGTGGACGGCCGGAAGATCGCCGGGTCGGTCTTGCCGTCGCCGTCGAAGTCGGCCGGTACCGGCACGTCGCCGCTGAGCCCCCACGAGACCGTCGACGAGCTTGCGTAGCCCGTGCTCGATTTCAGCAGCGCCCACAATCCCGTGGACGGCCGGAAGATCGCGGGGTCGATCTTGCCGTCACCGTCGTAGTCGCCCGGCACGGCCACATCCGTGCTCAACCCCCACGAGACCGTGGTCGACGTCGAGTAGCCGGTACTCGATTTCAGGATCGCCCAGAGCCCGGTCGACGGCCGATAGATGGCTGGGTCGGCCTTGCCGTCGCCGTCGAAGTCGCCCGGCACCGGCAGGTCGGTGCTCAGCCCCCACGAGACGATCGTGCTCGTCGAGTAGCCGGTGCTCGATTTCAGAATCGCCCACAGTCCCGTCGAGGGCCGATAGATCGCCGGGTCGGCCTTGCCGTCGCCGTCGAAGTCGCCCGCGACCGGCAGATCGGTGCTCAACCCCCATGAGACGGTCATGCTCGCCGTGTAGCCGGTGCTCGATTTCAGGATCGCCCACAGCCCGGTCGACGG
>WNFM01354686.1_pt2 | contig 16467 bp, 11 predicted proteins | sample 5400271 | NCBI WGS metagenome assembly WNFM01 (sample SAMN13153352, study PRJNA577476) | soil metagenome | isolation source: 60 cm saprolite on Douglas fir-dominated hillslope | place: USA:California | collected 2013-09-17
GCAGGTCCACGAGGAGGTCGCCGCCTCGCGCCAGGACCTGGAGCGCCATCTCGGGGTAAGAGTGGAGCACTTCGCCTATCCGGACGGCGGCTTCGACGAGGTCTCGGTCGCGGCAGTGGCCCAGGCGGGCTACCGGTTCGCCTACACCACCTGTGCGCACCGCGACCCGCGCCGTCCGCTGCTCACGATCCCCCGCCTGATGCTGTGGGAGACGTCCTGCCTCGGCGTCGCGGGGCGCTTCTCGGGCGCGGTGATGAGCTGCCAGGCGGCGGGCCTCTTCGACCGCCTGGTCCACTGCGCTCACGATCACGGCCCACGCCGGGCGCTGTGGCCCGCGACCTCCACCTCCCAGTTCGTGTCCTGAGCCGCGCCATGGAATCCGTCCTCAAACCGACCCTCGTCCTGATGATGGGCAGAGCCCTCGCCTTCGGGGGGACGTTCATGATCCCGCTGGTGCTGGCTCGCGTCTTCGACCAGGCCCAGTTCGGCACCTACAAGCAGCTCCTGCTGGTCTGCTCGACCATCTGGGCGGTGGCGCCGCTCGGCATGTCGGAGAGCCTCTACTACTTCCTGCCCCGCGAACCGCGGCGGGCCGGGGCCTACGTCGCCAACACGACGCTCTTCCTGGCGGCCGCGGGGCTGGGCAGCGTGGGCCTGCTGATTGCGGGGGGCGGGAGGCTCGCCACGGGGCTGGCCAACGCCGACGCGGCGCAGTACCTCGCCCGGGTGGGCGCCTTCGCGGCTCTGATGCTCGTCACCGCCCCCCTCGAGACCGTCATGATCGCGCGCCGGCGATACGCCGGGGCGGCCTGGACCTACGCGATCTCCGACCTGGGGCGGGCCGCCCTGCTGGCCATCCCCGCCGCCCTGACCGGGAGCCTCCTCTGGCTTTTCGACGGGGCATTGCTGTTTGCGGTGCTGCGCCTGGTCTTCACCCTGGCCTACCTGCGCCGTGAGCTCGGCCACGACCTCCGGCCGGACCTTGGCGCGCTGCGGGCCCACCTCGCCTACGCGCTGCCCTTCGGGGCGGCGGGGCTGGTGCTCATCGCGCAGGACACGTACCACCAGTACGTCGTGTCGTCGCACTTCGGGGTGGCGGCCTTCGCCGTCTACTCGGTGGGATGCCTTCAGGTCCCCCTCGTGGACTTCATCGCCGGACCTGCGGGCAACGTCGTGATGGTGGGAATGAGCGAGCTGCGCCAGGACCAGGACGCGGTCCTGCGTCTGTGGCACGAGACGACCCGGCAACTCGCCCTGGTGTTCGTGCCCCTGGTGGCGCTGCTCGAAGTGGTGGCGAGGGATCTCATCGTCGCCTTCTACACGCCGCTCTACGTGGAGAGCGTCCCCATATTCAGGCTCTGGTGCCTGACCATCCTGTTCTCAGTTCTACAGACCGACGCCGTGCTGCGCGTCCATGCCCGAACGCGTTTCATCTTCGTGCTCAACCTGGTCCGCCTGGCGGTCATCGTGGCCACGATCGGCTGGGCGCTGCGGGCGTTTGGCATCCCGGGCGCCGCGTTGGCGGCGGTCTCGGCCCTCGCTCTCGCCAAGGGGCTGGCCCTGGCGCGCATGGGGTCCCTCATGGGCTCGGGCCTGCGACGAGTGCTGCCCTGGGGCAGCCTGGCGACCATCCTGGCCGTTTCCGCCGCCGCGGCCATGCCTGCCCTGCTGGTGGGCGCGATGCTGGAGGCGTCTCCCCTCGCGCGAACGGTGGCGGTGGCGGCCGTCTACGCGCTCGCCTACGTCGCGCTTGCGGCCCCCCTGCTCCTCACCGGCCCCGAGCGACGCGGGTTGCTCGCCTGGGCCGCGGGGCCGTGGCAGCGGGTGGCCCCCGGGCGCCCGGCGCTCGGGAGCTGAGGACCTCAACATGTGTGGCATTGCCGGGATCTTCGATCTTGAAGGGCGTCCGGTCGCGCGGGCCGAGGTCGCGGGCATGTGCTCCGCCATCGTCCACCGCGGGCCCGATGCCGAGGGCATCCACATGGCGAGCGGCGTGGGCCTGGGCATGAGGAGGCTCGCGATCATCGACTTGACCACCGGGGATCAGCCCATCGGCAACGAGGACGGCTCGGTGTGGGTCGTGTTCAACGGCGAGATCTACAACTTCCGCGAGCTGCGCCGGAAGCTGATCGGCAACGGGCACCGCTTCCGCACCACCGGCGACACCGAGGTCCTCGTGCACCTGTACGAGGAGCGCGGCGCGCGGATGGTCGACGACTTGCGCGGGATGTTCGCGTTCGCCCTCTGGGACGAGCGTCGGCGGCGCCTCCTCCTGGGGCGCGACCGGCTCGGCATCAAGCCGCTCTATTACGCCCTGGTGGACGGCCGGTTGCTCTTCGCCTCCGAGCTGAAGGCCCTGCTGCGCGTGCAGGGGCTCGAGCGGCGGATCAACTGGAAGGCGTTCTCCCGCCTCCTCGCGTCGCTGACCACCCCGCCTTCCGAGAGCATCCTCGCGGGAGTCCACAAGTTGGAGCCGGCCCACGTGCTCACCGCGGACGCGCGGCAGGGAGTCCGGGTCGAGCGCTACTGGGACGTGCGCTTCGCGCCCATCGAAGGCCGCAGCGAGCCTGCTCTCGTGGACCAGCTGCGCGAGCTGCTCGAGGAGTCGGTGCGTCTGCACCTCGTCAGCGACGTCCCCGTCGGCGCCTTCCTGAGCGGTGGCGTCGACTCGAGCGGCGTCGTGGCCCACATGGCGCGCTCGAGCCCGCAGCAGGTGAAGACGTTCTCCATCGGCTTCCGCGAGGCGGACTTCAGCGAGACCGCGGCCGCGCGGCTGGTGGCCGAGACCTTCGGCACCGATCACCACGAGCGCATCCTCGAGACGGACACGGTCGCGATCGTGGACGACGTCGCCTTCCACCTCGACGAGCCTTTCGGCGATTCCTCGGCCATCCCCGCCTACCTCGTCTCCAAGGTGGCGGCCGAGCACGTGAAGGTCGTGCTGTCGGGCGACGGCGGCGACGAGCTGTTCGCGGGCTACGACCGCTACCTCGTCGAGCGCCGCGAGCGGATCTTCCGCCACCTCCCGGCCGGAGCGCGCTGGACGCTGCGCGCGCTCGCGCGCCGGCTGCCCGGCGCCCTGCCGGGGCGGCGCTACGCCAGTCACGTCTCCTTGCCCGACGAGGATCGCTACCTGGACGCGGTCACCCTGTTCGGGTCCTCGGAGCGCGACGATCTCCTGCGGCCCGAGCTGCGGGACCTGCTGGCGCGCCACGATCCCTGGCGCGAGGAGCGGCGCCTGCTGGCCCGCGGGCAGGGCGACTGGCTGGCCCCCCTTCAGCACCTGGACCTGACCCGCTATCTGCCCCTCGACGTGCTCACGAAGGTCGATCGCATGAGCATGGCCCACTCGCTCGAGGTACGGGTGCCCCTGCTCGACCACCGCCTGGTGGAGTTCGCGGCTACCCTGCCACTCGAGGACAGGCTTCGCGGCCGCTCCACCAAACACCTGCTCAAGCGCGCCTTGAGCGGCCTCGTGCCCGAGGCGATCCTGCAGCGGCCGAAGCGCGGCTTCGCGATTCCCCTGGGCCGCTGGTTCCAGGGGCCCCTGCGCGGCTTCGCGCGCGACCTGTTGCTCTCGCCGCACAGCTTCGCCCGGGACGTTTTCGAGCGGCCCGCCCTCGAGCGCCTGCTCAGCGGGCCGAGCGACGGCGACCTCGGGCTGAAGCTCTGGACGGTGCTGTCGTTCGAGCTGTGGTGCCGGGCTTTCCTCTCCGGCTCGCCGGCGCCCCGGCCCGGGGACCGACCTCCCGCCTTCGCCATTCCGGAACAGCATGCGGTCTAGCCCTCTTCGCGTGGCCCTCGTGGCGACGAGCCCGGACATCCTCGGCGGCCACGCCGTCCAGGCGGTGGCGCTCCTCCGCGGGCTCGCCGACGAGGGGTGCCTCGTGCGGTTCGTGCCCATCAACCCCCGCTTTCCCCGGGGGCTCGGTTGGGCGCGCGCCGTGCCCGGCCTGCGTACGCTGTTGAACCAGGGCATCTACCTGCCAAGCCTGGCCGCGTTCCGCGAAGTCGACGTCGTCCACCTGTTCTCCGCGTCCTACTGGTCGTTCCTCCTGGGACCCGCGCCGGCCCTCCTCGCCGCGCGCGCCTGCGGCAAGCCGGTGGTGCTCCACTACCACAGCGGCGAGGCCGAGGACCACCTGTCGCACTGGGGCCCGCTGGTTCATCCCTGGCTGCGCCTCGCCGATCGCATCGTGGTCCCCTCCCGGTACCTGCGGGACGTCTTCGGACGGCACGGCTACACGACTCGCATGATCCCCAACGTGATCGACCCCGCGAGCTTCCGCTTTCGCCGGCGCCGGCGGCTTCGGCCCCGACTCGTGTCCGTCCGCAACCTCGAGGGGCACTACGGAGTCGACACCATCCTGCGCGCGTTCGCTCTCGTGCGGGCCCACTGGCCCGAGGCGAGCCTCACGGTGGCCGGTCAGGGCAGCCAGGCGGAGCCGCTGCGGCGGCTCGCCGCCGACCTCGGAGATGCCGGAGTCCGGTTCGTCGGACGGGTGGAGCCGGGGCGCATGCCCGAGCTGCTCGACTCCGCCGACATCATGTTGAACGCCTCCCTCGTGGACAACCAGCCGGTGACGCTGTTGGAAGCGATGGCGGCCGGACTGCCCGTGGTCACCAGCTCGGCCGGCGACATTCCCTCGCTCGTGCGCGACGGCGAGACGGGGCGCCTCGTGCCCCCCCGCGACCCTGCGGCCATGGCGCGCGTGGTGGGCGACCTGCTGGCGCACCCTGTCGCCGCGGCCCGTATCGCGCGGCGCGCTCGCCGTCAGGTGGAGCGCTATACCTGGGCCCACGCGCGGCGCGCCTGGATGGATGTCTACGCGCAGGCGGCGGGCTTCGAGACGGAGGCGGCATGAGACTGGCGAGGGTCCTGCAAATGCCCCCGGCCGAGATCGTGTTTCGCGGCCGAGTCGAGGCCTGGAAATGGCTCGATCGCTGGGCCCCGCCGACCCTCGCTGCCCGCGGCCCCCGTGCCAAGCCGACGAGAGCGCCTCTCGACTCCTTCCTCGCCGGGTGCCGGACGCGCTTTTTCGCCGGCGCCACGAGCGACGAGACGCCAGGTCTCGTGCAGGAGCGCGCGCCGGCCGCCGCCGCCCGCGTGCTCGCCGTCGCGGCCGCCGCCTGTCGTGGGCGCTTCGATCTGCTCGGATACCGGGATCTCGATTTCGGGCGCCCCGTCGACTGGCACTTCGATCCGCTGGCCGGCCGCAGGGCCCCCCGCGGGCATTGGAGCCGCGTACGGCCCCTGGACGCGCGCAGCGTCGGGGACAGCAAGCTCATCTGGGAGCTCAACCGGCACCAATGGATGGTGGCGCTCGGCCAGGCGTACCGGATCACCGGCGATGAGCGTTACGCCGCGGCCTTCGCCGGGTACGTGCGGGATTGGCTGGCCGCAAACCCGAGAAGCCGTGGGATCAACTGGACGAGCAGCCTCGAGCTGGCGTTCCGCCTGATCGCCTGGTGCTGGGCGCTCGTGCTGTTCCGGGGCTCGCCGGAGGTGCGCCCCGAGCTCTTCCACGCGCTGCGCGACTCGCTTCAGAGCCAGGCGGCCCACGTCGCCGCCTTCTTGTCCAACTACTTCTCGCCCAACACGCACCTCACCGGCGAGGCTCTCGGACTGGTCTACGCCGGTCTGCTGTTTCCCGAGCTCGCGGCGGCACGCCGTTGGCGCGACACCGGGACGCGCATTCTCCTGGATGAGATCCCGCGCCAGGTGCTCGAGGACGGCGTGTATTTCGAGCAGTCCACCGCCTATCAGTGCTACACGGTAGAGATCTATCTGCACTTTCTCGTGCTCGCCGCGCGCAACCACCTCGAAGTGCCCGCCGAGGTCGGCACGTGGGTGCAGCGACTCCTCGACTTCCTGTTGTTCGTGCGCCGGCCCGACGGCGGTCTGCCCGCGATCGGCGATGCCGATGGCGGGCGGTTGCTGCCCCTCGTCCCGCGCGAGCCGCAAGACGCCTCCGGGCTATTTGCGGTCGCGGCGGCGCTCTTCGGACGCTCCGACTACGCCTGGGCCGCCGGCGCAGCGGAGCCTCCGGTGGCGTGCGACTCGGCGGCCTCTCTGCCGAGGGAAGCGCCTCCCGAGCTGCTGTGGCTGCTCGGCCCCCAGGGGCTCGCCGCCTTCGACGCGCTCCCACCCCGACCGCCCGCGGAATCCCCCTCGCGGGTCTTCGCGGCGGGAGGCTACGCGGTCTTCCGCAGCGGTTGGGATGCGGCCGGCCACCAACTGATCTTCGACGCGGGCCCGCTCGGCTGCCCCACGAGCGGCGGGCACGGCCACGCCGACCTGCTGAGCATCCAGGTCAGCGCCTTCGGGCAGCCCTTCCTCGTCGATCCGGGAACCTACGCCTACACGCAGGACCCGGAGCTGCGCAACCACTTTCGCAGCTCGCTCGCGCACAGCACGGTGACGCTGGATGGCGTCAGCCAGGCCCGGCCCGCCGGGCCGTTCTCGTGGAGCGAGCGGCCGCAAGCGCATCTGCGCAGCTGGGTCCTGAGCGAATCGCTCGACTTCGCCAGCGGCGACCACGACGCCTATGCCCGCCTGGGCGGCGCGGTTCGGCACCGGCGGCGCGTGCTCTTTGTGAGGCGTCAGCTCTGGGTGCTCGTCGACGACATCGAGGGTTCCGGCCAGCACCGCGTCGAGCAGCGTTTCCAGTTCGCGCCGCTCGCGGTGGCGATCGAGCCTTCGGGCTGGGTCCGCGCGCGGGGCGCTGCCGGCGACTCCCTCTGGCTGCGTTCGCAGGCGACGGCGCCCCTGGCGGTGGAGGCCCAGGTCGCGGCATCCGATCCGGCCGCAGGCTGGATCTCCCCGGACTACGGGCAGCGGCTCCCGGCGCCGATCGTGATCTGGTCGGTGCGGGCCCGCCTCCCCCTGCGCATCGTGACGTTGCTGGTCCCGCTCCGGGGGACGGATCAAGCGGCCCCGGCGGTCAGCCTCGTTCCGGGCCCCGACGGCGCCCCCGCGGGAATCATCCTGGGCCCGGAAGACGAGCGGATCCTGTTCGAGGACGAAGCGCTCCTCGCCTCCTGAAGGGAAGAGCCATGTGCGGCATCGTCGGAATCCTGGCGTTCGATCCCCGAGTCGAGGTGGACGGGGCTCGCGTGCGCCGCATGCTCGATGCGCTGCAGCACCGGGGGCCCGACGGCGAAGGAGTGCTGCTGGATGGGCCGCTCGGCCTCGGCCATCGGCGCCTCGCGATCGTCGACGTGCGCGGCGGCCAACAGCCCATGGCGAACGAGGACGGCAACGTCTGGATCTCCTTCAACGGGGAGATCTACAACCACAACGAGCTGCGGGCGCCCCTCGAGGCGGGCGGGCATCGCTACCGCACGCGCAGCGACACGGAGACGATCCTGCACCTCTACGAAGAGCACGGGGAGGCCGCCGTCGAGCGCCTGCGGGGCATGTTCGCGTTCGCGGTCTGGGACCGCGCGGAAGGGCGCCTGCTGCTGGCGCGTGACCCCCTTGGGATCAAGCCCCTCTATCTCGCCTGGACCCGCGACGAGCTGCTGTTCGCCTCGGAGATCAAGGCCTTGTTGGCAGGCGGCGTGCGGCCCGCGCTCGACGAGCAGGTCCTGCCCCAGTTCCTGGCCAACCGCTTCGTTTCCGGCGAGGCCACCTTCTTTCGAGGAGTCACGCAGCTCTTGCCGGGGCGCACCCTGAGTGTCGAGGCGCGCGGAGGCGCTTCGCGCCTGCGGCGCTACTGGTCACTGCCGGCTCCCGCGCAAAGCTCGCTCTCCCTCCCGCAGGCGGCCGAGGGCGTGCGCGAGCGGCTGCACGACGCCGTGCGCAGCCACCTGATGAGCGACGTCCCGCTGGGCCTCTTCCTCTCCGGGGGCCTCGACTCGAGCGCCCTCCTCGGCCACATGGCGCGTCTCATGCCGGAGCCGGTGCGGACCTACTCCGTCGGCTTTCGCGAGCAGGACGCGAACGAGCTGGCCTGGGCCCGGATGGCCGCCGCCGCCGCGGGGGCGCGGCACCGCGACCTCGTCGTGACCCCCGAGCAGTTCTTCGAGGCCCTGCCGGGACTGGTCTGGCACGAGGACGAGCCGATCGCCTTCCCTTCGAGCGTGCCTCTCTACTTCGTGTCGCGCCTGGCCTCCGAGGACGTGAAGGTCGTGCTCACGGGAGAGGGCGCGGACGAGCTGTTCCTCGGCTACAACCGCTACCGCGTCGCCTTGTGGAACGCGCGGTTGGGCGGCGCCTACCGCCGTCTCACGGGCCTGGGGCCGCGCAGGACGGTAGCGGGCTTCCTGGGCCTTTTACCCGCGCACTTGCGCCACCGCGCCCAGCGCACGTTCCTGGCCCACCCGGAAGAGCGCGAGACGGGCGTTTTCGAGAGCGCGGACGTCTTCGCGGCCGGGCTGCGGCAGGGCCTGCTCAAGGACACCGGGCGGACGCGGGACGCGCATGACGACGCGCTCCGCTCCTATCTCCTGGCCAGCGGGGAGACCCTGGATCGGCTGAGCCGCGCCGACATCGAGACCTATCTGGTCCGGCTCCTCATGAAGCAGGACCGGATGAGCATGGCGGCCTCGATCGAGAGCCGGGTGCCCTACCTCGACCAGACGCTCGTGGAGCATGTCGCGGCCCTCCCGGAGCGCTACAAGCTCTCGTTCTGGAGGACCAAGCGGGTGCTGCGCGAGGCGGTGCGCGAGGCGGTCCCCGCCGCCGTGCTGCGGCGCCGCAAGATGGGATTCCCGGTGCCCATCGGATCCTGGCTGCGCGGCCGCTTCTGGCCGCTGGCCGAGGAGCTGCTGCTCAGCCCGCGTACGCTCGAGCGCGGGCTCTTCGACCCAAACGCGGTGCGGCGCCTGGCCGAGGAGCACCGGAGCGGAGTGGCCGAGCACGGCGAGCGCCTGTGGCTGCTCCTCAACCTGGAGATCTGGCAGAGGGTCTTCCTCGAGAACGACCGTACCCTGTCCCTCGGGCGCGCGGCATGAGTGGCCCACGGAGCAGCGGGCCTGACTATGCCTGGCGCGGGCTGATGGACCTGGCGGCGTGCGGACTCTTGCTGGCTGCGGCATGCAGATCCGATTCCGCGGGAAGCCAGACCGACCCCAAGGCGCCATCCGGGGCGGGCTCCCGGATCGAGGTGCCGGCCGGCGGCGACCTCCAGGGGGCGCTCGACCGGGCGCACCCGAACGACGAGATCGTGCTCGAAGCCGGCGCCATCTTCAGGGGGCCGTTCACCCTGCCGCGCAAGTCGGGCAATGGCTGGATCACCGTACGGGGGAGCAGCCCCGACGAGGCGATTCCCGGCCCCGGCACCCGGATGGCGCCCTCCTACGCGGGCACCCTGCCCATTCTCGAGTCCAGCGAGGGCTCGGTGCTCACGGCGGCGAGGGGCGCCCACCACTTCCGCATCGTCGGCCTGGAGATCCGTCCGCGTCCCGGCACCCGCGTGGTCAACCTCGTCACCCTCGGCGCGAACGAGGACTCGCTCGACGCGCTTCCGGACTACATCACGATCGAGCGCTGCTACCTGCACGGGGATCCGGTGAAGGGCACGCGGAGGGGCGTCGCCCTCAACTCGCGGCACACGACGATCGTCGACTCGTACCTTTCCGACTTCAAGGAGGTGGGCGCGGACTCGCAGGCGATCTGCGGCTGGAACGGGCCGGGCCCGTTCCAGATCGAGAACAACTACCTGGAGGGAGCCGGCGAGAACGTCCTTTTCGGCGGGGCCGACCCGCGCATCAAGGACCTGGTTCCGTCGGACATCGCGATACGCCGGAACCTGCTGCGAAAGCCGCTTGCCTGGAAGAAGGGCGAGCCCGAGTACGCGGGCACGCCCTGGACGGTCAAGAACCTGCTCGAGCTCAAGAACGCCCGGCGGGTCGTGATCGAGGGGAACCGGCTCGAGCAGAACTGGGTGGAGTCGCAGACGGGCTTCGCCGTGCTCTTCACGGTGCGCAACCAGGAAGGCACAGCCCCCTGGTCGGTGGTGGAGGACGTGAGCTTCCGCGACAACGTGGTGAGCCACACCGCTGCGGGGGTCAACATCCTGGCCCGCGACGACAACGCGCCCAGCGCCAGCGCGCGCGGCATCTCCATCCTCAACAACCTCTTCGAGGACGTGGGCGGCGAGCGCTGGAGTGGCAGTGGGCGGCTCTTCCAGATCCTCGACGGCGTGGCCGACCTGCTCATCGCGCACAACACGGCCCTCCACACGGGCAACCCCATCACCGTCAGCGGCCGGCCAAACCCGGGCTTCGTCTTCCGCGACAACCTCGTCTTCCAGAACCAGTACGGAGTGATCGGCGACGGCACGGCCCCGGGCTCGCCCACCCTGCAAGCCTACTTCCCGGGCGCGCTCTTTCGCAGGAACGTCATCGTGGGGGCCGTGGCGGGGTCCTACCCCAACGACAACTTCTTCCCGCGGGCGGCGGGCCTCGTCGGCTTCGTGAGCCCGCCGGAGGGCGACTATCGCCTGTCACCCTCGAGCCCCTACAAGGCGGCGGCGACCGACGGCAAGGACGTGGGCGTCGACCTTGCCGAGATCGGCGCCCCGCCGGAGGCGGTCGCCGCGAGTCGCGAACCACACCCGTGAAGGTGAAGGTCCTGACATTCTTCCTGGAGGCCGACTGATGCGCATCCTGTGGGTCAAGGTCGGAGGACTGTGGCCGCTCAACACGGGCGGCCGACTGCGCAGCTTCCACATACTGAAGGAGCTGGCCCGGCGTCACCCGGTGACGGTGCTCACCACCCACGGACCGGGCGACGACCCGGTCGGGCTCGCCGAGCAGCTTCCCGATGCCCGCGTGGTGTCCGTTCCCCACGCGGCGGCGAAGCAAGGGAGCGCGCGCTTCGCGCTGGCCCTGGCCAGGTCGTGGCTCTCCCCGCGGCCCGTGGAGCTTCTGAAGTGGCGGGTGCCGGATCTTCGCCGGACGGCTCGGGAAATGCTGGCCCAGGGAACGGCGGACGTGTGCGTGGCGGACTTCCTCGCCAGCGCCCCGAACGTGCCTTTCGGAGGCGCTGTCCCGGTGGTGCTCTTCGAGCACAACGTCGAGCACACGATCTGGAAGCGCCTGCACGACACGGAGCGGATCGGCTGGCGCCGATTGCTGCTCGGGCTGGAATGGCGGAAGGTGCGTCGCTGCGAGTCGCGCGCCTGCGCGCAGGCGAACCTCACCCTGGCGGTCTCCGAGGTGGATCGGCACTGTCTGGGAGCAGACGCCGACGGCGCCCGGATCGAGGCCATTCCGACGGGAGTCGACACGCAGTTCTTCCGCCCCCGGCCCGCGGCCGAGCGTCCCGGCCACCTGGTCTTCAGCGGCTCCATGGACTGGTACCCGAACGAGGACGGCATTCTCGCCTTCCTCGAGCAAGCGTGGCCACAGGTCCGTGAACGCGCTCCGAACGCCACCCTGACCGTCGTGGGACGCAATCCCCGCCCGCGCCTGCGCCGCGCGGCCGCCGCGGCGGGAGGGGTGACGGTGACAGGGACGGTGGACGACATCCGACCCTTCGTCGCGCGCGCCGCCCTCTACGTCGCTCCGCTGCGGGTAGGTGGGGGCACGCGGCTCAAGCTGTTCGAGGCGCTGGCGATGGGCAAGGCGGTCGTGGCCACGCGGCTGGCCGCGGAAGGCCTGCCGACGGTCCCGGGACAGCACTACCTCGCCGCGGACAACCCGACGGACTTCGCGGCGGCGGTGGTGGAACTGCTCGCCGACCCGGGCCGCCGAGCGGAGCTCGGCGCCGCCGGGCGCAGCCTCGTCGAGGAGCGCTACTCATGGCCGAGGGTCACGGACGTGGTCGCGCGTCACCTCGCCCAGGTGGTGCGCGAGTCCGCGCTCCCCAGTCCGCGGATGGTGGTCAAGGTCGCCTGACCGGGCTTCAAGCCGTCTTCGAGAGCAGAGGTGAGAGAGATGCGGGTCAGCGTCTTTGGGCTGGGCTATGTCGGGTGCGTGTCGGCGGCCTGCTTTGCCAAGGCAGGACACCAGGTGGTGGGGGTCGACGTGAACCCCGACAAGGTGAACGCGATCAACGCGGGCGTGTCCCCCGTGGTGGAGCCGGGTCTCGACACCCTGATCGGGCAGGTCGTTCGGGCAGGCCGCCTGCGGGCCACGCGCTCGGCGGAAGACGCGGTCGAGGCCTCGGACATGGCCCTGGTCTGCGTGGGCACCCCTGGGCAGGCCAACGGCCGGCTCCAGGTGAGCGCGCTCGCGGGCGTCGCGGAGGCGATCGGGCGAGCGGCCCGCGACCGCGTCCCCGACTTCACCGTCGTCCTGCGGAGCACCGTCCTGCCGGGCACGACCGACGAGGTGCTCCTGCCCCAGCTCGTCGCCGGATCCGGCGGGAGCGGCCGGTTTCGGATCGCCGTGAACCCGGAGTTCATGCGCGAGGGATCGTCCCTCTCGGACTTCGCCCAGCCGCCCTTCACCCTCGTGGGCAGCGCGGACGCATCCGCGGTCGCGGCCGTCCGCTCGCTGTACGCCGGCGTGATGGCGCCTTTCATCCACACCGACGTGCGGTCGGCCGAGATGGTGAAGTACGTGTCGAACGCCTTCCACGCCCTCAAGGTCTGCTTCGCCAACGAGGTCGGCGACCTGTGCACGGCGCTGGGCGCGAACGCCCACGAGGTGATGCGGATCTTCCTCTCCGACCGCAAGCTGAGCGTCTCCGAGGCGTACCTCAGACCGGGCTTCGCCTTCGGGGGCTCCTGCCTGCCGAAAGACCTGCGCGCCCTGCTCTACGCGGCCCGCCGCGCCGACCTGTTCCCCCCCCTGCTGGGCGCCATCCTTCCCGCCAACGACGCCCAGGTCGAAAGGGGCATCCAGGCGGTCCTGGCCACCGGGAAGCGGCGGGTTGGCATCGTGGGCCTCTCGTTCAAGGATCGGACCGACGACCTGCGGGAGAGCCCGCTGGTAGCCCTGGCGGAGGCGCTCATCGGCAAGGGGTGTGATCTGCGCATCCTCGACCCAAACGTCGCCATCGCCCGCCTGGTGGGCGCCAACCGAAAGTACATCGAAGAGCAGATCCCCCACATCGCCCCCCTCATGTGCGACAGCGTGGACGACCTGGTCGCGCACGCCGAGGTGCTCGTTCTCGGCAATCTCGGAGAGGACGCCGTCCTGGCCCTCGCCAGCGCCGGTCCCCAGCACGTCGTGATCGACCTCGCACGCGGGACGGCAGAGCGGGGCGCGGCCTCTCACGCGGCCTGAGGCACGGCAATGCACGTACTGGTCACCGGAGGGGCAGGCTTCATCGGCAGCCATCTCGTGGCCGCGCTCGTCCGCGAGGGCCACCGAGTGCGAGTCCTCGACGACATGTCGACGGGCAGCCGCGAGAACCTCGCGGGCCTGCTCGACGACGTGGAGCTGCTCATCGGCGACGCCGCCGATCCGCAAGCGGCGAGTCGCGCGGTGGCGGGGGTGGAGGCGCTGTTTCACGAGGCCGCGCTGCCCAGCGTCGCGCGCTCGGTCGCCGATCCCGCGCGCTCGCATCTGGCCGCGGCCACGGCAACCCTGACCCTGCTCGAGGCGGCGCGCCAGGCGGGTGTCCGCCGCTTCATCTACGCCGGCTCCTCCTCCGCCTACGGCAACGCGCGGCGCCTGCCCAAGCACGAGGCCATGCTTCCACGGCCCAGGTCGCCCTACGCGGCGGCCAAGCTCGCCGGCGAGCACTACGTGCACGTCTACGCCCAGCTGCACGGCCTCGAGGCGCTCAGCCTGCGGTACTTCAACGTCTTCGGCCCGCGCCAACGGGGGGACTCGCCCTACAGCGGGGTCATCAGCCGCTTCATCGCCGACCTCTGGGCGGGCCGGGCGCCCGTCCTCCACGGCGACGGCCTCCAGAGCCGCGATTTCACCTACGTGGACAACGTGGTCCACGCCAACCTGCTCGCGCTGCGCGCGCCGGGCCTCACCGGCCAGGCCGTCAACGTCGCCACCGGACGGCGCATCACGCTGCGGGCTCTTCTGCGCCTGCTGGGGGAGGCGCTCGAACGGCCGGTGGCGGCCCAGCGGGCGGCCCCACGCGCGGGAGACGTACGACACAGCCAGGCCGACCTCCGGCTCGCCGCGAAGCTGCTCGGCTATCGCCCGATCGTCGGCTTCGAAGAAGGGCTGCGTCGGACCGTCCAGTGGTATCGCGAGAGCAGCCCCCAGGGCCGCCCCGAATGCGCGGCCTGAGGCCCTCCGGGGAGCGCGCTCCCACCTGATGGGCCCGCGCACCGGTCGGGCGTCGCTGCACGAGACCTCGCTGCACCTGCTGTCCCAGGCGCGAGCGCCCATTGCGCGAGCCGTCGCCCGTCTCCACGGCCAGTCGGCGAAGATCCGGCGGGATTGGCAGCGCGCGCTCGAAGGCCACATCACGGATAAGGACATGCGGGCCGCCCTGGTCGCCCTGCCGCTTCCCTTCGGCGGCGGGGCTCGGTTGACCGCGACCGACCTCGACGACCTCGTCGCGACTCTCGAGCGTGAGGGGGAGAAGCTCGCCCGCCAGGGCGTGCCCGCGGAGCACCTCTACGCCGCGGTGGCGCTTCACCTGGAGAGCGCGCTCCCCTACGCCATCGCGCAGCGCCGGGACGCCGCACAGATCGCCCGCGCCCTGGCCCGCCTGGCCTTCGTCGCCCGCCTGGCCCTTGCCTCCGGATTCTCGAGCGCCCGCACGGCGAGCCGGGGGGCATTCGACGCCCTCGAGCGCCGGCGTCTCTCACGCGACCTGCACGACGAGGTGGGGCACCAGCTCGTCGTCCTGAAGCTCTATCTAGAGCTGATCGCGAGGGACCTGCCCGGCAAGCAGAACACGCGCGCCCGGCAGAAGATCGAGGAGGCGGAGACCCTGGTCGCCAACAGCCTGCAGTCGATCCGCCGCCTGATCCTCGACCTCGGACCGGCGGTCCTCGAGGAGGTCGGCCTGCCCACGGCCCTGCGCCTCTACGCGCGCCAGTTCTCCGCGCGCACGGGCGTGCAAGTCGAGATCCGGGAGGCGGGCCTGCCGCGCGACCTCTCGGCAGCGCACCAGACGGCCCTCTACCGGGTAATGCAGGGGGCGCTCTCGAACGTGCTCAAGCATGCGTCCGCGAGCAGTGTCAGAATCATCCTGGGCAACATGAAGGAATCGGCGGTCGTGATGATCGTCGAGGACGACGGCGTGGGCTTCGAGGCCGCCCGTCCCCGACAGGCCTTCGGCCTGGAGGCCATGCGGGAGCGCGTCGAGGCGTTGGGCGGCCGCTTCCACCTCGAGTCTCATCCCACGACCCCCGGCCGGAAGATGCACGGCACCCGCATCGAGATCGACCTGCCCGTCGGGGGGAGCGCCCATGCCGACTGATTCGGTGCGGGTCCTCCTCTGTGACGACCACGCGCTGTTCCGCGCCGGGATCAAGGCCATCCTCCAGGACCAACCGTGGATCGAGGTCGTGGGCGAAGCGTCGAACGGGCGCGAGGCCGTCGAGGAAGCTCGGCGGCTCCAGCCACACGTCATCCTGATGGACATGGAGATGCCGGAGCTGACCGGCCTCGAAGCCACGCGCCACCTTCGGGAGGCCGGCCTGACCGCGAAGGTTCTCATCCTCACGATGTACGCGGAGGACGAGCTGGTGGCGCGCTGCCTGGAGGCGGGCGCCGCCGGCTATGTGCTGAAGGACGAGCCCGCCGCGCAGCTCGTCTACGCCATCAAGGCTGCCAGCACCGGCGGACGGTACCTGAGCCCGATTGCGGCGGAAGGCGTCATCCGCTCCTCGCAGTCGGGAGCCAGCCGGCCCGAGACCCGCTACGACTCCTTGACCGGGCGTGAGCGAGAGGTCTTCAAGCTGCTCACCGACGGTTGCTCGGGCAAGGAGGTGGCCGTCCGCCTCCGGTTGAGCGTCAAGACCGTCGACGTGCACAAGACGAACATGATGCGCAAGCTGGGCGTACACGACCGCGCCGAGCTCATGAAGTACGCGCTCCAGAACCGGCTGATCCGCCTGCCGATCCTGGGCTGACCCCCGGCGGCGGAGGGACTTCGCCCGGCATCATTGCACGTCGTAGTAGATCTTGGACACTTCGCTCGCACTCAGGGCTCGGCTGTAGATCCGCATCTCGTCGATCGCGGCCGCCAGATATGGCGTCGTCCCCGGCGCGCCCGGATAGTGGCCGAGATGAATCTCCGTGGCCGTGGTCGGCGGGCCGGGCAGCCCCGTCCAGGGCCGGCTGGCCCTCTGCACCCCGTCCACGTACAACCGGCCGCCCCTGGCGTCGACCACGTACACCACGTGATGCCATTGGCCGTCGTTGTATCCGGGGGTCGCGAGAGTGCACGAGCCGCCGTCGTAGACGTAGTTCGAGGTGTTCCTGAGGTACCAGGCGCACAGCCTGCCCCGGTTCAAGAAGATCTGGTAGCCGTTGTAGGACCCGCTGACGTACTTGTTGAGGAGTCCGCTGACCCCCAAGGTGGCGCTGGTCTTGAACCAGACGGACGCGCTGAGCGGAAACGCGTCGAGAGCGGCCGCGTGGGGAATC
>WNFM01245507.1_pt1 | contig 16464 bp, 14 predicted proteins | sample 5400271 | NCBI WGS metagenome assembly WNFM01 (sample SAMN13153352, study PRJNA577476) | soil metagenome | isolation source: 60 cm saprolite on Douglas fir-dominated hillslope | place: USA:California | collected 2013-09-17
GCGGGATTGGCCAATCTTCGCTTCAATCGTCTCTCACAGTCCACGGGCAGCATAGCAAGACATACGTCATGGAGGATCCATGCCATCGATCGTCATCGCCCAGGGCGGCGGCCCCACCGCCGTGATCAACCAGACCCTGTGTGGCGCCATCCTTGCCGCGCGCAGGCATGATCCGTCCCTGCGCATTTTGGGCGCGCGCTATGGCGTGCGAGGCCTCACGGCGGGCAACGTCGTCGACCTGACCACCATCCCCGAGGCCCAACTCCGCCGCCTCGGCAACACGCCCAATTCGGCTCTCGGCTCGACCCGCGACAAACCAGATTCTGGCGCATGCGCCGATATCCTCGCGGCTCTGGACCGGCTAGACGCCCGCGCCTTCGTCTATATTGGCGGCAATGACACCGCCGGAACGCTCGAACTGCTGCGTCAACAGTCAAGTGGCCCCTGCCATTTCGTGCATGCCCCCAAGACCATCGATAACGACCTGATGGAGAACGATCACGTCCCCGGCTTCTCGATTTTCGCGCCATGCCCGGCATCTATGTGGCCATCGTCATGGGCCGCCATGCCGGCTTCCTCGCCGCCGCCGCCGCGGGCTGGCAGCAATCGCCCGACGATGCCCCGCACCTGATCTACACACCGGAAAAGCCGTTCTCGGTTGTCCAGTTCCTCGACGAGGTCGATGCCATTTATGCGCGCCTGGGCCGCTGCATCGTCTCGATGTCCGAGGGAGTGCAGGACGAGGCCGGCCGGCCTCTCGCCGAGGCGCTGGCGGGCGAGGTGGTCGAGCGCGACGCCCATGGCAATCTGCAATTGACGAGCGGCGATCTCGGCATCGAGATCCAAAAAGCGCTGAAATCGCGTTTTCCCAAGGCACGGGCGCGTGTCGATACGCTAGGCTATCTGCCACGCGGATATATCGGCGTGATCGACAAAACTGACCGCAAGGAGGCTTTCGCCGCAGGCGAATTTGCCGCGCAAAGCGCCTTAACCGGCAGTGGCTCGGTGGTGCTGCACTATGACGGCGACCGCGTCGAACCTCTGATCGTGCCGCTCGAGCGTGTGGCTGGCAAAACACGCCATATGCCGGACGACTTCTTTGCCGGCAGCAATACTGTTTCGGATGAAGGACGGCGCTATTTTCGCCGGCTTCTACCCAAACGGCCCGATATCTTCCTGCCGTTCGTGTGAAAATGCCGGATAGAGCATTCTCAACGTGAGGCTCTCAGGAATGTTTTTTGGCACAACCGCGGACGTCCGCTCCGCGCAAAGCGGACGATCGCGGAGCCTCTCGCGGGGCATCCCGTGCGGCATCTAAAGGCCTTCAGCGGCATCCTGCAGGCCGATGCCTACAACGGCTACAACGAGTTGTACGATCCCTCGCGCGCGGAGGGGCCGATCACGTCGGCGCTGTGCTGGGCCCATGCCCGGAGGCAGTTCTTCGAACTGGCCGATATCGCGGCAAACGCCCGGCGCGGCAAGAATGCAGCCGCGATCTCGCCGATCGCGCTGGAGGCGGTCCGGCGTATTGACACCCTGTTCGAGATCGAGCGCGGCATCAACGGCGTTGTTGCTGCTGAGCGGCTGCGCATCCGTAAGGAGCAAAGCGCGCCGTTACTGGAGGCTCTGGAAGCCTGGCTGCGCGAGCAACGTGGCCGCCTATCGCGCTCCTATATGCTCAAGCGATGGGATCGGTTCGCACACTTCATCAACGACGGCAGGGTCTGCCTGACCAACAACGCAGCCGAACGGGCTCTGCGCGGCTTTGCCCTGGGCCGCAAGTCCTGGCTGTTCGCCGGATCAGATCGCGGTGCCGAGCGTGCCGCGGTCATGGCGACCCTGATCATGACCGCCAAGCTCAACGACGTCGATCCGCAAGCCTGGCTCGCCGACGTGCTTGTGCGCATCAATGACCACGCTGTCCACAGGCTGGATGAGCTTCTGCCCTGGAACTGGCGAAAGCCCATGCCAAGTCGTGCCAAAGCGGCGTGAGCCAAGAGGACACATGAGATCGAGCGGGTTTTCCGCGGCAGAAAAATCGGCGGTGACCGCCGCCTGCCAGCACCTGATCGACGACTTCCTGAAGCCCCGCTTCCTGCCCACCATCCTGCCGACGCAGTTCAACTATCCCGTCGATATTCTCGGCAAGTGGCACGGCACCAAGTATCGCTTCATTCAACGCTACCGCTCCGGCTTCCCGGAGAATCTCGGCGAAGAGTTTGACGCGCCCTTCGCCCGCCTCGACTGGATCAGCCGCGATCGCTTCGACCTCCAGTGGCACCGCCACACCGGAGAATGGCTCTGCCTGCATCGCAGCCTTACCCTCGCCGAAGCGATTGACACGCTAAGGTCCGAAGGATTGTTCCATCCCTTTTGAACATCGCAAGTTCAGTTTCCCCGCGGTACTCGCCGGATGGTTACGGTCGAAAAGCGCTAATAACAGAAATAGTCGGCCGTGCTCTATTGCCAGCTCAGCCAGTTAAGTGGTGCGCTAGTCATCATTTGCTTCAAGGGGCCGCGCGCTTGGAGGTGGATTTTTGCGCGATTGGTAATTCGCCAGCCGACATGAAAGTTCGTGCCGAATATATGGGATGATTTTCAAATTAGTCAGTCTTCGCCCTGCTTCAATTGACGGGACTTCCAGCCAACGATACATCAGTGCCGACAGAGCGAGCGCGAACGCAATTGAGGTTATGCAAACGATCCAATTGCCGCTTGCTCCATGCGGCGTGACGTCGATCGAGACGGCGGTGATCGCTGTCAGGTAAAATACCGGCCAATGAATGAGGTAGAAGCTGTAAGAGACGCGGCCAAGAAAACGAAGCGGACGAAGACGAAGCCAATTCAAAAATTCTTGCGAGGTTAAAACGGCTCCGATCATCAGCGATGCTCCGATGGACGCCGGTCCGATCGTGGCAAATTCCCCGGCATTGGTCGGGCCCACATATAGGATGATCCAGTAGCCGAAACCAAATGCAATTGCACGGGACCACCAGCTGCCCGGCAACCATCGTGCAATCAGTGGCGGCAGGAAAAACCCGGCGTAAAAGTATTCGACGATCGGAAGAAGAACATAATTGGTGATGCGAATATGTAAGAACGAGATGACGGCTGAAGCGGCGATGAAGATTAGGATCTGATACTTTTCAGGAACTCTGCAATGCAGATAGACCAACGGAGGTAGGAAGATCGAACCTATGATCTCCCAATAGATCGACCAAGTTGGGCCGTTGATCCATGACGACCTGAACACCAAATTGTCTTTGAGTTGGTCGACCGTAGGCATCGGCCAGAACGGTCGCTTAAAGAAGTCCGTAAGATCTGCTGGCGGCACATCGATCCGAATGAGCGTCACGCATGCGTAAGCAAAAAGCACAGACACAATGAACGCGGGCAAAATGCGAAAAGCGCGCCGGACGATAAAGCGAGCATAGTCGGCGTCGCGGTTTAGTGACTGGCCCAGCACGTAGCCGGACAAGACGAAGAAAAAAAGTACCGCCATTCCCGGGTTCGTCACCCGCCCGAGTAGCCAATCATGAACTGTCGCTAATATCGGGGGACGATCTCCAGGCAGTACCGCAAAGGTCGTCATGCCGTGATGGGCCGCAACTGTAAGTGCGGCAATACCACGCAGGCTTTCAAGCCTTGGCTCGAATCTTGGCCTCTCCATCATAACGCAAACTAGCACTTACAGCATGATCTAACTAGTCGCCTAAGGACGGCCTTTTTTTGGAGCATCGTATGTGTTCTGACCGCGTCGCGTTGCAGATAGCGACAGCTGCCCAGGCTGCCGGAGACTCGGCGACCGCAACAATCAGAGCGGCTATCAGCATCCAATGTTGAAACGTGGACGCCCAAGGACTCTGAATCCTTCAACTAGGATACGCCTGTTCAAGGGCCATGCTTTTCGACGACGACCAAGCGCTTGAGCATGTGAATTTGATCTTCCGGTGCTAAGTGCACCATCAGGGCTTGAGTAGGCTCGAGTGAGCCGTGGATGTTGCGAACATCATCGGCATTGTGGAAACCATTGTTGTAGAGAACGATGTACCGGTAAGGGCGGTTGACCCGGGAAATCGACGAAAACTCCTGGCGGGCCGGATCGGCGAGCGCCGCGCTCAGCGGCTCTACGCCAGAGTAGATGGCAACAAAAGCGGCCGCGAACTTCTCGCTTGGCACACGATAGGTCCAAAGCCGCGCCTCTCCCGGCAGCAAGGGCATGGCAAGAATCCTCGTCTCATCTTCCTTGATGGCTGCTGCTGCCCGGCTTTCTTGGGAAAACTCGCGCGCAGCGTGGAAAGACGTAAATCCGAGACTGCCTACGATTCCCGCCGCGGCAATCCATCGGATTCGACGCTGCGCGAGAATCGGCAAGAAAGCGAACGGCAGTATGGCGCAGATTGATACGACATAGTGCCAATCGAAGTGCTTCAACACCGCGGTGGCGGCGCTGAGGATGGCGGCCAGCGCGGCTGTGGTCCATAATACGGTGAAACGATCGAGAGTGACTCCGGGTTTCCCCCGGACGACAACGAAAAGGCCGGCTACGACGAGTGCAAGCAAATAAGGCAATGCCAATTCGGCAAACCAGCTCACTAAGGCCTCATGAACCGCCGTGGCAGATACAAAGCCGATGTCGCCATGGCCATACGAGCCTGAGTGGGTGAAAAGCGACTTGTGAAACAGTAACAAGACATAAAGACCGCCGCGACCGAGAGTGGTGATCAGAACAGAGCCTGCAACGGCAAGAAATGCGATCGCCACCAAGCCGGTCCGCCGCACGAGCCCGATGATCAAAGTCATATTGAGCCGGCGGGACTCCCAACAGCTGTCGATTGCAGCCACCGCGACGGCGGCCACCAGCAAATCGAGGTACAGCAGCTTCACCGTGTAGCCCAGAGCAGCGACGGCCCCCAGCAGCAGCCAGGGCCAATTCGCCTTAGGCGAAGCTCGGGCGCAGAGGCTGACGGCCCAGAACAGCAGGACGGCCAATGGCAGAGCAAAGGTCTCATTTCCGAGCAGCACCAAACCGTATCGAAGTGAGGCCGGGGCTCCTGCAAAAAACGCGAGAATCGCCAACAGTCGCCACGGAGCCGTGATACCGCGCAGAAGGAACCAAGCAGCTGCTATCGCGGCAGAGCCAATCAGGCCCGCAATTATTCTAGTCGCCCAAAAAAAATGGTCCGGGTTGGAAAGCGCGGATCGTACGATATCGCTACCGCTGTCTGACAGCGCTGCAGCACGAAGCGCCAGCCAGCTCGCAAAATAGAATGGCACTCCTGGATGGCTCAGCAAGCCATAGTCGGACTCAACATTTGCATGCAGTGACGTCTGGAAATGGATCGCGTGACCCAACGACAAATAGACATAATCGTTGTTCGCCGTCCAAAACTGCACCGGCCAAACAAAACAGATCGTAAGCCAGGTTGCCAAAAGTCCAATAGCAAGAAGCAACCCTATGAACCGGCTTAACGCCAAACGCTGCGGTGCTTGCACGATATTTCCAAATTGTCCTCGATCAGCCGCAGTATCTTGCGGAGACGCAAAGGTCAATCCTCGGCCCGGCGTGTTACGGGTCGACTTCAACGATGTGGTTGTAAGTTCGGACGCAGAAGTTACCGCGTCGGCAGCACAAAGATCTGGCCGGGATAAATCAGGTCGGGATTTCGGATCTGCTCCCGGTTCGCCTTGTAAATGACGGCGTAGCGCGGCCCCAGGCCGTAGGCGAGGCGGCTGATGCGCCAGAGGCTGTCGCCTCGGGAGACGGTAGTGGTCGTGATCTTCGGCACCACCACGGCGGAGGGCGAGGCTCCGTCTGGCGGAACGGTGTCCGGCGGAACGGTGGATCCTGCGGCCGCCAGTTGCGGCTGCTGTGCCGTGGTGATGCCCGGCCGCTTGGACGCGGCGGCCTGCGTCGGCACGGACGCGGTGACCGTGGTGTCGGGAACGTTGAACGGCACTTCCGCGCGGGCGCGGACCGCGCCGGAATTCTGCTCCATCTCGTCCAGCCTGACATGGTAGTTGCCGGGCGCGACCCCCTGATTGATCGTCACCGCAAAATGTTCATCCGCGCCGGCGGTTGCCGACGCAACGAAGCTGTCGTTGAGATAAAGCCTGACGGTAGCGCCGGGGCGCGCGCGCCCCGTCACATGGAACTTGCCGCCCGGTTCGGTCTCGACCGCCTCAACGACCACTTTCCCGGCCATCGGCTTTGGCGCGGCCGGCTGCGACAGCACGACGGTGGGCTTGCCCGGCGTCATCAGCGCCACGACCGGCCGTTCGTTGGGGGTAGGCTCGAGCGCCACCGCCACGCTCTGCTTGGAGGTGGCCTCTTTGCCGTCCGGCTGCTTGGAGCGCAACGTCAGGTCGTAGGTGCCTGGGGGAAGCCGGGGCGGGACCATGACGAATTGTCCGGATTGATCCGCAACCACGTGATCCTGAGGCTCGCCGTTGCGCAGCAGTTCCACCGTTGCGCCGGGCGCCGCCCGGCCGGCGATGACGGCTTCGCCGCTCGGCTCGATGCGGGCAACGTCGAACGACGGCACGCCGTCTGCGCTGTCCGGCCGTAGCGGCGATCCGGAGAGCGCGTCCGCCACCGCGTTGGTTTCGGTTTGCGCTTTTGCCAGCGCGGCCGGATCTTGATCCCGCGCGCCCGACGCCGGCTTGGAGGCCGCCGGCGCGGCCGTTGCGGCCTTGGTCTCAGCCGTCGGCTCGCGGCTGACGTACTGGAGGGCGAAGGCAAGCCCCACACCACCGGCCACAACCAGCGCTATGAACGGCACGACCATTCGGCTCATCCAACTGGCAGTCGTGATTTCCGTCGTGGCAGTCATGGTGTTCGTCCGTCGGCCGGATCGTTGGCTCTCTGCCATTATACAGCGTTTTCCGGCGGAGCGGTACCGGTTATGCTGGGGCGCCGCCCTGGAAAGATAAGCGACAGCGTGTCGATGTCTTGAAATGAGCGGCTTCCGCGCAGTACGCCGCCGAAGCGGAGGAACTGGCACTATGTGGTATTTCTGGAACACTCAAAATCCACGCTGATGACCAGAAAGCCGAAGTCCCCCGCGAACAAGATCGAACCAGCCGCCGCCTCGCACGGATTCGACGTTGCCGCATTGCGTGACCTTGCCGGCGAGACAGTCTTCGCGCGCGGCATCCCTTATCACCAGGACGGACGGGTAGAGATCATTCGTTTCGACCGGACGCGCATTCTCGCAAGAGTCGCGGGTTCCGAGGTCTATCGTTGCGAACTGGTCGGGTCAGGGAAGAAATTCTCTGGGCAGTGCGCCTGCCGAGCCTATTCCGATTCGGGATTTTGCAAGCATCTGGTGGCAACGGCACTGACCGCAAATAGCCTCGGGCCGGGGATGCTGGAGCAAGCCACCGGTCGCTTCGCCAATATCTGCGAGCATCTCCGCGCCAAGGGCGTCGAGGGGCTTGTCGAGATGGTCCTCGGCATTGCCGAGCGAGATCCTTCGTTGCTGAAGGAATTCTTGCGCAATTCAAGAGGGCCATTACCGAGGCCACCCGCACCCGCGGTTTTGTCGAATATCGCGAAATGCGCGACTGGGCGCAGGGGATCGAGAGCGTGCTCGACCGGATAGAGGGTCTGGTTGAAAATGGCCGAGCGGCAATAGCCTTGCAGCTGCTGGGTCATTTTTTCGCGCGAATGGACGAGGCGCTTGAGAACATAGATGACTCGGGGGGCGAAGGCGGAGGAACCTACGCCAGGGCCTGCGAGATCCATCTGGCTGCTTGCGGTCAGGCAAAGCCTGATCCGATCGTGCTTGCCCGGACGCTGTACGCGCGCGAGGTCGATTCGGATTTTTTTCACGGGGCGAGCGAGAGGTACGAGCTTGTCCTGGGGGACGTCGGCCTTGCCGAGTACCGCAGGCTTGCGAGCGAAGCCTGGCGGCAAATAAGACCGCTACGAGCGACCAGCCGGCGAGTGCTGGACGATCAATCCAGTATGCGATTTGCGCTCGGAGCCATCCTTGAAAGCTTCGCGAAGCGGGAGGGGGATGTCGATGCCATCATCGCGATCCGAGCCAACGATCTGTCGACGCCGTATAACTATCTTAGCATCGCACAGCTTTGCCTCGACCATGCGCGCGTGCCGGAGGCGCTGAAATGGGCGGAGGAGGGGCTCTGGCAATTCGAGGACAACCCCGACGAACGCTTGATCCTGTTTGCGTCCGATCTCTACAGGCGGCTCGGGCGCGAGGAGGATGCGGACAAGCTGCTTTGGCGCATGTTCGAGCGACGTCCAAGCGTCCAGCTTTACGAGCGGCTCAAAGCGACGGCGGGAACGGACCGGGCGGTGGCCGACACAGTCCGCGATCGAGCCTTCGCCTGGCTGCGCGTCCAGATCAGAAAACCTGCGGGGCGGTCGGGTATGCAATGGCCTTCACCGACTGCGCTTCTGGTCCAGTTGGCAATGATGGAGGGACTGCTGACCGACGCTTGGTCGGTTGTCAACGAGCATGGCTGCCACCACGACCCACTGCTTGAGCAGCTTGCAGAAGCGAGCGAACATAGCCATCCCGCCGAAGCATTGAAGGTCTATGCCAATCGTGTCGAACGAATGCTTCGCCTTGGCGGCCAAGGCAATTATCAATCGGCCTACGACACCATCGGACGCATGCGCCGCATTCGGGAGGGGGTTGGCGAGATGCCGCAACACACGGCCTATCTGGGCGATTTGGTGAATCGTCACAGGGCGAAGCGGAATTTCATGAAACTGTTGACGGCACGTGATGGGTAACAGGCGATGGCCGATGTATTATCCGGCAATGGGTCGGAACCGATGTGAGAAATCTCGATGAAGCTAGGCTGGCAGCCGGGCAAGTGGCTGGACAAAAAGAGCAAACTGGGCTTTCGCGGCTATCCGGCCGGCACCATCGCCTTCTATGGGCCGGACGATCAGCGCGCCAGCAAGGTAGCCGTTGCCATCATCGTTGCGGAGGACACCGAACCCGTCGAGTTGCGGAGGTGGTTCGCCGAGAGCGGCGATGTACGCAACGATCCGGCGATATTCGAAGAAATTGCCGTGTTTCTTCGAGGCCATGAGGTGCACTCGGTATTGATGCCCAAGGCCATGATGGGGTGCCCGCATGAGGAAGAAATAGACTATCCGAAAGGCGAGGCCTGTCCTCATTGCCCATTTTGGGCTGGTCGCGAGCGTCCATTTGGCTTGTAGTCAGCCTGCTTGGCGCAAGCGGCTGGCAGCGAGCTTGCCGCCCTATTTTTGCCGCCGCGCCCCTGGAAAAGCGGGTTTTAAGCTTGGCTGATCGATCCGGTTCCCCCGATCTGCAATCCCTCCACTGCTGCCGGCATGGCACAGACGGATCGCGACGGGGTTGTTCTCTACGCGTGGCATTCTCGACTGCGTTTTTAGAAAGCAAGCTGCATGACCGAACCTTCGATGACGCCCGGGACGGCGGATGTTGCGGAAACCATCGGCTTCCTGCGCCGGTTTGCCGGCATGATGTCGACCGGCAACAACGCGACCTATCTGCAGCGCGCCGCCGAATTGCTCGAAACCCTCACCGCGCGGGTGATCGCGGAAGCGGACGAGGAAGAAGTCTGGCGCTACAAGCACGCATCGGCGACCCATCAGGTCGAGCTGCTGGAAGCCGAATGCGAGGCGCTCAAGCATGACGTCGAAGGTCACCTGAATGTCACCTCCTCGGTGCTGGCCGAGCGCGATACGGCTCGGGCCACGTTGCAGACGCGGGAGGCCGAACTTTTCGAATTTCGCGCCAGCTCGGATCGCGAGCGCGAAGCGCTCAATGCGGCGCTAGTGGCGAAGGATGAAGAACTGGACCGGCTTCGTGCCACCCTTGGACGCGAGCGCGAAGACGGCGCGACGAAACTAAAGACGCTTGAAGCGGAGTTTTCCGAATTTCGCAACTCCTCCGAGCGTGAGCGCGGCGAACTTCAGGTCCAGCTCAAGATGCAGGGCGATGAGCTGGCCGTGCTCAAAATTGTTTCCGAGCGCGAGCGCGACGCGCTGAAGGAGAAGGTCGCATCGCTCGAAGCCAAACGCGCCGAGCTTCGCGCCGCCTTCGACCGCATCAGCGATCTCAGGCACCAAGCGGGCGAACCTGGCGGCGGCGCCGCAACGGCCGGGCTTGAGGCGGATACGTCTGCCGCGCGACCGGGCGGCCGGGATCAAGCGGTCGGCGAACCCGATGCGGTGGTGCCGAAGGCCACGCTGCGCCAGGCCCGCGCCCAGTTCGAATATCTCGCAAAGCAATTCGTCCCGCTCGGCGACATCGCCTCGCAGGTGATGTGCGAGTTGGGGGCCTATAACATGGACCTCGCTCTGGTCGCCGGCCAGAAGTCGGATGATCTGCCGGTCGGCGACGTGGCGCGGAGCATTCTTGCGCCCGCGGGTTCGGTGGCGCCGGGCAGGATGTGAGGTCGTTCCACCTCGCCCCGCTTGCGGGGAGAGGTCGGATTGCCTCGGCGATGCGAAGCATCGTCCGGTGCAATCCGGGTGAGGGGGGCTCTCCACGAATCCGAATCTGCGGATAGAGCCCCTCACCCCGACCCTCTCCCCGCGAAGAGCGGGGCGAGGGAGAAGAGGACCGTCGCTTCGCTTCAACCTCTGCTCACCCCACGCTCGCCTTCACCAGCGCCAGCAACTCCGCGCCATAATGCTCCAGCTTCTTGTCGCCGATGCCGGCGATGCCGCGCAACTCCGATAGCGTCGTCGGGTGCACCGCCGCGATGCCGTCGATGGTGGAATCGTGCAGCACGACATAGGCCGGCACGCCGTGCTGGCGCGCCACGTCGGAACGCCAGGCCCGGAGCGCGCTGACCAGAGTTGGATCGCCGATCTTTTCCGCGCCGATGGGTCGCGGCGCCAGATCGCCGCGGCGCGATTTTGCTCTGACGGCGCGATTGCGGGAGCCGGGCGTTTCTTCGCGAAGCCACACTGTGGTCTCGCCCTTCAAGACGCCGCGTGCGGTCTCCGTCAGTTTTAGCGCGCCAAAGGCCTCGGTGTCGGGTCGAAGATGGCCCATCGCCACCAGTTGGCGCAGCGCGGCGCGCCATTGCTTTTCGTTGAGTTCGCGGCCGACGCCGAACACGGAAAGCTTGTCATGCCCGAACTGTTTTACCCGCTCGGTCTCGCGGCCGATCAACACATCGATCAGGTGCATCGCTCCAAAACGCTGCCCGGTGCGATAGGCGCAGGACAGCAGCTTTTGCGCGATGACCTTGCCGTCGCGCAAGGTCGGCGGCGACAGGCAGTTGTCGCAATTGCCGCATTTTTCGAGCTTAAGCGTCTCGCCGAAATAGCCGAGCAGGCGGGTGCGCCGGCAGTTCGCGGTCTCGGCGAGCGCGACCAGCGCATCCAGCTTGCCGATCGACACCCGCTTGAAGGTGTCCGAGCCATTGGACTCATCGATCATGCGGCGTTGTTGGACGATGTCGGAGAGGCCATAGGCCATCCAGGCGCTGGACGGCTTGCCGTCGCGCCCGGCGCGTCCGGTCTCCTGATAATAGGCCTCGATGCTCTTCGGCAGATCGAGATGCGCGACAAAACGCACGTCGGGCTTGTCGATGCCCATGCCGAACGCGATCGTCGCCACGATCACGACGCCATCCTCGTTGATAAATCGATCCTGATGGCGCGCGCGGGTGGCGGCGTCCAGCCCAGCGTGATACGGCAATGCCCTGACGCCGGAAGCGGCGAGCGCGTCGGCGGTGTCTTCCACCTTGGCACGCGACAGGCAGTAGACGATGCCCGCATCGCCCGCGTGCCGCTCCGCGATGAAAGTTTTGAGTTGCGCGGGGGCGTTTTGCTTTTCCACGATCTCATATCTGATATTCGGCCGGTCAAAACTCGCGACAAAATGCGGCGCGCCATCAAGCGCCAGCCGCTCGACGATCTCCATTCGGGTCAGCTCGTCGGCGGTCGCGGTCAGTGCGATGCGCGGCACGTCCGGAAAACGTTCCGCGAGGGCCGACAGGCCGATATATTCCGGACGAAAATCGTGCCCCCATTGCGACACGCAATGCGCTTCGTCGATCGCAAACAGCGCGATTTTCGCGCGATCGAGTAAGCTAAGGCAGCGCGGCGTCAACAGCCGCTCCGGCGCGACGTAAAGCAGATCGAGGTCGCCGGCGAGGAGCCGCGCCTCGACCGCGGAGGCTTCCGCAAAGGACAGCGTGGAATTCAACACCGCCGCCTTGACGCCGGCTTCCGTGAGGCCCGCGACCTGGTCGCGCATCAGCGCGATCAATGGCGACACCACGATGCCGCAACCTTTTCGCAACAAAGATGGCAGTTGATAACACAGCGACTTGCCGCCGCCGGTCGGCATCAGCACCAGGCAATTGCCGCCACAGGCGACATGCCTGACGATCTCTTCCTGCGCGCCGCGAAAACCGGGCAGGCCGAACACGGAACTCAAAACGGAAAGCGCGTTGGCAGCGATGTCGGCGTCTTGATGGCGGGCGGAACTCATGGCGGACAGGTTACTCATCGCAAGCTCTCAACGCCACATCCCGCGCATCCTTGCACCGACATCGATGCGCGGCCCCTGGGCGGGGGCACGTGACGCAGCGCCCTTAACCGCCAGCGGCCAACCCGTCCTTTCGAACAGCGGAAGCAGGCGATCCGGAATAAACCGCGTCCGTGCGGCATAGACGTGACGATCGCCGCGTGCGCGCTGGCCATGGGTGAAAAAACGCTGCGGCACCATCAGATGCAGATCGTCTTTGGCGCGGGTCATGGCGACATAGAGCAAGCGGCGCTCCTCCTCGATCTCCGGCGAGGTGCCGGTGCCGAGATCGGAGGGCATGCAGCCATCGACCACGTTCAGGACATAAACGGATTTCCATTCCTGCCCTTTGGCGGAGTGGATGGTCGAGAGGATAAGATAATCTTCATCGAGCAGCGGCACCCCAGCCTGGTCGCTGGTCGCGTCAGGTGGGTCGAGCGTCAACTCCGTGAGAAAGCGCTGACGCGACGGATAGCCGCTCGCGATCTGTTCGAGCTGGATCAGGTCGGCATGTCGCGTTTCGGCGTCTTCGTGGATCCGCTCCAGATGCGGCTCATACCAGAGCCGGGCGCGTTCGAGATCGGCCGGCCAATTCGAATGGCGGATGTCCGCAACCGCCGCGACAAACATTTTCCAGTCGCCACCGGCGCGCGGCGGGCATGGCGCGTCGCCAAGCGCCGCGATCGGGTCGATGCTGTCTGCGATATGATCGAGCACGCGCTGGGCTGAAGTAGGGCCGGCCCCCGGGATCAGGTGCATCAGCCGAAAGCCCGCCACACGGTCGCGCGGATTTTCCACAAAACGCAACAGCGCCAGCATGTCCTTGATATGGGCGGCATCGAGAAATTTTAAACCGCCAAACTTTACAAAGGGGATGTTGCGACGGGTCAGCTCGACTTCCAGTGGGCCGCTATGGCTGGAGGTCCGGAACAGCACCGCCTGCTGCTTCAACAGCGCTCCCGACTCGCGGTTTTCCAGCACGCGTTCGACAATGCAGCGGGCCTGATCGGCTTCGTCGCGCACCGTGACCAGCTGAGGTTTTGTCCCCGTGGCGCGGTCGGTCCACAGGTTCTTGGTAAAACGCTCGCGGGCCAGATCGATTACGCCATTGGCGGCGGAAAGGATCGCCTGCGTCGAGCGATAGTTGCGATCGAGCGTGATGATGTCGGCCGGTGGCGAGAATTGAGTGGGGAAATCGAGGATGTTTCGGACGGTTGCGGCACGAAACGAATAGATCGATTGCGCGTCGTCGCCGACGACCGTGAGACCGTGGCCGCCGGGTTTTAAGGCAAAAAGGATCGAAGACTGCAGGCGGTTGGTGTCCTGGTATTCGTCGACCAGAACATGGTCGAAACGGCCGCCAATGTCTTTTGCCAGCACCGGATCGCTCATGGTCTGCGCCCAGTACAGCAGCAGATCGTCGTAATCGAGCACGTTCTGGCGCTGTTTGGCCTCCGCATAGGCCGCGAACAATTCTTTCAGCTCGGTTGCCCATCCGGCGCACCATGGAAAGGACGACGCCAGTACTTCTTCGATCGCCGTTTCCGCATTCACGCAGCGCGAATAGATCGCCAAACATGTTCCCTTGGTTGGAAACCGCTCTTTTGTCTTGGAAAATCCCTTCTCGTGCCGGATCAAATTCAACAGGTCGGCGGAATCTTCGCGGTCGTGAATGGTGAATCCGGGATCAAGTCCGATCTGCTCGGCATATTCGCGCAACAGCCGTGCGCCGATGCCGTGAAACGTGCCGGCCCAGGCCAGTGCGTCCGTCATCACCGAGGCTTTGTCGCCCAGGACCTTGCGCGCGATCCGCTCGACCCGCGCCGTCATCTCAGAAGCCGCGCGGCGCGAAAAGGTCATCAGAAGAATGCGCCGGGGGTCGGCGCCCGAGACGATCAGATGCGCCGCGCGATGGGCGAGCGTGTTGGTCTTGCCGGATCCGGCGCCGGCAATCACCAGCAGTGGCGCACAAGGGCCGGGCGCAGTCGTGCCATGCTCGACGGCGCGCCGCTGCTCCGGATTGAGATTTTCGAGGTGGGCGGCAGCCATTGGCACGGAACGAGATCCCCAAGTTTGAAATCAAACTCCGTGATTCCCGCCGCGCCGACAATGGCGAGACCTTGGTTCCCCGTGAGAGAATCGCGCCCACGCTAATTCATTGCAAATTGTATGAACAAATCAAGAACAAAGCCGCTAATTCCTTTGCACCACGCATTGTCCGCCGCGATGAGCGCAATTGCGCTCACGCTAGGGGGCCCGGCTCAAGGCCGGGACGACATCTATGCCTGACCTTAAGCCCCGGCCCGCCGCAATGCCTCCGCAACACTCAGCACAGGAATGTTCCGGCGCGACGCGGCATCGAGTGCGTGGCGCAGCAGCGAGGGCGAGCATCCATAGGAGCTCGGCGCCGTCCTCACGTCATGGGTATAGAAGATCAACCAGCCATTCTTGGCGACGGCTTGGTCGAACGCGCGATCGATTTGCTCGCGGTCGATTTCCACTTCGATCAGGGGGGTTGCGCGCAGATATTGCAGATCCACGACGCCGCTGTTGACGCCGGGAAGAATACCGCGCACCGAGCGGAAGATCTTGCCGAGCTGCCGCTTGTGCGACACCGCGCCAAATCCATAAGGATAAGCAAAATTCTCGATTTTGATCGTGGGATCGAGCGACGAAAGATAACGGCGGTTCTTGTCCGTCTCCGCCATCATCGCTTCGGCATCGAGATCGATGGCGCGGGTGTGCGTGAACGTATGGCAGGCGAGTTCATGGCCACGTCGATGCAGGCCCAAAATGTCATCGGCGCTGACGCCGGTCCAGTTGCCGGACCACCGATCGACCAGGCCGCCGGAGATATAGAAGGTGCCGCGCGCACCGTACTCCTCGAGCAGGGGAGCGCCGACGGTGGCGGCACTCTTGGGAGCGTCGTCGAAGGTGAAGCTGACCATCGGGCCATCGCCCGGCAGCCGAAGTGGCTCGGCAAAGAGATGTCGCGCCAACCGGTTGCTGATGCGCGCTCTGAACTGAGACCAGACCGGGCGCATGGGAAAACCTGCTTTCGCAATGGCGGCGGTTTGCATCTTCACGCCGTTCGCTCTTCGCCTTGTCCGGTCGCAACGCCGGAGAGATATCGGAGCCAGTTTCGGAACATCGCGGTCGCTGCCGCGCCGGTCGCGAGATCGGGGCGCAGGATCAGGCCCGGCAGTTCGACGCTCAGCGGAAGCTTGCGCTCGGCGCTCGCGCGCTTCTGGAAGCTTGCGAGCTTCTTCTCGGTCCAGACATCGAAATAACCGGCCGGGAAGGCCGGATAAGTCTCGCGCTCGCCGCCGAGATAGCGGGTGATGTCGCGCAGATATTCCCGCTGCAACGACAGCGCGTCATATTCCGGATGGCCCTGGAAAAACACAAAATGGCTGCGCAGCTGTTTTGAGAAGATATCGACGCCGGCGTCCGGCGCTTGGGTCAATAGCCGATAGCCCTTGGCGACGAGGTCGCTGCCGCGCACCTCGTTGAGCCGTGAATGCGCGATCTTGAGCGGGGACATCATGTCCTCTGTCAGCCAGTGATCGGTCACCTTGGCGCAGTCGTAAACCCCGGAACATTTGGTGGCGAGAAGCCGCCGCTCGATGCCGTCGAGGTGCAACACCGCGGCATGCGCGGCAAGGCACGACCAGATCGTCGAGCGCGTATGGTCTTTCGCCCAATCGATGATGTCGACGAGGTCGTGCCAGAACGGCTCCTCTTGGAGCGTCGCGGCGTTCGGCTCGGCGCCGGTCACGATCAGTCCGTCGATGTCGAGGCGGGGAAGATCGGCGATGTCGGCATATTGTTGGTCGAGGCGCCCCTTCGCCGTCTGTGAGCGATGTATCGACGGCAGCGAGAAGCAGTGGAAACGGATTTGATTGTCGCCGGCGGCCGCCTCCAACAGGCGCATGAACTGACGCTCGGT